>Ga0247671_1000090_pt1 | contig 30015 bp, 42 predicted proteins | sample CNK12_metaG_FD_183039 | JGI IMG/M metagenome (GOLD analysis project Ga0247671, IMG submission 183039) | Soil microbial communities from Purdue University Martell Research Forest, Indiana, United States - CNK12 | ecosystem: Environmental > Terrestrial > Soil > Temperate forest > Bulk soil...
ACAGACTCAAGGTAGGGACGTTTTGAAGTATGGCTTGCTGTGGACTCCTGCCGAGCATCCGCTTTGGGTGGAAATGCAGGTTGTGGCTCACGGTGGTCGATGGATGCAGAAGTGTGGTAAATGGGCTGGCGAAGGGAATTTCTTTCACTTTAAGGAGATAATCAAAATAATCTGGCCAGAGTTTGACCAGCACCGATGGTTTGATCTGTTTCTTGAAAAATGGCTGACACACAAATATGTGGCCGTTCTCGGTCCAAAAAGCACAGGAAAAACATCGGATTCTTCCATCTGTCATTTGGTGGACTATTATTGTTTTTCAGGTGAAACCACCGTCATAGTTTGCTCTGATACAAAGGAAAATCTTGAAGATCGTATCTGGGGAGAGATAAAGAAATTTCACCGCAGGGCCAAGGAACAATTCTCATGGCTCCCTGGCCATCTCATCGAGGGAAGAATGCGCTTAGTTACTGACAGCCGGGATGAGGCTTCCGAGGGCCGAGATTTCCGTTCCGGCATGGTTGGAATCCCAGTCAAGAAAGGTAACGCTGTAGTTGGTATTAGCGCGTTCGTCGGAAGAAAAAACAAGCGAGTCAGGATATGTGGAGATGAGCTTTCACTTTTGCCAAAAGCCTTTATTGACGCCATTGCTTCCCAGGCGAATCCAGAAGTGAAAATTACTGGCATGGGCAATCCATCCCAGACAATGGATGCACTTGGACTTTTGGCCGAGCCGCACACAGACCTTGGAGGGTGGGATGGTGGAATAGATCAAAGCCCAAAAACCAAGACTTGGAAAACCCGATGGCCGAATGGGATTTGTATTCAGTTTCCAGGATCAGACTGTCCAAACATGGACGTTTCCCCAGACGAAACTGTCCCATTCCCATACTTGATGACCCGGAAACAGATGGAGGAGGATGCCAAGATTTGGGGAAAGGATGACTGGCATTACACGATGTTCAACGAGGGTCGTATGCCAAAAGGTCAAGGCTCTCGCAGGATTATCACGCGCCAGCTTTGTATAAAACACAAGGCTTTGACCGATCCGATATGGAAGAACACCAACAGAACAAAGATTGTATCACTGGATGCTGCGTATCGCTCAGTGGGCGGGGACCGTTGCGTTCTTATGACTTTAGAGTTTGGCGACGAGGGAATAATTGAGGATTCCAGCCTTGATGATGAGCAGAATTTAGTAAACCAGATCCTTAACCAGCAAAGCAGTCGAAAGATAATCGCGCTTATCGACCTGACTATTATCCCAATAAAAGGTGATGAGTTTGAATCTCCCGAGGACCAGATCGTGATGTTCACCAAAAAGTATTGCGAGGACAAGCAGGTTCCTCCCAAAAACTTCTTTTTCGATTCCGGCATGAGGACATCTTTGGTTACTTCCTTCACCCGGCTGTGGTCAACGGACGTGAATCCGGTTGATTGTGGAGGAAAGCCTTCTGATCGAAGTGTATCTGAAAACATTGACGTGAAGTGCTGTGACTACTACTCGAAGCGAATCACTGAGTTCTGGTATTCGGTTAGCCTTATTATCACGGCAGGCCAGTTCAGGGGAATGACCGAGGACGTTATGACCGAGGGCTGTTATCGTGAATGGAAAACTGTCGCTGGTAACAAAATAGAAGTCGAAACCAAGTCTGACATGAAGGAAAAGACTGGACGATCCCCGGACTTATTTGACTGCCTCTGTATTGGTGTTGAAGGCGCACGCCAGCGAGGATTCCTGATTCGACGCTTGGTAAACAAAGATTACGTTGAAACTGACACCCGTTGGAAGAACGAACTCAAACGCAAGGTGATGGAATCTGTTAAGTCGAAACAGTTGAACTACGCAGCATGAAAATGCTATTGGTTAATGGTCAGGTAATCCGCCAGCAAATCTGGATCAGCTTCAATGACCGGAGCAAAGCCATTGATATTCGATCCCTGTTTACGAAAGGATATTCAACCCTGCGCCATTATCTATTCGCCACGGTTCCAGAAGATAGTGAGTTTGTCTGGACTGAGGAAATAACCCTCGAAGAATTGGCCTTATTGTTGAAAATCTTCGCATTCTACCATGTGGCCAAAACATCGCTGGCATTCATGACCACTACGCCATCGGACCATTCAAACAGACAATCGACATTACCGTGAACCAGAACCTTGTCCCCAGGCTTTATGTCTTTGGTTTTGGGTCCAACGTCGATCACCTCCCACCTCTTTTTGTCATCTTGGTATTTGGGTGCTAGGAATATGCTGCCTTTCTTGGTTTCCTGAGGTAACGGTTTAACGAGAATACGCGAACCTAACAGTTTCAATCTGGACATAGTTTTTGTTGGTGCTAACTATTTGAGTATATATGCCTCGCCTACTAGATCGTCAAAAACAAATTCCTGGAGGGTTAATTTTCTACGAGCCTTCCACCAAATGGAAGTGCAGGCCATGGTCAAGTTTTGACCAAGTGGTAAGGGATTTGATAGCGCATCGATTGGGCAATCCGGCCCTCATCGAAAAGAACAAGTGGAAAACGGATTACGAATCTGTAGCGAACGAGGTCGATGAATACAACGCCCTTAGATGCTTCCAAATGGGCTGGAATAATTTTATCGTTCAACTTCAAGGAGCATCACCGCCCCCAAAATCCATGTCCCCGCACCAGCAAAGTCAAGTCGGTGCTGTGGCGGGGCGCGTTAAGAAAATATGGGCTGGGGTTAAGACATCAAAAGATTGGATTGATTCTGGCGATCCTCCGGTTCCAATAGAACAATCCGAACGCCGAGCGGTTTCATGCTCTGGCTGCCAAGAGAACGGTGCCGGAGACTGGACCAAGTGGTTTACCGTTCCTGCAAGCGAGGCGATCAAACGCCAGTTGGAAATACTTACCGAGAGAAATTTACACACATCTTTGGACGACAAGATAAACATTTGCGAAACGTGTTTATGCCCACTAAAGCTCAAGGTTCACACACCTTTGGTCTGGATCAAGAAACATTTGAGCAATGAGGTGTTCAATGAATTGTCAGCCGTGAAAACTGGTTGCTGGATAATTCAAGAACTCAGGTCGTGAAAGTGTCCTTGGTTTACATTTTTCCTACGGCATATTTCAAAACATACGAGCCAATGGTGAATCGGTTCGTGAATTCGTACATGGATCACCCCCCAGGGGAAGTTGACCACGAAATACATGTGGTGGTTAATGGGCCTAAAATTAACCCACGCCAGGAAACTTTGTTCAATCCTTTGAAGGTCCATTTCTTTCAGCACAACAATGTGGGAAAGGATCTGGGTGGCTATTTCGCCTTCGCTGAATACACCGATTGCGATCTAATGGTGTGTATGGGAACCCCGGTGCATTTCCGAAGGGCCGGATGGCTTGATTACTTGATTCAAGCGTTCCTTGATAACGGCCCCGGACTTTATGCTCCTTGGTGTTTCATGGAGCCTCGTCCACACGCGAGAACCACGCTTTTTGCTGTTCCGCCGATGCTACTAAGAGCGTATCCGTTTGTAATTGGCGACTCCCAAAGATACGCAGCAGAGCATGGGCCTGACAGCTTAACTTTGTGGACCAGACGCCAAGGATTCCCGGTGCTTCAGGTAACGTGGAAAGGCATATTCGATTTTGATGATTGGCACCCAGTAGAGAACGGGGACAGCCTGGCTTTGGACCAGCACTGCGACATGGTACACTGGACATGAAACCGATTGCTGTTTGGTATCACTGTATCGTATCCAGTCCCACCATAGATTCCGATCACGCCCTTAACATTCTCGAAGATCAGATGTCGGCTTTGCAATCAAGCGGATTGGCGAAAGCATCTGCCTTTACTTTTATTGGATGCAATGGATTCGAGTCCGATCTTGTTCCAATTCTTATGCACGCTCCGGGTGATTGCACAGTGAAACACTTTCCAAAAGGCCAGTCTGAGATACCAACCATGGATTCTATGCGACAGTGGTGCAAAATAAATCCTGGATACAATGTGTTTTACCATCACATCAAAGGCGTGAGCCACGGACCAACCGATCCTTACAAGAAGTGGCGTCAGTGCATGGAGCGGGTTTGTGTCCATCAATGGAGGCAATGTGTGATGGCTTTGGAGGATGGTTTCGATTCATGCGGTGCGCATTGGTTGACACCAGAACACAACGGACTTGTCACAATCCCGATGTGGGGTGGTAATTTTTGGTGGGCTACGTCTGATTTTGTCGCTACCCTTCCAGAGTTTCATGAAGATACACACGAAAATAGGTTCGAGGCTGAATCTTGGATTGGTATGGGTCCACGAAGGCCAAAAGTGAAAGACTTTGCTCCGCACTGGCCAATGCAGGGAGGTTGCTGGTGAAAATTTATGAAAAATAAAGACATAGTTGAACAGTTGGACAGGTTGATACGACAGGCAAAATCAGCTAAAGCTCTAGTCGAATCATCGGATCTTTATCAGGGCGGTAAACAAAACTACATGATCGATTCAAAATCGTCGTTTCGTGTCGGTGACTTTTCCATTCGCGATGAATCCAAAAGAAATCCAGAACCACAGTTCTGAAAAGTGAAAGTCTCGTTCATCGTAAGCGCATTCAACCGGCCACAAGCCTTGCGGTGCGTGCTGGCATCATTGCAAATCCAGACCGAGCGAGAGATTGAGGTTATTGTTGCCGACAACAGCGATAACGTGTTCACCATCCAGGATCATATCTGGATAGTGGATTCCATGAGGGATTTACGGTTCCGACACCGACACGCAGCAGAAAGGACTTGTTACGAATCAACCAAGACTGTCTCAAAAGAGTGCATTGGTGATTGGTTGTGCTTCCCAAATGACGATGGTTACTACGTTCCCGAATTCACTGCGCGTATGCTCAAGTGTGCCGAGGCCAATCCTGAATCTTCGTTCATATTCTGTGATGAGGTTTACGACCCACGCATGTCTGGTGAGTACTGCCACCATAACACGATACCTGTCCTGGGCGGGATTGATAAAGGCACATTCATAGTTAAAAGGTCAGCCTTTTCCGATGTGGATTTCCCGCCTGCACCTGATGATATGTGCCGAGATGGGTTGTTGGTGGATCTTTTGGTAAGTAGGGGAGTTAATCCTCATAAATGCGCTGGGATTATGGTGGTGCACAATTGACATGGACCGATGAGTCTGTAAAATAATCGAACCGAGCGAGCGGGTAATAGCCGCTGCCCGGCTCTAACACAAACGTAAATTCATGAAAGACGTTTATGCCTGACATTGTTCCTGCCATACTTCCGAAACGCGCACAAGACATTACTGGACAAAAATTCAATCGGTTGACTGCGATTAGATTTTTGGGGTACGTTTATTCCCCAAGTGGAGGGGTAAAACAGATGTGGGAGTTTCTGTGCGAATGCGGAAAAATAACCCAGTCCGTAAAAAATAATATAACAAACAACCACACTCAATCCTGTGGTTGTTACAGACACGAAATGGCTATTAAGGCCAGAACCAAACATGGTGATGCAAAGAAAGAAAACAGGCATCCATTATATAAGATTTGGTGTCGCATGAAAGAGAGATGCAACAACAAAAATAACCGTTCGTACAAAGATTACGGAGGAAGGGGTATTTCTGTTGAATGGAAAGATTACGATTCGTTTAAGCGTGATATGTTGGATTCGTTCCGTGTCGGACTTCAAATTGAACGTAAAAACAACAATGGCCCTTATTCAAAATCTAATTGTTGCTGGGCCACTCATAAGGAACAGCAGAGAAATACTAGCCGTAACCTAAACATTACTTTTGAAGGAAAAACATTTTGTGTAGGTCAATGGTCCGAGATAACCGGAATACAAAGTGGAACAATTCGTTGGCGTTATCACTCCGGTTGGCCAATTGAAAAGGTGTTGACCCCATGAGTAATTAAGCGTAATGGCTAGTGAAGATGCAGCCATTCGATGATGCCAGATTTTTAGACCTTATTTGCTATCAAGGAGTTTTAGACGAAGCAGGCAGGGGAACTAATCGGGCATTGATTGACAACTGCGCCAATGGGGTTCCGCCTTACACGGATGACGAAGTCGAAACTAACGGTCTAAATGTAAACGTGAACGATTTGGAAATGACAAGGGCGCTGCATTCCGCTCGAAGTCAGTTTTCAAATGGCTTTCTTAAGCCGGGTAATTTTTTCCGATGTCGTACTGACTACGGCAATAAACACAAGAGGGAAGATTACAACATTATTGTAACTAAGTCGGTAAATACTCCTCTTAAAAAATCGGTTCAATACTTTGAATCGTACCGATCCAAAATTGGCCTTCTTGTGCTTCATGGAATTGCTCCGGGAGTGTGGGAAAACGAGGACAAGATTTGCCCAAAACCACTTTCTCCTGGTGACGTGATCCTGCCTAGCGAGACGTTATTGGGATTTGACAATCTTCCAAGAATTATTCTTCGCCGATCATTCACAGGAATCGAGCTTTCCAAAATCACTCAGCAGTTGAAACGCGATCCGGGTTGGAACATGCCAATGGTTGAAAGGTGCATGGAATGGTTGGATTCAGAAACCGCCGCCACGGGCCGTAACTACTGGCCTCAGATTTGGGCACCGGAGAAGGTTGCTGAGCGAAGGAAAGAAAACGCCGGATGGTATCCAACAAACTCGGCTCCCGTTATTAACACGTTCGATTGCTATTTTTATGATGATTCTGAAAATTCCGAGGGATGGATTAGGAGAATAATACTGGATTCGTGGGGCACGCCAACCATGGCGGGCGGTAACTTCAATCTTTCGAGAGATGGAAAGAAAACTAAATTGGAACCAACCAAGGCCGATGATTTCCTTTTCACCTCTGGAGACAGAAAGGTTGGAACTACATGGCAAAACATAATCTCATTTCAATTCGCAGACCTGTCCTCGGTCGCACCATTCCGGTATCATTCAGTAAGGTCGCTTGGGTTCCTGTTGTACTCTGTCTGCCACTTGCAAAACCGTCTCCGCTGCAAATTCAACGAGGCTTTATTCGAGCAGTTGATGATGCAGTTCCGGGTAAAAAGCCTGGACGACGTTCAGCGAGCCTTAAAGCTGGATATGGTCAACAAAGGGTTTCTGGACGAAAGCATCACCCCGGTTCCCGCTGCTGAACGATGGCAGCCCAGAATGGACATGATCCAGCTTGGGCTTAACGAAAACAGCCAGCTAATTGCAGCCAGCAGTGGAGCGTTTGCCCAGAGAAGGGATTTCTCTCCCGACCGGGTGGAAAAGACACGGTTCCAAGTCATGGCCGAGGTTAATGCCGATACCGCTCTGATTAGTTCGGCTTTACAGCAGGCGTATCAATACCAGGCTTTTGAAGATGCTGAGACATTCCGTAGGATGATCAAGCCCAATTCCTCAGACCCCATCGCTCGGGCGTGCCGTGCGTCCATTATCAAACAGGGTGTGCCTGAAAAGATTCTGATTCCTGAAGCGTGGAGTATCGAGCATGAGCGAGTCATGGGTGGTGGGAATAAGACCCAGGAAATGAGCATATCTCAACAGCTTCTTGAGATGCGGCCAATGTTCGATCCTCAACCGCAACGAAAGATTTTGCATGATGTGGTTCTCGCTATCACGGACGATGCTGATAAGGCAAACGAGCTGGTTCCTGACATGCCATCCGTCAGCGACTCGGTTCACGACGCTGAGCTTTCCTTTGGACCGCTCATGCAGGGTTCGCGTGTTTCTCCTAAACCCGGACTAAACGCCGTGGAAGTGGCGGGAACGATTATCAGCCTCATGGCTGGAAAGGTTAAATCCATCATGCAGAGTGGTGGTCTGGGAACACCTCAAGATTTGATGGGGTTACAGGCATGTGCTCAATACGTCACCTATTACATCAATGTTTTGTCTCAGGATAAGTCACAGCAAAAGGTTGCTAAAACATTCGGTGAAGCACTCGGGAAATTGATGAATGAAGTTACGGGGATGCAACAGCGCCAGCAAGAGGCTGCGCAGGCAGCGGCACAACAAAATGGTAATGGCCAAGATCCTAAAGATGCGGCCAAGGCCCAGGCGATAATGTTGCAGGCCCAAATAAAATCTCAGAACGCCAAGGAGAGCCACGCTGAACGGACAGCGCAGAAACGAATCAGCTTTGAACAGAAGTTGAAACAGGACCAGGAAAAGCACGCAGCCGACTTGAGAAAGAAGGCAGTAGAAACTAAGGTTGATGTAGCGGCTGAGGATCTAAAAACGGCTGCGCAAATCAGGCGAGAAAAGATGAAGCCACAGCCTAAACCAAAGACTCCTAAATGAACACGATCAAGCTGGCCATCAATGGACCAATATCCGATCCTGATTTGGGAACGATATGCACCGTGGATGCGTTTCGTGTCGATGAAGACGGGTCATGTGCGCCAGATGGTGTGGCGAAGTCTTGGTATGTAAAAACAGATGACGTGTTCGCCGCACTTAAATCAGCCTCAGAAAACATAGAATCGATCACCTCACATTGAAACCCGAAATCATTCTGGATGAATTGGGATGGACCTTGACCAGAAAGGTTGGGGTCCGTGGGCCAATGTTTCGTGCTGAGTGTGGTAATTTCAGCACTCAATGGAGAGATTTGGTAGATGACACGATTTCAGACGTTAAAAACATAAAAGACGGTAAATTAACCAACAAACCATGAACATAAACCTCACCCCCAAGGGTCGTTTCCTTGAAACGCCAACAAACCTCGGGCCACACCGTAAAATGGTGGACAGTCCTGAATTCATTCGTGCCACTGAAATTGCCATGCTTCAATTTCAATTGGCGATCACTCAATCTGGAGTTGACAAGAAAGAAATGTCACTGGGACCAGCAGGGTTGAAGGTGCTCGGAGCGCAAGAGTTTCTGAGCATACTCAAAAACCTGTCCGAAACACCAAAGGCACCACCAACAATTCTGCGTGCCGACAACTTAAACCACACGATTTAATATGGCCGCAATCGCTGAACCTCCTGTATCTGTTGTTTCTCCAACCGCACCACCGGCACCAGCTCAGCCGGAGTTAAAGGTATCCCAGATTCCACCACCGATTACACCGATGAACGCTCCCAAGCCGGGGAGTGCGCGGGAGAAGCTTCACGAAAGCTTACGCAAGAAATCTGGTATCGAGACACCACCAGCCAAACCTGAACCTGAAAAGGAAAAGGCCAAAGCTCCTGTTGATGAACCGGAACGTCCCGGAGAGGTTGATCTTGAACCGGGTGAATCTTCTGAGGCAACACCGGAACCGAAGGAAACCAAAATCGAACCTGTCACTGAAACCACCAAAGATGGTAAAAAGGTTTCTCCGTGGAAGCTGGTGGATCAGTTCAAGGATCGGGCCACGAAAGCTGAACAGCGTGCTTTGGAACTGGAAAAGCAACTATTGCCCGAGCCTGAACGTAAGGCACAAGCCGAGCGATTGACCAAGTATGAACAGCGCGTAAAAGAGCTTGAGGACGAAATGCGTTTCGTCAATTACGCCAAGAGCCAGGAGTTCAAGGAAAAGCATCAGGTGCCTTACGAAAACGCTTGGAAAAGGGCCATGTCCGAGCTTAGCGAAATCACTATTGAAGATCCCGGCACGCAACAGCGCAGGGCCGTAACCGCTCAGGACTTGATGGAGTTGGTAAATATGCCGCTAGGAAAGGCACGGGAAGTGGCTGATGCCGTGTTTGGAACATTCTCCAATGACGTGCTCGCGCATCGTAAGGAAATCAAAACTTTGTTAGAGCAACAGTCTCAGGCTTTGGAAGAAGCTAAAACCAAAGGTGCTGAGCGTGAGACTCAACGCAAGGAACAGTATAACAATGCGATGAGCACGGTCACGAAACAGGTCAAAGAGGTTTGGGATAAGGCGAGCGCGTCTATCCTTGAAGATCCACAAAACGGTGAGTACTTCAAACCGCGTGAAGGAGATCAGGAATGGAATGACCGGCTTACCAAGGGCTACACCCTTGCCGACAAAGCCATTGCTGAGATATGGGCGCAGCTTCCCATGGACCCAAGGTTGACACCGGAGCAACGCGCAGAAGCGGTCAAACGCCACGCTGCGGTGAGGGCTAGGATTGCTGGATGGGGGCCGCTCAAGGCAGAAGTGACCAAGCTAAAGAAGCAACTGGCTGAACGTGATGAGGAATTGAAGAAATACAAATCCAGCACACCGGCTGCTGGTGGAACTGCTGCGCAATCGAATACTCCGGTGGTGGTGAGTGCGAGACAATCTTTGCGAGAAGGGCTTGCCAAGCTTGCTCATTAGCGTATAATTCACACATGCAAGCGTACTGCTGTCCACAAATCTAACACATCGTCCCCGCTCACTTGCGGCAACTACTCCCGGTTGCCGGTACGACTTGTGGGCGGGGCATTTTTGTTTATGAAACTGTTCCTAATATCACAGACTGTTAATAACGATTATGACACCTACGATTCTGCTGTGGTGTGTGCGGAGAATGAGGATGATGCTAAATCTATTAGACCAGATGGGCACGACGCCAAGGAGTATTTTGATAAGTGGGGCAATGCTTATTGGTGCAGACCCGAAGATGTCGTGGTGAAATATATCGGGGAAGCCGCTCCAGAGTCAACCCGAGGTGTCGTGTGTGCTTCGTTTAACGCGGGGTGATTATGAAAACGTGTAGCAAGTGTAAGAAGGATCAACCGCGAACCAATTTCGTAAAGTCTGAACGTTATATTGACGGGCTATATTCGATGTGCAAGGACTGTCGAAAAGAAAATCGTATTCGAGGACTTAAACTGCATCCAATGTGCTCCCGATGTAAAACAAAACCCCACACTTCTAACCATGCTCAATGTTATGATTGCCAGCGTGAGGCACGTTCTCAATCATCCGTTCCAAAGTTTCGACGAGATTCATTCAATAAAACCATGTGTTCAAAATGCAGAACAAATCCTAAGTCCAAAAAACATGCTTACTGCGTGGAGTGCCGAAGGAAATCCGTGAACGAATGGATTAAAAAACAAGGTGGAATGTGGAATTACCTAATCCGAAACGGGCAAAAGAACAGAGCGTTGGCTGTTGCTGCTGTTGGTCGCGCACTTCGCCGAGGAAAGATTAAAAAGGCTCCATGTGAGGTGTGCGGATTCACAAAAGTTGAGGCACATCATTACATGGGTTATGAGCGTGAATACTGGCTTGTATTCAAGTGGCTGTGCAAACCTTGCCACGATCACGCGCACAAGATTTTAAGATCGCAGTTGACAGAACAGCCATTGCTGCTGTAAGGGTAGCACAGGTGATTAGTAGGTCCGAGTTGGCACCTCTTAAAAATTAACTCGGTTCATTCGGCGATAACGGCCATCCGGCCAAGGGCAGGAATGCCCCAAGCTCTCTGCCGACTTCAAAAATTCACCCGACTGAAACGCACGCGCACATGGCGCTGGCGTGATTCAAGTCTAAAACAAAATGAATTTTTTGAAGTATGGCATGCCCAGACTCACAGATTATCGCAGCTTGCGAGTTCCCACAGTTCCTCGTTGATCAAACCCCACGTTTTGATGAACTGATACTCGAAGATTTGAGGCCGACCGATGGCTGGATCTTGAACGTCTCCACCGGCACAACTCCAATGGGTACACCCACGGAAGTTACCCAGGATCGTTTCCGTTCCGTATTCCCGAACACAACCAAGACCTGGACTCGAAAGGTCGCCAATGGCCCTGGTTGTACTGGTAATCCTTGTGACCCTACCGAGCACCTGATCGGTTGGGGTGCAGATCGACTCACCTGGTATGCCGAGCAACAGAGTTGGGCAACGCCGCTCTTGTGCTATGACCAGGACATGCACATCACTCAGGCCGAGGCGCACATTGACCAGATCATATCCGAGATTCTTCGCCCGGCTACGACTGCAATCAGCAGCAATTTCCTTCGTAAACGTGCCCTGCTTTGGGGCCGACAGAAGAACGTCGCCAACCGTAATTCAGGTGCTGCTGGCACCGATGGTGTGTTCAGTTATACCTGGACACTGGGTGGTCCGAATGGCGATGAAGAAATTTACTTTGACACATCGGCGGCTCCGTCGCGTGTGTTCAAGCTGGTGCCTCAGATGCTCCAGAATCGTTTTAACCCGCTCATGTTGCTGGGTTACGCTGGTAAGAACCCGTTCAAGGAAACCTCTCCGTTCATCGAACTGGTGTCCGACATGGACACAGTTTGGTCACTGGAACATCTCGGTGGTCAGCAGGGTGTTGGCGGAACCGACAACCCGAACGTGCTCGGCAACTGGAGATTCACAAATTTCGATGAAAGCACCAAATACTGGCGCTATGGATTCAGTGGCCAGATTGGAAACTTCATGACCCGAGTTGACCCGATGGGTCTCCGGTTCAACTACGTTACGGACTTGGGCGCTGGTTCAGCCCCAAACCGTTATCGTTACCAGATTGTGCTGCCCTACAAAAACAGCATCACAACGGGTGCAGGTGGTTCCGCAGGAATCGGATCAGATCCTAACACGGATTACGACCGTGCCCAGTTTCGTATCACTTACATCTGGCACAAGAACGGCATGGAATTGATGGTGCCGGATGCTAAACCTCTCAATCCCGAGATGCCGTTTGGCCACCGTGACTTTGGTGGAAAGTGGCAGTTCGTGATGGACAACCTGGGTGAAGATGCCAATGGCGTAGCCATCCAGAACAAGCGCCGGAACAAGGGCCAGTTCATCGCCGACTTCCTGTATTACATCCGACCCAAGCACACGGAATTCATCGAATCCTGGTTTCACAAAGGTGAACAGTTCTGCATCCCGGAAATCACGACATGCAGTGACAGCCCCGGATACCCGGCTCAGAATTACAACAGCACGCCCCCGAATTGTCCTTTGCCCGGAGCGTATGCTGGGCTATATGGAACTGGGGTTCCGACCGGTTCTGAGGACGGTCCAGTACCACAGCCTCCAGCTGCAATGCCAGCGTCCCCCGATCAGTGAAGAGTTCATGAGTGGTTGGAGCGTGGCCGGTTTGTTGGCTGGCCACGCTCTTTAACAAAGCCCAACACTTTTTAATACCATGAACGAATCTGATTATTTCGAGAGCGATAGCGGTTCATCGTCCACGCCTGATAGTGGTGGAGAAAAAGATTCAGGTGGTCAGACCTTCCTTTTGAACAAAGAAGTTTGCCCGGGAATGTCTGTTGGTGACACTGGATCGTTCAAAATCACCAAGGTTTTGGAGAACGAGTATCAGGCCGAATACATCTCTGACAAATCCGAGGAATCCACCGAACCTGACGAAACCGAACCTGCAATGTCCAGTTCTGATGGAGGGATGTTTGACTAATGGCCGACAAGAAAATATCCGAACTCCCCGCAGCAGGCGCGATAACGGGGTCTGAGCTTGTTCCGATTGTCCAAAGTGGCGGAACGGTTCAATCCACGGTTGATGCTGTAAAGAACGGTGCGGTTAAGGTTTATCGAGCCTTGTTGAACCAATCGGGAACTAACGCTCCAGTCGCTACGGTTCTGGAGAACACATTGGGCGGAACGGTTGTCTGGTCATATTCCGGCGTTGGGTTTTACACAGGAACATTGGTTGGTGCATTTGCACTTGCTAAAACATTTCCAACCATTGGCCAAGTGGAACTGACGGCAATTTGTTTTGCTTATCCGTCCGTTCCACCAGATAGCGTGGCCGTTTCATCGAATCTTACTGGGCCAAACACTCCAGTGGACGGAATACTTTTCTATTCACCTTTGGAGATTTTGGTTTATCCGTAAACCGTGAATGAGCTTCCACCTCTTAACAGAATCGGGAGACTCGCTCCTGACCGAGGGTGGAGACTTCATCGTTACAGAAGATTCGGTTCCCGTGCCTGACAATCCCTGCGATGTTAATACCCTGCTGTCGAGTGCGGCCTGCTTTAGCTGCATCCCGCGTGGTCAGTTGGCCATACTTAAACTGGTTATACTAGCTAATATCCTGGAACAAAAAGGTGGAGGCAGGCCAACGGTTCAGGAATTACTGGATGTCTCGGCGTGTTTTATGTGTCTCACTCCGGGTCAATTGCAAATCCTAAAGATTCAACTGTTGTGCAGCATCCTTGGTGGAAATGTTAATTACGCCAACGAGATTCCGACCGATGCTTCAATTCTTGAAAACGATCCTCCGTTTTTCAAACAACAGTCGGCGTTTTTGTTAAGTGGAACAAATACGGGAAAGCCTGATTATTCAACAAACAATCTGACAGCTACATTTCCAGATTTGGATTTGTTAAGAGAATCAGCCCCAGAATTTCTTCATGTCGATGTCGATCAGGTTATCTTTCAAAGATCAAGCACAACCCGATCCACCCCGTTTTCTCCTACCGGAGACGGAACAACAAATGGGCAGGGGGTTGATCAAGTTGCATATAGATTACTTCCGACAGATCCTGCGTGGGTTACGTTGGTGGATCAACAATTTTCTCCTGCTTACCGAGTGGACGGAATCGATCCAGCCGACTATGCAATAGTAAAAACCTTTTCAGATCCGGCAGGACTTGAAAAGTTTTACAATTACAGACTTATTGTAATTCTAAGAAATCACACGGGAGATCCTGGAGAATTCAATACAGCCTCACTTGAACTGGATTTTAATGTGGTTTCTTTGTGCACCCCGTTCAAGCTTTGCTTCAACAATTTAACCACTTGCCCAGATCAGATTCCCCAAGGGCCAAGAGATTTAGTATGGAACGCTCCAAATTTGTGAAAGGAACATTATGCCAGCCCAATGCGATGTACAAACCCTGTTAGATGACGCAGCATGTTTTACGTGCCTCTCCCCCGGTGTGCTTCAAATACTTGAAGTGGCCCTACTGTGCCAAATATTCAATTCCGCTGGTGGGGGTGGGTTGAGTGGAAAGGAAATTTTCAGCGGTAACGGATCTCCAGTTGGTGTTGTGACCCCCTCTGTTGACGACGCCCTGTTTCGTCAATTGGACAGTGTTCCAGCAGGACTGATATGGACTTGGAAAGCACCCGGCCCGTGGATTGCACCCGAAAGCTAATTTAATGAGAACAATACTTATACTGCTGTCTTTTCTGATTACGGCCAACGGATTAGCTCAAGTCCCGTACGTAAGTGCCGCAACAAATTCACCCACAGACGGATATGTACTAACCCGCAGTGGTGGCACTGGTGGAAACAATAAGTGGAGCGTTGCTGGAGGCGGTGGTTCATTCCTAACCAACGTAGTAACCACAAACACCAGTGCCGGAGTAACAAACCTTATACAAACTGCCGGGTTCTGGGTCACAAACCCAGCAACAGCCGGTTCAATCAGCAACAGGTTTGTGGGTGATGTTCGGATTGGAACATCTGCCACCATTGATGCCGGGGCCGGTTCAGTGATGAGTTTAGGCAAAGGTTCATTCTCACCCACGCCAGATATATCCCCGTTCAATGTCGGTGGAATGCTCATTACTCCGTCCGCAGATGGTAATAATGGGCTGTTCACCTATAACCACACAGCGGGTTCGGCTCCTTATCCATTTACTGCCGGTTGGGATTCTAGGCCGGGTGGATTTGCTGACGCTGGTTCTCCGGGGCAAAGTTTGGTTGGTCTTTGGACTTATTGGCAGAACAACAAATTAGAAAATGGGGCCACTTACACCGCATGGATGGATTCATTAAGCGGTTCGGTGGGCGGTGCCAGAGATTTGCCAGCGCACGGTTCTGAGGTCTGGTCGAATCAGCGAAAGCCTTATTTTGTGATTGTTGCCAGTAACACCAATCTTAGTCAGACAACCATGTCTAACACCATCGCTTCATTTTATAGTCACGGCTTTGGGGTTCTTACGAATCTTGGAGTACCGCTCGCCTATGACTTGGAGAATTACTGGCTCACCAACCATCGCAGCGGAACATATCCGCTCAATTATCTGGCGTGGAACACAAATGCGTGGCCGCTGGCAACGTCCAATCCAACCAATTTAACTTGGTATCTCAGAACCAATCAGTTTGAAACCTGGCTGATGATGTATGCCGACACCATAGTTCCAACTGCTAACAATACTGAAATGGATATTGACGCTTTTACCGCCACAACTTTCTGGGAATATCCTAATGGGGTAAATGGGATTCCTGTAAATGGACTGATGCAGCCCATGATGACTGTGAATACGATTCACAAGGACGTTACTAAACTGTATCAATGGGATGTTGGTGGAATAATTTTGCAAGACTCAGCCCCAAGATCCGGTGTTCCGGGAGCACTTGAGCAGGTTATGAATACCTTTACAAAAGCTATTCAATATCCAAATCCCTCATCTTATCCGTCCACGGCAACGGAGGGGTATTGGGCATCATTTTACCCAAATCGGATGAATATGCACGGCATGATTGTGGGCTATTTGTACCAACCAGCATCGCTACCTTTTCCGATTTCAATGGAATACAGCGCAAATGGTGCTGCCGTGGAGACTGGCAATTTTCCGGTTGAACCTGGGTCAACTGGATTGCTCCGTCAAATGGTTTCTATCATGCGACCTTGCATGTATTCGCTCACTAATTGGATGCCAAAGACTGTTTATTGGATTCTTAACGCTGATGCGCTTCTTTACACTGGATGGGACTATGCCGATTGCAAGGCATTCCTTAGTTGTGTGGCGATGACTACGGCCAACGAATGGGTGAGGTCGTGGGATGGTGGCGTGCTCACCAACACCAGCTTTCTCACTCTCACCACAAACACTGGATATATCAACATCTGGCAAGACCCGGCTCAGAACAGATTGAAAGTGATCAATTTTGGGGCAACGAATCAGATAGTATCCAAAACACTTTACAATGGAGACGTGGCGGTCTGGTTCATTAACGAAGATCCGGCCGTAGCCACAAACCTTACCGTAAACTGGAACCAGCTTAATATCTCCAGCAATTATCCAGCAGTCGTGACTGAGGTTTGGACAAACTCGCTGCTTGGGTCATACACCAATTCGTTCACAGTGTCAGTGCCAGCCGCGAGCAGCACAGTAATCAAATTTAGTCCTGTGATCGGAAGCGGGTTGAGCAACTATGTGCAGACGGCAGTTGCTTCCGCTGTGGGTCCGGGAACAATTAACCAACTCGCCATGTTCACCAGCGTGAGCAATGTTGGAAATTCGATTCTGGATCAGGTTTCAACCAACATGATCGAGCAACGCTCCGGGATAAGCGGTTCCATGACCAATGCGAATACGAACCGAATATATGGCAGGGTGACATCAGCAACAGACGTTGAGGCATTGGAGCTTGTCGGGGCAGGTGGTCTAAATGGGGTAAGCAAACTTCACACCGTTCAAGGATCGGCTTCAACTGCGGGGACCACGGCGTTGTATGTTCAAGATTCGTGGGGAATTGAGCCGATCACACCCCAGAGCGGTCATTCAGCGGGCAACATATATCCCCTGGCTGATGACGCTTATACCATAGGAAGCACTTCAGCAAAAGTTAGAGGATTCACTGCTGGAACAAGTGGATATGTTGCGATTGTTAATACCGCCTCTCCAAACTTTGGAACTGGCGCTTCCGGGTATGGGCTATACATGCACGCAGCGGGTATTGATATTGGAAATGGGGTGGGTCAGGTTATCACCCTGGCTACAAACATCGGAACCGCAGTATCGGGCCAAGGTTCGGATTATGGCAATGGAACCATTGTGTTTGGTGCTTCACTTAGTCATCCAGATGTGTTCATTCATAGGCCACAACTGCTGCGGGCCTTGGCGGTTACGACCAATAACAACTCAACCAGCAAAGCTACAGGTGCACTTGTTGTGGGCAGTGCTTCGGATGACAATGCGGTCAATCGGGCTGGTGGTGATTTGACCCTGGCTGGTGGACCGGCCAGCGGGAATGGAACGAATGGAGATATTAGCCTTGGTACGTTCATGCAGGGAGCGAGCGGGTTTGCGTATAATAATGTTCAGACGAATCGGCTTACGATTCACTCTCACCCAATTACGCTAACGACCAACGCGGCTACGTTTGTTGCCTCGTTTACTGTGCCAACATCTTTGACCGTTGTGGGGGCTAAATTCTCAGCCACGACAGAAATTAAGGATGCAACCGATATTGCGACTTTGACCGAGGAGTTTAGAATCTCGTCGGTAAACAAAGCCGGGACCGTGACGGCTACTAATTCCGCTCCAATAGCGGCTACGATAGCGACCGGAGCGGCGACGATAGCTAACACCTGGACGGTTTCAGTTTCGTCAACCACAGTATCAATCAACTGCAAGTGTGTGACCGGAGGTATCCAAGCCACAACATCAAGGCTGGTTGGTGCAAGGATAGAATTGGATTCAGACAGCTTCTCAATCGTTAATTGGGCACCTTGATTATGAAAAACTTCATCACCTTAATCGCAATAGTCTGTGTCAGTTCGCTCATTGGACTTGGCCTGAGCGCGGTTGATGGGGTGCGACAAGTGGTGGGTGGAACCGATACAGTGGGGGCGCTTTCAGCGTCCAGCCTCCCAACGGGGCTTTTGACGAACAATCAGAGCACGTTGGTGGTGTTCAGAAACGATTTTCACGCAACAAATGGTATTGCTTCCAAAGCCAAAAATCTGACGGCACCAACATCAATCACTGTTGGATCTTCGCCATTTAACTGGACCAACAGCTCTGCGACAGCAGGCGGTGGGACCAATAACGTTATGGTTTATATTGATGCCTTCAGTGGGGACGTTAATAGCGTGTCAATGAACGGTGGTCAGATTGGAGGAAGCTCGCCTGGTGTTTATTCGGTTCCTTTGCAACCAGGAGAGTATGTAACCGTGGACTATGCCGTAGCTCCGGCAATGAAATTCAAACCATTCTAAAACTTATGAGTGATTATCTTAAAGTTAGCGTTAAAAAGTACCGTTTTTTGCTAGCTCAAGTCCTAGCACTAGACCCAGTTGTTACGATTCTTGAGAACACACTCGGTCCAGTTGTTTTGACGAGAGTTAGCAATGGTTATTACAGGGCTACACTCGCGGGTGCTTTCCCAAAGGGAAAAGTCGCACATATCGCCGAAGCAGATGCTTACACAAATCCCGGTGAGCTTCTGACCTCGGGGCGCGAGAGTGACGATGTTATGTGCCTTAAGAACATATTTGTAGATGGCGGGACGCCTCAAGACATTGACAACCTCCTGGCCGAAGCATACGTCGAGTTCCGCGTTTACCCATGATCAAGTCCCTCACAATGATCGGCCTTGGTTGTCTCATCGTGATTGGCGTCTATGCCGCAGATGGGATCAGGCAAGTGATTGGTGGGACTGATACCGTAGGATCAGTTGGATTGGCCAACCTTCCAACGGGGGTGCTGACGAATAATCAGAGCACGGTGACGACGATCAAAAATGATCTGCTTGTCACCAATGGAATTTTGCATGTTCCGGTCAGCACCTCGACGACAGCATCAATCACAAACGATTCAGGTGCCGGAATTTCTCTAAGGAATAACCAAGTTGATATTTTTCAGAGCGGTGCTAATAAGGTGAGCTTCGGATCGTCCGGTCTTTACTACATCTACAACTCTCCAATAATTCTCGGTTTATCTTCCGACTTGGGTATATCTCGAAACGGGGCAGCGGGCGTAATGCTGGTTGACGGTCAAAACAATTCATTTTCAGCACTTCAGTTTGGCGGTGGGACCGGAGCATACTCAGCGCTTGTAACAACCAACACTTCCGGCATTGCGGTAAAGACAGCGACGGGGGCGGCGTTCACAAATTTGACAGCTCAGGTTATTACTGCAACGGCTGGGTTTTCTTCGTCTGCCCGAAACCTACTTGCTCCGATAGCAATAACCGTTGGTGCTTCGCCTTTTAACTGGACAAATTCATCAGCATCAGCGGGTGGTGGAACAAATATCGTGGAGGTTTACATTGATGGAGTAAGTGTGACCGGAACAGTCGCCATCAACGGCACGACCGTTTTTAACACCATTGGCCAAAATACCATTCGGTTGCAGCCGGGGGAATATACTACGATCACATATACTCTCGGAACGCCAACGGCCACCTTCAAGAATTTCTGATGAATATAAGCATTTCCGATGCTATCCAACTCGGAACACTGTTCGGGATCGCGTACGTTGCTTTCAAGAACCGGCAGTCGGCCATGGTGGTTAAGGAAATTCATACGCTGTCAAATTCAGCAATGGCAGCCCAGTTGAGAATTGTGTGGTTACAGGCCAAGCGAATTTCTGAGTTGACGAAGGCTCAGCCCGATCTGGATATTGCAAATGAGGCAGAGAGGGTATATCTCGATCATCAAGCCAAGCAATCTTTAGTGGATTCTGAGAAACCCGGAGAACGCTAGAGAAAGCGAGAAAGCTAAATGAATGTCGATACTCGAAATTCCAACACCCCACGATGTCAACTGGAGCGTCCTCATACCCATCGCCGTGTCAGCCTCGGGAAGTTTGCTAGTGCTGCTCGCTGTCTGGGATCGTATCCGAAAGGTGTTTGCGTCCAAGATCGAGTTTGAGTATTTGAAGGCCGAGGTTCACGACCTGCGCGTGCGTGTAGCAACACTGGAGAAAACAGATGGCAAGCTTGACCAAATTTTGGCCTCACTGGAGCGAAAGCGCAGGAGCCATGAATAGTGTACTAATCGTGGATGATGACAGCGTGTATTCTCACCAGCTTGAGAAGCTTTTAAGTGGGCGCTATTTCGTTCACGCTGTCGAGACGCTTGCTCAGGCTATCAAGATATTCGGAACCGTTGCCTTTAACGCTGTTGTGCTGGACCTGGGTTTGCCGGATACGCATATAGACGACACGGTGTCCAGGATGAAGAAGGAATACCCGGACTGCGCCATTGTCGTGCTATCCGGCCACGAAGATCCTGAGCGAATCAAACGGTGCATTCGAGACTCAGCCTCAAGTTATCTCATTAAGGGACGCGATGACAAAACCCCGGATATGTTAGCAGCGGCCATTAACACGGCCATGCTGAACAACGAGAAGAATGGCAAGGTGGAACAGGTCAGGAAACTTATCGAGAACGGCACGGAAATATGAAACTACAACTCGCAGCACTCTGGTCGAATCCGCACGCACGATATGCCGGGATGATCTATGCCGGAACCAAGCTTGGGCTTCGCATTGCTGAAATCTGGTTCCAAAGTTATTCAGTCAACCTCAGGCTCACGGCTGATGCAATCGAGGGATTTGCTGTGATGTATGGTATCTCTGCTGCTGCCGCTGGAAACGCTCCGCTTAAAGAGGTGGGTGAGGACATTGAATCAAGTAAGGCACAGGCCAAGCTTGCTGCTGCTCAAGACCAGATGAGGAGTGCTGCACGGACCAGCTGGGATTAACCCAGAGCGTTGTTCAGAGCAGACGCATCCCTGCTCGTTACTGTTTAGCTCTTTCGAGTGTATTAAACGTGCGTTCCTTTTCACATTCAGGACACACGCCACTATAAGCTACACAATGATGAATTGAGCATACCAGTTTGCATCACCTCCTTTCATAATATCCGATCCCTTGCATGTACTGTTAAGGATTAAGGCTGGACACTGGAAGTTTCAACACCTCTGCCTTAGTTGGTAACATAAACGAAAGTGCTGCTTGCCCACACTCAGGACCACAGGACAGCGGCTCTTTCCTGCGCGGCTTCTTAAACGGTCCGGGTGGAAGCTCGTCTAGAAAAATGCGTTCGTGGTGATGAATCTCAACAAGCATCACACCCAGCCGTCGAGATTGTTCGCACCTGCGTTTGAACACGACAGGGAAGTGAGTTCGTATCTTATCCCAATACCATGGGCCTGACGCCTTAACACACCCCGGACAATTGTTGTTATCGAATCCAAGATCGTACATTTCTGGAAGGCGAATCCCGCCAGATCCTTGAGAATCCATTTGAATCTGATTTCTGGATTGTGGGCACGGAACTTCTCAACCCTGTCATGTTCATAAGCAGTATAACCAAATACGTGAATATCATCCGGGCGTTGAAACGCGAGTCTCGGAACCTTTTTAAGCTCCGTGGTGCAACGAGCACCATTAACCCCTGCCATGTACTTAGTTTTCTCAAACACTTCATCAACTGTGGCGTAATCCTCATTGCGTATGTAAGTGATCGGTTTACCAAACCACCGTTCACAGTCTGCCGAGAATCTGTAGTTATCCGATTGCTCACTTGGCCGGGTGTCACAACACACTGGAATCACCTCATGAGTGTCACTGAAGTAATCAATAGTCTTTTTAGTAGCAACTGCACTTGCAGCACCACAAGAGAACCAGCATAAGATTCTATTCATATTCTATTCTGACGAATGAAGCGTTACGCCAACGACGCGGCCACTACCGGATCTTCCAGTAGGCTCATTCGCCCTTGCCGTGTTAGAGTCTGTTCGCATCAGCTTCTTAGTGCTTTAGCTTACGACCACAGGTGCCGAATCTTTTAAGACTTAACGGCTGGCTTACGGACTCTTTCTTGTAAGCGTTTACGCATCCCTCGTCGCTGGGATCAGCCTTTTCGCGTGTGACATCGCTACTTCCCGGCCCTCGCACCGACATGTACCGGCCCATGAGCTTTTCATGAGTATTCGCGTTGCCGCCCCTTGGGTTTCCGCCCAAAGCAGGGTTGTGATTTTGATGCTGGCCACATGCCCAGTCATTCGAGGTTCTCCCGGCCATGCCATGCGTCCGGGAGTTAATCTATCGCAAACCGCTAAATCTCGCCCGTGCCCAACAGGGGCATGACACAAGGGCTAGTGTCGGTTCAGGAAAGCAAAAACCCGAGGTGAACTTAATCACCTCGGGGACGATGCTGTTCCGGTAGGAACTTCACAAGCGCGAAGGGCCAGTGGCGACACTGGTTTTACGGAACAGAATCTAAATTGTTTGTTTCGTTTTAGCACACTTGTTGGCTTCCTACAGCCTGAACACTTCCAGATTCACACACGACCCGATTCCATGCAAGCACTATTCCTAAAAAAGAAGTGTTGCGTGTGCTTGACTGGGGGTTTAGCGTGGTTCCAATGAAAAACCTGATTCTTCTTGGTTTTGTCCTCATTACATTCACGGTTATTGCTCAGACTAACGTTGTCACAGCCCCGGTTGTTCAGGCTGCATCGGGTACAGCCCTGCTCCTAACCCTGATTCCGCTCATGGTCCCCGGTGCGGTAGCGGCGATTAAGTTCTTTTTGCCCAAGGTTCCAACGTTCCTGCTCCCGATTTTAGCCCCGGCCATCGGTGCCCTGATCGACTGGATTGGTTCCTTGGCCAGCGGTGGGCCTGCACACCCGATTGGCGCGGCACTTTTAGGCTCTGCTGGTGTGGGCCTGAGAGAAATCTACTCTCAGGTTACTCAACAGATTAAAGGCAAAGAGACATGATCATGCTTCGTGAGGACGAGCAGAAGATTGAACGCCAGAGGGCGCTGACTGTTTTAATCTGGTCACTGGTAGCCGCGATTCTGTTTTTAGCCCTGATATTATGGATGAATTGAAATCCAAAATCAGAGAAAAGGCTGTTTTAGCCGAGCAATCCTTTCATGAATGGGAGAAGGAATCGCCCGGATGCGCTCAGGCATCGTTTCGTTCTGGCATGGCCTTCGCGCTACTGGAAGTTGAAAACCTGATTGACCAATGCCAATGAAATACTTAGCCCCAATCCTCCTTATCATCCTCATCCAAGGCTGTGCTAGGTTTTCTTCATTTCAGGAGCAAACCGCGCCGGATGGGACAATGAAGAAGCAAAAGCAGACCGTTACCACGTTCTGGGACAGTCAAAGCACTGTGGCCAAACTTCGGGCGAGCACCACTGACAAAACACAGGGGTTGACGGTTGGACAGATTAGCGAGGAAAGTTCGAGTACAAACGTGGTCGATCTGGTTGAGCGTGTGGTGGGCGCGGCGGTAAAGGCAGCGGTCAAGCCGTGACCCCGGATGAACACCGGGAATATCGCTGGCCACTGGCGCATGGATTCAATCAATTTTACAATTGGCTAATGGAAAGCAAACACGAACGCGAAGATAGGGGAGACAGTTATGACATTGCCAGAGCAATTCGAGAAGGATTTCAACGGTTGGTGTTAGCAATTGAAACGCGAGCCGGTGAAGAACAAACCAGACTGATCCTCGAAAGGATCTGTCATAGCGAAAGGACAATAATGAGCGCAATTAGTGAGTTCTCTGACCGAGTAAATGCGAAGTTTGACGAAATAGGGGCCAGCGTTGACAGCGCCGTGACCGGCGTGGACGCAGCCAATACAAGCCTGACAGGAGTGGCCGCCGACGTGGAATTCCTCAAGGACGTGATCCAGAAGTTGCAGACCAATCCCGGTCCAATCACGCCCGAGGATCAGGCATTGCTGGATTCAGCCGAGGCGCGGGTTGGGACATTGGCAACCAAGACAACTGCCCTCAAAGACAGCTTGGGCACGTTATCAACAGCCCTTGGCGCGTTGGATGCGGCCACGGACAGTGCACCAACGCCAACACCAACGCCGTAATGCACTTTGGGAAACCCTCCGATTATATTCTGATTTGGGGGCTTCCTGAAACGGCCAGTGATATGCTATTAGCTTATCGGCCCAACCTGTTTGTTGGGCAACTGGCCTGACTTTCCATGAACCGACATGACCACCCTGATTTGCCTCGTATTGGCGCTTATAAGCGATTACCCGCCATCTCCACCCAACTTTCAGATCAAAGTCGCTCCTGCGCCAATCCTATCGCCAAAGGCAGCCGATCTAAAGGCAAGTCTCGGCTCTCCTATGGCGATTGCGCCATCTCCAGCCGCGTTTGTTCCTCCATCAGGGCTATTTATCACGAATCTAACAATTCAGGGTGCCAATGCCACCATCGGTTGGCAGCAGGGAACTGGCCCCTACCAGTTGGAGGGAACCCCGGACATAGGCGCGGCATGGTCGCCCGTGGCGGGCGTGGGTCCAACCATGCTCCAAAACAAGACTTTTCCGGCTGGCCAGAATCATTTCTGGCGCATCAGGTCTCAAGTGGACCTGTTGCAAATATCAACAAACCAACCGCGCTTGCAGTGGCAGGCGCCAGAAATCCCTATGGCTGATTCACTTAACCCCTTCACACTTCAAAAACGATCAGATCAGCCACCAATTGATCAAGCCATATCCGATGATGCTGGGTGGACACTGATAAGCTCTACCATTGCGTCCACGGCCAGGAACTATACCGATGGAACACCTGTTGGAAACGGGCTTTGGTATCGGCTCAAGCAAACCACGGCCAATGGCGTCGTGGTGCCGTACCTGGTTAAGAATCTTAACCCGCCCACGCAGCCTCCGGGCAGTGTGGCGTGGGCAAAGGGATTTGGTGGAACCAGTGATGATTTCGTATCTAGTGTTGTGGTTGATTCAAGCGGATTCATTTATACCGTAGGCATCTTTCAGAATACCGTAGATTTCACCGGGGCTGGTGGAACCGTTGCCAATGGAACTACGATTCTAACCAGCGCGGGTGGATATGATATGTTTTTGGCTAAACACTCATCAAATGGTGTGTTGCAGTGGGTCAAACAGTACGGCGGAGCTGAAAGTGAAGTGCCAAGGTTAATAGCCTTAGACGCTTCCGGGAATTTCTTTATTTCTGGTTCGTTTGCAACTGGTTCCATAAGGAAGATAAATTCGTCTGGAGTACTTCAGTGGACAAAAGGGCCGATTACAACTGGACTTAAGCCAGTTAGTTTCGTTGATATAGCTACGGACACACTCGGAAACGTAGTTTGTGTTGGGACTTTTGTGGCAGGTTTCACCGACCAAACTGATTTTGGAGATGGGCATTTCCTTTACAGTGCTTTTGGAAGCGAAGATATGTTTCTCGCTAAATATAGCCCAGTTGGAACATGTTTGTGGGCGATAGGCTTCGCCAACTTTGGAGATCATGAACTAGGAAAAGCGGTTGCGATAGATCGTCGCATAAATCCGAGTACCGGACAGCCATATAATACCATTATTGTAGGTGGTATTACTTCTAGTGGTATTGATTTGGGTGGTGGAACAATGGAAAATGGAACCACTTCTGGACAATCTGGTTTTTGCGGGGTTTTGGGTAAAATTCAGCCTGATGGAACTTACAACGCTGGTGCTGGTAGTTGGCAACGTCTTACTGGTTACAGAGATAATGGAGCAACCTCAACTGATTCTTCAATTTTGCAAAAAATTGCTATCGACAGCAATGGCGACATAATTGTTGTAACCTCTTGGGGCGGCGCTGCAATTCACTTCGGAGGGCTTCCAGGAGACGCCGCTGGTGGAACACTGAGTGGGGGCACTTATAGCATTAACATGGCACTGGTAAAATATAATAACGCAGGCCGATTTGTCCGGGTCACTCCAATACCTATAACTCAGGGAGGAGCACAAGGAACCCCTGTTTGCTTGAGTGTTGATTTGAACAACAACATAATTTTTGGCGGCTATTATGCTAAGACGCTTACTTTCGGAACCATAACGCTAATTGCCCCTCATCAAGAATTTGCGAACGATTATCCTGATGGATTTGTGGCCAAGTATAATTCGTCACTTTCTCCACTTTGGGCCATAACAATTGGAGGAACACTAGGAGATGCTGTTAATGGGCTGTCGGTGGACAGCGCTGGTATTCCTGTAATTGCTGGGTATTTCAATAAAAACGTGGATGGAACCACGCCGTCAATTGGCGGAATTCAAATGACGAATCGTGGGAGTCTAGACGCATTTATCGCCAAGCTTAATCCCTGATCTATCTGGTCCTCAAATTATAGATCCGTCCATCGGTCTGGTACACCTCATATCCCCTACTATCTAGGTCGGCAAGCACATGGTCCAGATAGTTTGTGCCCACTTCGTACGGATTGGTGCTGGTGGGCAGTATTAGCTTTGGAGCACCGGCACTGCCTCCGTAGTTGTACACATAAAATCCTCCGAACTGGAATTTGTCACCCACGACAAAATAAAATTCCTGGGCTTGGAGCGTGATGTATTCCCGCTTCCTTGGCTGAGGGTCAGCCTTCGCTGGCCTCATAGTCACGACAGTTATTCCCAGGAGAATTACGCCAAGGATTGATACGATTTGGATTCTTTTCATAATGAGTTTGTTTTTGTTGGTTTTGGTTTATTTCTCTAAGAGAAACAGCAGCCCTTTGCAGTATTTAATGATCTGTTTCTCGGTTGGGTGATCGCTCAGGTTATCCATCATATCTACAAACTTTACCCGAGCCGCAAGGGGATTCATTTTTACACCCTGCAAGTAGCCTTCGTACGACTGACCCTCTGTGCGGGTAAGGGCAATAACGGCCATGATGATGTTTTCAGACAAACCAGCTTTCTCTAAATCGATTGGTTTGGTTGGGGTATCTTCAAACGTATCGTGGAGCCACGCCACAGCAATTACGTCATCGGCATCATCCATAAAATGTGATCTTCTTAGCTTCGCAACGATTCTTGCCGGGTGCATGATGTAAGGAGTTCCGTCATACCTAAACTGTCCAGCGTGGGCTTGGCCCGCAATGGCCTCGGCTATTTCTGATTGGGTTTTCATGGCAATTTGTTCATGGCTTCGAGAATGGCTTTGTGCGCTCGTTCGCATCCGATACCCTGTTCATAAACGATTGTGCTGCGCGTGCCATCAGCCTGTTCGTTACCCACAAAGGATTCAGCCAGGGTTTCCACAATTTTGTCAGCATCAGCCATCCCCTGCTTCCTTCCCTCATTAAACCCGCGCAGGTAGCCGGATTGTTCGGCGTCGGTTTGGATGGCCCTAATTAACTCGGCGCGTCTGCGCTTTCGCTCCTCCACGGTCTCGGGCACATGCTCGGTTATGTATCCCGACTCAATCCATTCATCAATTGGTTTCATTACAGGCATGTGTCTCGAACATTCAAGGTTGAACTGGAATACACGTCATACTGTTTGGACTCAGTGCCGGTCACGTTCCACGTTGTCCCGCAAATGTTGATTGTTGAATTAGGCCCAAACTCAGTGTTCCACACACCGCGATTGCCAACGTTCGGTCCTTCAACTTTGATTGAGCAATTGCGAATATCGATCACCCCACCCGACCCGGACAGAATGACGCCATGACACCCTGCCGTCTGATCGCCTTGCTGTGGAGGACCAACAAGGGCCAAGCTTGAATCCTTCACCACCGTCTTGTGGTTGCCGTCAAATAGCGAAATCCCATCCCACTGCCCACGCATCTGACAACCCTGAATTGTCAGCCCTTTGAAAACTTCTGGCTTGTGATAATAGATCACGTCACTGGTCCCGATCAAAATGCACTGGTCAGCGAGTGCCCCAACGAAACCTTTCTGGCCCGTATATGTTCCGACACAAGCACCGAACCCAGAATGCGTGGGTCCGACACGAATGGTTAGGCCACGAATTATGGTGTTGTTTCCCGGGCAGAACGAAACACCACCACCATTCAGGTCAACCGAGCTATCAATCGTTGTCTCAGTCGCGCCTTTTCCAATCAAGCTCACGTTATCCGGGATGTTGATTGCGCTTGTGCCAATATCAAAACGACCAACGCCGATGAAGATCGAATCTCCACTTTGGGCTAGGGTGATTGCCTTTGAGATGGTGGCACAGGGAAGATCCGGCCTGCCCCTGCGAGCGGTGGCGTCTTTGCCGTTCAATTCTACAAAAACACCCTGCCTGTGATGAGATTTTATCGACATAGTTTTATCTTTCATTATTTAATTCTCCATATCCGATAGCCCGAGCCGTTGAGCTTGCGTGTGGTGATTTTCACACCAGCATGTTTGGCGCTGGACATTACGGCGTCTCGTTGGCAAGCATTAGCCACCTTAAACGAATCCCCGCCAGCCATAGCCAAAAGATTTGACTTCCATTTACTTCCATACCTTGGCGGTATCGGCACATTCTTGTCGATGGTGATGGTGGGTTTGGTGGTCATAGACAAAATGCGAATTTCTCCCATAGTTTGGTCGGGTTTTGTGGTCATAAATTAGTTGCTAGGGTTTCCCATGCGAGTTTAACCACTGCTGGAACTTGTCCATTTCCAATGGCTTTAAGCCTGTCCATCCTACGATCCATCTCATTAGCCTTTCTGACACATCTGGGTTTGGGCATGTCGTTCGGAGTGTCTTGTCTGAGAAATGGAAATGTAGGAAATTTTTTAAGGTGCCCATTCTTCCCTCCACCGTCCGATCTGATGCCCCATTGTAGTCGCTCCTCGTTGGAGTGGGCCAGTATCCAAATCCTTTCTCGAATGTGTAATGCGCCAGTGTCGGCTGCTGAAAACACTCCCCATCTTGCATTAAACCCCAACGTGGCCAAATCTCTAAGGATGGTTCCAAGTCCTCTAATAACCAACGCTGGGGAGTTTTCCACAAAAACCCATTTTGGTCTAACTGCGCAAACCACGCGAACCATTTGCTTCCAAAGCGAACCATCCGATACCGCGCCAATGTTGGCTTGTCGGCCGCTAGCCAAACTGATTTCCTGGCAGGGGAAGCCCCCACACACAGCGTCAACTTTCCCACTCCATGGCCTTGCGTCGAATGTTCTAACGTCATCCCAGATTGGGAATTTTGGCAAGATTCCGTCTCGTTGCCGTTGCAACAGGACTTTTCGGCAGTAAGGTTCAATCTCGACAGCACAGACGCAGGTATGTCCGAGAAGGATTCCACCGAGGATTCCTCCCCCCGCTCCAGCAAAAAGGTGTAACTCATTCACAAGCTCGCTTTGAATGCTTGCAGATCCGCCAAGGCTTTCGACTCAGCAATAATGCTGGCAGCAGATTTAACCCGGTCAGGTAATACTTCCTCCCTCCCAACCGAGGCTAAGAGCTTGGCGCGGGGTGTGGGTTTGACCTGTCTCTCAGCCATCTTCGCATCAATCAGGTCATCAGCGAATCGTTCGTGGTTCTCGATAAGATTTCCAAACCTTAACGATTCCTGCCAGCGTTTGCCTTCTTTTATCCGGCGCAGGATGAACGCCACGACCAAGCGAAGGTCTGCCTCGGTCCAGCCCATGGCCAGCCATGATTGCCATGCGAAGTATTTTCGAGTGTCGTAAATGACTGGTCGGTTTGTAATGCGAACGTACACGGCATGAATTGGGGCGTGGTCCTC
>Ga0247671_1000102_pt1 | contig 28623 bp, 21 predicted proteins | sample CNK12_metaG_FD_183039 | JGI IMG/M metagenome (GOLD analysis project Ga0247671, IMG submission 183039) | Soil microbial communities from Purdue University Martell Research Forest, Indiana, United States - CNK12 | ecosystem: Environmental > Terrestrial > Soil > Temperate forest > Bulk soil...
GTTGCACTGCGCGAGCGACTGGGAATGCGAATAGACCCGCCTAATCGCTTTCAAATTGCCTTCCTTCGAAAGCAGGTTCTGTTGAACCCTGAGCTCGATCTCGCCGCAGATGCGAAGCGGCGTGGTGACGAGCAGATCGAGCGTGCGCCCCACCACGCCCTCGGTGGAGTTCTCGGCCGGCACCACCGTGAACTGGGCGGCGCCGGACTCGCAGCGCCGGAACGCCTCGTCGACCGAGGCCACCGCCAGCGCGTCGACCGCGGCGCCGAAGTGCCTGCGCACCGCCTGCTCGCTGAAGGTGCCCTCGGGCCCGAGGTAGGAAACGCGGATCGCCTCCTCCAGGCCGCGGCAGGCCGAGATGATCTCGCGGAACACCGCGCTCATCTTTTCCCCCGGAAGCACGCCGTTTCTCTTCGCCACCCGCTGGAGAATCTGGCTTTCGCGCTCGGGGCGGTACGCGGCCGCGCCGGCCTTGAGCTCGCCGATCTTCTTCGCCTGCGCGGCGCGGCGCTCGATCAGCGCGGCGAGCTCGTCGTCGAGCCGGTCGATTTCCTTGCGGATCTTGTCGAGCTCGTCAGCCATCTACGGGAAGATAGCGCACCGAGAGCACGCCGTTCAGAGCGGCCAGCTCCTTGATGACATCGGAGGGCACGGGACTGTCGGCATCGACCAGCGTGTACGCCATCTCCCCCCTCGACTTGTTCAGCATGTTGTGGATGTTGATCTTGCGCCGGCCGAGCGCGTGCGAAATGCTGCTCAGCATGTCGGGCACGTTGGCGTTGGCGATGGCGAGCCGGAAAGGCGCCTCGCGCGGCATCGCCGCGTCCGGAAAGTTGACCGCGTTCTGCAGGTTGCCCTGCTCCAGGTAGTCGCGCACCTGGTCGACCACCATGATCGCGCAGTTGTCTTCCGCTTCGCGGGTCGAGGCGCCGAGGTGCGGCAGCGCGATGACCCCAGCATGCCCGAGCAGGGGGCCGGTGGGGAAGTCGGTCACGTACCACTTGAGACCGTGGCTCTTCAGGCCCTTCGCCACCGCGTCCTCGGCCACGATGCCTTCGCGCGAGAAATTGAGCAGCACCGCGCCGTGGCGGAAGTGCTCGATGTTCCTGCCGTTGATGAGGTTGCGGGTCTTTTCGCCGAGCGGCACGTGCAGACTGACGAAATGGCTCGTCTTGATCAGCTCGTCGATCGACGCGGCGCGCTTCACCTGCGAAGGCAGGCTCCACGCCGCCTCGACCGTGATGTGGGGATCGTAGCCCTGCACGCTCATGCCGAGGCGGATGGCGGCGTCGGCCACGAGGCTGCCGATCTTGCCCAGGCCGATCACCCCGAGCGTGTGGCCCGGCAGCTCCAGGCCGGCGAACTGCTTCTTGCCGTCCTCGACTCGGGTTTCCAGATCTTCATCCTTCAACTGACGAACAAAGTCCAGGGCGGGCGCGAGATTTCTGGCAGCGATAAGCATCCCTGCCAGCACCAGCTCCTTCACCGCGTTGGCATTGGCGCCCGGCGCGTTGAATACCGGAATGCCGCGCTTGGAGAGCGCGGCCACGGGGATGTTGTTGACGCCGGCGCCGGCGCGGCCCACCGCGCGCAGCGACGGTCCGAACTCGTGGCGGTGCAGGTCCTGCGAGCGCACCACGATCGCATCCGGGTCGGCCGCCTCCTTCACCACCGTGTACTGCTCGGGCGGAAAACGCCGCAGGCCGACCAGCGCGACGTTGTTGATGACCAGGATTTCGGATTTCTTGGGGCGGGCCTTAGGCATGCCGCGCTTCGAATTCCTTCATGTACTGCACCAAGCGTTGAACGCCCTCCAGCGGCATCGCGTTGTAGATCGACGCGCGCATCCCGCCCACCGAGCGGTGCCCTTTGAGCTGCACCATGCCGCGCTCCTCGGCTCCCTTGAGGAAAACCGGATCAAGCTCCGGCTTCTTGAGGGTGAAGGGTACGTTCATCCGCGAGCGATCTTCCTTCGCCACCGGGTTCCTGAAGAAGGCGCTCGAGTCGAGGAAGTCGTAAAGGAGCTTCGCCTTCTCCACGTTTTTCTGCTCGAGCGCGGCGAGGCCGCCCTGCTGCCTGATCCACTTGAACACCAGCCCGGCAATGTACATCGCATAGGCCGCCGGGGTGTTGAGCATCGAATCGGCCTCGGCCTGCAGCTTGTAGTCCATCACCGTGGGCGTGCCCTTCGCGGCGGCGCCGATCAGGTCGTCTCGCACGATGACGAAGGTGAGCCCCGCCGGGCCGGCGTTCTTCTGCGCCCCGGCATAGATCAATCCGTGTTTCGCGACCTCCAGAGGACGCGACAGGAAATGCGAAGAGGCGTCGGCCACCACCGGCACGTTTTCACTGTAGGGAAGAGAATGGTATTCGACGCCGCCGATGGTCTCGTTGGAGCAATAGTGGACGTAGGCCGCATCCTGACGCACACGCCATTCTTTCGGCGCATAGGTGAAGTTGCGGTCCTCGGAGCTCGCGGCGATCGCGACGTCGCAGTAGCTCTTCGCCTCCTTGATCGCCTTCTTCGACCATTCGCCGGTGAGGACGTAGTCGGCCTTGCCTTTGCCGCGCAGAAGGTTCATCGGCACCTGCGCGAACTGCAGCGTCGCCCCGCCCTGCAGGAAGAGGACCTTGTAGTTCTGCGGAATCGCAGCGAGGCTGCGCAGGTCGGCCTCGGCTTCCGCGGCGATCGAGATGAACTCGGGTCCGCGGTGGCTCATCTCCATCACCGACATGCCGCTGCCGCGCCAGTCGAGCATCTCGTCGCCGGCACGTGACAGCACCTCGGCCGGCAGCATGGCGGGACCCGCACTGAAGTTGAAAATACGGGACATGAGGGTTAAATGCGCAACATCCAAAGATAACTACGTCCTTAGTGAACTGTCGGCGAGGGCGGAGTCGGCGCCTCGGGATCGATATCGCCGTCGCCGCCGGCGCCGCCGTTTCCGGTTTCGGGGCCGTGGCCGTTGCCGTTACCGTTGCCGTTGACGTCGCGCTCCTCGATGCGCTCGAGGCCGGCGAGCCTCTCGCCCTCGTCGAGCGAGATCAGCGTGACGCCCTGCGCGGAGCGGCCCGTCTCGCGGATCTGCGCCACGGCGGTGCGGATCAGAACGCCGCCGGTGGAGATCAGCATCACCTCGTCGTCCTCTTCGACCAGCACCGCGCCGATGACCGCGCCGTTCCTCTCCGAGGTCTGGATGGCGATCACCCCCTGCCCGCCGCGGCCGTGCCGCGGGTACTCGGCGATCAGCGTGCGCTTGCCGTAGCCCTTCTCGGTGGCGGTGAGCACAGAGCGCGATTCGTCCTTCGCCGCGAGCATGCACACCACGCGCTGCTCCTCGGCGAGGCGCATGCCGCGCACGCCGGTCGCCTGGCGGCCCATCGGGCGCACGTCGCCCTCCGGGAAGCGCACGCTCTTGCCGTCGGAGGAGAAGAGCATCACGTCGTACTTGCCGTCGGTGAGCGCCGCCCCCACCAGGTAGTCGCCTTCCTCCAGGCCAACAGCGATGATGCCGCTCGGCCGCGGGCGCGAAAACTCGTCGAGCGCGGTCTTCTTCACCGTGCCCTGCGCGGTCGCCATGAAGACGTAGTGGTTCTCGTCGAACTCCTTCACCGGCACGACCGCGGTGATCTTCTCGTTCTCCTCGAGCGGGAACATGTTGACGATCGGCTTGCCGCGCGCCGAGCGGCTCCCCGCGGGCACCTCGTACACCTTGAGCCAGTAGAGGCGGCCGCAGTTGGAGAAGCACAGGAGATAGTCGTGCGAATGGGCGACGAACAGGCGCTCGATGAAGTCGTCCTCCTTCATCGTGGTGGCCATCTTGCCGCGGCCGCCTCGCCTCTGCGCCCTGTAGTCGGCGAGCGGCTGCGACTTCACGTAGCCGCCGTGCGAGAAGGTGACCACCATGTCCTGCGGCGCGATCAGGTCCTCGACCGAGATGTCCTCGGCCACGGTGACGATCTCGCTCTTCCTCTTGTCGCCGAACGCCTCCTTGAGGGCGGCGAGCTCGTCGGCGATGATCTTCACGATGCGCGCGGGCTTGGCGAGGATGTCCAGCAGGTCGCGGATGATCTCGATGACCTCGCGGTATTCGTCGCGGATCTTGTCCTGCTCCAGGCCGGTGAGGCGGCGCAGCTGCAGGTCGATGATCGCCTGCGCCTGATCGTCCGAGAGGTGGTAGCCGTCGTCCTTCAGGCCGAAGCTCGCGCCCAGGCCCTCCGGGCGGAACTGCGCCGCCGAGCCTCCTCCCACCATGTTCTTGACGAGATCGGACGGCCAGGCGCGGCCCATCAAAGCGCGCTTGGCCTCGGCGGGGCTCGGCGCCTTCTTGACCAGCTCGATCACCTCGTCGACGTTCGACAGCGCCACCGCCAGGCCCTCGAGGACATGGCCCCGCTCGCGCGCCTTGCGCAGGTCGAACACGGTGCGCCGCGTCACCACCTCGCGGCGGTGCGAGATGAACGCCTCGATCAGGTCCTTCAGGTTGAGCACGCGCGGCTGGCCGTCGACCAGCGCCACCATGTTCATGTGGAAGGTGTCCTGCAGCTGCGTCATCTTGTAGAGGTTGTTCAGCACGACCTCGGGCAGCTCGCCGCGCTTGAGCTCGATCACCATGCGCATGCCGGACTTGTCGGACTCGTCGCGCAGGTCCGAGATGCCTTCCAGGCGCTTCTCGGTGACCAGCTCGGCGATCTTCTCGAGCAGCGCCTTCTTGTTCACCTGGTAGGGCAGCTCGTCGACGATGATCGCCGTGCGGTCGCCCTTGCCGAATTCCTCGAAATGCGTGCGCGCGCGCATCACCACGCGCCCGCGCCCGGTGCGATAGCCCTCGTGCGCGCCGGACAGGCCGTAGATGATGCCCGCGGTCGGGAAGTCGGGCGCGGGCATGCGCTTGATGAGATCTTCGATGGCGCAGTGCGGCGTCGCGAGAAGATGCAGGCAGGCGTCGACGACCTCGCCCAGGCTGTGCGGCGGAATGTTGGTCGCCATGCCGACCGCGATGCCGGAGGAGCCGTTCACCAGCAGGTTCGGCGCGCGCGTCGGCAGCACCGAGGGCTCGAGCTCCTTGCCGTCGTAGTTCGGCGTGAAGTCGACGGTTTCCTTGTCGATGTCGGCGACGAGCTCCGAGGCGAGCTTCTCGAGGCGGCACTCGGTGTAGCGGTACGCCGCGGCGGCGTCGCCGTCCACCGAGCCGAAGTTGCCCTGGCCGTCGATGAGGGGGTAGCGCATCGAGAAGTCCTGCGCCATGCGCACCAGCGCCTCGTAGGTGGCCGAGTCGCCGTGCGGGTGGTACTTGCCCAGCACGTCGCCGACGATGCGCGCGCACTTCACATAGGGGCGGTTCCAGACGTTGTTGGCCTCGTGCATCGCGTAGATCACGCGGCGGTGCACCGGTTTCAGGCCGTCGCGCACGTCGGGGAGGGCCCGTCCCACGATCACGCTCATGGCGTAATCGAGGTACGAGCGCCGCATCTCCTCCTCGAGCGAGATCGGGAGCGTTTCCTTGGCGAAATTTTCCATCAGGCGAGCCCCCGGATTTTATCATGCAAGCATCAGTTTTCTCTCGAAAAACGCTTGTATTTGGGGTGTACGCTATGATTAAATTCGGAGCCGCGCGGCGAACCAAAAATGAGAGGGAGGAGCCACGTGAAATCTGCAATCGCCATGCTGGTCGCGTTCGGCTTTCTGCTCGCAGGCTGTGCCAGCGAGCCGGAGAAGCCTGCGCCGACGCCCGAGCCCGCCGCCAAGCCCGCGCCGCCTCCTGCGCCCGTCGCCACGCCGACGCCGGCACCCGAGCCCAAGCCCGTGGCGAAGCCCGAGCCGCCGAAGAAGCCGGCGGTGATCTCGGTCACCTCCACCGGGCTCTTCGAGTTCAACAAGTCGGCCCTGACGCCGGAGGCGCGCGCGAAGCTCGACCAGGACATCGTGGCGCGAGCCAAGGAATTCAGCTCGATCGCCCTGGTGCACGTCGACGGCCACGCCGATCGCCTCGGCTCGGCGCAGTACAACCAGAAGCTGTCCGAGAAGCGCGCCGACGCGGTAAGCGCCTATCTCGTCTCTAAAGGCTTCGACGCGTCGAAAATCGAGACTCTCGGCTCGGGCAAGACCAACCAGGTCAAGCATTGCCCCGACAAGGTCGGCGGCAAGGCGGACCGCAAGGCCCTGATCGAGTGCCTCGCGCCCAACCGGCGCGTCGTGGTGGAACTGAAGGGGATGCCGAGGTAGGCCGAGGTAGGCATTAGACTCGAGGGTATTCGCCCGAACCGTCTCCTGATTCGACCGCGCTGGGTCGTACCCGTAGAGCCAGCCGGACAGGTGCTCGAGCGCCACGCCGTCGCCTTGCGCGACGGGCGCATCGAAGCGCTGTTCCCACAGGCAGAAGCGGCCGAACGCTTCGCCTCGTATGAGACGCTGGATCTGCCGGATCACGTGCTCATCCCGGGGCTCGTGAACGCGCACACGCACGCCGCGATGTCGCTCATGCGCGGCCTCGCGGACGACCTGCCGCTGATGCGCTGGCTCGAGGATCACATCTGGCCCGCCGAAGGCAGGCACGTCTCTCCCGCGATGGTGCGCGACGGCACGCTCCTCGCCTGCGCCGAGATGCTGCGCGGCGGGATCACCTGCTTCAACGACATGTATTTCTTCCCCGAGGCCTCGCTCGAGGCGGCGCGCGGCGCCGGCATGCGCGTCGCGCTGGGGATCATCGTGGTCGAGTTTCCCTCCGCCTACGCCTCCGACGCCGCGGACTACCTGCGAAAGGGCCTCGCGCTGCGAGACCGCGAGGGCGAGGACCCGCTCGTGTCGTTCTGCCTCGCACCGCACGCGCCGTACACCGTGTCCGACGCGAGCTTCCGCCAGGTGGCGAAGCTCGCGGCGGAGCTCGACCTGCCGGTCCACGTGCACCTCGCCGAGACCGAGGACGAAAACCGGCGCTCCCTCGCCGAGCACGGGATGCGGCCGGTCGAGCGGCTGCGGCGTCTCGGCCTGCTCGGGCCGGGTCTCATCGCCGTGCACGCCGTGCACCTCGAGCGGCAGGAGATCGATCTTCTCGGCAGCCACGCCGCGTCGATCGCGCACTGTCCTTCGTCGAACCTGAAGCTCGCGAGCGGCTTCGCGCCGGTCGAGGCGCTGCGCCGCGCGGGCGCCAACCTCTGTCTCGGCACCGACGGCGCGGCGAGCAACAACCGCCTGGATCTCCTCCAGGAAATGCGGACCGCCGCGCTGCTCGCGAAGGCGGTCGCCGGCGACGCGCAGGCCCTGCCCGCGCACGATGCGCTGCGCGCTGCGACCCTGGGCGGTGCGCGGGCGCTCGGCATCGAGGAGCATGCCGGCTCGATCGCCCCGGGGAAGGCCGCCGACCTCGTCGCGGTGGCGCTGCGCGGACCCGAGCTCCTCCCCTGCTACGACCCGGTTTCCCACCTCGTCTACGCGGCGGGCCGCGAGCACGTCACGCACGTCTGGGTGAACGGCGAAGCGCGCGTGATCGACGCTCGCTTGCAGCCGAGCGCATTTGCCGGTTTGGAGGAACGCGCGCACTTATGGCAGAATGCCCTCAAGGGTCACGCAGACTCTTGATTTTTCGAAAACAAAGAGAAGGCGGGGAGCGAATGACCAAAAACCTGTTCGCAATGCTCGTCGCAGTGGCGTTCGCAGCGGCCTGCGCCACCAGCGAACCACCGAAGCCCGAAGCCAAGCCCGAGCCCGTTCCCACGCCCGCGCCTGCGCCGAAGCCCGAGCCCAAGCCCGCGCCGCCACCGGCCGCGCCGAAGCCCGCGCCGGAGAAGCCCAAGCCCGTCGCGGAGAAGATCACCTTCGCCGCGGACGTGCTGTTCGACTTCGACAAGTCGGTGATCAAGCCTGAAGGCCGCTCGAAGCTCGACGACCTCGCCGGCAAGGCGAAAGGCGTCAACCTCGAAGTCGTGATCGCGATCGGCCACGCCGACTCGATCGGCTCCGATGCGTACAACCAGCGCCTGTCGGTGCGCCGCGCGGAATCGGTGAAGGCCTACCTCGTGTCGAAGGGCATCGAGCCCAACCGGGTCTACACCGAGGGCAAGGGCGAGAAGCAGCCGGTGGCGAGCAACAAGACCGCCGAAGGCCGCGCCAAGAATCGCCGCACCGAGATCGAGGTCATCGGCACGCGCAGGAACTAGCCCTAGTCTCTTTTGCTCTAACAAGAAACCCGGCCGCGGCCGGGTTTTTTGTTTCTACAATTCGGTTTCCATGAACGCCGATCCGGCAGAACTCGAGAAGTTCTCAAAACTCGCCCACCGCTGGTGGGACCCGCAGGGCGAGTTCAGGCCGCTGCACGAGATCAACCCGCTGCGCCTGGAATGGATCGACCGCTCCGCCGGCCTCGCGGGCAAGAAGGTGCTCGACGTCGGCTGCGGCGGCGGCATCCTCGCCGAGGCGATGGCGCGGCGCGGCGCGGAGGTGACGGGAATCGACCTCGGCGAGAAAGGCCTGCGCGTCGCTCAGTTGCATCTTCTTGAATCGAAGCTGCCGGTGAAATACGAGAACGTGTCCGCCGAAGAATATGCCGCGGGGCATGCCGGCGAATTCGACGTAATCACCTGCATGGAGCTGCTCGAGCACGTGCCGGAGCCCTCCGGCATGGTCGCGGCCTGCGCGCGGCTCGTGCGCCCGGGCGGCGTGGTGTTCTTCTCGACCATCAACCGCAATCCGAAGTCCTACCTCTTCGCCGTGATCGGCGCCGAATACGTGCTCAAGCTTCTGCCGAAGGGCACGCACGACTACCTGCGCTTCATCAAGCCCTCGGAGCTCTCGCGCTGGAGCCGCGAGAGCGGCCTCGCGCCCGAGGAGCTGATCGGCATGACCTACAACCCGATCACGCGTCGCTACAGCCTCGGGCGCGACTGCGACGTCAACTACCTCCTGCGCTGCACGCGCAATGCCTAGCCAGGCGGTTCTGTTCGATTTCGACGGCACCCTCGCCGACACCGCGCCCGACCTCGCCGCGGCGGTAAACCGCATGCGCGTCGAGCAGGGCCACGCGCCGTTGCCGATCGAGCGGCTGCGCCCGTTCGCCTCCGCCGGCGCGCGCGGCCTCGTGCACGCGGCCTTCGGCGTGAAGCCGGGCGATGCGGAATATGAGGCGCTGCGCGAAACCTTCCTCGAGTATTACGCCGAGCGCGTGTGCGCCGAGACCGCGCTCTTTCCGGGCATCGCCGAGCTCATCGCGGAGCTGCGCCGGCGCGCGATCGCCTGGGGCATCGTCACCAACAAGGCCACCCGCTTCACCGAGCGCCTCGTCGCCGAGCTGAAGCTCGATCCCGACTGCGTCGCCTGCGGCGACACCACGCCGCACCTCAAGCCGCATCCGGCGTCGCTCCTTCATGCCGCGTATCAAATCCAGGTTTCTCCACAGAATTGCTTCTATCTGGGCGACGACCTGCGCGACATGAAAGCAGCACAGGCCGCGGGAATGCGCCCCATCGCCGTCGAGTGGGGCTACCATCATCCCGATAGCGGCGGCCCCGACACCTGGCAAGCCGCCGCGATCATCCGCCACCCGTTGGAGCTCATCGAGCACTTATGAAAGCCATCGTCCACACATTTCAGGAAATCGAGCAGCCCAAGCCCGCCCCCGCCGGACGTGATCTCTTGGTGAAGGTCGAAGCGATCTCGGTCAACCCGGTCGACACCAAGCAAAGGAAGGTCGACTCGCCCGCGCCGCGTGTGCTCGGGTGGGACGCCGCCGGCACCGTCGAAGCCGTCGGCCCGGAGGTCACCCTCTTCAAGCCGGGCGACGAGGTGTACTACGCGGGGGACGTCACGCGCCCTGGCGCGAACAGCGAGCTCCATCTCGTCGACGAGCGCATCGTCGGGCGCAAACCGAAGCGCCTCGACTTCGCGCAGGCCGCCGCCATCCCGCTCACCGCGATCACCGCGTGGGAAGCCTTCTTCGACCGCATGAAAATCGACCGCGGCGGCAAGGACGCGGGCAAATCGATCCTGATCATCGGCGGCGCGGGCGGCGTCGGCTCGATCGGCATCCAGCTCGCCAAGCTCGCCGGCCTCAGGGTAATCGCCACGGCCTCGCGTCCGGAAACCGTCGCCTGGGTGAAGGAGCTCGGCGCCGACGAAGTCGTCGACCACCGCAAGGATCTTGCTCCGCAGGTCAAGAAGCCGGTCGAGTACGTCGCCAACTTCAACGACCTCGACACCCACTGGGCAGCGATGGCGCAGCTCGTCGCCCCGCAGGGCGCGATGGTCGCTATCGTCGGCAACCAGAAGCCGCTGCCGATGGACGTGGTGCGCTCGAAAAGCGCGACCATGTGCTGGGAGCTCATGTTCACGCGCCCGCGCTTCAAGACGCCCGACATGATCGAGCAGCACCGCCTGCTCAACCAGGTGGCCGACTGGCTCGATTCCGGAAAGCTGCGCGGCACGCTCAAGGAAACCCTCTCGCCGATCAATGCGGCAAATCTCCGCAAGGCGCACGAAAAGCTCGAGTCGGGAACCATGATCGGCAAGCTGGTTCTAAAGGGCTGGTCTTAGAAGTAAAATGCCGTACTGAACACAGCGATCCCGGGGGCGACCTGGTTTCGACGTGGGCATCGAAGCAGCGCAGGGCATGCCGAGGACCAGATCACCTCGTAAATCCATTCTGGAAACACTACAAACGCCAACGACGAGCGTTTCGCTCTAGCCGCCTAACACCGGCTGGACGCTGCACTAGCTTGCTGATGGGCTAGGCCGGGAAGGACGGGGCAACCCGTAACGAACGGTGCAGCGTCATTCACATCAGCCTCTCTTCCGGGTGTGGTCGCTTCGCCCGGGAGATCCGTCGAAGCGGCTAGCCGAGCGTCAGCCTGCCGGTTGGCGGGCGCAAGGCGAAGGCATTAAAGAACCAGGCTAAGCATGTAGTCCTGACTGTGGAGGGTCTACGGACGCGGGTTCGATTCCCGCCGCCTCCACCAATACCCCCAAGTAGCGTCTCTCGCGCGCTCCCCAGGCGCGCGTTTTCAGAGTGTAAGACGTCCAATGGACCGAGGGCATGAGGGGCGTGGCGAGGTCGCCGGCGGCGTAGATGCCGGGCATGCTGGTTTCGCGGCGCTCGTCGACCTTGAGGACGATGCCGAGGGGCGTATTGGCCGTGGCGAGGCCCAGTGATTCATGCAGGCTTGCGGACGGCTTGTTGCGCGGATGGGCGAATAGGATGTCGACCGCGACATTGGGGCCGGTATCGAGCTTGACGGTGGCGTTATGGCCCCCGCGATGGGCGATCTCGATGATCCGGCCATCGACGACTGCCGCCGCGCCTCGGCCAGGATGTCCACCGGTGGCTTGTGATCGTGGCCGAGCAGGCCATGCGAGTGGCCGGCGAAGCGGTTGCGCGGCAGGCCGGTATCGAGAACGGTGACCTTGCGGCGGGCGCGGCCAAGCTGCGGTGCGCCGGCGAGACCCGCAAAGCTGCCGCCGATGATGATGACGTCGTTCATGGTGATGGGCTCAGTGTTGTGGATGGAGAGGGGTGGGCTGGGCCGGGCGCGCAATATCGTCCAGCGATATGGGAGCCGTTCGAATCTCCGGAGCGACGGGCTCGCCCTTCGAGACCGGCTTGATCTTGAACCAGATGGCATACAGCGCGGGGAGGAACACGAGCGTGAGAACCGTGCCGGCGAAGGTTCCGCCGATCAAGGTGTAGGCCAGCGTGCCCCAGAAAACTGAATGCGTGAGCGGAATGAATGCCAGCATCGCGGCCAGCGCCGTCAGGATGACTGGGCGGGAGCGCTGCACGGTGGCCTCGACGACGGCGTCGAACGGGGCCAATCCCTCCTTCTCGTTGCTGCGGATCTGGCCGATCAGGATGAGCGTGTTGCGCATCAGGATTCCGGAAAGCGCGACCAGCCCGACCAGAGCGTTGATGCCGAACGGCTGCTGGAAGAGGAGCAAGGTCGGAATGACGCCGATGAGGCCCAAAGGCGCGGTGGCGAACACCATGGTCATCGCGGGAATCGAGCGCACCTGCAGGATGATGGTGATAAGCGTGAGGACGACCATGATGGGGAACAGCGGGGCCAGGGCGCGATTTGCCTTGCCGGACTCCTCTATGGAACCCCCCTCCTCGATCCGATAGCCCGCCGGCAGCTTCGCAATGATGGGCTGTAGCTCCTTCAGCACCGCAGTGGACACATCCGGCGGCTGCAAGCCCTCGGCAATGTCGCCGCGCACGGTGATCGTCGGCGTGCGATCGCGCCGACGCAGGATCGGGTCTTCCATGCGGATTTCCGTCGTTCCGATCTGCGAGAGCGGAATACGCTGGCCGCCCGCTCCCACTAGCGTGAAGTCGGCGATCCTGCCCGGATCGAGCCTGGCGTTTCCGGCCGAGCGCGCCGTGACCTGCACCGAGCGGATGTCTTCGCGGACCTCGGTGATCGGGACGCCGCTCAGGAGGAATTGCATCTGCTGCGCCGCGTCGCTGGACGTCAAACCGATGCTCTGCAGCCTGTCCTGATCGAGCGCAAAACGAAGCGTGGGCACGCGCTCACCCCAATCGGTATTGGTCGTTCTCATCAGGGGGCTGGCTAGCATCACATTGCGTACCTGCGTCGCGATGTCGCGAAGCTTCTCGGGATCGGGCCCCATCACGCGGAAAGCCACCGGGAAGGGAGAGGGCGGGCCGAACACGATCTGCGTAACCCGCACGCTAGCCTCCGGCGCCAGGCCGTCGGCCACCGCCTCTCGTAGCCTCCACTTGAGCGCCTCGCGCGCCTTTTCGGCCGGCGTCAGTACGACGATCTTCGCGAACGAAGGATCCGGCAACTCCGGTGACATAGCAAGGAAGAAGCGCGGTGCCCCCTGTCCTATGTACGAAGTAATGATCTTGGCTTCCGGTTGCTTGGCCAACCAGGCCTCGACCTTGGCGGTGGCGGCACTCGTCTGCTCGATGGACGTGCCATACGGCATTTGCACTTCGACCAGCACTTCCGGTCGATCGGAAGTCGGAAAGAACTGCTTCTTCACTACACCCATGCCCAGCACCGCGATCGAGAATGCGCCGACCACGCTCCCCGCAACCAGCCATTTGCGGCGAATCACAACACCAAGGAGCTGGCGAAAGCGGTTGTAGCGCGGCGTGTCGTAGATCGCCTCGTGGCCGCCCTCGCGCTTCTTGATATTCGGGAGCAGCTTCACGCCGAGATAAGGCGTGAACACTACGGCGACGACCCAGGATGCGATCAGAGCGATGCCGACGATCCAGAACATGTTGCTGGTGTACTCGCCGGCGGTGGATTTGGCGAAGCCGTTCGGCATGAAGCCAATCGCGGTCACGAGGGTCCCGGCGAGCATGGGCGCGGCGGTATGACTCCACGCATACGCCGCGGCGCCGATGCGGTCGTAACCCTCCTCCATCTTCACGACCATCATCTCGATGGCGATGATCGCGTCGTCGACCAGCAGTCCCAGGGCCAGTATCAGCGAGCCGAGCGTGATGCGGTCGAAGTCCTTGCCGGTTGCCGCCATGACGATGAATACCGCGGCCAGGGTCAGAGGAACCGCTGCGGCGACCACGATCCCGACGCGCCATCCCATGCTGAGAAAGCTCACCAGCATGACCACGCCGAGGGCAACGAGAAACTTGACCATGAACTCGTCGACGGCGGTGCGAATATTGTCGGACTGGTCCGTGACCTTGGAGAGGGTCATGCCGAGCGGCATTTGCGCATTGATCGCCGCCGCCTCCGCTTCCAGCGCGTGGCCGAGGTCGAGGCCGTTCCATCCCTCGCGCATGACCACGCCGAGCAGCAACGTGGGCTCGCCGTTGTTGCGGATCAGGAAGGTGGCCGGGTCTTCGTAGCCTCGCTTGACTTCGGCAATGTCGGCGAGCTTCAGCGTGCGGCCTTGCGCAGAGACAGGCGTATTGCGGATCTTCTGCAGATCGTCGATGGCGCGGTCGACGCGGATGAAGACTTGCGGGCCCTTCGCCTCGATCGAGCCAGCAGGCGTCACAACGTTACGGCTGTTGAGCGCGGCGAAGATGTCCTGAGGGGACACGCCCAACGTCGCGAGGCGGTCGTAGGAGAACTCGACGAAAATCCTTTCCGCTTGCTCGCCGATGATGTTCACCTTCTTGATGCCGGGCACGTGAAGCAGTCGCTGGCGCAGCACTTCGGCTTCGCGGACGAGGTGCCGATACGGCTCCCCCTTCGCCTTCAGCGCGTACAGCGCAAAGGTCACGTCGGCGTATTCGTCGTTCACCATCGGACCGATGACGCCAGGCGGCAAGTGAGGCGCCTCGTCGCCTAGCTTCTTTCGCGCCTGGTAGAACTGCTCAGGGACATCGGCGGGGGGCGTGCTGTCGCGCAGGAAGACCGTGGTGAACGCCAGGCCTGGCCGCGTAAACGTCTCGGCCCGGTCATACCAGCGCAGTTCCTGCATCCGCTTCTCGAGCCTCTCGGCGACGAGCTCTTCCATCTCCTTCGCCGTCGCTCCCGGCCAGGCCGTGACGACGGTCATCTGCTTAATCGTGAAGGAAGGGTCTTCCGCCCGCCCCAACGTCAGAAAGGCCACGACGCCGGCGATAAAGATCGCAACGAGCAGGAACAAGGTGACGGACCGCTCGCGTACGGCGAGGGCGGAAAGATTGAACCGGCTCATCGCGGCCCGGCGGCTTGGATGACCGCGCTCTGCGCCAGTCGCACATCCTCGCCTTCGTGCAGCAGATGCGCACCGAGTGCCACGACGCGATCGCCGGCCTTGAGATTGCCGATCACGGAAGCCGCTTCGCCGCTGAGGCCGGCGATTCGCACGGCGCGCCAGGTGACCCGAGGCGTTTCGCCTTCGACCAGCCATACGCCGGGACCCTTGCCCGGATCGAAGATTGCGCCGATCGGTACTTGTAGGGCCGGCGCGGACTGGCCGTTCGATATCTGGATGGAGATAGTCGAGCCGAGCGGCGCGTCTGCCAGAGCACCGTCCAGCACGTAGCGAGCCTCGAAGGTCCGCGTCTGCCGGTTCGCCGCGTCCGACAACTGGCGAAGCTTCGCGGAGCCCGTCTGCCCGCTTCCGTACAAGGTTGCGCGACCGGTGGATCCGATAGCCGGACGCAACGTTTCGGGGAGCTCGATGACCGCCTCCCGCCGCCCGGCCTGCGCCAGACGCACGACGACCTGACCGGCACTGACGACTTGCCCCGGCTCCGCCAGGGTCTCGACTACCACGCCGTCCGCGTCCGCGAGCAGAACAGCGTAACCAGTTTCATTGCGAGCAACGCCGGCCTGGGCCTCGGCCACATTGAGCTGCGCTCTTGCGGCCTCGGCGTCAGCCTTGACTTTGTCATAGGCCGATGCCGAAACCGCACCCGCGGCGACGAGGTCGCGGTACCGCAACTCGTCGTCCGCAGTCTGGCGCGCTCGCGCCCTGGCAGCGACAATGGACTCGTCGTGCGCGCGCACGGCGAGCGCGAGGTCCGTGGGATCGATCCGCATGAGCGTTTGGCCGCGCTTGACGGTTTGTCCGGCATTAACCAGGCGTTCCAAGACTTTCCCGGGAACTCGGAACCCCAGGTCGCCCTGCACGCGGGCCGCGACGATGCCGGTGAACGAACGCTCCGACTGCATCGAGCGCTCGACAGCCTCTACCCGCACCAACGGAGGCTGCGTCCGCGGGTCACTTAGGGAAGAAGCGGCGTCACTGCATGCCGCCAAAACGAGGGGCAGCAGACCGATGACAGCAACAACTACGGCGGGATGGCGCTTAAGCATTGGAATCTCCGCAAATAATCACTGAAGGGCGCTATAGGTGTTGCTGCTTGCATCCCACCCGCCACCCAGAGCCCGGAAGGAGAAGATGGCGGCGCGCGCAACTTCGGTTTGCGCCTGGGCCTTCTCGTCGCGTATTTGCAGCAGGTTGCCGTCGGCATTCAGCACCTCGATCAAGCTGACGACACCGCCTTTGTAGGCGGCAAGCGAGTTCTCGCGCGCACGTGCGAGCGACGATTCACCCCGCGTGAGGACGTTGACTTGGGCCTCGCGTCTGACGAGGGCCGAAAACGCGCTCTCCACTTCCTCGGTCGCTCGCAGCACCGCGAGCCGGTATGCCGCGAGTGCTTCAGCCTCCCGGCCACGCGCAGCAGCGATCTGCGCATCGACGCGGCCGAAGTCGAACAAACGCCAGCGAAGTCCGAGGACGCCCTGGGCCTGGTTCGCACCGCTGGTAAAGAGGTTGCCGCTTGATATTGCGGTGGCGCTGCCCAGCAGCGCGCCCAGCGAGAACTTGGGGTAGTACTCCGAAATCGCCACGCCAATGCGCGCGTTGGCTGCCGCCAGGCGCCGCTCGGCCACGATGAGGTCCGGTCGGCGTCGAATCATCTCGGCCGGGGTGCCGGTCTCGGCAAGATCCGGAGCAACCGGGACAGGTGCCGCCGGGCTGAGCTCGCCGCGGTAGGTTCCTGGCTGTACTCCGAGAAGCACGTCGAGCGCATTCATCGCCGCGTCGAGCGCGGCTTCCAGGACGGGGATTTGCGCCTCGACCTGAGCGAGCGAGCCCTCGGCTTGGCGCACCTGCAGCTCGGCGGCGATCCCCTTCTCGTACTGCAGCGTGACCGTCGAGAGAAGCTGACGGCGCGTCTCCGCTTGTTGTCGGGCGATCGCGATGCGCGCTTGCAATCCCCGGACCGTGACGTACACATCCGCCGTTTGCGCGGCCACGGCCAGCCGCGTCGCAACCGCGCCGGCTTCGGATGCCTGATACTCCGCGCGCGCCGCTTCCTGCCCTCTTCGCAGGCCGCCGAACACGTCGATTTCCCAGCTCGCACCGAGGTTGGCTTCGTAGTAACTGCCATGGCGGTCGAAGCCGGGCGTGGAATTGAGCACCCGCCCCAGTGGAGTCTCGACCGACTGGTAGGTTCTTGCACCCTGCGCGCTCACATTGGCTGATGGAAGCAGCGCTGCATCTGCGAGGCGCAAGGACGCGCGCGCCTGGGCGACACGCGCTGCCGCCAGCGCCATGTCGAGATTCTGGTCGAGGGCCAGGGCGACGAAGCGCGTCAGCATTGGATCATCGAAGGCGGCCCACCAGATGCGGAGGTCCGCCTTGCTCTGAATCTCGCGGCGTCCAATGCCGTCCTGACCGAGAAAACGGGGGGTCACGGAAACGTTGGACGACTGGTATTCCGGGCCGACCGCGCAACCGGCCAGGAGGCTGGCGCTCAGTAGCAGGAGGCGGGTGCGGTGCATATGATGCGCGTCATATGGAAAGTCAAAAAAAACTAGCCCGCCGCGGCGCGAACCAGCTCGCGTGCTGCCTTGCGGATGCTGCGCGAAAGCTGCGCATCGTCCACCGCGCGAGCCAGGACTACGGACCCGACCAGCGTCGCAGCGATAGCCATCGCCTTGTCGTGAGCTGCGCGCTTGCCCCACTCGGGGAATTGGCGCTCGATCAGGCCGATAATGTCCTTGATGCGCCGGCTTGCCACGCGGCGCACATCCGCGTGCTGGCGCGGCACTTCGCTTCCCGCCGCAGCGATGGCGCAGCCCTGCTCCGGAGCCGCCACGTGCCCGTCGGAAAGATAGGCGTCGACGAGCGCCATGAGCTCTTGGCCCGGCTTCGCCGCCGCGATCGCTCGACTGAGGTGCTCGCTCGATTCCACACCTTCCTGCTCGGCGGCCGCCGCCAGCAGTGCGTCGCGCGACTTGAAATGCGCATAGAACCCGCCGTGCGTGAGCCCGACCTCCTTCATCACATCGGCGACCCCGACCCCTTCGTAGCCGTGCTTGCGGATGGCGCGCGCCGCCGCACGCAGAATCCGCTCGCGGGTTTCCTCTTTCTTGGAACGGGCCTTGACGATCGACATATGATGTTCATCATATTTCTCGACAGGGACTGTGTCAAGCGCTTTAAGCGTCCCCGCCCAAACGTGGGAGAGGGCTAGCCAACCTCCGACGTAGACTAGATTTGCGCCTGGAATCTGCTAGATGCTTGAGATTGTTGGCGGAGCGGACGGGACTCGAACCCGCGACCCCCGGCGTGACAGGCCGGTATTCTAACCAACTGAACTACCGCTCCTTCTCGACTTCGAGACTGCGAACAGCGTTGTTTTTTGGTGGGCGCTGTAGGGGTCGAACCTACGACATCCGCCTTGTAAGGGCGGCGCTCTACCGCTGAGCTAAGCGCCCCGACCGCGCTTGAAAAAGGGGCGCTAGTTTATCGCGTCCTTGAGGGCCTTGCCAGCGCGAAACTTTGGAAGCCGCGCGGCCTTGATGTCCAGCGCCTCGCCGGTGCGCGGGTTGCGTCCGGTCCTCGCCTGGCGCTGGCCGGCGTAGAAGGTGCCGAAGCCGACCAGGGTCACCATCTCGTCCTTGCGCAGGCTCGTCTTCACCGCGCCGACGAGCGCGTCGACCGCGCGCTCGGCGGCCGACTTGGAGATCTCAGCCGCCTGCGCAATCTGCTCGATCAGGTCCGCTTTGTTCACGCCCTCCTCCCCAGGAGAGAACTCAATGCGTGGTGACTGCTCCGGTCTGGTCGTCGGGCTTCTGCGGGAGCGACGCGGACTCGTCGTGCTCGGGCATCGGGTCGGGCTGGCGCTCGAGCGCGATCTCGAGCACCTTGTCGATCCACTTCACCGGCACGATCTCGAGCTTGTTCTTGATGTTGTCCGGGATCTCGACCAGGTCCTTCACGTTCTCTTCCGGGATCATCACGGTCTTGATGCCGCCGCGGTGAGCCGCGAGCAGCTTCTCCTTCAGGCCGCCGATCTGCAGCACCTCGCCGCGCAGCGTGATCTCGCCGGTCATGGCGACGTCCGCGCGCACCGGAATGCCCGACAGCATCGACACCATGGCGGTCGCGATGCCGATCCCGGCGCTCGGGCCGTCCTTGGGCGTCGCGCCCTCGGGCAGGTGAATGTGGATGTCGTTCTTCTGGTAGAAGTCTTCCTTCACGCCGAGCTTGCGCGAGCGCGCCCGCACCACCGAGAGCGCCGCCTGGATCGACTCCTGCATCACGTCGCCGAGCTTGCCGGTGGCGATCGTCTTGCCCTTGCCCGGCATGGCGACCGCTTCGATCGTGAGCAGTTCGCCGCCGACCTCGGTCCAGGCGAGACCGGTGACCTGGCCGACCTGGTTCTCCTTCTCCGCCATGCCGAAGGTGTAGCGCCGCACCCCGAGGTATTTGTCGAGGTTCTTCGGCGTGACGGTGATGCGGTGCGGCTTCCCGGCGGCCTCGCCTTCGGTCTTCTCCTTCTTGTCGGTGAGGAGCTGCTTCACCGCCTTGCGGCAGATCTTGGAGACTTCTCTTTCCAAAGCTCTGACACCAGCTTCTCGCGTGTAGTACCGGACGATGTCGCGCAGCGCCGCCTCGGACACCGAGATCTCGCCCTCCTTGAGCCCGGTCGCCTTGACCTGCTTGGGCAGCAGGTAGCGCAGCGCGATGTTCATCTTCTCGTCCTCGGTGTAGCCGGAGAGGCGGATCACCTCCATCCGGTCGAGGAGCGGCGGCGGAATGTTGAGCGTGTTCGCCGTGGCGACGAACATCACCTCGGAAAGGTCGTACTCGACCTCGATGTAGTGGTCGACGAAGGTGTTGTTCTGCTCCGGATCGAGCACTTCGAGCAGGGCCGACGAGGGATCGCCGCGCCAGTCGGAGCCCATCTTGTCGACCTCGTCGAGCAGGAACAGCGGGTTCTTGACCTGCACCTTGCTCATGTTCTGCAGGATTTTGCCCGGCATCGACCCGATGTAGGTGCGCCGGTGGCCGCGGACCTCGGCCTCGTCGCGCACGCCGCCGAGCGACATGCGCACGAACTTGCGGTTGGTCGCCCGCGCGATCGACTGGCCGAGCGAGGTCTTGCCCACGCCGGGGGCGCCGACCAGACACAGGATCGGCGCCTTCATCTTGTCGACCCGCGTCTGCACCGCGAGGTACTCGACGATGCGCTCCTTCACCTTCTCCAGGCCGTAGTGGTCCTTGTCCAGGATCTCCTGCGCCGCGCGGATGTCGCGCGAGATCTTCGACTTCTTCTTCCAGGGCAGGTTGACGAGGGTCTCGATGTAGTTGCGCACCACCGTCGCCTCGGCCGACATCGGCGACATCAGCTTCAGCTTCTTCAGCTCGGCCTCGGCCTTCTTGCGCGCGTCCTTGTGCATGTGGGCCTTGCGGATCTTCTTCTCCATCTCCTCGAGGTCCGCGCCCTCTTCGCCCTCGCCGAGCTCCTTCTGGATCGCCTTCACCTGCTCGTTCAGGTAGTACTCGCGCTGGCTCTTCTCCATCTGGCGCTTGACCCGGCCGCGGATGCGTTTCTCGACCTGGAGGATGTCGATCTCGGTCTCGAGCTGGGACAGCAGGTGCTCGAGGCGGGCCTTGACGTCGAACATCTCGAGCACCTGCTGCTTCTGCTCGAGCTTGAGCGGCAGGTGCGCCGCGACCGTGTCCGCGAGCCTGCCTGCTTCGTCGATTCCGGACAGGGACGTGAGAATTTCGGGCGGGATCTTCTTGTTCAGCTTCACGTACTGGTCGAACGCGGAGAGCAGCGCGCGGCGCATCGCCTCGACCTCGGGCGCCGGCGTGCCGTCGAGCGGCACCGCGACCGCCTCTGCGATCCAGTGGCTGCGCACGTCGACTACCTCGCGGATGTTTGCCCGTGCGCCGCCTTCGACCAGCACCTTCACCGTGCCGTCGGGCAGCTTCAGCATCTGCAGGATGTTGGAGACGCAGCCGATCGAGTACATGTCGCCCGGGCCCGGGTCGTCCTTGGCCGCCGACTTCTGCGCCACGAGCAGGATCGATTTCCCTGCTTCCATCGCGGTCTCCATCGCCTTGATGGACTTCGGCCGGCCGACGAAAAGCGGGATCACCATATGGGGGAACACCACCACGTCCCGCAACGGCAGCAGCGGGTACTGGACGATTTCCGGGGACGGGAGGGGTTCGGACATTTTAGGTTAGCCTCGTCAAAGGGTTGGGAGCGCCCTGCACTGACCGATAGTTGCGGGTTCTTCCCGAAAAATCAATGCATAAAAGCCTACACGGATGCGGCGGCTGCCGCAATGCAGTATCCGTAGGGAAGTCGTGACGAAATGTGTCAGGCCTAGCCTGACCCGCCAGCGACCTTGTGTTGCTCGGAGTAGATGAGCAGCGGCTTGCCGTCGGCGCTGACCATCGACTCGTCGACCACGACCTTGCTGACATTCTCGAGCGTGGGAAGCTCGTACATGGTGTCGAGCAGGATCTGCTCCAGGATGGAGCGCAGGCCGCGCGCGCCGGTCTTGCGCGCGAGCGCCTTCTTCGCCACGGCGCCCAGGGCGCCGGTGCGCACCTCGAGCTCCACGCCCTCCATGTGGAACAGGCGCTGGTACTGCTTGATGAGCGCGTTCTTCGGCTCGGTGAGGATCTGGATGAGCGCGTGCTCGTCGAGCTCCTCCAGGGTGGCGAGCACCGGCAGGCGGCCGACGAACTCCGGAATCAGCCCGTACTTGATCAGGTCCTCGGGCTCGACGCTCTTCAGGAGGTCGTAGGTAGCCTTGGAGTTGGCCGGGCTCTTCACCTCGGCGCCGAAGCCGATGCCGGTGCGCTCGGTGCGGTTGCGCACGATTTTCTCCAGCCCGTCGAACGCGCCGCCGCAGATGAACAGGATATTGGTGGTGTCGACCTGGACGAAATCCTGGTTCGGGTGCTTCCTGCCGCCCTGCGGCGGGACCGAGGCAATCGTCCCCTCGACCAGCTTCAGGAGGGCTTGTTGCACGCCCTCGCCCGAAACGTCACGCGTGATCGAGGGGTTGTCGGACTTGCGCGAGATCTTGTCGATCTCGTCGATGTACACGATGCCGCGCTTCGCCTTGTCGACGTCGTAGTCGCAGTTCTGCAAGAGCTTCTGGATGATGTTCTCGACGTCCTCGCCGACGTAGCCCGCCTCGGTGAGCGTGGTCGCATCCGCGATCACGAAGGGGACATTCAGCAATCGCGCCAGGGTCTGGGCGAGCAGCGTCTTGCCGGAGCCGGTCGGGCCGATCAGCAGGATGTTCGACTTGGCGAGCTCGACCTCGTCGTTCTTCGACAGGTGCTTCAGCCGCTTGTAGTGGTTGTACACCGCGACCGAGAGGATCTTCTTGGCCTGGTCCTGGCCGATCACGTACTGGTCGAGGATGTTGCGGATCTCGCGCGGGGTCGGCAGGTCGGACTTCTGGCCCTTCGCGCCCTTATCGGAGGCGGTTTCCTCGCGGATGATGTCGTTGCACAGCTCGATGCACTCGTCGCAGATAAACACCGAGGGCCCGGCGATGAGCTTCCGCACCTCGTGCTGGCTCTTGCCGCAGAAGGAGCAGTAAAGCAGCTTTTCGCCCGATGACGACTTTTCCGACATGTCGTTAGCGCTCTCGCCCTTTTAGCCGGCTTCCCGGCTGACCAGCGTCTTGTCCACGATGCCGTACTTTACCGCTTCTTCGGCACCCATGAAAAAGTCGCGCTCCGTGTCCCGGCCGATGGTGTCGATCGGCTTGCCGGTGTGCTTGGCGAGGATCTCGTTCAGGCGGCCGCGCAGGTAGAGGATCTCCTTCGCGTGGATCTCGATGTCGGTGGCCTGGCCCTGGAAGCCGCCCATCGGCTGGTGGATCATGACGCGCGAGTTGGGCAGCGCATAGCGCTTGCCGTGGTCCCCGGCCGCGAGCAGGAGCGCGCCCATGCTCGCCGCCTGTCCGACACACAGCGTCGACACGTCGGGCTTGATGAACTGCATGGTGTCGTAGATGGCGAGCCCCGCCGACACCGACCCGCCGGGCGAGTTGATGTAGAAAAAGATGTCCTTGTCGGGGTTTTCGGACTCCAGGAACAGGAGCTGCGCCACGATCAGGTTGGCGGTCACCTCGGTGACCGGACCGACCAGGAACACGACTCTTTCCTTCAACAGCCTCGAATAGATGTCGTATGCGCGTTCCCCCCGCCCCGACTGCTCGATGACCATGGGGATCAGCCCCAGGTCGGAAACCTCGTTGTTGCTTTTCTTCCAGTTCACGAGCTGGCTCCCATCAGCTCGTCGAATGCCATGTCCTTCTCTGTCACTTTCGCTTTCGACAAAACCCATTTAACAACATTGGCTTCCAGCGCCATCGCTTCCATCTCGGAGAGCCGCTGGGGCTGCATGTAAAACCATTTTACTACCTCGGCGGGGCTCTCGTAGGACTGCGCTTCCTGCTCGACGAGGGCGCGCACTTCGGCGGGCTTCGGCTGCAAATTTTCCGCGCGCGCGAGCTCGGCGATGATCAGCCCGAGCGCGACGCGGCGCTTCGCGGCTTCCTCGAACTGCTGCGGATTCAGGTTGAGCTGCTCGGGTTTCAGCCCGCGCCCCTGCAGGTCCTGCGCCGCGCGCTGCACGAGCTGCTGCGCTTCCATGTCGACCAGCGCCTTCGGCACCTCGAGCGGCGTCGAGGCGAGCAGCGCTTCCATAGCCTGGTTCTTGACCCGCGAGTCGATGCGCTTTTTCACCTCGCGCTCGACGTTGGCGCGGATCTCGCCGCGCATCTTCTCGACGTCGCCGTCGACCACGCCGAGCGACTTGGCGAACTCGGCGTCGATCTCGGGCAGCCTGGGCTCGTCGACGGTCTTGACGACGATCTCGAATTGCGCGTCCTTCCCCGCGACGTCCTTGCCGTGATAGTCGGCGGGGAACTTCAGGCCGAAGCGCTTCGACTCGCCGGCCGACATGCCGCGCGCCGCCGCGTCGAACTCCGGCAGCATGCTGCCCCCGCCGAGCGCGAAGACGAAGCCCTGCGCGGCCCCGCCGTCGAAGGGCACGCCGTCGATCGTGCCGTTGAAGTCCACCGTCAGCCGGTCGCCGTCCTTCGCCGGCCTGTCGGCAGCGACGAATTTCGTGCGCTGCTTGCGTAGCACCTCGATGGTGCGCGCGACCGCGGCGTCGTCGACCGCCACCTTCGGCTGCTCGAAGGCGGTCCCCGAGAGGTCGCCCGGCTTCACCTCGGGGTAGATCTCGAAGGTGGCGCTGAATTCCAGCGCGTCAGTGCCGGCGTCGTCCTTCTTCTCGATCTTCGGATAGCCGGCGACGCGCAGGTTCGCCTCCTTCACCACGTCGCTGAACGATTTCTGCACCGCGTCGCCGAGCACCTCGTTGCGCACCTGCGGACCGTAGGTCTGCGCCACGATCTTCATCGGCACTTTCCCCGGCCGGAAGCCGGGCATCTTCACGTTGCGCGCGAGCTGCTTCAGCCGCTCGTCGACCTGCTTCTCGATGTCGCGTACCGGCACCCTCATCGAGACGCGCCGCTCCAGCGTTCCCAGGTTTTCCACGTTTGCCGCCATGTCCCCGAACTCTAGTTGGTGCGAAGGGAGGGACTCGAACCCTCATGCCTCGCGGCGTCAGATCCTAAGTCTGGTGCGTCTACCAATTCCGCCACCTTCGCGCTTGCGCTCAAGCCGCCACCTTCGCGTTCCGCTCCACCCGCAACCCTCGCGCCACCTTCGCCTAAGAATCAACGTATTATAACCGCCGATGGCGATCGGCCATTACGAGAACTTCCCCGTCGCCTCGCTCCTTCTGCCGGCCGAATTGCGAGCGCCGGTCGAAGTGATCTACCGCTTCGCGCGCAGCGCCGACGACTTCGCCGACGAAGGCCCCGATTCACCCGATATACGGCTGGAAAAGTTAAACCGCTACCGGGCCGAGCTCGAGCGCGTCGCGCGCGGCCAACCGACCGGGGATGCGTTGTTCGGCGACGTCGCAAGAATCGTTCGCGCGCATGGCCTGCCCCTGCCCCTGTTCAGCGACCTGCTCGACGCCTTCAGCCAGGACGTAATCAAAAAGCGCTATGCCAGCTTCATCGAGGTGTCCGACTACTGCCGGCGCTCCGCCAACCCCGTGGGGCGGCTGTTGCTGCATCTCTTCAAGCGTACCGCCGAGCCGGATCTGCGCGCCTCGGACGCCGTCTGCTCCGCCCTGCAGCTCGTCAATTTCTGGCAGGACGTGGAGATCGATTACCGGCGCGACAACCGCATCTACCTGCCGCAGGACGAGATGGCGCGCCACGGCGTGAGCGAGCGGCACCTCGCGGAACAGCGCTGCGACGCGGCGTGGCAGAGTCTCATGAAGTTCCAGGTCGACAGAACGAGGGAAATGATGCTCTCGGGCGCAGCGCTCGGCCGCACCTTGCCCGGGCGCATCGGACTCGAGATCCGTGCCACGATCCAGGGCGGCCTTCGCATCCTCGACAAGATCGAGGCCGCGGGCTACGACGTGTTCCGCCGCCGGCCGGTATTGAAAGCGCTGGACTGGCCTCTTCTGCTGTTGAAAGCAGTATGACGCCGGACGAGTATTGCCAGAAGAAAGCCGCGGCGAGCGGATCGAGCTTCTACTACTCGTTCCTGTTCCTGCCCGCGCCGCGCCGGCGCGCGATCACCGCGCTGTACGCCTTCTGCCGCGAGGTCGACGACGTGGTCGACGAGGCCGCCGAGATGCAGATCGCTGCGGCAAAGCTCGCCTGGTGGCGCGCGGAGGTGGCGAACCTGTATCGCGGCAACCCGCAGCACCCCGTCACGCGGGCGCTCGCGCCCTTCATCGGGGAATACTCGCTCCCGCAGGAGCAACTGAACGAGATCATCGACGGCATGGAGATGGATCTCACCCAGACGCGCTACCTCGACTGGCCCGCGCTCGAGCGCTACTGCCATCGCGTCGCCGGGGTCGTCGGCCTGCTCGCCGCCCGCATCTTCGGCTACCGCGACGCGCGCACCCTGGAATATGCGCGCAACCTCGGCATCGCGTTCCAGCTCACCAACATCATCCGCGACGTGGGCGAGGACGCGCGCAAGAACCGCATCTACCTGCCGATGGACGAGCTCAAACGCTTCGACGTGCCGGCAGCCGACATCCTCATCGCGCGGGAGACGCCGCAGTTCAACGCGCTGATGCGGTTTCAGGACGAGCGCGCGCGCGGCTGGTACGGCACGGCGTTCGCGGCGCTTCCTGCGGTGGATCGCCGCGCACAGCGCCCCGGGCTCATCATGGCGGCGATCTACAAGGCGCTGCTGGATGAAATCGTGCGCGACGACTTCCGCGTCCTCTCCCGCCGCACCTCGCTCACGCCGCTGCGCAAGTTCTGGATCGCATGGAAAACCTGGCTCGCGGCGTAGCGATCGTCGGCGCGGGCTACGCGGGCATGGCGGCGGCGGTGACCGCCGCCGCGAGGAGCGTGCCGGTGACGGTGTTCGAGACCGGCCCGGTCCCCGGCGGACGCGCGCGCAGGGTGCGCCTCTCGTCCGACGGGCAGAGCCGGGAGCTCGACAACGGCCAGCACATCCTGATCGGCGCCTATGCCGAGCTGTTTCGCCTCATGCGCACGGTCGGTGTGCCTTCGCAGGCGTTGCTGCGGATTCCATTCGAGATCCGTCACGCGCAGGGATTCAGCCTGCGCAGGCTCTGGCTTCCCGGGTCGGTCGGCCTCATGGCCGGGCTTGCGCTTGCGAAAGGCATCCCATTCACCGAGCGGCTCGGTGCGTTGCAGTTCATGGGCGCGCTGAAGCGAAGCGCCTTCCGGCTCACCTACGACACGACCGTCGCGGAGCTGCTGGAGCAGCACGGCCAGCGCGGCCGCATCGCGAAGCTCCTGTGGGAGCCGCTCGCGGTGTCGGCGCTCAACACGCCGGTCGCCGAGGCCTCGGCGCGTGCGTTCCTCGCCGTGCTGCGCGACACGCTCGCCGGCGACGCCGAGGCGAGCGACCTTCTCCTGCCGCGCTGCGATCTGTCGAAGCTCTTCCCCGAGCCCGCGGTCGAGTTCGTGCGGCAACATGGCGGCCAGGTCTGGCTGAAGAGCCAGGTTACCGACCTGCACGAGCTGCGCCAGGGCTTCGACGCGGTCATCGTCGCCGTGGGCCCGCACCAGCTGAAGACCCTGCTCCCCGACGTCGCCGTCGACTACGAGTACCAGCCGATCTACACCTGCTATCTCCAGTACGAGGAACGGGTGCGGCTTCGGTTTCCCATGCTCGGGCTGTCGGAAGGACTGGTGCAGTGGGTGTTCGACCGCGGCGCGCTGCTGGGCGAGCGCGGCTGCCTCGCCTGCGTGATCAGCGCGCGCGGCGCGCATCAGGACATGAACCTGGACGAGCTCGCCGCGACCTGTCATCGCGAGCTCGCCGCCCACGAGCTCGTCAAGGGTGACCCGGTCTGGACGCGCGCCATCGCTGAAAAGCGCGCGACCATTTCATGCACGCCGGGACGCCCAACGCCGTCCATGGAGACACCGCACGCCGGAATCTTCCTCGCCGGCGACTACACCGATCCGGACTACCCGCCGACGCTCGAAGCCGCCGTGAGGAGCGGCGTGCGCGCGGCGAGCCTGGCGCTAAAGATTGCGCAGTAGCTGGACTGCCTGGTCGACGCGCTCGACCGCCAGCACTTCCAGCCCCGGGATTTTCGCCTTCGGCGCGTTGGATTTCGGGACCAGCGCCCTGGCGAAGCCGAGCTTGGCGATCTCCTTCAGCCGCTCCTGGCCGCGCGGCGCGGGACGCACCTCGCCGGCGAGCCCGATCTCGCCGAACACCGCGACGCTTCCCTGAATAGGCTTGTCCGTCAACGAAGAGACGATCGCCAGGGAAACGGCCAGGTCGGCCGCCGGCTCGGCGATGCGCACGCCGCCGACGGCGTTCACGAACACGTCCTGCTCCCAGGTGGCGATGCCGCCGTGGCGGTGGAGCACCGCGAGCAGCATCGCGAGGCGGTTCTGCTCGAGGCCGACCGAGAGCCGCCGCGGATTGGGTGAATGCGCGGCGTCGACCAGCGCCTGGATCTCGACCAGCAGCGGCCGCGTGCCTTCGAGCGTCGCGAGCACACAAGAACCCGCAACCGGTTTTTCGTGATTGCAAAGAAAAAGGCGCGAGGGGTTCGTGACACCCTTCAACCCCTTGTCGGTCATGGCGAACACGCCGAGCTCGTTCACCGCGCCGAAGCGGTTCTTCACGGCGCGGACCAGGCGGAACGCGGAGTGGAGCTCGCCTTCGAAGTAAAGCACCGTGTCGACGATGTGCTCGAGCACGCGCGGCCCGGCGATCGCGCCTTCCTTGGTCACGTGGCCGATCATGAAGAGCGCGATCCCGGCGCGCTTGGCGTGGCGCGTGAGCTGCGCAGCGCACTCGCGCACCTGCGCGACCGATCCGGGCGCCGACTGCAGCGTGTCGGACCACAGCGTCTGGATGGAGTCGACGACCGCCACCCTAGGCCGCGAGGCTTCCAGCGCGGCGAGCACGCGCTCGAGCTGGGTCTCGGCGATGAGGCGCACGCCCTCCACCTCCAGCGCGAGCCGGCGCGCCCGCAGCGCCACCTGCTCCGCGGACTCCTCGCCGCTCACGTAAAGCACTGCCTGCCCCAGCGCCGCCAGCGTCTGCAGGAGAAGGGTCGACTTGCCGATCCCGGGGTCGCCGCCGAGGAGGACCACCTGCCCCGCGACCAGCCCGCCGCCGAGCGCCCGGTCGAGCTCGGAGACGCCCGTCGCCACGCGCTCGAGCTCGCGCGCCTGGATCTCGTGCAGCGCGACGGGCGCCGCCGCCGCGCCCGCGTAGCGGTGCGAGGCGGCCTTCTCGACCACCGTTTCCGAAAGCGTGCCGGCGGCGCCGCAGGAAGGGCAGCTCCCAAACCACTGCAGGGCGCTGGTACC
>Ga0247671_1000117_pt1 | contig 27190 bp, 35 predicted proteins | sample CNK12_metaG_FD_183039 | JGI IMG/M metagenome (GOLD analysis project Ga0247671, IMG submission 183039) | Soil microbial communities from Purdue University Martell Research Forest, Indiana, United States - CNK12 | ecosystem: Environmental > Terrestrial > Soil > Temperate forest > Bulk soil...
TGTTTGTTTGGTGCACCCCCAACCGCTAGAGAGTTGGCGGCCCGGCCTCGCCTGCGGATTGTCGGCGAAGTGCAGCGATGTCTGATCGAGAGATGAAAACCGTTCCCGGCGTGCCGCGCGACGTCACCGTACTGTTCGACCACTTCGCGCATCAACTGGCGCGCGCCGGGTTCACCCGGTATTCGGCACGTGCCATCCTGCACCGCATCCGCTGGCATCATCACGTCGAGCGCGGCAACCGGACGTTCAAATGCAACAATTTGTGGACCCCGGCGATGGCCCGCGCCTGGCTCGCCGAGAACCCGCAATATCCGGGGTTTTTCGAGACGCGCGCTTCGCCGGGCGGAGGCCATGACAACGACGAATAGGGGACAAGACGGTGAGTGTCCCTGGGACGCCGAGTTCCTGAACAACCCCGTCAGTCCGTGGGCGCGCTCCGTGAAATCACGCGCCGCGACGGGCAACTTGAATTGCAATTGATTGGATATAAATCCAGTGGAGGCCGTAATGGCTGAGAGTGAGTTGACCCTGGCCCAGGTTGCCGAGCGGCTGCGGCTGCAGCCGATTACCCTGCGGCGCTTTTTGCGTCAGATCGGGTTTGAGGCGATCCAGGGCGGCGACACGCTACTCTTTACCGAGGCCGATTACCTGATCATCCGCGAGGCTCGCCGCAAATGCCGCTCACGATCATCGACCGCAAAGGCACCAAATACCTCCGCGGCACCGTCCGAGGCATCGCTATCTATGAGAGCACAAAAACTAAGAACGCGGCGCTTGCCGAAGCGATCCGCATCAGCCGCGAAAACCAGCTCCTCCATGAATCCGTACTCGGACCCCGAGCCAGTCGTACATTTGAAGCGGCAGCCATAGAATACGTCGAGGCGCGCGAACCGGGCCGCTCGCAGCGCGACGCGATCCTTGGCGCCGAGCGAGCCGATGGCAGCTTGTCTCCCTGTCTGTTGACCGATTTCGGCGCCATGCTGTGCGCCAAGATCGATCAGGACGCCGTCGATCGCGTCATCAAGCGGCGCTTTCGCGGCCGGTCGCCGGCCACCATCCAGCGCGCCCTGCTGACGCCGCTCAAGGCGGTGCTGCATTTTGCAGCCAAAAAGAAATATTGCGATATTCCGGCATTCGACCCGCCGCAAGGGCAGCAAAGCCGCGGGCGCACCCGCTGGTGCGATTACGACGAGGCCGACCGGCTGCTCCGCGCCTGCTCACCGCATATCTACCACATCGTCCTCTTCCTGCTGCTGACCGGGGCGCGCATCGGCGAGACCTTGGCGCTCGAGTGGGGCGACGTCGATCTCGCCGGGAACTGGTGCATTTTCCGTAACACCAAACGCAACAAGCGCGGCCACCTCGAGGGTGAGGCGCGCGGTGTGCCGTTGCACCCGCAGCTTGTCATGATGCTCGCCAATCTGCGGCGCCGTCCGGGCCAGGCCCAGGTATTTCTGACCCCGGACGGTGAGCCCTACGCCGCGCGCGACGGCGGCGGTCATATCAAGACCGGCTGGCGGGCTGCCTTGCGTCGCGCCGGCATCGCGGATCTGCGGGTACACGACCTGCGGCACACCTTTGCGACCTGGCTGATGCTGGCCCGCGTGCCCGATCGGATACGCGAGGAGATCATGGGTCACCAGGCGTCTTCGATGGGGTCGCGCTACGCGCACGTCCCCAAGCCGGAGATCATAGATGCCGTGTCTCTGTTACAGACCCGTGCAAAATCCGTGCACCAGTATCGGACGGATCGCGGATTACCGAAGAAAATCAATGACATGAGGCTGGTCGGCTAACCCCCTTGGTAAGGGGGAGGTCCGGGGTTCGACCCCCCGCGGCAGCACCAAATTCCCCCTAGAAAATCAATGGCTTACTGAAAATGCCCGAAATCGGCTCGGACCTCAAAAGACCTCAAAATACCGTGAACAGACCGTGAAGAGCGGACAAAATCCGTGCAAAATCCGTGCACGGGCGTGCAAATCCGTGCAGGGAGGGATAGAGAACGTAGGTTAGGAGGGGGAATATGGACGAGGATCTCTACGCCGAAATCTGGCGCAGATTTGATGGGGCGGAAGGCATTGAAGGGGCGCTGTATGCGATTGCCCTGACGCTGGCCAGTATCGATGGTCAGCTTGAGAGGCTCGGCGACTCCGAGGCTTCGCTGTTGAGCGTGCTTGAGAGTTTGCGCCTCAACCTCGGCAACAAAATCTCAGATGCCAGCTACAGGATTGCGGAGGCGATCGAGAGGGATTGACACCCGGTCGTAAATCTGCGACCCCCCCATGCAGCTACGGCCGATCCGGCCGGGCGGTTATCGGCTGGAGGCCGCATGCATCGCACCCTTATCGTTTCTCTGCTCTCGATCTACCTGCTTGCCGCCGTCTCGTATCAATGCGTGCTCGAGATCGTGCCGTGCCACGAGACGCCAACCTCAACCGACGTCGCCGCTGCGAGGGCGTAATGACCGACGATCTGGAATTGCTGCACCGGGCCGGCGAGCTGCTCTACGGCCAGGACTGGCAGTCCGAGCTGGCGCGGGCACTGGGCATCTCCCCGCGCTCCGTGCAACGGTGGGTCGCGGGAGAGCGTCTCCCGGCCCCCGAGCGGTGGGCGGCGATCCACGCTCTCGCGGTCGAGCGGGGCGAGGAGCTGGCGCACCTCCTCGAGGAATTGGCGGCCAGGAAATAGGTCTAGGTCGCGCCCGTCCGCTGTAATTGCCGCGCGAGCCGCGGCAGCGCAACGCCAAGGAGATCGTCGGCGAGCTGCAGCGCATCGATCGGGCTCAGCTCAACTTCCTGGCCGTCGCGCCCCTCATAGACCGTAAGGCGGATTTTTTTCCCATCATCGGTGACGATGGCTCGGCTGTCTGCTATCAACATGCTTCTCGGAAGTTGGAGAGGGGAAGATGACGATTGATACGCTGGCCTATACCAAACACTTGGAAGAGGCAGGCGTCGAGCGCAGGCAGGCCGAGGCATTCGCCGAGGCGTTGAACCATTTTGCCATGCCGGACCTAGCGACCAAGTCCGATCTCGCCGCATTAGAGCAGGCAACAAAACGAGATATTGCCGCCCTCGAGCACAAGCTGGTCGCGATGATGCACACGATCGAAATCCGCTCGCTCGGCATTATCGCGGCAATGCTCGGGCTGGCGGTAACGATAATCAAATGGGCGTGAGGTCAGCGCGCCTCTAACAATCGCTGCACGTCCTTACACGATTCCGTGACCGCGACAAATTTGGCCGTCGTCAACCCCACCACACAATGCGCGCCGCGGACAAGGAGACGGTTCTGGTGCCCGGACTGCTCCGACGTCTCGCGTAGCGTGACGACATGCGCCGGGTTGATGGCAACCTCGTAGCCGTCGGGAAAGTGCAAAATGACGAGCTGCACAGTCACGAGGAGCGGCAGCAGCACGTGGATCATCCGTGGATCGGGGCGCCCCAGATGGCCCATCCGACCAGCAGAAACATGACGAAAAGGAAGACGTTGTTGACCCAGATCGGGCCGCCGGGGGCGCCAGGCCAGTATGACCACAGGCTGAAGGCCAGCCAGACCAGCATCAAAATCCAGAAGCACAGGCCGAGCGTCATGTCAGGTCACCCCGATTGAATGGTGGAAAAAAATCCCGATATGTGGGCCGTGACCACGGGACATCGAGTAGATGCTCGCCTTCGCCTGCTTAGCTATCGGTTTCTTTTTGTACCTGGCGATATGCGTGGCGCTCGGGCCTCCGAAAGATTAGAACCCCAGTAATCTGCCGAAATCGCTCCAGCTATACAGCCTGCCGTCCGGGCTTGGGCCAGGCGGCAACCGTGGCGTCCTCGATCCCGGCAAGGGCGGCAGTAAGCCGGTCTGCGGGTCAGGCACCTCCGAAGCAGGCACAACTGAACCCGGCTGCGGCGGCGGCGCTAATAGGCCGGGTATCAGCGCCCGAACGACGGCAGCCTGGTTGGGCTCCATATTCGCCAGCCGGTCTTGGTACTCGGGCGAGCCCTCTCGAACCTGCCTTGCGACATTGTTGATGTCGCGCCGAGCAAGTGCATTATCGATATTCCTTGCGACGCGCCCGGCTATATTTGGCACTCCTGCCGCAAGAAGTGCGGGCCAACCGCCTCCCATGGAAGCCAACGCTCCCGCACCGCCACCACCATAAATCAACCCCCGCAAGCCGCCCAATTCGCTACCGGCAGCATTAACTGCTTGACGAACACGCCCCCCAGTCTTGGCCGCCTCAAGCGCGGCCAAATCATTCGCAGACCACCCAAACGTATTCTTATCGTTCTCCATGTAAGTTCGGATCTGAGTGTCGAGCGCGTCGCTGTAATTAGTCTTGCGGGTACGATTCTCGGTACGGCCCATAATGCTGCCGCCAGTCCCGCTTGGGCGATCGCTTCCGGTAATATCGAGGGATCGCTCTCCGGCTCCGTAGTTGGCGTTCGCCTTGCGGTAGGTATTGACCGTGGCGGCAACCTCCTCCGGCGTCCCGGCCGTAACGTGACCGGGGTTCATCGGCAGGTTGTCGATGTGCTGATTGATCCGCTTCAACATCGCTTGCGCCACGTCGACCTCGTACGGGTTGCCTTTATCCGTCGCGGTCGCCCTGTGATCGTTCAGCACCTGCCTGAATTGTTCCCGAAGATCCATCAGGTCATGGAAGCTCAGGTCACCCTTTTGGTTGATGGCGTTTTCGATGATCGTGTTGCTGTCGCCGACCTTCGTTCTACCGACAACGGAGAGCTTGGACAGCTCGTCCAGCGCAGCCTGCTGCAGCGGGCCGCGGTCCATCATAACCGGCGACTGCCGAACCTGATCGAGCCCAGCGCCCCCAATAGCCTTTAGATCACTGGCCGGCGGCAGTGGCGGTTTCTCCGGGTTGAAATAACGATACGCAGACGTCCCGGCGCTCGGCACCACACCCGCAATAGCCGCCAGCCGCGGCCATTCTGGCGCCAACTCTCTGACGCTTTGACCCGCTGCGCCGCCAATTGCTCCCTGGATAGCGCCTCCGACGCCAAACGGAGCACCGGAAATGCCGCCCTCAACAGTTGCCATTGCGGTGCGCCCGAACGGCGTTTCCGCCTGGTATTCCGGGATTCCGGTCTTGCGAAAAATTGCATCGCCGAGTTTCTGCCCGGGGCTGCCGCCACCCACCGGCTCTCCGAGAAAATCTGGTGGCGGGGTCGCCATGGCCGCCCGGTATCGCTCCGCGAGCGGAGGGCTGATCATTGTCCGGGGGAAGTCCCCCGCCCTCTCCGGTAGGTCCACGAGGCCGGTGCCGCCGCGCACAGTCGCCGTGAACGGCCCGCCTTTCAGCCAATCGGTCGCCCCTCCCATCCAATCGCCAGGGGCACGGCTGACCGGCGCGGTCGAGCCGCTAATCCGCTCCTGCGCCTGCCGCTGATCCCAGGTCATTGCCTTCTGGGCTTCTGCCACGGAGGGCGCTTCATAGATTTGGGTCGAGCCGTCCCCAGCGCGCAATGGAATGCGCATCATCGATCCGGTCGGCGCCGGGGTGTTCATTCTCTCCCAGTCGAACGCTTTCTGCGCGTTCTCCTGAGAGTCGGCGTCGAATTGATGCACCTGCCCGTCCGGGCCGGTGACGCTGTAGACGGTCACTGGACGCGCCTTCCATACGGGTTTTGACCGGGGGCGGCGGTATTGGATTGACCCGGTTTCCGACCCTCTTTTATGTCTTGGAGCGCGGCCACCTCACCAGGCGACAGAGGCGGCCCTAGCTTGGCAATGCGCTCTTGCGCCTGAGCATAATCCGGGACCCCGGTTGCAGACACCGATTCTCGCCAAATCTGCGCGACCTGCCGATCGTAGTCGTTCAACCGCAACGAAATGTTGATCGCCTTGACCAAGCCCTCCGGCGAGTCGACCATCCGGGGGATTGATGGCGCAAACATCTCGCGCTCCGTATTGGAGTACGATCCCTGCGCTTTCGGCACTGAGGCGAACTGCAGGTAAGCCGCAGCCTTCTGGAAGGTTTCGGCCGACGGAACCTCATTGCCCTGGATAAAGCCGAGGTCTTTTAGGATGCGTTGCCCACTGAGCCGCAACTCGGCGCTAGCTCCCGGCTGGAATCCCTTCATCGCCTCGGCCATCTGGCCGAGAACCTGGGTATGTTTGTTAGCGGCGGTTTCTGCTTGCTGCGCGGTGCCAAAAGCCGTGGCCGCGTTCTTTGCCATGTCCTCCGTACCCGGCGGATATACTGGCGTGCCAACGATATTGTTGCCGAGCGGGCCACCACTGGCTGGCGGTGCTCCGGCTGCCGCCCCGCCCTGCGGCGTAATCGGTGCGGCTGGCACCCCCGGCAGGCCGGCATTCGGGTTGAAGCTGCGCGCATAATCGGCTTTCGGGATTAGCCTGGTTTCCAGACGGTTCGTCTCGGGGTTCTTAACGGTGACCGGCTGGAAGTCGAATTGCGCAGCGCGTCCTTGCTTCCACGCATCCAACTGTTCGTTGAGCGCAGCTTTCTGCCCTTCCAAACGGATCTGTTCGTCTGTCTTGTACGTCTCGCGCTTGTTTATCTCTGGCGTTCTGGACTGTTCCTCCGCAGTCGTCAGCGCCCCTTTCAACGCCGGATTAGCGTTCGGACCGTAATATTCCGCCTGCTGCTTGATGATCGCTTCCAATCGCTGCGCGTTCGGCGAGTTCTTCAGCGCATCAGCCAGACCGCCAAAAGGGTCGCCGGTAATCCCGCCGAGAGCCGCCTGCGCGCGTAATTGTGCGATCCTAACCTGCAATGCCAGTTGCTGCTGCTCGTTCAGACCGGCTGGCATCTGCGGCATGTAGGACGGCCCCGGCCGCACTGCTGCTGGCGGCGCAACAGGCATCCCAGGGACGGCGGGCGGCGCTGATGCCGCAGGCGGACCAGCAGGAGCCGGTGCCGGTGCCGCGAGCGGGCCAGGACCGGCAAACGGCGACGCCGGCTCCTGCGGCGCGGCGAGCAATCCACCCTGCGGCATTGGCGGCAATCCCGCCGGCCTTGGTATCGCCAGCGGTCCTTGACCGGGCGCCAGCGGAGAGACGAGACCGCCCTCGGTATCCCCGCCGCCCATCGTGTCGCCGCCGCCCATTGCGGCCAGCGTCGCAAGTTGCCCTGGTGTCGGCGGCGGATACATAGATGTTTTGACCGGCGCCGGCCCGCCCAGTTCCGGTGGGAGGGGCGGTGCGCCGGGGCCGGTAGGCCAGGCCCGTCTCATTGCCTCGGGAGAGGCTCGCGCACGATTAGGTGGCGGGCCAATCTCCTGCTGAGACGGCAATGACATCAACGCCGCTGAGGGCTGCTCCGCGTCCGTAGACTCTCCAAGCAATCCGCTGAACTTGGGCAGATTGAATGCCGACGGGAGCGGCCTGTCGGAAGCGGCGGCATTTGCAGCAGCCGCTATGTCGGGTCCACCGAAAGCCCGAAAGGTTGAATTGGTGATCTGAAACGGCCCGCCCGCGGTGTGTGTCGCGTCAAAGCGGTAATTCGGGATGTTCTTCCCGCCCATGCTCTCCCGCGCCAGTATCATTGGCTTGGCAGCGTTCCACTGCTCTTCCGTTACCGGGCCTGAAGTCGGCAGGCCAGCCGCCCGAAGATCGGCTGCAAGTTTCGGATTCCAGTCTCCGGCCCAATGCTGAAGACCACTGGTCGTGGCAATTTTCTTGGCGACCTGCTCCTGCACCTCGGGAGGGTGCTCCATCGCCAGGGAGCCAGGATTGCCGGGTTGTCCGATCGGGATCGCTTCGCCGGTTAGCGTCCCGCCACCTCCACCCGCTCCGCCGCCGCCAGTCGGCGTTCCTGTGCCGGATGACGCGCCGTCGCCAGCGGGCTCGTTCGGCTGACCCGCGCCTGGCGCAGCACCGAACTTGATGATGCCGTCCAGTACACCCTTGTACATATCCGGCAATTTCTTGCGCAGATCGGAGAGTTCCTTGAGGTTCTGCGTCTCGGTGGCGAGCTTCTGGATTTGCAGGATTTTCAACAACGAATTGTTGTCGCCCCCGCTGAAGGCGGCGGCGGCCTTGCCGATCGCCGAACCGATCGGGATCGGCATGCGCGACGGCATCCCCGCATCCGCGAGGGCTCCGGCGAGGGCGCCCCACTTTGCGTTGTCGGCGTTGGCAAGTTCCTGCTGCAGCAGCTTGTTGTAATCGATATTGCCGCTGCCGCTCAGCAAACCGGCATAGTCGACCCCGCCGCCACCGCCGCCGCCACCAAGTAGCCCGTCAAACAAGCCCATCGCCGGAAATCCCTCTCAAGGCTCAATTATCGCCGGGCGTGCTCGTCGCGCCGATGATGCTCGCGCGCCTGCTGGCTCTGCTTCTCCGCCTCACGGCGTCCCTTGACCCGGTTGATCGCGGCCTGCTGATGCGGCGTCCGGGTCGCCAACGGGAGCTGCGATTCGAGATCCTCGATCCGATCATAGGCGGCATCGAGTTCCTCTTGGAGCTGAGCAAAATCCGACATGTCACCCTCCTCGGTTTTCGACTTGAGCTAAACGTGCTTCCAGTTCTTTGACGGCGTTCAGCAGGACAAATATGAGATGCCCTGGCGCCAGTGTGGCGAGCCCGTCGTCAGCGAGCCCGACCATCTCCGGCAACACCGGTTCGACCTCCTGCGCCACCAGGCCATAATAGGTCTGCCCCTCGACAGCAAAGGGCGACTTGCCGGGGATGTAGCGAAACGAGCAGGGATTGAGCCTGAGCGCCGCGGCTAACCCTGCGCGATACGGCTTAACGCCCTCCTTGATCGAGCCATCGCTAAGCGTGCTCCACGTACCGGAGGCATTCAAACAAGTGCCGGCCGCGGCACCGCCCGTAGTCGTCACAAACGCCGCGACATTGAGCGTCGCCGCCCGGTTGGTGAACCAGTGCGCGTTATCGCAGCGGTAAAAGCTGCCGTTCGGGCCGTAGAGATCAATCCCGACCCCACCGCCCCCGTCATAGATCGCGTTACAGGTTCCTTGGCCATCAGTGCGGTGAACCGCGAGATTGTTACCGCTGACCCGGATTGTCGGGGCGTCGACGTAGGCATTGGCAACGATCAGATTGCAGGCGATGGAATTCGTGATGTTTGCGCTGGCTGCCGAAACCGAACTATTGGCGGATATGGTGCTATTCGACCAGAGACTGCCCGCGGTCAGTGCCGCGTCAACATCCAGATTGCCGGCCGCGTGCATATAATTGCCGGTAACCGAATTACCGCTGACCTGACCGTCGGCTGAAATGCTTCCGGTGGCATGCAATGACACAGTGTCCAGATTGCCGGCTGAGTGTATATAATTGCCGGTAACCGAATTACCGCTAACCTGACCGTCGGCTGAAATGCTTCCAGAGGCGTGCAATGACACAGCATTGACCGCATTGGCGCTGATATCGCCGGATGCGGTAATGTTGCCGGTCGATGTTAGCCCAGGCACCACCAACGGCCCGGTCAAGGTGCCGCCAGAGAGCGGCAGACAATTGGCAATCCCGGTGGTGACCGTGTCGTACCACCGCTTGATGGCACCCATCATCATGCGGCCGACGTCGTTGACGCCGCTCGGTTGCATGCCCTCGGGCCAGCCATCCGGCGGCGTCAAATTGTTGCCGGCGTCGGTGTTTGACCAGCTCGATACCTCACTCATCGCTGCACCCACCTCATCGCGACGCGCCGCGAGATTGCTTCAAACGGCAGCAGGATCGCGAGCCGCCCGTCTTCCGGGACATGGCTCTCGAGCGCGTCACAAGTTTCCAGAAATCCCCACGGAGACGCGGTCGCCTCGGTGATGACGTTACCTTCGGCATCGCGCGCCTGCACGACCCGCGCCCGGCTGGCGTCCATCCCCTGACACCGCTCCGCGATCACCGGCTTGGGCTCCGGGTAGCCCAAGATCCACGCCATTGTCGTATCGTCCGCCGATCGTTCGAAAGCCTCGGCCAGCCGCTTATGTAGGGTCACCAGCGTGCCCTCGGGCCTGCGGGTGACGTAGGCGTCGATGCTCGCCGGGATCAGATACTGATCGGCCGGCACGCAGAAGCAGGCGCGTTTCGGATGGTCGACATCAATCGTTGCCAACAATTGCGCCTCGATGTCGCGCGGCGGCTCGGGGATCAGAAGCGTCATAGCTTCGACAACGCCGCGCCGATCCCGCTCAGCAACCCGCCGCCACCTGCGGCCTCCGCTCCCGCCGCCGCGGTAACGGGGCCGGCAAGCCCCGCCGTAAGCGTCGGCACCCCGGCAGCGGTCAATGCCGCATCTCCGGCAAGGGCACTTGATAGCGCGCTGCTGGCGCCGCCTAACCCCGCGAGCCCACCAGTGCCGCCGAGCAGAGACTTCAGCCCGGTAAGGCCCGACAACGTGCTGGCTAAGCTGTTCTGGAAATACGGCTGTGTCGTCGATGAACTGCCGGTTGTCGGCTGCCCGATGTTCTGTAGATACATCGAGAGGTCTTTGAACGGCTCCATCTGCTGCGCGTTGTAGCGGTTCATCGCATCGTTGATGCCGGCCTGCGCCTGTTGCTGCAACGTGTCGTTGATGCCGGTAAAACCTTGTCCCGCCTGAACCAATTGATTGGCGGCGTTGTACTGGCTGTTGAGCATGCCCGGGTATTGCTGCAGCGCCGCCGTCCGGTCGTCATTGCCGGCCTGGTAGCCACTTTGCAGCGTTCCGGCTCCGGCGGTTTGCGCTAAAAGCGTGCGCCCGAGGTCTTGGCCTGCCGCATTATAACCCGCCATGCTGGCGTTGGCGGCGTTGGTCTGATTGGCTCCGTATTGCTGGCCGTAATTGGCGCCAGCCTGGGCCTGCAATCCGGCGTATTGATTGGCCGCAGCATCCTGCCGGGCGCGCTCGTTGGCGTAATTGGTGCCGTAAAGATTGGTCGATATGTCACCCAGCGTCTTGCCGAGGTTCTGCTCGTTCTGACCCTGCACGCCGGTGAATGCGCCACTGCCGTAGCGCCCCGCCCTTGCCATCTGAGAGGCGAGCGTCGGCGCGGTCGACGTCTGGTAATTCCGGGTCACTGGGTCCATCGCCGCCTGGGCCATCTTGTCCAGATACGGGTTGCTGTTGAGGAATGCCCCGCTCGCTGTCTTGGCGAGCTGCTCCATCCCGGCGCCTTGGCCCTGCGCGATATTCCCCAGCGTCGAGAGCCCGAGGTTTCCGCCCGCGAGGTTTTGTGCGTACTGATTGCCGGAGGCGATCGCCTGCCCGGCCTGATTTCGCAGATTTGTCTGGTCCGCGTCCGTCCCTTCAGCCAACGCCACCATGCGATTGTAGATAGGCGAATTCTGAACACCGCTCTTGGTTAGTGAATCCATCCAGGCATTGTTCGCGGCAGGACGAAAACCAGTGTCATTGGCACGGGCGGTATCGACGAGCCCCTGGTAGCCCTGATTGAGATAATTCGACGGCGCGGTGTAGGGCGCCATCGTCTGACCGGGGAAGTAGCGCGGCCCGCCGATGTCTTCGTAAAGGTTCTTGGCCTGGTTCCAACCCTGCGTCAGGAACGGCAGTTGCGCCTGCTGCGTCGGGTTGATCGTCGTCGTCGTCGTGTTGCCGCTCGGCCCCTTAGACGGCATGGCCCAGCTCCTTTATTGCGACGATGTCCCGAACCGCAACCTGATCGCCGGTCAGCCGTCCCCGCCAGGCACGAGCCCAGCCGGGACGACCGGCGCAGAGGATGTGCGAGCAACCGGCGGCACGCGCATGTTCGTCAAAAGTCTTGATCGCGACGTCGATCCACACCCGCATTTCGCGCCCGCCGCAGAACATCATCTCGAGGACGCGGCGTCGCGGGTACTCGCGGATCTCGGTGGCGATGACGGCGAGTAGCTTTCCGTTGCGCTCGATCAGCCAGATGCCGCAGCGTCCCAGCATCGACAGCCGCAAGACATCGACCGGCAGATAGCAATCGGTGATGTGCGTTGCCTTGTAGAGCAACGGCTCGATCTCATTCCAGCGGCAGCACAGCTCATCGAGCTGCGGCAGGCGCACGGCTATGATCGGCTGCGGCACCGGGCAGACATCCGACACCGCCACGAAATCAGGCTCACACAATGTCATGTACCAAGCACCCGCCAGACTGTCCCATTGAACCAGAGTAGCTGCCGGGTCGTGCCGCCACCGGCAGCATTGCCGCCCCAGCCGGCGACACTGCCGTCGGTGATGTATGCCATCGTGCCGGGCGTGACGTTGGTCGGCAGGGTCGCGAATGTGTAGGGCGGCCGGTCGGTCAGACCGATCAGTTGGTTCACGCTGCGCGCAATGTCCCGCAACCAACCCGCCCAATTGCCGGGCGGCTGTTCCGGCGCGACCCGTGTCATGGCCGGCGGGCTATGCGCGCTCATCGCAACTTAGCCTCGGGCCGCAATTCGACATCGAGCCCCTGGAGATGGCGGAATTCCTGCGCTGCCGGCAAATCCATCTGGAACCTGAGATAGCGCCCGGTGACCCGCTGCGGACACTCGCCGATCACATTGCAATGAACTCCCGGCTCCCAGACCACCGGGTCGGTCAGATGCTCGCGGTGCCCGACAGAGACGGTGACATTGTCCTTGCAGCCCGGCGCGCCTTGGATCAGGGGACGCACCGACGACACCCAGGCGCGCTGCCGGTCGTTAGGTTGCGTCTCGGCGGTCTGCAGGGTCGGCGCCATTGCTGGGCCGCGGCCGACACCGAGGCGATGGTTGGGATCGAAAGCGGTCACGAATTGCGAGCTATTGCCAACCCAGAACGGATCGTCGAGCGGCGGCTGGATGACATCGAGATTGCCGAACGGGTCGAGCTGATCGAGGTTGTAGCTGGTCGCGTACATCCCGGTCGTCAGCCACTCGAGACGCGCCGTCGCCGGCTCGAGTTCGACAATCGAGGCGCGCCCCAGTTCCCAATTATAGATCAGCAAGCGGTTGAACAGACCGCCGGTACTGATGCCGCCGGAGAAGGCCCAGATAATCGTTCTGGTTCTCGGGTCGGCGACGCCCTGGACATTGGCGACGTAGGTAGCGTCAAGCTCGCGGAAGAACTCGCGGTCGAATTTCTGCGCGCCGATTGGAATGCTCGCCGAGCCATCGAATGCGGCAAAGCCATTCTCCGAGAGGTAATAGGCAACCGGGCGGATCGCGCCGCCCTGATCGCGCGCATGCCCCTGAACGATCGATAGCGGCGAGATCGTGCCGCTGGCGCCCTGAGCCACTTGAAATTGGAACATCAATGGTGGTCCGGTAGAGGCACCTATGTAAATTCCGCGTTCACAGAAGACAGCAACATCACTAGCGGGAGCGAGGCCGGGCACTATCCCGGTGACGACACCCAAGTCGGTCTGCTGCAGATCCTGAAAATCCGACTGGAGTTGCAGTGCGGTTATACTGCCTGGCGTCGGCCAGGTCGTCGGATCGCCCAGCGCACTCCACCACACCCGGTAAGGCACCGGCCCGAAGGTGGGATCGTTGGTATTGCCGACCATCACGAAGTCTTTGACGGTCGCGACATACTTAGCGAGCGGCGCGGTCGCGGCCAGCAAGGCAAAATGCGGGTCGCCAACCAGGAGGCTCTGCATCGGATCGATGCCGTTAGTGGCGATGACCCGGTTACCAAAGCTGGTCATTGACCAGAAGCCCTTGGGTGGAGTGGCGTAAACTCCGCCGGTCGTGCGGCTGCTGTCGGTCAGGGTCCGGGTGCCGAGCGGTATCTGGTAGAGTTTCTGCCGGTCACCGGCATAGTGATGAACGATGTCGGTCTGATCTTTGACGCTGTAGCTGCCCTGGCACCGCTCGGTCAGCGTGTTGTCGCTGTACGGGCTGAATGTCGGCATCGGGCCGTAAGATTTTCCGGTCAACGGCACGCAGTTGCGCATCAATGGGCTGCCGGCATTGGCAAAATCGGGCTGATCCGGCAGCCATTCCGGCCACGGCACTGCGGGCATTTCAGCTCCCCTGAACGGCTGGCGGCAAGCGCGCCTCGATAGCGGTTAGCCGCTCCGAAATCTCGCGAAGGGCGTTGATTACGCCGAAAATGATTCGGCCATAGTCGACGGTTTTTACCGTCCCATCTCCCGCATCGATCGGCGAATTCCCGACCAGCTCGGGCATCACCAACTCGACCTCTTCAGCGATCAGGCCATAATTTATCGCCGGGCCAAACGTGCTAACCCGCCAACTAAATGTCACCGGACGCAGGCCGCATATCTCTGTCAGGCCAGAAGTGTAATCGTTAACGTTTTCCTTCATCGTTATGGAGCTGGCAATGGGCGCCCAGGTGCCGCTGGTATTGTAGCAGGAGCCATCTCCTGAGATTTGCAGACGATTGGTGGCGTTATCCAAAATCCTGAATACCGGCGTGACGCCATCGGCCGACAAATACCAGGTGTGCGCCGCGCCGGTCTGGGTCATCCCGACCGTGCAATTGTTCCCCGGCGCCGCATTAAGCGCGAGCGTCTGCCCTGCGGTTGCATTAACGGTGTGGAAGGCCGACCTGACCTCCCCCACAAAATTGCCAGTTCCCGGCCCAAGGTCAGTCGCGCCGCCGACACTCAGGCCGCCATTGGCCCCGACTGTGAGCCGCGACAAATTATTGGTGCCGATCTCGAACAGCGCATTGTCTCTGACGTAGAGAGACGCGCCGGCAGCGGCATTTACCAGCAGGTCGGTTCCTGTCGGATTTCCGGTATTGGTGAGGTGGAGACTGGCAGCAGCCGCCCCGGTGCTGGCGACCGTGATTTTCGACGCCCCCGCATGCGAGACGGTTGCGTCGCCCGACAATGTTCCGCCTGCTGCCGGGTAAGCGCCGAGAGCGGTCAGAGCATTTGGCGCGGTGGTCGACCCCGTACCGCCCTTGGCAACCGGCACCGTCGCCAGGGTCGTGGTGATTGCGGTCGTGCCAGAACCGCTGACGTCGCCGCTCAGCGTGATATTCTGGTTGCCGGTTAAATACGGCCCGGTCCACTGCGTATTGAAATCGGTCGCGTTGATCTTGGTCAGAGCCTGACCGGTCGTGCCTCCCGCCGCTACTCCCGGCCCTGCTGGCCCGATCGGACCCGTCGGACCCGCCGGCAGCGCCCCGACGATCGCGACCCATTTGCTGCCATCCCACTGCCACTGGTCATAGACCTGGCCGTTGCTCGGCGAAGAGGGGAAGTCCAAAGGCATTCGTGTTATCCCGTATTGACCGCGACGGCTGTCTGCCAGACCGAGGTGACCGGCGGCGACAGCAGCAAGACCTCGCGCGCCATGCCTGAGAGGGTCAGCGCGGTCGGGGTCGTCGTCAGCACCTCGCGCACCACCCCGGCAAGGGTCGCTGAAGCGTTGGTGGTGAACAGCACCTCGCGCGGTTCGCCGGCATTGCGGATATCGGTCATGTCTCGACCTTGACCCCGGCCTGCGCCGCATCGAGCGCGGTCTTGGTCCAGGCGATATTGCCGTTCGGGTCGCGCTCGTAATGGCTCGTCATCCAGCCGAAGCTGGTACCGGGCGCGAGCGCAGTACCGCCGGTCCCGGCGCTGTCGGTCGCCCCGGATTTGAGGCGCACCGAGGCGGTCTTCACGCCGGCGTCGGACTTGGCAAGGCTGGCCTTAACCGCGACTGCGTAGATCGCCGAGGGCGGCGCGCTCAGGACCGGGAATGCATAGAGGTCTTCGTGACCGACAACGGCGTCAAAAAGATACGAAAGCGCACCGTCGTTCGGGTTCTGATCGACCGTCGCCCAGTTGGATTGACCGGAGACATTGCCCCAGGTCACGGTGCCCGCTGCCGCGCTCATCGCCGGGGCGGTGCCTGGCGCGCCGGATGCAAAAGTCGAGGTTGCGATCAAATCGTCAGTGGCGGACGACAGCCCGGCAAAGCCTGTCGACACGAGGATGTCGCACATAAATCCGATAAAATACTGGATGCCAGCAGACAGCGCGACGCCACTCGTCAGCGGCATCGTCTTTGCCGTGGCTGCAGTGGTGCCGGTAACCGTCGAGCCCGAACCCAGCAAGCTACCAGGTGCGCCGGCGGTGCTGGAATAAACCACCGGCCGCAGATTAACCGTGCCGCTTGCAGTTGCCGCCAAGACGCTGATGCTGTTCAGCGTGCAGGCTGTAAACGGCGTGACGGCGCGCAGCCGCAACTGATTGGCCGCCGAGGAGACATTTGTCCCGGTGCGGCTTACGGTGCTGCCCAGGATACCGGCGCCAAGCGCAAACTGCACCGCGCCATCAGCGTTGGGGAACTGCGTCTCGATGCGCGGGCTGGTCAGCAAGGGCGCGTTGTTGGTCGTGCCGGTCGTGTCGAAGAGGTAGAAATCATCGACCGTCAGGCTGCCACTGCTGGCAGCCGCGCAAGAAATACCGTTTGCAGTTGAATTGGCTGTTGCTGTCGTATCGCCGCTGCCGGACAGAATGCTAACCCCGTCGAGCCAGAGCTGATAGGAGCCGGCATTGGCGAATGTGAAATCCCATTCGAGATAATGGGTGCTATTTGCAGCTACGCTTGCCGCGCTTGTACCAAGGATGGTCCCGATATTATATGTACCGTTTCTAACCGCAATCGTGCCATTTGAATTAAAACAAATCCCAGCCTGAGCCGACCCGGCATCATAAAACTGAATGCCGGCTTGCGCGACCAGTGTCGAAGAAAACCGCACACCGCCAATCAAACGAGCATAATTTGCCGTTAACGTTTTTGTGATGCTCCCTGACGAGCCACTGACAAACGCCTGGCCCGTGGCGCTCAAAGGGGCTCCTATTTGTAGCGCCGACCCGACGGTTGATGTCCACTCCCCCGCCGTCAGCAACGCCGCAACCGCGCTCGAATTACTGTTCGCCGCGCCGTACTTATCCCACCCCTCCATAGCGATCAGCGCCACCGTCACACCTCCTGCGCGACCAGTGTGACGTAGACATTGGCGAGCGTCGCATCGGCCGTCGCCGGGCCGCTCAACTGCACCACGTCACCCTGCACCAGGTCGATCGCCACGCCGCCCGACGTCGCGAAAGTCGGCGTGATCGTACCGGCCGCGAAAGTGATCGTGCCGATGGCCGAGAACACCGTCGGCGTCGCGGCGAGCGCCTTGGCGACCGTCAAGACCGTGCTTGCCGTTGCGTTGGCCGTCGCTCCTGCCTCGCTGAGATACCCGGCGTAGCTACCGAAATTCGCCGGGAAGCGGATTGCTTTGCTGACCCGATGCAATCCGAGGAGTTGAGATGACCCGAGTACACCGCCGACGAACGAAAACCCCATGACGTATTTCTGGGCGGCCATTGTCGCGGCAGTCGCCTCGATCCACTGGGCCGAAGTGCCGTCGTCGTACCAGATCATCAGGCCGCCGCCGACGGTATCGAACCACAGATCGCCCTGTACCGGGCTCGATGGCGCGGTCGCGCTGACCGTTGTATGACCCGGCGCGCCGGTCGGCCCGGCAGGCCCGATCGGCCCGGCAGGCCCAGTTGCACCTGGCGGTCCTACAGCCCCCGCAGTGCCATCGGCGCCGGCCGGACCTTGTGGCCCCGGCGGGCCAGGCATCCCGATGTTATCGACGACATCGATAACCCACGGCGCCGGGACAACAACGTCGACCGCGGCTATGTCGGGGACGATGACATCGGTCATGCAGCAGACCGCGTCACGTCAGACACGACGGAGGTACGCCCCGCCAATACCGTCGAAACATCTCCCGACGGATAGAGAAGCTGCAGATCCCACATCGCGCGTACCGGCGAGAGCGCAGCAGATGCGTTCGGCCCCAGCACCATGTCGATGCGGTTGGGCGCCGACACGGTACAGACGAATTCCGCCAGAACCGCGCCATTCGGCCCCGCCCGCATCTGGGCCGTCGCCGTCACGCCCGTCAGATCCACCGGGGTGGTCTTCGCCGCATCCTTCCATAGGAGGAACGCCCACGTCCCGGTGTCGCCGCGGTAAATTTCAAGATCGAAGCAGGCCGGCATCCTCATGGCGTCGGCACTCCGGTTCGCATCTGCAACGGCGCACCAGGCCAGCGTCTGCGCTGGTCGTGCGCCTCGATTGAATTGAACGCCATCTCGCGCCGCTGACCCCAGGCGAGGGCGCGCTCGTCGGCGCCGATAAAAGCCTCGGCCTCGACCAAAGACCCGAACAGGTAGGCGTCCGGGTGCTCGGCGAGCAGCCAATTGCTCGGCGCACTGTCGGAGAGCGGCGGCAATCCGCGCCGGTAAGTGATGACGACCGGCGTGTCGCCCCAGGACGAGGACGGCATCAATTCGAGCGTCGCGCCGCCACCCGTAGAACACGAGCCGTCACCGCCGCCGACGATCGTGAAATATCGGCCGCCAGCACCCGGCCAGGAGCTGGATGGCGGGACGTATTCCAAGGGGCGGCCGTCATCCAGCGATGCGCGCCGCAATCGGGCGAAATCCGCCGGCAACTCGCATATTCCAGCAAACGGATAAACCGTCTCCTGTCGTTCGGTGCCGATCGTCTGCAAGCGACGGTTCGCCTCGGCCTCGAACAGCCGGATCATGTCGGGCACGCTAGGCTGCAGTAACGGATCAGCCGGCCGCGCGAGCCATAAGAGGATCGCCGTCTGCAATTCGGCATAAGTGCTTAACGGCATCACTGGCTACTCAGGATTGTGTCACTTGCGTTTGCCGGGTTTTTTCTTTGCCGCAGCTTTTCCGGCGGCAATAGCCGCCTCTCTCGGTATACTGAACGACTGCCCCGGTTTTATCTGAACATCGACCTTTGGGTTCTTCTTTGATGCCATCGCGGACCTACAGGTAAAAATGGTTGGTGCGGAGGTATCGGTATTCGTTCGAATTCAACAGCCGCCTGACAGCCGGCCAGTGGTCTTTTTTCCAGCAACTGACACCGTGCTCGACCAGCCACTTATACGCCACATCGAGCGGGATTGATGCCGCCAGTCGCATGTCGCGACCCTCGCCGACCCACCCGTCAGTGTGGTTCGCGAGTTCCTTGTTGCGATCGATAATCGCAGTGACGTCGCAGGTGCGTTTGAGCGTGATGGTGCCGGTCGACTCGTCGTAGTCGAACGTCTCGGTCGACCCGGAAAACGAGTTGTACTCGAGGAGCAATGACATCTTTTTGTGCCAAAAAAGGGGGCGGCCCAGGGGAGGAAAAGCCGCCCCGCGCAAGTTAGGGCGCTGTCAGATCGTAGATGCCGGCGTTGGCCGCTTCGTTCTTGGCAACCAGGGTGTATTCGCCGAGCAGCATCCGCTTCTCGGCATCGCCGGTCTTCGCCAGCTCGGTCTGCTTGATCGGCCGCAGCCAGTCAACCGACCAGTAATCGTAGTTGAGCAAGAATGCATCCCTAGTTCTCATCCAACGATTAGGTACTATTGAAATCGTATGGAAGTCCCCGACATAGATGTCCACTGTAGCCGTCAGCTTTTTAGTTGCGACGTCTACCTGTTTCTGAGCATTGCCGGCAAACGTACTTGCGACCTGCTTGTTGGATGCGCCAACCATTAGGACATCGAGCTTTTCCGAGCTGTTGTTATAAACGCTCTTCAGGGCGCCCTTCAACATTGTTTCGGTAAACGCACGAGGCGTGCCATCAACGCGCGCATTGCTGCCGTCACCAACCGGATTGGTTCCGACGTGATCAGTGTTGGTCTTGATCCACGCCGGTACGCCGGCAAGTAATGGCGCAACAGCCGCTCCACCAGTTACTTTGGCTTGGTTGTTTAGTAGAATACTTTCTATGTCGTTCTTGAGTTCTCGTCCGCGTTTTACTAGCTGATACGCGAGTTCTGTTTTGCGGCCTGCTTTGTTTACTGCATCGACAGTGCCGGAGATGATGACTTCCTTTCGGGAAATCTGTGTCCGGTTGCCGAGCCGAGCGGTGACGCTAGCTGGTGAGAAAGTCGCAATATCATCTCCCTGAAATTGCGCATTGTTCACGTTTGCTGCGGCTAGCGCATCGGTCTGCCATTCATGCAGGACCGCATCGGCCGTACCGCGGCCGACATTCGACATAAACGGGTGATCGTCCGGGCTGACATTGTAGATCATGTCAGACAGGTCTTCGCGAAGGCCCTGAAGTCCCGGCTGTCCGGTGTAAGTCAAGGCGGTGCCGCTGATAATTGCCATTGAGGAGGCTCCATCTGAGGGAATGCCGGCGTCGTCCGACGCTGGCGAGAGCGGGTGCCCCCAAGCCCGCTTTTGGTACGGGGGCGGTCAGGTGAAGTTCAGCTACCCCAGAAGCTGTTGGAGATAGCCGATGGCGTCCTTTTCGGACCCCGTGCGCTTGAGCTGCTCCATTGCCTGGTTGCGACGCCGCGCTGCGTTGCTTTCCCTGGGTGGTGACACCCCGGGTCGCTGCACACTCGGCGCCGGATCGGCACGCCTTGTTTCAGCCGACCGGCGCGCTCTCAGCGCCCGATCGGCCCGCATGGCCTTCACCGCTACATTGATGACTCGGTGGTCGATGACCTGGCCGATCTCCTGGGCGGTGAAGCCCTCGCCTTGCAACCACTCGCGTATCTCGCTGATCAGTTTTGGCCCCCGTTCGCGATCCGCGAATTCCGGTAGCTTCTCAGCGAGGCGCTGTGCTTCGGTCGCTCTCAGGGATGCGAATTGTCTCGCATGATCCTGCTGCGCGACCGCCTGGACACGCTGCAATTCACCCTGGATCGCGCCGATCCGGCCACGCAGCGCATCGCGCTCCGCGGTCAGTCGGACGTAATCGGCGGGTGACTCCTGTGCCAGGCGCTGCCAGTCCACATTGGCGAATTGCTGCGCCTCGGGCATGGCAACGGCGAGTAGCTGTTCCAGGTTGGTGGCGTAGGAACTTCGCTCCTGCTGGATCTCCCCGAACGTCGCCTCGAGTGCGCGGCGGTGCTCGGCGATCTCCTGGGTCTTGGCATTAAAGGCTTTGTCCCTCTCGCTCTCCCGGCGGGTAATGACTGCCTGCGCCTCGGGTGGGAGCTGCTGGAATACGGCCTTGTCTTCGTTACTCCATGACTTGGGCGGTTCGATCCGGTGGTCGGACTCGTCGTCCGGTTCGTCACTCGCCGCCTCCTCGGTATCGCCGATGGCCTCCTCAGGTTCGGCATCCTCGGGCAGGTCTTGCCCGTCGGATTCGGGAACGTCGCGGCCAGGCTCCTGCCCGGCATCCTGTGACGGTGTCTGTTGTGGTCTGGGCTCGGCACGCCGCCGCCGCGGCGGTTCGTCCTCGGCCTCGAGCAGTCCGGCGACACTGGCGACAGCGTCGCTTTCGGACATCGGGTGTGGGGCGCTCGCAGGCGTCGGAACGGTAGGCGCAGGCGCAGAGCCGCCGCCAGCGTCCACTGGCACGTCAGCAGGCATTCAATTCTCCAAAAGTTAAGCGAACCGGTTCAATTAATTGTTAAGCGAACCGGTTCAGCTAATTTCGCTCAGCGAAAGCCGCAGGCAAATGTCGTGCTCGCCGCGCTACCGATGACGGAGACGTCGGTGGGCGGTGCCACCGTCCATATCGCGCACTGCCCCGCCGCCAATGTCCGGGTGCCCGAAGCGCCGATCACGGCGGTGCCGCCGGTCGCGTTGACCCCAAGCGTATTGGTCGCGTGCGCATTGCAGATCTCGAGATATTTGGTCGGCGCCCGCGACCCGAACGGCACCGGGACCGCGGTTGTCGTGATCGTCGTGCTGCACGGAATCAGCGCATCGGCCCAGGCCGGCATCGCGCAGGCGCAGAACAGCGCCGCCAGAAACAGACGGTGCATCACACTCTCCACTAATGACGCGGATTTAAATCCAGAGTATGGTCCGGGCCATGTGCGACCCGGCAATCATCGAGGACGACGCCTACACGATGGCCAACCTGCGCCCGGCCGATACCGGCCTGCCGATGGTCGTGTGGGTTTCGGAACGCGGTAATGCGCGACACGATGCGCGGGTTAAGGTGTGTCAGGCGCTCGGCCCGACAATGCAGTTCAACAACACAGTCAGCGTCGCGGTTCGGCCCGAGCCCCATCTAGTGCCCGGCCAACAAACCAGCCTGACGGCGGCTGATCTCTCCCTGGTCTACGCCTGGGTCTTATGGAACCAAGAAACGATCCTGGCCTATTGGGACGGCGCCATCGGAACGGTCGAGATGGTGCAGCGCCTGGTTCGAATTAACCCCTAAGCTAGGACGTCGTCATCCGACGCAATTCACTGCGCAATTCGCCAACCGCCCAATACAGCCGGTAATGCTCCTCGCGCCGCACGGCATCACCTATCTCTGACAGCCGCCAACTGTCATACAGCCGATCCTCGACCCGCCGCATCGCCAGGACGAACGCCGGGTCACCCAGCAGCCGCGTTGCGGCGGCGCTGATTTCGGCCTTATCGGTCGGCAATTCGGGTTCAGGTTCCGGCGGCGGCTGCTCGATGTCAGCCATCGTCAAACCGCGCCAGAAGGCGCGGAAGTCTCGCCAGGTCAATACAAACCCGGAATGCGGCGGCGGGCCTTCAAAGCCGCCGGAATAGCTTCGTCCGGGAACGACCACGGATCAGCATACTGCCGGAACATCTGATTGAGCGGCGCCACCTTCAGCATCGCCCACGGATCGCTCGGGGGATTTCTCTTCCGATACGGTGTATCAGGAAAAGGCGCGTCATCAAAAACCTGCAGCGGCTTCCGATCCATCGCTGGCGGCAAGGTCGGCCAACCCATCCCCGCCGGCGGGAGCACCGCAGACGGCCCCTCACGCTGAGGGGGCAACCCCGGCGAGGGCACCATCGGCGATCCGGCGTAGACGCCGCGATCTCCCATAGCTCCCTTCCCTTGCGGAAGACCAGGCCCGATTTGCGGATCACGACCGCCCTGATCGGGTGGCGAGGCACCGTATTTATCCCGCACCCACTTCCAATAAGCTTGATCGGCGGCCGGGCTGGTCATCTCGTCGAATGCCGCCGTCAAATCGAGCGGCGCCGTCGGCTTACCCTCTCCTTCCGTGTCCTCGCCGCCAAGCCGCTGCGTCAACAGATCGAGCGCGCTAGGCATCACGCAACCTGCCCCGAACCGTTACCCGGCGGCATTCGCGGCGGGGGCGGATCGTAGGCGCCGGCCGCCGCCTTCAGCTCGACCTCGCGCTGTGCCAGAGCAATTTTTGCGGTCATTTCTTGCATCTGAAGCTCGCGCTTATGCTCGGCCTCCTGCTTTTCGAGGAGCATCTTGTGCATCGTCTGATCACGCTCCATCGCGAGTTCGTGATCGAGCCGCTTCTGCTGCAATTCCGCATCGAGCTGAGCCCGCTGCATCTGTAATTGCGCATCGACCTGGGCCTGCTGCTGTGCCTGCTGCTGCTGCGCCTGGGCCTTCATCTGCACCGCGGCGACAGTCGCTTGGGCCTTGAGCTGCGTCGCCTGCACGACCGCCTGAGCCTGCGCCTGGGCCGGGTCCGGTCCCTTCTGCTGCTGCGGCCCGACCATCGCCGGGTCAGGTGGTTTTGTCGGATCTTGGAAGAACGACTCCTCGAAACCGGCGTTCTGGGTCATCTTGCTCAAGACATCGTAAACATTCTTGGCATAGACCAACGGGCCGCCGACCCCCTGCTGCACCTGCACAATGCCTTGTTGAGCCTGCAATATCGCAGCAAGCTGGGTCGAAATCTGGTCGCGATTGCCGGTCCCGAGGCCGACCGAGACGCTGACCTGCAATTCGTCCTGCCAGGTCTTCGGATCGACCGGGAAGAACCCGCCGGTCAACCGCACCACCCGCTCCTGCTGCTGGTGCCGTCTGACCAGCCCCAGCACACCGCGCATCAAATCTTCGACCCCGGTGGCAAAGATCCGCGCAAACAACTCGACCCGCTGCGCCGCGGCCTGCTGCAAGAGGCTGACGCCGGTCGCCGTCTTGTTCAGATCATCGGGATTGATGCCCTGATTGTGCCGCGCGACACCAGTCCGCACCTCTTGCGTCTGATCGATGTATTCCATCAGCGGGAAGGTCTTGTCGGCAGTAAACGGCACCGACATCGCCTGCAGACCGCCGAGCCGCTTTGTCCTGATCGCCCCACCCGGCCGGTGGGTCATGATGTCGTCGTAAGTATTCTCGTTGACGACATCGTCGCCGATTTCCAGACGCGGCCAGTTGCTCAAATAAGCGTTGTCGAGCATCTGCCGGAACAGCGTCGACTTGATGAGCTGCAAATCCATCGTCAAGTCGGCCAGGCTCAACCCGACCAATTTGTGCGGCATCGGCACCGGGCAAAGACTGACAAACGGCACGCTCTCGACACACTCAATGTCGGGCTCGCCGTCTTTGGTCAGGATTATTGCCCCATTATTGGCGGTGACGATCTTGTAGAGCTCGGTACGGCCGTCATCGTGTATGTCGAGGCGCACATAATTTTCCTCGACCCAGATCTCTTTGGCGGCGTCGTTACGCTCATTGTCCGAAAAATCGGTGCCGTCCAGGCGAAACCGGGCGACGCGCTCCGAATTCATCTCGTCTTTGGTGTATTGCGGCACCTCTTCGAGACAATCCTCGTCGTAACCCTGGTCGACGAGATCGCTGTACGTCCACATCCGGCGATGCGCCAGGAACGGGATCGAGCCGCGCTTGGCACGACGCGAAAACAGCACCTCTTCCGGCGGCACGTTCTCGATTCGGACACGACGCCGCTGTTTGGTGACCCGCAGCGTGCAGTCATACAGCGTGATCGGCTGCGGTGGCGGCGGCAGCATCGGCGGGCCGCTAAACGACGCCATAGTGTCGCCCATCGGAGCCCCGAGCGGCCCCTGAGAGCCTCCCATGGGAATTCCGGCGGCAGGAGGCCCCGCCAAGGCGCCCGGCAGAGGAGGCGGGACAGGTGACTGTATTGCCTCGGGAGGCACAGCACGGTCCAGGCCCCAACCACCGGGCATCTGATCGTAGTTTTCCACCTCGATCACGTCGACCGCTACAATTTGCTCGTCGGAATCCTCGCCGTCGCCCTCATTCTCACCATAAGGCGACTCGGCAGACCCGGCGCGATCGAGAAGCGCGTCATACTGCTCGCGGGTCAGGCCGGAATACGTCTCGATCTGGCGTATCTGCTGGGTATCCCACCAATATTTGACCCAGCCGAGCTTCTCTAAGAGCCCGTCCTTCATCCAATCGTGAAGGATCATAAACCCGTCATTATCGCGGTAAAAAATGTGCGTCAGGTAGTCGGTCGCGAGCTTGGCGATCGCTTCCTGCTCCGGCCTGGTCGGATTGACGACGCAAATCTTGTCGGATGCGGTGAATATCCTGATCAGCGCCGGCAAAACCCACTCGACGGCCTCGAGAACCGAGCGCATGACAACAGTCGAGCGGCCCTCGACCTCGGTGCCAAGCGGGGCGCCCTCGTAATACTCGAGAGCGCGGCGCCGCTCGTCGCTAAAGGTGCCGCCGTCCTGGCCCAGAGCGTGATCAAGCTCGTGCCTGATCACGGATTTCACCTCGTCTTCGTCGATCTCTTTGTCTTTGTACTTGAGCCCGTCCTGACGGACGGTCTGGGCACCGGAGGAGATCATCAGTTGATGATCTGGACGCCGTTACTCGGCGAGGCCGCCGTAGACCCCATCGCATTCGTCGCCGTCACGACACAGGTGATCGCCTTGCCAATGTCTCCGGCGACCGGCGCGTAGGTCGGTACGCTCGTCCCGACATTCGCCGCCGCACTCTTCCACTGATAGGCGAAAGAACTCGGCGCGTGATCCCAGACGCCGTTCGAGCAGCTCAAGACGTTACTAACCCGGCCTGTGCCGGTAACAACCGGCGCCACAACCATCAGCGGCGCGACAAGCGGCGCGAGCCTAGCCTGCAACGTGTCGATCTTCGCCATCGCAAGCCAGTAGTCGGACATCGACCCTCTCCCGTCAGCCAAGCCGGCTCGCACTCGGCCCGCGGCTCTGCTCGAGCGTATTCCTGAGCTGCTCGCGCTTTTTAGCGTCGACCGGCTGGCCGAGCACCTCGTCATGCACGACCTTGCCATGCACCCGATCGGCGAGCCCTTCGACAATCTCCTCGAGCGCGGCGACGCGCTTCTCAAGATCGTCAAACTTGACCATGTCACTGTTGCTCATCAAAACTCCTAGAGAGAGAATTTAAATCTAGCCTTACCCGTGTCGCGGGCCTTATCCTCGGATGATGCAGGACGCCCTAACCGCCAATGACCGCCTGATGATCGAAATACTGCGGGATTTTGACAGATTGTCGCCAGATAGCCGAGCGATCTTGCTTGCAAGCCTGGAAAAGCATCTCCCTGAACTCGTAAAGGTTCGCGACCAAGCACGCGCGTTAGAAGCAAAAAAACACGAGTTAGAAGCAAAAAAACACGAACTAATACGACAGTTTATCAAAGACGCTATACAAGACCTTATACACGACGTCCGCACTATCCCCGTCCCGCCAGCGCCAGATCCCCCAAAACCACTTCGGCGGCGCGGTCGCCCTAAACGGCAGGAGAACCAAACTACCTGATCACGATGGCAGCCTCTCGCCGCGCTCAAAAAGCTCGCGCCCGTCCATGCTGTGGTGCAGCACGATTACCCCGATCTCGTCGTCGTATTCAGGATGACACCAGCAATCGATGCTCAACTCGTGCTCGCGCAGATCGTCGGGCGGAAAAACGTGCAGAGGCACCGCCAGTTACCCCTCGGGCTGCTTGCCATTGCCGGTTGCCATGTCCTCGACCTCCTCGCAAACAGCGTCGGCCAGCGAGCGGCACTCGTCGTCAGGCGCGTCCCCCATCCGCTCGGCCATAAACTTACCAACGACGGTCAGCCATGACTCACGAGTCATCCGATCGCTCACACAAACCCCATCTTTTCGGGATATTTCAGCTTCACCGGCCGCCCCGCCGGCGTCTCGTAGGCAACGCACATCAAACCAAAGGCGTCCGCGCCATGCGAACTCCAATCATGATCCGGTCCTAGTCCGACGTCTCTGACGTCTTCTGATTTGCGCTCGTGATACCAACCAAGCGCATCCCTGCCATCAGCCGTCGTCGCCTCATTAAACCAGACCGCCGGCAACATGCGGCGCGCCGCTTCTATACGCGCCCGCGCGGCACCGCGGCCCTGATTAGGGATAACCGTGGCGGCAAACCCGGCAGCAGAAAAAGCACTCTCGAACGATACGTCGTAAACCCGGTCAAACGTCCCGCCGTCATGTGGCAGGAATACCTGCGCCTTGCCCCACCCCCGTTCACGCAGCCAATCGATATGCACACCCAAGGGCTGTCCAACCGCCTCGTAATAGTCAAGGACACGGATCTCACGGCCAACAAACTGACATATCCACATG
>Ga0247671_1000124_pt1 | contig 26205 bp, 29 predicted proteins | sample CNK12_metaG_FD_183039 | JGI IMG/M metagenome (GOLD analysis project Ga0247671, IMG submission 183039) | Soil microbial communities from Purdue University Martell Research Forest, Indiana, United States - CNK12 | ecosystem: Environmental > Terrestrial > Soil > Temperate forest > Bulk soil...
AAATCACTCTGCGTCTTGTCCGCCGCCCAAGTCTTGCCAGCGTTCAGCAAAGCCCGTTTCCGCATGAACATCGACATGATTGCCGAAGTCGCTGGCTTCAAAATATCGCTGATAATCTGCCGGAAATGCTCCTTTGCATGAGTGATGTGCATGTCTTGGTCGTAGCACAACAGCGGCGTTTTCCATGACTGTTCCTCAAGGTAGTAGGTCAGCCGGGTCGCGCCCCATCCAATCGAATGTCGCGTTTTGTCGCAAGGCGTTCCCAAACAATTCCCGGATTGGGTCCGAGTCCAATTTTTGGTCGTGTCGGGCCAAACGTCATTGAAACGATCAAGGGTATGCTCCACACCGGAGTAAGCCTCGAACGTTCCGGTTTTCATGTTGAGTATCCAGCCGTCGATTGGCGTGATATCCTCAAGGATCAGTTTGTCGTAGACAGGCTGCTGGTCGACTAAATTTTGCGCAAAATCACAAGCCTTAATAATTGTGGCCGGAGGACATGACATTTTCTAATGGTCTTTCTTCGATGCGGAAGGCACAATCGGCCTTCTCAGTGTTAGTGTTTTGGTAACGCATCGAAAGAAGGCGGTTCGAAGAATCCGCTGCCAGAAAGCCTGACAAGCCGACTGGGATTTTGGATCTCAGTCTGATCCGATTGCCATTCACGAGGGCAACCACCCGATTGAGCCTCACGCCCTTACGCTGGGCTGCGAAGCGATGCTCAATGCTGGACTACTAGGGTAGGATTAAAATATTGTCAACAATTATTTTTTAGCCCACTGAATCATCTTGTCGTCAATTTCCAATATCAAAGCCTTTAATTGATCGTCGGATTGGTCCCATTTGAATCCGTTGATATACTTGTGGATAAAGCGAAGATTACCTATATCACTTGTTCCACCTTTGGCTACAGGAGTTATGTGATCTAAATGGGAAGTATTGCCAGGAATTAGTTTTATTCCGCTGATTGCACATCGTCCATCTTGTGCGTTCCATAAGGCGACTAATGCTTCAGTCATATAGTTGGATTTGAGCCGCACATCATCCTGTCTGAGTCCATTGCACCAGTGGTATAAACAGAATTTTTGTTCACCGATAGGAGGCTCGTTACAATTTACTGAATATCCACATAAGCCTTGGTTGGGACGATTTCGACATTTCTCATAATGAGATTTTTGGGTGTTCTTTTGTCGCTCTCGGCGTTCTGGACTCCAAGTTTTTCGAGTTTCATTTGCCTCCTTATTTCGTCTAGCTCTTATTTCTGGATTAGCCGCCAGCCAAAGGGCTTGAGATTGCCTTTTTCTGTTGTCGTATGCCTGTTTTTCTTCAGGTGTCATTCGGGCAATTCGTTCCCGGTCACGTTGGTTTTGAGCTTCACGCTGTTCAGGCGTACGTTGCGGTTTGGGTTTCAACTTGTTACGGGCATTCTGCCAAGCGTTGTAGCATTGGCGGCAATATGAATAGCTTTTATAGATTGGATCACCACATTTAGGGCATAGTCCTTTAGCCATAAGTTAAACAGGGTTAAACAGGGTTAATTAGAGTGAGTAACGATGGCAGTATTTAGCTCCTCGTTTTTTCTCCTTTGGAGTCGCATTCAACCCTTGTCGAATAAGTTCTTCTATACAGTAATCCGATACTCCGATCTCAGTGGAAAGACTATCTATTGAGCGTCCACTTTTCCAAGCATTGACAATTTCCCATTGAGTTACGTTGAGTCTGAAGCGTTTTAGTTTCATATAAACAGAGATGCCCCAACCAGTAGTGAAGTAGGCCAATCGGGAGAAAGACCTTACTGGAAGGGGCAAATATTAGATTTAGGTTTCACATGCACTTCACTGCACGACCCCCGAATTAGAGCAAATTAACGGCTAGGTGTCAACTAATTCCTACGCCAGTTTCGATGTTCTTTTCCTTGCCAGTATTGACACCATTTGTCAGGAGATATTTCGGTGAATTGAGAATTGACGCTGAGTCCGCATCGTTCAAAAGGAGCGTCGTAAAATACACAGTTTCCGCAATTATGAGTCACATTTGCGCCGCTATATCGGAGTCCCCTTGATGCATTCTTATGTTGATAGACTGCGTCTTGAAGGCTTCTCTCCGATGTAAATCGTGCTCCAAAAACACCTATTTGACTCCCCCATCCTCTGCCGTATAATTCTCTACCTAAAGAAACAGAGTCCATCCAGTCTGACACGTCGATGTATCTATTTCCCCACGCATAAACTGTTAGTCCGTCTGGGAACATGTTAGTCGCAAATTTAACATATCCGTCTTTGTAATTGGTTTCTATCAAGGTTCCAGCGTTTCGGATAAAGTCCCCTTTTTTGAAAAGATAAAGCGAGCCAAGTCGCCATTCTCTCCAAGCTGTGATTCTGCCTTGTTTGTCCATATATATTTAATATAGATTAAATCCCCACCCCCGCCTTAACCTCTGAAATAACCATAGCCAATCCTTTCGGGGTCAGGCCATCGGTGATCTTGCGTGAGATGTAACGGTGTTCCTGCTCGTCCTCGGATTTGTAGAACGCAGTGAAATGGAATCCAGAGTTTTGCAGTTCCAGAGCTACCTTGGAAAGTTTGTGACGTTTGGCGAGGACTTCACCGATCACGGAAAGTTCCAGCATTACGTCAGCCATGGTAAGTGGTTTGGCTTCGTCTGGTAACGCTTCTTCAACCAAGGTGGGTTTCTTTTTGTCCATAAATTTACGCGCAGCAGACACACGGAATAAAAAGATTATTTTCCGTATTTTTCCCAATGTGGCCTCGCCCATGGCAATGAGGGCAACTAGGATCTGGTTTACAACGGAGTTTAATTTCATGACTAGCTTTCTCAGCCATGGCCGCATCAAAGGCATGGCGTCGATCCTCGACTTGTTCCAAGCGATGGACTCGCGCCAAGGCGTTGTCGATGCGTTTGGTTAGAAAATGAACAGCAAAACTGAAGGCCAGAACGCACAGCATCATTACAAAGGTAAGGATGATCATCATATCAGTAAAACTTGGGTGTGCCGCGTTTCTCCAGTGCTGCCAAAGCGCCTTCCATGGTTTCAGGTTGTGGTGCATCCTTCTTCGTGCCTCGTTCGCCGTCACCAGCCCCCGGCTCAGACGCCTTGAAATCTTCCAGTTCCTTTTTCAGTGCTGCAATCTCGGTATCCTTAGCCCGTATGTCCCTGACCAACCGATTGAAGCTCGCCGCCTTATTCCTAATCGCTGCTGCCCGTCCAAGGATACCTTCTCGCTGTTCTTTGGTTAGATTGGGGTTCCTAGCATTCTCGGTTGCGGCCCGGTCGAACTCAGCTAACCCCTTTTCCAGTAAAGCATCTCCCTCTTTATCAATAGCGTTTCCATCTTTATCGTTACCTTTAGGGAGAACGTAGGGTTTCCACTGGTCCGGCACAGATTCAGGTTTAGTGGCTGAAGTCCAATGATCGTTAATTTCTTTGGCTACTTTAGACGTGGTTTCCTGAAATTGTTTCTCTCGTTCGGCGCTGGTCTTTTTATACTCAGCCACGGCGTTATCGGCAGCAATTGCTGCTTTCTCCACTTCCATCATGTGGGGAGTAATCAGACTGGCACGAGGACCAAACATTTCTTCCAACTTGGTTGCGGCGGCTTCCGGGTCACGCAAATAGGCTTCCATCAGTGAATCAAACTGAGCAGGAGTAGCAGCGGTAGCGTTCCCGGCCTCGTCGGTGATTTTGAGACGAGAGATCATCTGCCGTCCACGATTCCACGCATCCTGATAGGGTTTTAGGAATTTCTCGGTGTAATCCGGGGACTTCTCGTACTTCACGTACTTGAATTCTTCCTCTAGCCTTTCCTTTTCCTTACGGAGATTCTCGACTTGTTCAGTCAAGGTTTTGATTTCTGGGTTCTCGGTGGGGGTGGCGCTCTTGAGCTTCTCCATCTCCGCTTTGAGGGTGTCACGCTCGGTTTTGGTCTTGGCCAATTCTTCACGCAAAAAGTCAGCAGGTTTTTTGGGTTTAACTTGGGCTTCAGGAGTCTTAGCGGTTTCCTCTTTAGCTGGAGTTTCTTCAGTCTTGGCAGGAGTTTCTTCATCTTTAGCTACTTCCTCTGGCTTAGGTGGCTCCGGTGCTTTGGGTGGTTCAGTCTTTTTCTGAGCGGGATGGGGCGGAATAGTGGTTGCTTCCGTGGACGGTGGTTTGGCGAACTTCTCCAGATTGCCAAAGGCACTTTCCAGATTCTTGCCCGTATTGAAAGTGGAGCCTCCCCGTGAACCACCCAGGGCGGCAGCTTCACTGGCTGCATCGGCAGCAGAGGGAGCATTTAGAACAGCAGCGTCAGGCATAAGTTAGACATTCTGTAAATTGTCGTGATCTTTACGAGGGGTAACAGTAGGCTTATCGGTTAAGGAAAGAAACACCTGAATGAACTCACGAGCGCCCCGGAGCAATACACCACTGGTTACGTCAGGCGTAGCTTTGGCGTCTAGTTGATAGCCGTACTGGAGCAGGGCAGCATCAATGGCATCAAGGAATTGGGGCTGAACGATTATGTGGGCGTGACCTTTGGCGCGATCTGGGCTGGTGTTAAACCGTCCTTTGGGACTCATCATAAAGGTTTAGAAAAGAATCGTTTGTGCCATCGTGCGTACTTCCAATTGCCTATACGTCTGCGGATAGGACCGATTGGACGCCGCACAAACCAATCATATAGAGAAGGTGAAGGAAAATCTCCAAAGTGCCAAAGACCACCGCAACGAGCGCATTCAATTTTTGAGTGATCTACAAGTACACCAAGCATCTTATGGCCAAACAGAGCGCAGCGCAGTGGGTGTTGCTTTCGGTAGAACTCACGGGCTTCATCTATTCCGGCATTTCGGTCTAACTTCATCAATACCATCTCTGCGGCTTAGGTTTCCGGCGATGTGACAGAGGCGGTTTGACTTTCTGCTTGAGCATCACCCGTTTCATCAGCGTTTTAGTCAACTTACTATGCTGATGCGGGGTAAGGTCCGCTTCCGTGGACATGCCATAATTCTGCACTGGATTATACGGCTCAGGCATCCGAGACAACACTGCTTGGTTCGGGGATAGGTTGTCCAGAGAATTCGATGCCTTCCTGTTCGGCATCTTTAATCTCTCTCAGCAAATCCACTAACGTTTCGATATTCGCCTTCACTCCGTCAGGTAGCTTCTCTGCATAACCCTTCAGGTTATTGATAGCTTCCATCATGGTATCTCCCACCGCTACCAACCAACCGATATGTTCACCGTAATTGTCATTAGGTGGAAAACAGGCCATGCCGTTAATCTCACAGCACCCACCTACTTTCATCACGTCCATGAGAATCTCTGGCACCTTAGCTACTCGCCATGCCCCCTTCTCTCCGCACATGGTTAAAGCACATTCAGCAGTGAATTTACCGTTAGGTTCAGGTTCAACCAATTCCCCGTGAGCGCCGGCCCAAATGATTTCACTGAAATTGTTCCATACCGATAGTTGGCTGGCTGTGGACGGCATCCCCAGGCGAGGGGTAGGGTCGATGAAATACCATTCATTACCTTGACCGCGCAGTTCCATCGACCATTGATTGCGGCAACGGTATTCCTTTAGGATAGGGCTAAATGCGGTCAGCACTTCCTCCAATGGATCGGGGATCTTGTCTCGTGGCGTCACTGCGGACATGTAACTTTTGTCTTTCCACTCATCGCCCCGGAGCATCAGGGACGGCCATTGTCCATCCACGGTGTAAGTATCGCTGCCGATCTCTAATCCGTCTCCGATAGGGTCAAACACCAGAAATGGAATCAGGTCTTGAGTAGGCCCGAACTCCACGCCCCATGAATCTAGGCTGCAATGATCCTCATCCCAGGAACGCCAATGACAGGTTTCAAAGCTGCCGCGATACTTGGAAATCTTGAGGTATTTATCGGTCTTATCACGAAGGAACAGGCGCAGATTAGTCAGCCCCATGATCTTCTTGTGTGGGGCTTGTTTCAGACCAATCTTGCCTAAAACATTCAGGAACTTTTCCCGATTCATCTCCAGTGAATCTGCGTCTCGGCTACCCCAAACAGCGCAGCCTTGAGATTCTAACTCCAGTTGCATTCCAGCATGGTAAATATCTGGGAACACCCAACAATCCACTTCTTTCTTAATCTTCCAAGGATCGTTGCAACGAATTACCCCGGTATCGTCTCCATAACCGTCCCCAATCACGCATTGATGGATACGAGCAAAACCAGTCTCCCACGGGGTATGATAGAAAACTCTTTTGGCATCTTGAGCGAGACGATGGGCTAGGGGCAGGCCCAACCCATGGTCGATTACACAAAACGTTACGTCGGAGAGTTCTTTACTCATCTTCTTCAGGTTCAGCCCGTTCTTCGCTCAATTTGATTTCGTCACTGTCACAATCCAAATCTTCGGGCAACCCGTCATCGTCCAGCACTGGATGGCCTTCAGGCATTACTCGCTGAAACTCTTGAGTTTGTTGCGTCTAATTTCTGATGCCGCCTTAAGGTCGGTAGCGGCAACTTCGGCCTGCATTTCCGCAGCTTTCTTGGCCAGTTCCATTTGGTGGGACTGCGCATCTTGCTTCAATTTTTGGTCGAACTGTACTTGCTTTTGGGCCGTTCGCGTTCCATGAGATTCCCGCATATTTTTAATCTTGGCCTCCGCAGCCATGTTAGTAGCTTGAATCTTAGCCATGACTTCTGGATCAATTTGTGCCTGTCCATTTTGTTTCGTTTTCTGCTCCATCAATCGTTGTTCGTAAGCCTTAACCATGTTGAGCAATTTCCCAAGGCCATCTCCCATCTTTTTGACGCTTTCTTTTTCTTCAGGATCTTCCGACAGCTTTTGCAAGTGTTGGCTAACCCCGTTCTGGCCAATCGGTTGACCCTGTAAATCTTCACCGGCAATGGTGAGCAAGCCAATAATCTGTTCCTGAGTCACCATGCTGCCCTGTAACTGTTCAATTTTTCCAATCTCAACTTGCATGGACTGGAGTAACGCCGCAGCATATTCGCCATGTGCAACCCCTTGTTTGAATTGCATCGGCAAACCTGCCAACAGCACTGCCGCTGCCCTTTGAGCATCTTCGGTAGCATTACCCGGCATGGGTTGCATGGGCACCAAATCATCAGCCCGTGCTGGATCATCTGTAATCGCAAGGGTTACATCTCTCAGTATCTTCCGTTGCGGTTCTGGGTCATACAGGTTCCTAAACTGCATCAACTGTTCGGCAATCGCCATCTCTAGAGTCTTGTTGCCTGCCCCCATTACCTGTTCAGGCTCGGTTTGCCATGCTTCAGCGACTAAAACTTTTTCTGGTACACCTTGCTTGAGCACATTATTGCGAAACTCCCTTACATCAGGGTCACGCGAGTTGGGTTTGCAGAAACGTCGAAAATCTTCGTCATATTCAAAGCCCTGATACCGATACGCCTGCATCAAGCCAGATGATACCAGGGCGGTGACAGCATTGACTTCAGCCATGACCTGAAATTTGGTCTTTTCTGTGCGGTCACGAGAGAAGTCTTGGTTCTGCCGGTAAGCACTGGAATTTTCCTGAATGATTTGGGAGTTATGTTGCAACCCCATTTCAGCTAAGGCTTGATTGACTTGCCAGCGTTCATTGGGTGGAACGAACTTTACGGTTTCGTCGATGATGCCACGGGAGATTAGCTCAATCTTCAAGGCGCGTTCCGCATCGTCCATGGTGCTGACACGCATATACATCATTAGGCTCTCGAACACGGCTTCATTGAACTTGCAACGAAGCCGGTTCTGGAGATGGCACACCGCGTAGAGTAACCATCCCAAAGAGCGCACTGAATGATAACGGAATGGAGCAACGGCAGATAAATCGGCGAATTGGAAAGAGATTAGGTTACTAAGTTTCGAGCCGTATTTGCGTTTACCAGGGTTGTAAAGGAATTTGCCGGAGTCTAACGTTTCGCCCTTGGAATTGGTTTTACGGGAAGGAGTAGAGATAGGCGCAGTAATGCCTACTCCAGGTGGGTTATAAGCATCCAGCACAATCCGACGATTCCAACCAGCCTCGTCATCCTCATCGTTCCAGAAATAAAAGTCGTAAGCATCAATGGTAGGAACGGCGTCAGAGGCATACAAACCCCCATCAGACTTAACTCGTTCAGCCATCTTTTCTGGACTCCACACCTCCGGCCATTGCGTTCCCATTAAGGTCTGAGCCTCTTGGTCAACCCATTCAATAGCTCTTTCACAGGTCTTAACCTTCCAGCCGGGGTCCACTCGTGGGCCATGGATTAGACTTGAGAGTTGATGAGCAGTGTAGCTCCGGTAAATAGCGAAGAACGGCAGGTTCTTCATGGTCAGGAGCGTGTTGGATGGCATGAGCACATCCTCAACGCCAAGAGCATCAGGACACCAGCAATCCCGATCATCCCATGCCGCAGGGCCGATCCCATGCAGAACGTTAGAAGCGAACCTTGAGCGAAAGGTTTCAAAGTAAATCGGAGAACGTTTCATTATCCGGTTTACTTCCTTGCTGACAATAGCGGAGTAATCCTGTCGCTTATGCTTGGGACCGTAATCCGTTTTAGCAGAAAAGAATCGTCCAGGCTTCAAGAAGGCATTGTAGAACTGGCGTCGGGCATCGTGAGCTAGCTTAGTGCCTTCGAGGAAATTGACATTGACGGCAATGTTGTTGTCGCGGACTTCATTTGGAGTGTAAGGCGGCAAACCGTTAAAGAGATCGTTGATCAAGGCTCGGTTTTGACCTCGTGGCCAGTCTGCAAGTCTCATCTGCCAGCAAATTGACTCTACGGATTCAGCGGATTCAAATTTCATAGCGGCAAGCTCATCGCGTAACCGCTACGCCTAGCAGGGCAGAACGTCAATCTTTATCCGCTTGACAGTTAGGGGGCATAGTCTGGTCGAATAACGTAAATATGAAATTTATTGTCTTTTTTCTAATGGGTAAAGGTGAGGTGGATCGATTGGAGTGTAAGCCTGAATTGATCCCACAGAAAGGATGCGAAATAATGCTAAGCGAAAAAAAGCTCTACAATGTTGACAGTATTACGTACGACTATGGAGCTAAGGAGATTACGGTCTTTATTAGTTAAAAATTCGATGCCATTTACAAAGCAACGGCAACATCCAAGGATCAATCCAGCGTAAGTAAAAGCGATGACTTCCATTTGGGTCATGCTGCATCAATATTTTAAGTGTTTCCGGCCATAGGTCGATAACGTAACCCATCGGTAAATTAATAAGCGTATCACTGTTACGTGGATTCTTTTTCCAGCGAAAAATACGGTACCAAACCAGCGTTCGGAAAGATGCATCATTTCTCATATCTTTTCGCTACGCCTTTGCTGCCTTGGTGTCAATCACAGTCTCAGCATGGGGAACCCACAACTAAGCGTGTAAATGTCGTCAATCGCTTTGATGTGGTGTGCTCTTTTCCTGTCTCCATGTTTAGGATGATAGATACAACGGCGATTGGTTATGTCCCAGTATTGTTGTGGAGCAACGGTGTTAAAGAACCCCATTAGCCAAGTGTCCCAACTGGAATGACCTACCCGGTAATGGGGCGGAACACGCTTGGCTACTTGCGCCCACAGGTCATAAGATGCCCCAAAGAAGTCTATGCCCACATCGACGATCTGCGCGTCATTTAGGTTTTCATCCACAAATTCGTATCGCTTGGACGTTGCTGCCATGCCGCCTCGTTTCCATACGTCTCCCATTGCCCAAATTAAGCCTTTGCTAACTACAATATCGGCGTTGATAAGGCAGGCAAAATCTCCACCCATCGAAGCAGCCGTAGCCATGGCGGCAATCGGCGGAAAATCTTCAGAGGTAATGAAGCTGGTCTTGGGACAGGTCAATTCTGGTTCAGGATCGCCAAAGTAAAGGATCTCATCGAACACGTTTTGCCAAGATTTATGGGCGCGAATCTGGTTTTTAGCGACTTCAGGGGAATCCTTTAGAGCACGATGGGAACTGATGACGATCACAAAGGAGTGACGAGTAGGTTTTCTTTGGTTTCGTGAATGATACGGGTGAACCCAATAGATTTTAGATATGCCTTCATTTCGATCCGCTCAAGCTGGTGACGTGACTCAACACAGAGCAGTTTACACCCAATCCAAAAACGTTTTGGAGATGATTTCAGAATGGCGAAATCTTCCCATTCTGCATCAATGGAAATAAAGTCAAACGGTCCAAACTGGCACAATTCATCTGTGGTAATACAGGGTATATAAACAGGCAATGGCGAGGGTTCGATGACTGAACCAATACCTAGCAAGGCTTTATTGACGGTCGCACTCCATTCCCGGTTTGGGTGCATATCTATCCAAAATCGTTTCAAGCCTTCTGCATTACTTACCGCTGCTTGAATCAGACTGACTCGATCAAAGAACGGAGCACAGTTATCAAACAATTTATGGAACGATTCAGCACGTGGTTCTACCAGCACCCCGCCCCAACCTATCTCTAATAGCTTTCGGGTATTACTGACATAGATGCCATCACAAGCGCCAATATCCAGGAAACGCCCCCGGTCAGTCTTGAGGAAATCCAAGATAACTTTTTCTTCGTCGTTCTGGGAGTACATCAGGGATGGGCTTTATGAATCCACCAACTCGTGCAGGGTGATACCGTAAAGCTGACATTGTGCTCTTTGGTCCATCGGGTGACAGCTTGATCTACCTCAGCAAACCAGCCGTCATCGACCTTGGTTAAGAAGTCGTGACCGCCGATAATCCCGCCTAGCCTTACCTTTGGCCACCAAGCATCTAAATCAGCCATGACCGCCCTGGCGCTGTGGTTGCCGTCGATATATACCCAATCTAGCGAAGCATCTTCAAACTTATTAGAGGCAGGCACAGAGAGCATTCGGAGCAAGTGAATCCGTTTGTCGCGTTCAGACAATCGAGTGCATTCTTCAAACCACTTATCGAAAGTGCCGTGTTCGTTGGTGGACTCCTTGTAAACTTCTTTATCTTGTTTGGCCCATGGGTCAACCATCCATAATTCTTTCCCTTCCCATTGAGAGGCAATCGTAGCGGCGAATTGACCGGCAGCACTGCCGATCTCCACTCCTACGCCATGCAGGCCAAGTTTGTTTAACCAGAACCCAAAGGCTTCCCGATGATTGATCATCCAAGCACCTTTTGTATGACTTCCAGCGGCACTACTTTTTGCTCTACTCCACGTATCCAGATTTGCTGTGGTTGGTCTAGTGGTCCATGACTCCAAAATTGGGTTAGATGATTATCCGGTTCTACGGTGTCTCCGGTCTGTTCTATGCACTCGTAGAGTGGACGGAAATACTGCATCGCTACGTTGCCTAACGTATTGAACTCGCAGAACTCTTGCGGAAAGGCGTTTTGACCAGAGCGAATATAATCCTCACAGGACTTGCCCGTGCGTTTTTCTACTAGCCGTCGTGTCTCTGCGTAAAGCCCACGGTGATAGACTTCAGGATGACAGCGCATGGTTTCATTACGAATGAAGAATGGTAATCCGCGTTGGGTCACTTCTCTCCAAGCAATGCCGGGATGACGCTTTAGAATCTTTTCAAATGGCTCATAACGGAGGATAGGTTTTCCGTTTTTAATGTAAGTCTCCGGGGTGACAGGTCCGGTGAAAATGCAATCACTGTCGATGTGAACGATGAAATCTGCTTCAGGACAAATATCGTCAGCCGTCATAATCTGGTGCATGTGCCAAAGCATTCCTTTCTCTGGCCATTCATCACCGGAAGTAATTCGCACAGGGCAAGCCATGTCTTGAAATGGAATCAACAATTGCAGAAGTGGAGCTACATCAAACGCCGGAACAACAATTGTCACATCTGAAAACCCTTTAGCAAATTGGCCGATAGACTTCAGGCACCATTCAAGGTAATGGAAATCCTTACGGTAGGTAACGATTAGGATCTCAACGTTCACGCGACCCCCATCTCAGTTAATCGGTCAATCAGGCTTAAGGATTTATCCCGGTGAAACGCTACCGCTGTTGGTGAAAGCATTCTCTGGACGTCGGCGGACGTCCGAAAGTAAGGTGGTTCACCATAGCCATGAGGGAAAAGCCTATCCCCGTTACGAACCCATGCATGTTGAATTAAGCTCATAGCATCAGCTACTTGATTCCGGGTTTCATCCCGCATCCCGGTATCCCAAGCATCGTCGTTTTCAACGTTCAGACTGGGACAACGAGCGAAGGTGTCAGGTGGATAAACCGCTGTGCCGTTGAAGTGGCCCATATCTGGAATGACCGGACCAAAGAAGGGCTTGCGACAGTTGGCGTAAGCATTCTGGAGAACTTCAATCCACCCCTTTTTGGTTGCTACCATATCGGCTTCCCACCAGAGGAACGAACGATGTACCTTGCTTTGAATGAACCACGCTACACACTTGAAAGCCCACTTGGCGGCAGGGGTCATTTCCTGTCGGGGTGGGGTGGCATACTGGCATTCGATAATGCTGCCGAACGTTGCTCTGGCCTCGTGTCGAACTTGTTCTATAGCATTGTGAATCGTTGAACGATCATATGCCACAACAGCAGTATGTTTACGGCATCCTCCAAGGCGTTGCATCCATCGAAGATTCTTGAGCATCTGTTGCCAGTCCTTGTTACAGAATGGCAAGACAACGACGAATGTTCCTTCAGTGGGAAAGAGCTTCTGTCGCATCAAATCAATCAACGTCCCATCTTTACAGCGATGGAATAAGGCAGCTTGGGGATGGATTTGAGAGAGCGTGAAAGTATTGATGGGGCAACCTGGCTGTTTAATTATAGCGAAAGTGGGAGCTAAATCTTGTACCCCCCAGTAATGCTGGAATAGCGGAGAATTGATAGCGTTAGGCACTACTACCGGAGCACACCAGAGAGTCCATGATTCATCGGGATTCCACATATCCTTGATACGGCTCCACGTATCAGCAGGATAAATCCCACAACCCTCAAAATAAGGATTCGGACGACTAGCAAGGTCATGGTGGATTAACGATCCCATGAATGGTTTGTTGCAGGACTGGTAGGCATTGGTAATGGCTTCCAACCAGTCCTTTCGCGTCGGTGTCGCATCCGGCTCCAACCAGAAGAAGGGTTCTCCCACGGTTTCCATGTGTTTTGCTGCGGCAGCGAAAAGAGAGTTGCTGCCGGGAATCCAGCCTTGGGTTGCTTTGTCATTGGTAATCAGGGTTGCAGAACGAAAAATCTCATTGGCTAGATTGAGACAATCAAGGCAGTCTCCCCATTCCATGGCGGCATCAGAAACTAAGAGACAGGAATGCTGTGGCTGTTTACCGAGTTGATTGATCCACTCTAATAAGCCAATAGCTAGATGAACGTCACCTGCATGGAAAGGAATAATGACGGTCATTTAGGTAGGGCAGTCGCAATCTGAATGAGATGTGCCAGTTTTCAAATTTTCGCAGCATTTGCAAGATGGCACTTGGACGGGTCTGTACCCCTTTCTCACAGTGAATGGATCATTTGTTTCAATTTTAAACGAAGCATTCATCACCCATGAGACGTTGTATTTATCCACGAGTGCAGCATACTTCGGATTCGGCTTTGCTCCAGGCGGACAATCCGACTGCATTCGCCGCATCTCTTTCCGGTATTTTCGGCGGTGATTACGAAGAAGGAATTTTCGCGACCTATACTTAGTTGGTTTCATGGAGTATCCAACATTTCGGATCTAACTTAGCCATGGTTTCATCACTCGTGTTTTTCTTAATCAAATCCAAATTGCACCACACCTTTAGTTGCAAGGCACAATCGCAAGCCGCACAACTACCCATGTCATTGTCTTTGCTGGTGCTAAGGTTCAGGTCATGCTTCACCGCCAAGAGCGACTTCACCTTGTCTGCCACAGCAGCTTCAAGTTTCTGGAGCCAGTTGCCTTTGACGTTCAACGGACAGGTCACACAGACTGCGGCCCGTTGTTCAGCTAACTGTTTACTGACTGGTTTTAATCCTGAGCCTAACCATTCAGCAACTACTTTTATCCCTGCGGCGCTCCGTTTAACGCCCCCCACAAAAGCCGCACCGCTGCGCCCGATATGTGGGGGATGGAATTTTGGGGGGTCTGGATTGGCCTCTAAAACATACTCTGTCCAGCCATGGGACTCCGCGATTTTGGCATTGAAGGCATCGACCTCGAACGCTACTGAATTATAATCCGTAGCCCACCTATGCTTTCGGAGTAGGTAGGGATTGCCTTGGCGATGGGAGATTAACGCCCTAACAATGGCATCGAAGGAAGCCCATGCCGGAGCTTGCCAGCCCGTTTCGGGTTGGCGGAATTGAAACCCATTCGGGATCGGTCTATTCCTGTCTTTCAGGGTTGCCATAAATGTTCCTACAATTTCACGCCGAGTAGTTCAACTCATATCTTTGACGCACCTTACTGAGTTTCTCTTTCAAGTCGCGTTTCCATTGGTCATTGTTGATGATAGTGACGGGTCCGCCATGCCTGATAACAAATCCTTTCCGACGTGCGCCTTCAACCACGATACAGGCCCAATCGGCTAAGTCGGGGGAACAGCCCATGCGCTTCTTGGTTTCTTCTTTGGTTTCCAATTCCCGACGATGATCTTTGACTGGATACCACTCTCGCATTCCAAATTCTTCAGCAACATCCTTGGGCATCTGCCGACATTGCCGCGCTTCCACCAGATACCGGACACTAAACCAATACTCCGTGACTCGCTTGGAGTAGTGTTCGTCGCATCGCTTCAAGCGTTTCTGTCGAGTCTTGGGATCGAGAATGAAAGTGTCTCCAGTAACAGGCCGTGGCGTAGGAACACCACCAAACTCAACAGGATTAACGGCTGGACTCCAAAGACGAGCGAAGCTAGTCCCCAATGAACCTCGTCCTGTAGCATCAAAGTAAACGTGTTCAGGGGGAATGTTCTGCGCCTCACAATCTTTACGAACGAACTCTGCAATCTGGTCCTCAGCAATTTGTGCCACACTCAACTTAATAGGGATTAACACAGGCTCATTAAAGGATACCACCACTTGCCCGTTTACATCTTCTCCAACTTCAGCCCATCCCCCCACGCAACGATCTCCACCGTAGCTGGCATCTATACCGTAAACCTTAAAACTCGGTGAAGCTTTCCAAACCACTTCTTCAAAAGCCCCAAACATCTTGCACATGGTATAGGTCAACACTCGATGCTCTAGCAGCCCGACTTTGCGCTTACCGATAACTTGGGTCCAATAGGCACTGGAGTCTGGTCCGCACCGTTTCAGGGTGCGTTCAATGTCTAACTCATTGATAAGGTAGCCGTAGCTATTCTTTGGCTCGTCATTGTTGGGGGTGTCACGTCCATCTAAGTTAATCGTTATTCCACCCCACTTATTGCGCCAAACTTCGGTGCGGTCTGATTGTGGTTCCGTCCCCCAACCATTGACTGGCTCAGACATTTTATCAGCCGGATCGCCAAGGCCAATTGGGTTAGCGCAACCCACCATTTTGAAGTCACCTTTATCCAAGTGCTCCACACTAGTTAGGTAAGGAGCCTTCATAAATTGAAGCTCGTCAGCTAATAGCCGTCTGCGTTCCTGCTTGATTCCGCAAAACTTTTCGATACCAACCCATTCACCAGCCCCGCCGACACAGGGAACGCAAAGAATGCCTTTACGCATGTCGCGCACTTCGCAGTTGGTTCCAAGTTCATCAGTGAAAACCCCGTGGAGATGATCCGCTACTTTACCAGGCAAATCAGGGTGCAGTTCTTTAGCAGATTGGAACATCTGTTTTATTTCACCGAACACACGAGTCTCCATGCCGCGTAAATCCGTGGATGAAACAAGGATCAGAGTATTGTTGGGGTAACAGAAGTAATCAGTTAAACCGAATCTAGCCAAGGCTACGTGCGTTTTACCAGTGTCTTTAGGTCCGAGAATGATCGTGACTCGTTCATTGAGGATCTGTTGCAACATCAGGTCTGACCAGCGGTGATGTTGTAAGTGTGGCCATAATAGCTTTTGGGCATTGATGTAGTGGTCGAACAGGTTCAAGCCCCACGCTTGGTAGTTGCGAATGCAGTAGAATTCTATGTTCAGTGGATTAGTAGTGTCTTTCCATCTGATACCGTATTTGATGAAGGACGCCGAAGCTTTAGCCATATTTCAGTTGATTAGTAAGGTGAATGGCATTACTCCTTGCGTCAATGGCAGAAGGTGTAAGGGTCGTAGACGGCTCGCAAGATTGGGCAAGCGGGGTAGACTCAAGTAGGCCCACAACGGTTGCAGGGCCACAGAACCCCCATGGACTTAAGCGTTCTCAACTCGCCTGGCTTATTAACGGAACAGTGCGCGGTGGTGGCATTCAAACCCGCACTGGCTTTACACCACGAGTTCAGAACGCACAATGGAGCGGGTTATTCAACGGCGCATGGATGTATCAACCTTCTGACGGTGATCCGTATCTCGTCATGGCCGTGGGCGGAAACATCTGGAAGGTGGACTTAAACAGCTATGCTCTTACTGATCTTACGGCTGGTTCTGGTAAAAGCCTACCTCCTAACGAACCGCTTTATCATTTCGTTCAAGGCACTGACTACGCGACGGCTAAAGAGATCCTCGTGATTCAAGCCGGGGATTTGGTAACAAATCCGCTCTTTTGGAATGACGTAAACCTAACGCAATCGGCTGGTTTCATTGCTCCGGGGAATCCAGCCAATGAAATTCCGCCAGCAACGGCCATGGATTTCTACATGGGGCGAATTTGGTATGCTCGTGGGCGCAACTATATCGCCGGGGATATTACAGGACCGGGTAAATCCATCATTGCGGTCACAGAGAACCCTGTAGCTTTTGCAGGAGACGCTTTAACGGTGCCTTCTAGTGCCGGGAATATTCGCATGTTGGCCCACACAGCGGAATTGGATACCGCTCTTGGACAGGGGCGATTACTGATTGGCACTCCGAAAGCCATTTATCGGTGCAACGTGCCCATCACGCGAGATGACTGGAGTGATCCAAAGTTTGCTGGTCAAGAGCCACTTCAAACCGTAGCACAGATACGGTATGGGCCAGTTGGGGATCGTAGCGATGTAGTAGTGAACGGAGATATTTTCTACCAATCCTTGGAGCCAGCGATTCGCAGTTTAGCTCTTTCAACCCGCTTTTTTGGTCAATGGAGTAACACTCCAATTTCTCGTAACGAGAATCGGGCGCTTAGGTTTAATGACCGTGCGCTGTTGCGTTACTCCAGCGGCATAGAATTCAATAATCGCCTCTTGCAGACCGTGCTCCCATACCAGACACCCGTGGGAGTCGCTCATCGCGGTATTCTGCCGCTGGACTTCGATCTAATCTCCTCGCTTGAAGAAAAACTTCCTCCAGCCTGGGAAGGGATGCAGGACGGCATTGATGTAATGCAATTGCTCGAAGGCGATTTCGGAGGATTACAACGCGCCTTTGCTGTGGTCTATTCGCGTAAGACCAATGACATTCAGATTTGGGAGATTACCAATGACCAGCGATTCGACGCCGGAGATCGTCGCATTGAAATGACCATTGAATTTCCCAGTTTCACGGGTAAGAGTGCCTTTGAGTTGAAAGAATTAGAGTCAGCCCGGATTTGGATCGATAAAATGTTAGGTACCGTTGAGTTCACTGCCTACTATCGCCCGGATCAATGGCCGTGTTACATCTTCTGGCATCAATGGAAGCAATGCACCGCCAAGGACTGCACACAAGACCCAGACGCAAATCAGCCGTGTTATCCGGCACAGCCTTATTGTGAGAGCTTTGAACCGGACATGTGTTTACCGAAACCTCCGCAAGTGTGTCTGTTCAAGAATCGCAAGACCCCATCGAATCAAGCGTATTCATTCCAAGTCAAATTAGTGATCAAGGGTTGGGCTAGAGTAAGAGGGTTTATGGTGGATATGTTGCCTAAGTCTGAACCGCCTTTCAATGGTCTAGTATGTTAAACGAAAGAAAACTATGAGCACGCCTGCCACCGTAGAAATTTGGGAGAGCAATGGGGGAGTACCAACGACAACCAAGGCTACCAGTATCAGTTTGGGTTCTATAGATAGCCCCAATTTAGTTCCAATCGATCATCCCTTGGTGATACCTGCTGCGGGATTCGTTTACTCCTATAAGAAATGGACACGATGGAATGTCATATCTTGGGTAGATACTACTACGATAGACAATTTTAAGTGGTTCAAGTCAACTGGCGTGGCTCCAGCCGGGGGATGGCTTGAACATTTTGCAGGCAATCACGATCCTGCCTACTCAGTAGGGAGATCAAATTACGGGGCAGATGACGCGCAACCTTGGCCCACACTGACAATCGGTGGACCTTTCGGAGTTGATGGAACCTTTACCAACCCTGCAACCGGATTCAGTAAATATGCGGCATTTGTTCTTTCGATAGATAATTCTACCTTACCGGGTAATAAAGGAATTTTTACAATAACTTATAGATACGATGAATCTTGAGTGTTAGTAAGTCATGCCTTCCCCAATTCTATTTCAATTCCCGTGGCGAGCCAAAGCAGGTGAAGTAACTGAGCAAGGTTTCGGGTTGCTTTCACCGCGCATGAAAGCTTTGCCCGTCGATGAATTTGAGGTAGCGCTTGGGAATCTCGTGGCGGCAGCTTACCCGATGCGGGGGGAAGTGCATTTGGATCATAAGAAGGTTCTAGAATGTCCCTGTCGGCGGCGGCATAAACTGATTTGGTTTTCGAGAATGTCCATTACTTTGCAAGGCGGGGGACGAGATCAGAACACTGGTCCTGCTTCATTTGAATGCTTTGGTCTGGGACTGGAATGCGAAGATAATAAGTTTGGGGTGCGTTTCATGCGCGATGGCAGTGTGAAGTCAGGCTTAGATTGACGTATGGCCAATCACATAGTCACAACTACGGCTCATGTTGGCGGCACCGTTGCTCCTAACGGGTTAGTGTCTGTAGCTGATGGAGCTAATCAAGCGTTCGTGGCCACACCTGGGGCAAGTCATGTTACTCATAAATGGCTTTTAGATAGCGTTCAAGTTGCTGTTGATACCAATAATTATACCCTTTTCGCAGTCGTAGCCGATCACACCGTTGACGTTATTTTTACTAATTCAACGAAGGTTCTGGAAGGTGATGCGTATGCCGTTGCTCCGATAAGTAATGTGCTGGAGGGTGATGCGTGGGCTTTCCCATGGGAGACAATTACCCTGCATGGAGATGCGATAGCAGCATGGGAATTTGATCTGAACTTGGAAGGTGATGCCTATGCAGTGATGGACATTGAAAGACTTCCTAACAATGTTCCAAATCCACAACGAGTTTGTAGTTCAAAAATATGCTGCGGTCAAACCAGTCTTTTTGGTTTGATACCTAGACGCTTAGACTGATGATAATGATTAGCACAAAGCCCCTTAGCCTCATGTGGCTTACCACAAATGCGGCAACGGCGTTTGACGGCATAACAGCAATTCCAACAGCGCGGAGGCCAGTGGTTGCGTCCCTTTGGATCAATTGGCTTACCGCAGCAGGAACATGGAACTTTGCGCTTATCACGAGTATTTTTGGCATAGTGATACCTGCACAAAGCCTTGGCCCATCCAGGTTTTCCACAAATAGAACATTTCGGTTTACTCCATCGACAATCCCGACAAAGAGTCAATTTGTCTTTGCATACATAAAATCGTATTCGGCACGGCTTTCCGCATTTATCACATTTAGCTGCAAACCTTCTTTGTTTGTGCCTCATTTGATTGTAATGTTTAACACAAAAGCCATGAGCAAAATGAGGAAGCCCGCAAGTTTTACATTTCTGTCGGGGTCTATGGTGCAAATTATGAGCACTCAGATTTGGAAAAAGTTGAAGATTACTTATACGATTATCGTCGGGTTTTTCATTTCGATGATGCACCACTTCGGTTCCTGTAAGGTATCTGCCAAGGTGCTTTTCCATCACCAAGCGATGCTCGAAAATGTATCCTCTGCAATTTGCCGCAGGATGTTCTGGTCGTTTTACTTTGACGTAACCTTTGCTATCAAACTCGTAGGGGCGCATGTGTTTCATTCGGGAGGATCATAACTATGGCTGTTAATGATTGCAACTGTTTTGACGATCCAATTTCAAACTACTCAAGCGAGGACGACGACCCCGCCTTGTTCTGTGCTGTCGCCACATTCGCTTTAACCAACCCGCCTTTGGGTCAATGCGGCGGATTAGGTGATCGGGATTTAAGTTCCACACAGCCTTGTTGCTCTGAAATTTCCGATGAAGATGCTTACCTGTGCGCTTATCTCAGAGCGCAAGCTACCGTCTTTGGAGTTGAACCGCCATGAGTGTTTGTTTACCGCCAGGATGTCCACCGAACTGCCCTCCGGGTTGTCCGCCTACCTGTCCCCCGCAACTGGCGTTCAACGACGAAGTGTTTTGCGATGTGCGTTGTCAGGATGGTATGGCGTTCCGCTGGACAGTCCCGGCACGAACTGTAGCAGGGCAAGGCCCAACATTTGAGATTGCTAAGAATAACGCAAACATTCTGGCCTTTAACTTAGCCTGTCAACGTGCTCGCACAGGCAAGATTTGTTTTGTCACGCCGAGTCTGCCAAATGGAAAAGTAGGTCAACCCTATGATTTCACAGTTAAGGCTGTGGGTGGCGTGCCGTGGCAATTCCCTTTTTTACCTATCGGCTGTGCTTCATTCGGCATCGTGCCTTATGATTTCCGAGTGGGGCTATTCGCTGATGACGTAACCATGGCGCAATTGCCCGATGGTTTAACGATGGGTTGCCGACAAGGAGGATTGCCGGGCCAGATTTCCGGTATCCCAACAACTGGGGGCACCTATCATTTTGTCATTCGGGTAATTGACGCCGTGGGAGCCTTTCAACACAAGATGTATAGCATCACCATTGAAGGTGCTGATTTTGGCAAGATTACTCCCAATATATTCCAGCCGTCTCCTACCTCGTGGCCGGGAACGATCCCAGCAGGAACCTACAAGGTTAGCTATGTTGAAGGTGCTTGGAAGCCGTCGGCTACCAGTCCTTTGTTTGAAGTGAATAACTTCCCGGTCTTTCGTGGTTACAAGATCGTTTACAGTGCGGGGACGATTAACTTTCCGGGTCCGAACGCTACTTACGGCAGTCAGGCTTTGGCTGAGGCGGCGTATAACGGTCAGGAAGTAAGCATTGTGCATACTGGAGGACCAGTCTCAATGTTTCTTCAGGACTCGCCTTATAGTGATAATGGGCCGGGAGCACCTAACCCGACGTTTCGACTTTCAACGTGACAAAGTATGCAATCAGGACTAAAGAGCGATATGACTGTGCCTGAAGCTATACCAGCGTCAGCTTTAGCGGATAGGCTGAGTGAGATCGGCATGGAAACCAATTTGTTGCGCGTTATGCTGTTTGGCGGTGACTATCATCAGAGCTTGGTATCAGAAGCTTTCATGCGCCACGAACACGTGATGATCACCATGGGCAAACTTTGCATCATTGCCCCGCCCTACACTAATTGGCGAGAAACCCTGAAACAATTGGAGGAATCGAATGCCTAAGAACACCAAAGTGGCAAGATGCGTGGAAAAGGTGAAGCGTAAAGGCAAAGGGGTCAATGCCTACGCTATTTGCCAAGCATCAACTGGCCAATCCTACGCCACCGGCAAGATGCTGAAGAAGAAACGTAAACCTGACTATTATGCCTAAATTCTGTCGAGACTGGAAAGAAAGTTGGGTTGATCAAATGGGGCTGATTGTAGCCTTATCGGGTGCAGAAAGGTTTAGCAAGCTGACTCAATTCAAAATCAGGATGAAAGAGCTAGCACCTGAGTCTCAAAAAGAATTGATGGAAACCCTGAGAATGCGCTTCACCCCAACCAATGGAGATAACGGATGTAGGGAAGCAACTAGCGCAGTCAGGGAAGCATTAAAGATCGGAAAGAACAATGCCCACGCGCCCTAGACTACTTGATTTTAGAACCTCTCGCGGCCCGAATGCCGTTGGGATTTGTCAGGCCAACATTGCGGAGTGTGCGGCTATCGTAAACTCAGCACAGCAACGGCTAATCATGGCAAAGCAGGGAGGCGACGAAGGTTGGTGGGGAACTTGGAGCCGTATGGTGTTCAATGTCAGTCAGACTGATCCGTATATCACTACCCCTCGTGAAGTGGCCCGATTGGAACAGATGGACGTTTGCAATCGGCCTGTGCGAATTCAGAATGAGTTCTTCGAATTTTTGGAATTTGGAATAGGTTTACAGCCAAGGAATAGACTGTGCAATTTTCTCGAAACCTATGAGCGTGGGGTATATCCGTCGTTCTCAGATTTGGTTCCACCCAACAAGGCGATCCGTGTGTATATCACTGACGCCGCCGATGTGGGTAAGCGTGCGTTGATTCAAGGCAAAGACCAGAACGACACCACCATCTATTCACAAGATGGATTGGTGCAGGTCTTGGGTAGCTTCGTTGATTTCGTGGCTCCGTTTGTCGATACAGCCATGGTGATGAATTCCTTAACCGGGATTCAGAAAGATGTGACTTCAGGGCAAGTAAAGTTTTTCGAGGTTGATACGGTTAGCGGGGTGGAACGGTTAATCCTGACCATGGAACCGGGGGAAACAGTTGCTGCATATAGGCGGTATTTCATCAATAATCTTCCAAACACCTGTTGTTCTGGCACCAACCCTGCACAGGTAACGGCTATCGCTAAATTAGACTTTGTTCCGGTGGTTGTGGACACCGATTATCTTCTAATTCCTAACGTAGAAGCAATCATTGAGGAGTGCCAAAGCATCAGATACTCAACAATGGACGTGCCTAACGCCGCACAGCTTTCCATGAAGCATCATCGGGACGCAATTGCTTTGTTGAACGGCCAGTTAATCCATATGGAAGGGAAGCAACGCCCCGCAATTTCCTTTAAGCCGTTCGGTAGTGCGTCTCTGGAACGGCAACAAATTGGAACAATGATTTAGTTATGGCCTATAACCCGTGGGTAAATCCCAATCCTGATTTTAATGACCTATGGAACGCTAGGCCGGGTCAGCCTGCGCCAGCCCCTACCGCACCGCCTTTGCCGCCGATTAACCAGGGTCCACCCGCTGGAGGTCCGGGTGGGATACCGGGGGGTAGTGATATTATCGGCACAGGCACCATTCCGGGTTATGGGCAGGCTAACAGCCAATTGGCTACGACTATTCAGAAGCTACTGAACCCCAATGATCCACAGGCCAATTATGATGTGACTTTGCATGGGGCCGAACGAGCGATAGCAGGTGGTATTCCGGGCAGTGGATTAGCGGCTGAGACAACGGGCAGGATGCGACAGGCGGATATTGAACGTCGGGCAGCACTGGGGACCAATCTGTTGATGGATCAAGAAGGGATGGACTTAAAGAACAAACTGGCTTCAGGACAGTTGACTCTGGAACAATTACGATTGGCTCTGCAAGAGAAGGTGCAGTTGGGACAATTGAGCTTGGAAGGGGCGAGACTGCTATTTAATAACCTGCATGGTGGTTACGGGGGCTATGGTGGTTATGGTGGGAGCGGGAATATGCCTCGTTACCCTACGACTGCTGGCGCACCGAGCACTGGGGCTTATGCTCCTTCGTTTGGTGGTGGAGGCGTTCAGGTTCTTTCGACACCGGGGGCAGAAGGTAGTTGGGTAGCGCGACCACCGATTGAAGCTCCTGATAACTGGTCTGACTTAACAGCGTTACAGCAGGGAGATTATGCGGCACAATATCGGGCTAATCCTTATAACTACGGTGCGCCTAACCCGTATGAAGGGGATGGTTCAACTTTGCCGCCAGATGATGATCCTTACTGGTATTTATAATGCCTACGACAGATGACATTGATTTAGGGCCAGAGGCACAAAGCTTTCCGCCACCTCCGGCAGAACCCGCTCCCGTGCGTCCCTTAGCTCCTGTGCCGGTTGCACCGCCGCCACCGCCAACAATGAGCGGGACAATTCCCGCACAGAGTTTTGATGATCCTCGTTACCAGCAAAAGATTGAGCGGGAACAGATGGCGATTTATCAGCGAGCACAGAATGTAGCTCAGGCTGAGAAGGATGTTTCGAGTGCTCGTCGAATGCTTGGTATCCTGAAAGCGGACAGGGAGATTAAGTCTGGTGTGCCAGTCGAACAGGCGATGTGGAATAACATGCCTTACTTCGCACAGCCGTCGGACATTGTGAAGAATTTCAAGACTTTGATGCCGCCTCGACCGCCGCAGATGCCGACAGTTACTAATTTTCCCGGCATTCCTACTCCTGCGTTAATTGATCAACGGGGAGTTCCGCATTTTCCACCGTCTAGTGCCATGCCTAAACCAGAGTTCAAGGCTTCAGTCGAAGAAATTGCTCCGGGGGTGAAAGCGGCTAAGTTGGGACCGAACCACTATCAGCTTTTGGATCGTCCTCAAATCAAGGGAACTTTAGATGCTGTGACCAAAACACAGATCCAACTGTGGAACGATGAGATCAAGGATTTGCGAACCAGCAAACGAATCGAGACAGGCGAAGCAGCGAACGCCATTCAACGAGAGATTGCGGATCGGCAAGCTAAGATTATGAAAGCGGCAGCAGGTGCGTCAGCTTCAGCAGGGATGCCAGAACGTATCCGAGTCAAATCAAAGGATGGAAAGATCGGGACGGTGCCGCGTTCGCAGCTTGATCAAGCGGTCAAAGAGGGGTATTCCCTCTTGAATGGCAATTGATTTCGTAGCGGACGAAGAACCAAAGGTAGATTTCAAAGCTGATTCTTCTGGTATCGACTTTCAACTAGAGGAACCACCCCGTAACTTTCAGCAAGAGGCAGCAGAGTCGTTAGCTAAGACGCGGGGGTTAATCCGCGAATCAAGGCAGGCCCGGATGGAAGAAGCAGCAGGCGCACCAGCTATGGCGTTAGCTGTGCCAGAGGCATTGCAAGAACCTGTTATCCCGGCTGAAAGGTTAATGCCTAAAGTTCCAGCAAGGCCCGGTAGCTGGCAGCGTGGCGTTCAAGAATTCCTTGCGGAGACTGGATCAACTCTGAGCACCCCGGCAACTGCTGGAGCGATTGCTTTAACTCCAGTCGCCCCGGAAGTGATGTTGCCGTACTTTGGTTATCAGGGATTAAAAGATTTGCCTGAAGCAGTGGCTCAGGTAGTGGAAGGAGAAACCCCGGCAGAGAAGGTTAAGGGAACAGGAAGGTCATTGTTGGATGTGGGAATGATTGCGCCAGGATTGCGGAGTGTAGGCGTTCCGATGCCTCGCTTACCAAGCAGAGCGCCAGAGATGGGAAATGAAGTACGATTTCCTGCACAAGCTACCGAGCAAGATTTGTTAGCCTCCAAAGCGCGAGAGAAATACATTGCCGAACAGAAAGCAGCCTTGGAGCCAGAGATCGTCGAACCGATCCAACTCAAGCCCGTCGAACCTACCAAGCCTGCGGAAGTGGTGCCGCCTGCGGAAGCGGGTAAGGTGAATCCTTTAGCACGAGTTGCGGAACCTCCGACACTCATTTCTAAACATGGAAATTATGAAGTCCAACGTCGATATATTCAAGCAGATGATGAAGATCCAAGCAAGGGCGTTGAACCTGTTTTTGAAGTGTTTCATAAAGGAAATCGGGCAGGACAATTTGGAACTGAAAAAGAAGCAGTTGATTTTTCGTTAAGAGAAAGCATTGAGGATGCTGGCTTTCAACGTCCAACTACTAAGCCTACTTCACCTAAACCCACCCCGCCCCCCGTCACGGAAGTTACGCCGACGGAAGCCAAGGCGGGGGAAGTAGCGAAAGAACCTATAAGCACAAATGAAAAGACTACTGCTGAAACTGTGGGGGCTGTACCAGCCGGGAATGAGACATCACCTGAACGACAGTTGGGCGAACCTTATCCGACGAGGCCAGTCTGGAAAGTGAGTTACACCGACTTGGAAACAAGGGCCGCACAACGCCCATTCTTCAATCTTTCAGTTTTCTCGGAAGGCAAAACACGCCAAGAGGCAATCGACAGAGTTAAAAACTTTCACGGCAATAGCAGCAGATACGGGGAGTTTAGGGCAAGCAAAGCACCAGAGGGGCAGAAAGCAGATTATCATTTTGAAGAACCTAAAACTACTGAACAACCCGCCGCCGCCCCTCCGGCCAAGGGGGAGGAAAAGGCGCAAGCTAAGATCTCCTTAGAAAGTCAAACTGAACCAGTTCCGGCAGGATTATGGGTGGACTCAAATGGCAACATGCATCCAGTT
>Ga0247671_1000128_pt1 | contig 25880 bp, 23 predicted proteins | sample CNK12_metaG_FD_183039 | JGI IMG/M metagenome (GOLD analysis project Ga0247671, IMG submission 183039) | Soil microbial communities from Purdue University Martell Research Forest, Indiana, United States - CNK12 | ecosystem: Environmental > Terrestrial > Soil > Temperate forest > Bulk soil...
CGTAGGTGGTCGGGGCACGGAAGCCACGCGAGCCTAACCTGCGGAATCATCGGCGCGCGTGGCCGTTCCGCGCGTCCGGTGCATTGGCTTGTTAGATGGCGCCGAGTGACGTGCGCGATTGGTCAGTGGCACGTTGCCGCTCTCACACGATCAGGTCGGCGAGGCTCTTCATGTCCTGCACGACGACGTCCGGCTGGTGCGGAGTACCGCCGAAGGGCCGCTGACGCCGGTCGATGAACGCCGAATGCATGCCTGCGGATTTCGCTCCGATGCAGTCGAAGGCGTGGTTGGCGACGAACAAGACCTCCTCCATTCTCACGCTCATGAGCTCAGCGGCCCTGGTGTAGGTCGCCACGTGAGGCTTGAACGAATTGGCAACGGCAACCGAGAATACGGCGTCGAAAGGAATCCTGTGGAAGGCCTTCGCTGTCTCCAGCATGTCCGGGTCGCCGTTCGAGAGCACGACAATCTTGTAGCGAGTCTTCAGGCGGGCCAGCGCCTCGGGCACGTCTGGGAAGGGTTTGAGCTGCTCTATCTGCGCAACCAGGTAGCGGACCTCATCCATCGTGTAGGCAATCCCGGCGCGCTCCAGGGTATAGGCGACCGCGCGGTGCCCGATCTCGCGGTACGGCGTGTGCTCCCGGTGCAGGAGCGCATCGATCATGGAGTTCTCGAAGTGCGTGCGCCGCCACCAGGTGACGAACGCGTCCGGCCGGCCGTTCCACCCTTTCTTTTTTAAGTAGGGGGTAACCGCTTCGGTCAAGCCCTTCTGCATGTCCACGACCGTGCCGTACTGGTCGAACATGCACACCTTGATCTTCGCCTTGAGTACCTCTACCTGCATGCTTGTCATCCCTCGGCTTTGCGGTCCACAACGCGCTGCTAGAGCGCGCTTGGCGTATCCGGACCATGCGCGCGTGCAAACCATAGTCGTGATTCAGAGCGGAACATGGATGCAAGCGCGATAGTCTGCAACGCAAGTTGAACGACGCAACCTGCAATATCTTAGCCGCGCGCTGTGGGTGAGTCGCGGCAAATCTACCGGAATCAAGGTCTGATTCGGCTTGCGAATCGCGAGTACGGCAAGACAAGGAGACAAAGCAGCCGTGGACGCTCTGCTTTGCTCTACCGCGAAGAAGATTCGCCAGACCCCAGGTGCTGCGCGATGCGCACATAGTCGGCGGGGGAGAGGTTCTCGGGTCGCGCGCGCGGGTCGATGCCGAGCGTCGCGAAGTCGGCCGCTGCGAGAGGCAATGCGTTGCGCAGCTGCTTGCGGCGGGAGGAAAAGGCGCCGCGCAGGAGGTCGTCAAAGCGCGTGTTCTCTAGCGCTGGCGGTTCCTCGAGCGGCTCCATGCGCACGACCGCGGATTCGACCTTGGGCGGCGGGCGGAAGGCGCCCTTCGAGACGTTGCAGAGCTTTTCCATGCGAAAGCGCGTTTGCAGCGCCACCGAGAGGCGGCCGTACTCGGGCGTCGAATGCGCTGCGACCATGCGCTCGACCACTTCGAGCTGCAGCATGAAGTGCATGTCGCGCACGCGGTCGGCGTGGCGCGCGAGGTGAAAGAGCAGCGGCGTCGATATGTTGTACGGCAGGTTGCCCACGAGCCGCATGCCGCGAGGAAATTGCCCGAAGTCGAAGTCGAGCGCATCGCCTTGATGCACGACGATCCGCTCGTCCTGCTTCAGATTGGCTGCGAGGTCGCGGTCGAGCTCGATGACGTGAAGGTTGGCGACGCGCTCAAGAAGCGGGCGCGTGAGTGCGCCTTCGCCGGGGCCGATCTCGACGATGAAGTCGCCGGGCGCCGGATCGATTGAATCGACGATTCGCTCCAGGACATGCGCGTCATGGAGGAAGTGCTGACCGAACCGCTTACGCGGCCGATGCGAGCTCAATGGCGAGCCTGACGGCTTCGATCAAGCTGCCTGGGTCGGCCTTGCCCGTGCCGGCGAGGTCGAGCGCGGTGCCGTGGTCGACCGAGGTGCGCACGAAGGGAAGGCCGAGCGTGACGTTGACGCCGCGGCCGAACGAGGCGTACTTGAGGACCGGCAAGCCCTGGTCGTGGTACATGGCGAGCACGGCGTCGGCCTGCTTGAGCCGCTCCGGCACGAACAGTGTGTCGGCGGGAATCGGGCCCGCAGCATCGATTGCCTCTTGCCTGGACTGGGAGACGGCCGGCGCAATGATTTCCAGGTCCTCCCGGCCGAGGTGACCCGATTCGCCGCTGTGCGGGTTGAGGCCGGCGACGAGGATCCGCGGCTTCGCAATCCTGAACCGCTTGCGCAAGTCCTCATCGAGGACCTTGAGGGATTTGGTGATAAGGAGCGGCGTAATGGCGCGCGGGACTTCCGCAAGAGGAAGATGCGTCGTGGCGAGCGCCACGCGCAGGCCGCCGCCCACGAGCATCATCACGACGTGGTCGGCGCGCGCCTTCTCGGCGAGAAATTCGGTGTGTCCGGTAAATGCGATCCCGGCGTCGTTGATCACGCTCTTCTGCAATGGTGCGGTCACCATGGCGTGGTACTCGCCCGAGAGGCAACCGGCGAGCGCACGCTCGAGCACGGCGAGCACGTAGCGGCTGTTCGCGGGGTCGAGCTTCCCCGGCACGCGCGGGTGCACGAGCGGGACATGCTCGATCTCGGGAAACCCGGTGAGGAGGGAGCGGTCGCCGATCGCCACCAGCCGCGCGTTGAAGCGCTCCGCGGCGAGCCGCACGCAAAGCTCGGGCCCGACTCCCGCCGGCTCGCCCGAAGTGAGCGCTATGACCGGCCGGGCGGCTATCGCTCCTCCAGGCGCAGCTCCACGTAGGCCTGGTCGCGGAGCTGCCTCAGCCAATCCTGGTAGGCGTCCTCGCTCTTCCGCTCGCGCAGCACCTTGCGCGCCTCGAGGCGGCGGCGCTCCTGGCTGACGTCCGAGGAGCGGCGCTCGAGGACCTGGATGAGGTGATAGCCGAACGGCGTCTTCACCGGCTGGGAGATCTCGCCCGGCTTGAGCTCCTGCAGCGCGCGCTCGAAATCGGGGACGGTGTCGCCCGGATAGATCCAGTCGAGCTCGCCGCCGCGCGCGGCGCTGCCGGTATCGTCGGAGTTCGCCTTGGCGAGCTCGGCGAAGTCGGCCGTGCCGTTGACGATGCGCTCGCGCATGTCGTTGAGGCGCCTGCGCGCCTCGTTCTCCGACACCACTTCGCTCGTGCGCACGAGAATGTGGCGCGCCCGCGTCTGCGTGACCGGCGCGGAGCTCCCGCTGGCGTCGCGGCGCTCGTTCAGCTTGACCAGATGGAAGCCCGCGGGGCTGCGCAGCGGCTCGGTCACCTCGCCCGGCTTCATCTTCGCCAGCGCTCCGGAGAAGATCTCGGGCAGCCGCTCGTGCGCGCGCCAGCCGAGGTTGCCGCCCTCGAGCGCGTCCGGGGCGTCGGAATAGGCCGCCGCCACCCGGGCGAAATCGCCGCTCTCGCGTGCCTCGGCAAGCGCCTTCTGCGCCCGGGCGCGCGCCTCCTCGATGCGCTCGGGGCTGGCCCCTTCCGGTACGCGCACCAGGATGTGCGACACGTTGTATTCCGAGCGCTCGGGGTTGGCCTTGAGCTCCTCGAGGAAGAGGTCGATCTCGCTGTCGTTCACCTGGATCTTGTCCTCGACCTCGCGCTCGCGCAGGCGCGATACCAAGATCTGGTCCCGCAGGTCCGCCCGCCAGGCGTCGAACGGGACGTTGTCGCGCTCGAGCGTGCTGCGGAAATCGGCGAGCGTCATCTTGTTGTTTTCGGCGATGCGCTGGACCGCGCGGTCGAGCTGGACGTCGTCGACCCGGATGCCCGTATCGCGCGCCTTCTGCAGCTGCGCCCTGTCCACCACCAGCCGCTCGAGAATCTGCCGCTCGAGCACCGCGCGCGGAGGGAGCGCCGTCCCCTGCCGGCGCAGCTGGCGCTCGGCGGAGGCGATCGCCGCGTTGAGCTCGGAGTTGGTGATCACCTCCTTGTTCACGACCGCCACGATGCGGTCGACGAGCTCCGCCTTCTGCGCCAGCGCGAGGCACGGCAGCAGCAGAAGCAAGAACATTGACCATCCACGCATCTTTCGATTCCTAGTACACCTGCTGGAACGGCAGCGGCCTCTGCAAGCTCGGCGGTCCGGCCGCCGCATTCCTGGGGTTGGTCACCGTGTAGCCCGGGATGTTCCGCGACAGCAGGCCCACCACGTCCTCGGTGCCGACCTGCCCCACGCCGTTGAATTCGAGCTGGAAGAAGAGTCCGGTCGACACCACCTGTGTTGCAGCCTGCACCTTGGTCACGACCCCTCGAAACACCCAGCAGCCCGCGTTGTACTCGACACCCGCCAGGCCCTCGAGCAGCCGACCGTCCAGGAAGGAGTAATTGTAGCGCCCGATGCCGTACCAGCCGGCGGCAATCGGCCACTGGCTTGCGATGTCCACCTGGCGCACGGAACCGCGGGTGAAGCGGTAGCTCGCGTTCAGGACCTTGGCGATCTCGGGGTTGTACTTGAACGAAATGCCGAAGCGCTCCGTCTCCTGCTCCAGCCGGTTGTACTCGGCGGTGGTGTCGAACGTCCAGTGGCGGAAGAGGCGCCCGCCCACCGACCCCAAAATGTCGGACAGCTTCGCAGTGCGCAGCGGCGCGTCGGGAGTGAGCCCGACGCGCTCGTCCTCGAAATACCAGCGCTGGCCCAGGGTGGCCCGCAGGGCCTCCGTCCCGTTCTGCGTGAGGAAGCGCGAGCTCATGGCGAGCGTCAACTGGTTGGCATCGCCGAAGCGGTCGCCTCCGGTGAAGCGGTTCTCGCTGAACAGCTGGGTGAAGTTGAAGTCTGCGAGCGCCGTGTCGAACACGGGGAACGCGTCCTGGTTGCGGTAAGGCACCTTCACGTAGAACAGGCGCGGCTCGAGCGTCTGGGTGAGCGTGTCGCCGAAGAAGCGCGCGTTGCGCTCGAACACCAGTCCGCTGTCCAGGCTGAACCAGGGGATCGTGGCGTGCGGCGTCGTCTGGGCGGCGGGATCGGTTTGGTCGAGGTTGTAGCTCGCAGCGCGAAATCCGGCCTTGGGCGTAACGAACCAGCTCGGCGCGAGGAACGGCATGGAGACGTAGGGGTTGACGCTCGCGCGCGTGCCTTCGACCTTGACGTCGTGGGTGAAACGCACCAGCTCGGCCGGCAGCGTGGTGTCGAAATGGCCCGCCAGGTTGTTCCCGTAGGAATTGAACGTGAGCTGCGGCACGCGGTGGTACGGCGGATCGATCGGCGCCAGCGGGTCCTGCAGGGTCTGGAAGCTCTGCACGCGCGCCTGGACGCCGTAGGGAAAGCGGCCCACGCTCCCGCTGTAGGTGACATAGCCGTCCTGCTGCAGGTTGCCGATCGACACGATGCGCACCTGGCTCGCGAGGTCGGTGAAATAGCGGTCGTCCGAAACCTTGTTGTAGTCCAGGTTGCCGGTGAAGTTCGGCGCGAACGTCTGCGCGTGCTGCCACGACACGCCGGAGCGGGTCGCCCCGAACACCTTGTCGTCGGGGAGGTACTCGAGCCTCATCTCGCCCTGGTAGTTCGGCTGAAGATAACGGCCCCAGTTCTTCAGCTGTATGCCGCGCTTGCTCATGTACACCGGGGTGACGGTCAGGTCCGCCTCGGGCGCGATGTTCCAGTAGTAGGGCACGCCGAACTCGAGGCCGCGCTGCGAAGTCTGCGCGTAGTAGGGCGAGAGCACGCCGCTGCGGCGGCTGTTCTCGAGCGGGAAGGTGGCGTACGGGAAAGCGAAAATCGGCACGTCGTAGAAGCGCAGCCGCGGCTGCTTCGCAGTTCCCACCTGCCTGTCGTAGTCGAGATCGATCTCCGAAGCCTGCAGCACCCAGTCGTCGCGCCCGACCTCGCAGGTGGTGAAGCTGCCCTTCTTCATGCGGTAGTGCTCGTGGTCGATGATCTCGACTTCTTCTGCGCCGCCATGCGCCGTGGCCTCGCGCTGGATCAGGTAGCGAGGACTCTCCACCGTACCGCTGTCCTCGAGCGTGTTGAACTGCAGGCGCGGGCCGTAGAAGCGGTCGCCGTCCCGCTGCAGGCGCACGCCGCCCTCGCCCTGCACGCGGCCGAATTCGGCGTTGTAGCGCAGCAGGTCGCCGAAGATCGTGACGTCGTCGCGACGGATCTCCGCGTTGCCGCGCGCGGTGACCTCGAGGTCGCCCACGCCCTCGATCGCCTCGGCGTCGACGGTGGTCGCGCCCTGCGCCTGCGCCGGCGGGACGCTCTGCGCAAGGGCTGGCACCGAGAAATACAATGCCAACAGCGCGACGCGGTACCGCATCGAGAGCGGGACCTTTTTTCGTTGATGTTAGAATTTTCAATGATACACGCCGACCCTCGCCGAGACTCTCGCCGAGAGGCGCTCGAGCGCTGGCTCGCGGGCGAGCTCGGCAAGCGTTTCACCCTCACCCCGGCATCCGAAGACGCGAGCTTCCGCCGCTATTTCCGCGTCGCGAGCGACGATGGCGCGACGCTGATCGCCATGGACGCGCCGCCGGACAAAGAGGACTGCCGGCCCTTCGTGCATGTGGCGCGCCTGCTGCGTGAAGCAGGCGTGCACGCGCCCGAAGTCCGCGCTCAGGACCTGACGCAGGGCTTTCTTCTGCTCACCGACCTCGGTACGCGGACCTACCTCCAGGAGATCTCGCCGGCCAACGCGCCGCAGCTCTTCGCCGACGCCACCGATGCGCTGATCCGCTGGCAGCTCGCCACGAAGCCGGCCGAGCTGCCCCCCTACGACGAAGCTCTGCTGCGCAGGGAAATGCGGCTGTTTCCGGACTGGTACGTCGCGCGCCACCTCGGCGTCGAGCTGCAGCGCGAGCAACAGGAGCGCATGGAGCAGGTGTTCGCGCTTCTGGTGAAGAGCGCGCTTGCACAACCGAAGGTGTACGTGCACCGCGACTACATGCCGCGCAACCTCATGCTCTCGAATCCCAATCCCGGCGTGCTGGACTTCCAGGACGCGGTGATCGGACCCATCGCCTACGACATGGTTTCGCTCATGCGCGACGCGTTTCTCAGCTGGGACGAGGAGTCGGTGCTCGACTGGAGCGTGCGCTACTGGGAAAAGGCGCGCGCGGCGGATCTGCCGGTCGACGCGGATTTCGGCGAGTTCTGGCGCGCCTTCGAGTGGATGGGCCTGCAGCGGCACCTGAAGGTGCTCGGCATCTTCGCGCGCATCAACTATCGCGACGGCAAGCCCAAGTACCTCGCCGACACGCCGCGCTTCGTTCACTATGCGCGCGACGTTGCCAAAAGGTATTCGGCCCTCGCGCCATTGATCCGGTTGTTGGACGAACTGAAATGCGGGTAATGATTCTTGCAGCGGGCAAAGGCGAGCGATTGCGCCCGCTCACGGACACCGTGCCGAAGGCGATGGTGGAAGTGGGCGGCAAGCCGCTCATCGCCTGGCACCTGGAGCGCCTCGCCGCGGCGGGCTACGGCGAGGCGGTGGTCAACGTCTCGCATCTCGCCGAGCGCATCGTCGAGGGCCTGGGCGACGGCCGGCGCTACGGCATGCGCATCACTTACTCGCGCGAGCGCGAGCCGCTCGAGACCGCCGGCGGAATCGCCAAGGCGCGAGCGCTTCTCGGCGAAGCGCCGTTTCTTCTCGTCAACGCGGACATCTACTGCGAGTTCGACTTTTCGGCCCTGCGCCGCGTTTCGCTCGGCAAGCGGCTGGCCCACCTCGTCCTGGTACCCAACCCGCCGCACCGTAGCGGCGGCGACTTCACGCTGGAGGACGGAACGGTCGGCGACGGCGCCGGGCCGCGCTACACTTACGCCGGCATCGCCGTCATGTCGCCCGCCATGGTCGCCGGCATCGCGCCGGAGAAAAAAGCGCCGCTCGCTCCCCTGCTGTACGACGCCGCGGCCCGGCAGCTCGTGGGCGGCGAGCTCTACCGCGGCATGTGGCAGGACGTCGGCACACGCGAGCGGCTCGCCGAGCTCGAAGGCCACCTCGCCTCTCGAAGAACCGAGCGTTGAAACCGAACGACGCCATTGCGCACCATGTCGAGCGCCGGCGGCGCCTGGCGCAGGCCATCGGCGAGGGCGTGGCGCTCGTGCCGACCGCCCCCGAGCGCCTGCGCAACCGCGACACGCATTTCCCCTACCGCTTCGACAGCCACTTCTATTACCTCAGCGGCTTCGCCGAGCCGGAGGCAGTGCTCGTGCTCACCGCGCAGGGCCGCAGCATCCTGTTCTGCCGCGAGCGCAACGAGCAGCGCGAGATCTGGGACGGGTTTCGCTACGGCCCGCAGGCCGCGCGCGAGCGTTTCGCCTTCGACGAGGCCTACCCGATCGCGGCGCTCGACGAGAAGATGATCGAGCTGCTCGAGAATCAGCCGGCGCTGCACTATCCCGTCGGCGCCGACCCCGAGTGGGACGCGCGCGCCATGCGCTGGCTGAACGCGGTGCGCGCCAAGAGCCGCGCCGGCGTCATGGCGCCCGAGCGGGTGCAGGACGTGCGCGCGGCCATCGACAACATGCGCCTGGTCAAGGATGCGCAGGAGCTCGCGGTCATGCGCCGCGCCGCGCGCATTGCCGGGGCAGCGCACCGGCGCGCAATGCAGGCGACGCGGCCGGGCCGCCGCGAGTACGAGATCGAAGCAGAGCTGCTCCACGAATTCCGCCGCAACGGCGCGCAGTTTCCCGCGTACTCGCCGATCGTCGCCGGCGGGCCGAATGCCTGCGTGCTGCACTACGTATCCAACGACGCCCCGTTGCGCGATGGCGAGCTCCTGCTGATCGACGCCGGCTGCGAGCTCGACGGCTACGCCTCCGACGTCACGCGCACGTTTCCCATCGGCGGCCGCTTCAGCCCGGCGCAGCGCGAGGTGTACGACATCGTCCTCGCCGCCCAGAAGGCGGCAATGGACAAGGTGCGCACCGGCAACGCGTGGAACGAGCCGCACGATGCCGCGGTGCGCGTGCTGGCGCAGGGCATGCTCGACCTCAAACTTCTTTCGGCAAGCCTGGACGAGGTGCTCGAGAAAGAAACCTACAAGCGCTTCTACATGCACCGCACGGGACACTGGCTCGGGCTCGATGTGCACGACGCGGGCGAATACAAGCCCGCCGGGCAATGGCGCGCGCTCGAGCCCGGCATGGCCCTCACGGTCGAGCCGGGGCTCTACATCCGCGCGGCCGACGACGTGCCGGAGCGGCTGCGCAACATCGGCATCCGCATCGAAGACGACGTGGTCGTGACGCGCGACGCCTGCGAAGTGATCACCGCCGAAGCGCCCAAGGGAGTCGCGGAAATCGAAGCGCTGATGCGCGATGCCCGCCCCAGGGACTGACGTCCTCATCCGCGGCGCCGGACCGGTCGGCTGCGCGCTCGCGCTGGCCCTCCAGAGTTCGCATCTGGAAGTGAGGGTTCTCGGGAGAAGCGACACCCAGGCCGCGTTCCGTCCGCTCGCGCTTTCGCACGCGAGCCGCCTGATCCTCGAGCGCCTCGGCGTATGGCGCTCGCTCGAGGCGACGCCGATCGGGACCATCCACGTCTCGCAGCAGGGGGCGTTCGGCCGCGCCGTCATGGACGCGGTCGACGCCGGCGTGCCGGCGCTCGGCTACGTGACCGAGCACTCGGCTCTGATGCCGCTCCTCCACGCCAAGTGCGAAGGATTGTTTGTGGAAAGCGAGGTGCCGGCGCGGTGCGTCGTCCATGCCGAAGGATCGGCGCCGGAGGCGCGACGCAAGCGCTACTCGCAGGACGCGCTGGTCGCGTTGGTGCGCACCGAGCCCGCCTCGGCGGATAGCGCGTTCGAGCGCTTCACGCCGGAGGGGCCGCTCGCGCTGCTGCCGCTCGCCGGGCGCTACGCGCTCGTGTGGAGCTGCCGCCCCGAGCGCGCGGCCGAGCTCGCGCAATGCGCGCCAGAGCTCTTCCTCGACCGGCTCGCCGTCGCGGCGGGGCGCCGGCCCGGCCGGCCGGTGCAAGTCGAGAGCCGCGCGCTGCAGCCGCTCTCGCTGCGGGTGAATCCGGCACGCGTGATGCCGCGCGCAGTCTTCATCGGCAACGCGGCGCAGACGCTGCACCCGGTCGCCGGACAGGGACTCAACCTCGGTCTCCGCGACGCGTGGGATTTGTCAAGAGCCTTTGTCGAATCGCGCGATCCGGGCGACGCAACCGTGTTGGCGCGTTACGCTGCAAGCCGCCGGTTCGATGCGCAGGCGGCGATCCGCGTGACCGACGCGCTCGCCGGCGCGTTCCTCGGCGCGAATCCGCTGGCGCGCGCCGCGCGCGGCGTCGCGCTGACCGCGCTCGATCTGCTTCCCGGCCCGCGACGATTCTTCGCGCGACGCATGATTTACGGGCCCTCCGCGCTGCCGTGAAAAAACAACAGTGATCGCGCTGGACGATTCTTTTTGCCAGGCAAAGCGGATAAAATTCGCTTCCCTGTTTTTCCGGAAGACGCCACGGCCAATGAGAATCGGCGCGCATGTTCTGCGCAGCGGATTGTTCGTCGCTCCGATGGCAGGCATCACCGACCGTCCCTTTCGCCGCCTCGCCCGGCGCTACGGCGCAGCCGTCGCCGTGTCCGAGATGGTGTCTTCGCGGCCCGAGCTGCGCGAGTCGCGCAAGACCCGGCTGCGCGTCGACCACGGCGGCGAAGCGGGCCCCATCGCGGTGCAGATCGCGGGCGCGGAGCCGCAGATGCTCGCCGATGCGGCCCGGCACAACGTCGCCCTCGGCGCGCAGATCATCGACATCAACATGGGTTGCCCGGCGAAGAAGGTCTGCAACGTCTTCGCCGGCTCGGCGCTGCTCGAGGACGAGGCGCTGGTCGCGCGCATCCTCGAGGCGGTGGTGAAGGCGGTCGAGGTGCCCGTGACGCTCAAGATCCGCACCGGGCCCTGCCCGGAGCGGCGCAACGCGCTTTCCATTGCGCGCATCGCCGAGGCGGCCGGGGTGCAAATGCTCGCGATCCACGGCCGCACCCGGGCCTGCGCGTTCCGCGGGCAAGCCGAGTACGCGACCATCGCCGAGGTCAAGTCGCGAGCGCGCATCCCGGTGATCGCCAACGGCGACGTCGAAACGCCCGAGGAGGCAAAGCGGGTGCTGGAGGCGACCGGGGCCGACGGCATCATGGTCGGCCGCGCCGCCCAGGGACGGCCGTGGCTCTTCCGCGAGATCGCGCACTTCCTCGCCACGGGGACGAGCGCCGCGCCGGCGCCGCTCGCCGAGATCCGCGCCGTGCTCCTCGAGCACCTCGAGGGCCTCTACGCGCTCTATGGCGAGGAGCAGGGAACGCGCGTGGCCCGCAAGCACATCGGATGGACGGTGCGCGCGCTGCCTGGCGGCGAGGAGTTCCGCTGCGCGGCGGTTCGCATCGACAGCGCGGTGGCGCAGCATGCCGCAGTGAACGACTATTTCTCCAGGCTCGCCGCATGAACCGACAAAACGAGCTGGCCGACTCGGTCAAGCGATCGCTCGAGCGCTACTTCAAGGACATGGACGGCGAGAAGCCGACCTCCATCTACGACATGGTGCTGAAGAACGTCGAGAAGCCCATGATCGAGATGGTCCTGGCGCAGGCGAAGGGAAACCAGACGCTCGCCGCCCAGATGCTGGGCATCAACCGCAATACGCTGCGCACCAAGATGCAGCAGCTGCGGATCAAAGGGTAGTGTCGAAAGTCCGCAGGGCTCTTCTCAGCGTCTCCGACAAGTCGGGCATCGTCGAGCTTGCGCGCGCCCTGGCCGTCCTCGGGGTCGAGCTCGTGTCCACCGGCGGCACGGCGAAGCTCTTGCGCAAGGAGGGCATCGCCGCCACCGAAGTCTCCTCGTACACCGGCTTTCCGGAGATGCTCGACGGACGCGTCAAGACGCTGCATCCGAAGATCCACGCCGGCCTGCTCGCGCGGCGCGACGATCCGGCCCACGTCGCCGCGCTCGAGGGCGCCGGAATCGGCACTATCGATCTCCTGGTGGTGAATCTCTACCCGTTCCAGGCTGCGGTGGCCGATCCGGAGTGCCGCTTCGAAGACGCGATCGAGAACATCGACATCGGCGGACCGGCCATGCTGCGCTCCGCGGCCAAGAACCACGCCGGGGTCGCCGTGTTGGTCGACCCGGCGGATTATTCGCGGGTGCTGGATGAGATGCGCACGGCGGGCGAAGTGTCGCCGGCGACGCGCTTCGAGCTCGCGGCAAAGGTGTTCGCGCACACGGCGGCGTACGATGGCGCGATCGCCAACTACCTCTCCTCGCTCGACGGCTCGCACGGCCGAAAGGAATATCCGAACGTGCTCAACCTGCAGTTCAAGAAGCTCGAGGACCTGCGCTACGGCGAGAACCCGCACCAGAGCGCGGCCTTCTATCGAGATGAACGGCCCGCCCCGGGTGGCGTCGCCGCCTACCGCCAGGTGCAAGGCAAGGAGCTGTCCTACAACAACATCGCAGATGCCGACGCCGCGTGGGAGTGCGTGAAGAGCTTTACCGACCCGGCCTGCGTGATCGTGAAGCACGCCAACCCGTGCGGGGCCGCGATCGCCGATACGCTCGCTGAAGCGTACGCGAAGGCGTTCAAGACCGACCCGGTGTCGGCCTTCGGCGGCATCCTCGCGTTCAACCGTGCGCTCGACGCGCGCACGGCCGAAGCGCTCGGCGCGCAGTTCGCCGAGGTCGTGATCGCGCCGCGCGTCGAGGCGGAAGCACAAAAGATCTTCGCCAGGAAGGCAAATCTGAGGGTGCTCGAGGTGCCGTTGACCCACGGTGCGCAGGCGCACGACTACAAGCGCGTCGGCGGCGGCCTGCTCGTGCAGACCAGCGACTCTCAGGTGCTCGATCCCAGGGATTTCAAGCTCGTCACGCGGGCGGCGCCGAGCGAAGCGCAGCGCGCGGATCTCGTCTTCGCCTGGTGCGTGGCCAAGTACGTGAAATCGAACGCCATCGTCTTCTGCCGCGACCGAACCACGCTCGGCGTCGGCGCCGGGCAGATGAGCCGGGTCGACAGCGTGCGCATCGCCGCGACGAAGGCGGCGGATGCGGGCGTTTCGCTCAAGGGCTCGGTCGTGGCCTCGGATGCATTCTTCCCGTTCCGCGACGGGCTGGACGCGCTCGCCGAGGCCGGCGCCGCCGCGGTCATCCAGCCCGGGGGCAGCATGCGCGACGCGGAGGTCATCGCGGCCGCGGACGAGCGCGGCGTCGCCATGATCTTCACCGGCGTGCGGCACTTCCGCCACTGACATGAAGCTCCTCGTGATCGGGTCGGGCGGACGCGAGCACGCCATCGCCTGGAAGCTCGCGCAGAGTCCCAAGGTGCAGAAGGTGTTCGTCGCTCCCGGCAACGGCGGCACGGCGCGCGAGAGCGGCCTCGAGAACGTCGCGCTCTCGGAGGTCGCCGATCTGGTCGCCTTCGCGAAGAAGGAAGGCATCTACCTCACGGTGGTCGGCCCCGAGGCGGCGCTCGCCGCGGGCGTGGTGGATGCCTTCCGCGACGCGGGCCTCAAGATCTTCGGTCCGACTCGCGCCGCGGCGCAGCTCGAGTCGTCCAAGGACTTCGCCAAGGCGTTCATGGTGCGCCACAACATCCCGACCGCGCTGTATCGCACGTTCCAGAGCGCCGATCTCGCCAAGGCGTTCGTGGCGAAGCGTGGCGCGCCCATCGTCGTCAAGGCCGACGGCCTCGCGGCGGGAAAGGGCGTGGTGGTGGCCGCGAGCGTGGAGGAGGCGCAGGCCGCGATCGAGCGCATGATGAACCAGAAGAGCCTCGGCGAAGCGGGCGCGCGGGTGGTAGTCGAGGAGTTCCTGCAGGGCGAGGAAGCGAGCTTCATCGTTATGAGCGATGGCGCGAGCGTACTGCCGCTCGCCACGAGCCAGGACCACAAGCGCTTGCGCGACGGCGACGAGGGTCCCAACACCGGCGGCATGGGCGCGTATTCCCCGGCGCCGATCGTCACGCCCAAGATCCACGCCCGGGTGATGCGCGAGATCATCCAACCCGCCATCCAGGGGATGGCGCAGGACGGCCTCCCCTACAGCGGCTTCCTGTACGCCGGCCTGATGATCGACAAGGCCGGCAATCCGAAGACGATCGAGTTCAACTGCCGCCTCGGCGACCCGGAGACCCAGCCGATCCTGCTGCGGCTCAAGTCCGACCTGCTCGAGCTCGTCGAGCGCGCGCTCGCCGGCAGCCTTTCGCGGGTGGAGGCGGCCTGGGACCGCCGCGCGGCGCTCGGTGTCGTGCTCGCCGCGCACGGCTATCCAGACGATCCGCGCAAGGGCGACCCGATCACAGGGATTCCGGTGCCGGCGGACGATTGCAGGGTGTTCCACGCCGGGACCCGCGCGGAGGGCAAGACCCTCGTCACGAACGGCGGCCGGGTGCTGTGCGCCACCGCGCTCGGCGACTCGGTGAAGATGGCCCGCACACGCGCGTACGAGGCGGTGGAGCGCATCCGCTTCGACGGCATGCAGTACCGCAAGGACATCGGCCACCGCGCCATCAAGCGCGCCTGACATGGACACCGGCACCGTCAGCGATTATTTCGTTGGCCTGCAACAGGACATCGTCGCGCGCCTTGAGGGGGTCGACGGCAGCGCCTTCAAAACCGACGAATGGAAGCGCGCCGAGGGCGGCGGCGGGGTCACGCGCGTGATCGAAAATGGGGCGCTGTTCGAGCGCGGCGGAGTGAACTTCTCCCGCGTGAAAGGCAGCGAGCTCCCGGCGTCGGCGACCGCCGCGCGACCGCAGCTCGCCGGGCAGGCCTGGGAGGCGATGGGCGTTTCGCTCGTGCTGCACCCGTCGAACCCCTATTGCCCGACGGTCCACCTCAACCTGCGCTTCTTCGCCGCAAGCGACACCTGGTGGTTCGGCGGCGGCATGGACCTCACGCCCTACTACGGCTTCGAGGAGGACGCGCGCCACTTTCACTTGCGCTGCAGGCAGGCGCTCGAGCCGTTCGGGCCCGAATACTATCCGCGCTTCAAGTCCTGGTGCGACCGCTACTTTCACCTGAAGCATCGCGACGAGCCGCGCGGCATCGGCGGCATCTTCTTCGACGACCTCGCCGAGCGCGATTTCGATTTTTCCTTCCGCCTCGCGCGCTCGGTGGGCGACGCCTTCTTACCCGCCTACCTCCCGATTCTGGAGAGAAGGAAAGGAACGGCGTTCGGAGAACGGGAAAGAAGCTTCCAGCTCTACCGCCGAGGGCGTTACGTCGAGTTCAACCTGGTGTACGACCGCGGCACGCTGTTCGGCCTGCAATCGGGCGGCCGCACCGAGTCGATCCTGATGTCGATGCCGCCGCACGCCGCCTGGCGCTACGACTGGAAGCCCGCGCCGGGCTCCCCCGAGGAAAAGCTTTACACGGACTTCCTCAAGCCGCGCGACTGGGCCTGAGCCGGAGGCGACTTTCCCGCGGCGGGACAAACGTCACCGACCCGCGCCGTGCCCTCCGGTAGGCTGGCGGACAAACAAAAAGGGAGGGTGGCATGCGCAGCTTCCTCGCACCAATCCTGCTGGCGGTCCTATTGGCTACCGGGAACGGGTGCTCCAGCACGGTGCTTGTCAGCGTGCCGCCGCGCGTCGATCTGAAGGGGTACGGTACGCTCGGCGTGGTCGATTTCACGTCCAACTCGGGCGGCGCCGGCGGCGCGCGCGCGACGCAGCAGCTCCAGGAGCAGATCCAGGCAGCGCAGCCGGGAACGCGGTTTATCGAGCTCGGCAGCCGCGAGGCGGTGCTCGCCGCGGTGGGACGCAATCAGCTCGATGCGGATGCCGCGAAGCGCATCGGAAAGCGGTACGGCGTCGATGCGGTGTTTCTCGGCGAGATCGCCTACTCCGATGCAAAGACCGACATCCGGGTCAACGACCTCACCAAGCTCGACGCCGGCCTGCGCAGCGAGGTGCTGGGCGACATTTCCGCCCGGCTCGTGGAGACCGCGAGCGGGGCGAGCGTGTGGAGCAACTCCGGCTGGGTACGCAGGCAAGTCGGCCGCGTCAACGTGTCCGAGCAAGGCATCAGCGCCTCGATGACGAAGTCGGACCCGCGCGAGGAGATGGTGCCGGCGCTGGTGTACCAGATCACGCACGACTTCCGCCCGACTACGGAGCGTCGGCCGGCGAAGTAGCCGCGCTCAGGCGAGCTCGGCGGCGCGGCGGTAGAGCTGCTGGGCGTCGGTGCTCTGCCCGAGGCGCTCGGCAAGGCGCGCGAGCTCGAGGTACACGGAGCGGGTTTCCTCGAACGAGACGCTCGCTTCGAGAAAGCTCCGCGCCTTGCCCCATAGCCCGGCATGGGCGCACAGGCGCCCAAGCGTGGCGAGGAGCTGGGCGTCCCGCGCGTGCTCGAGAAGCCAGCTTTCGGCGCGCTCGATCCGCTCGCGCGCCTCGGCGGCCTTCGCTTCCTCTCCCATTTCGGCGGGCAGCTCGGCGTAAAGCGCGACGAGCGGCGGCGACCATTCCGCCGCCAGCGCGCGCTCGAGAATCTCGCGTGCCATGGAACCCTTGCCGAGCTGGTTGGCGTGCCGTGCGGCGGCAACGGCGATGCGGGGATGGACCCGGTCTTTCGCCTCGATGCCGCGCCAGCGGCGCTCGAACGCGCCCTCGTCGGCCGCCGAGCGCCCGAGCAGCTCGACCATGGCCTGCACCTTGTATTCCTCCGCGAGGGCGGGCGCGATCGCGTCGCGCTTGCCGAGCTGGGTCGCTAGGCGCAGGACCTCGTCCCAGGCGCCGGCGCCGCGCTCGGCGCGCAGCAGCATGCGCGTCGTCGCGATCTGCTTCGGCCGGACGCTGTGCAGGTTGCGCAGCGCGTCGCGTGCGGTGGCGAAGTCGCGATCCTCGAGCGCCAGCTCCGCGCGCGTGGCGAGGGACGCGCTGTGCATGCGCTCGCCCTGCGCGTCGGCGCGGTCCAGCCAACGGTCGCGACGCTGGAAGTCGCGCAGCTGGTGGGCCGAGCGGGCCGCGAGGAGCGCCGCGAGCGCGGGAGCCGATCCGCCCTCGAAGGCAACCGCCGCCTCCTTCTCCGCGCGTGAATAGCGGCCCTCGTAGTACGCCTGCAGCGCGCTCGAGAGCGCGGCGTGCGCGCGTTCCCGGCGGCGCCGTGCCCGGTAGCTGCGCACATACGCGGGCAGCGACAGCGCGTGGCCGAGCAGGCGAATGAGCGCGTACAGCAGGCCAAAGCCGGCCACCAGCGCGATGGCGAAGAACAGCATCGAGACTTCGACCCGGTAGGGCGGATAGATCAGCAGGACGTAGCCCGACTCGATCCTTCCGACGATCACCAGGGCCACGGCCGCCGCGAACACCACGAGCAGCCAGAACAGCGATCTCATTCCCGGCTACTCATCCGGCGCACCTCATCCGGGCTGTCGCTCCCGGCGCGACTTGTAGCCGCGCACCGCCTCGAGGCTCTCGTTGATGCTGGGCAGCTCGAAGCTGACCGTGGTGGAGGAGAGCTGCTTAAGCTGGTTGAGAGCGTCGGCGGTCTGCTTGGAGCGCGGATCGAAGTAGCGCTGGATCCAGCGCTGCGCCATGCGCAGGTCTTCGCGGTAGCCGGCCTCGTCGCGCGCGAGGAGCGACAGCCGTGCGTTCAGCAGGCGCAGCCGCAGGTTCTCGCGCACGAAGTACGCCTGCGACGGCGGCAGCAGCGGCGGCTCGGCGTTGCCCACTTGCCGCACTACGACCAGCTGTCGCAGCTCGTTCCAGACCTCGGTGGAGAGCCGCGACCAGAAGCCGCGCCCTTCGGCGGCGGCCGCATCCTTCGCCGGCGGGCCGGGCTCGGCGCGCTCGTCGAAGGCGAGCGGCAGCTTGTCGACCTGCGCCGCGAGGCTGTCGATGCGCATCGTCATGCCCGCGAGATCGAGGGTCGGAAGGGTCTTCAGCCGGTCGATGTCGCGTGCCAGGGCGCGCCGGATCGGGATGAACTGCGGCCGGTCGGCTCGCGCCAGGCGTTGCTCCGCGAGCTGCAGCGCGAGGAGCGCAGCGCGCACGTTGCCGGCGAGCTGGAGCTGCTGCGAGGCGATGGCGAGCACTTGCTCGATCTCGGCGAGCTGCCATTCGTCCCGGTTGCGCGAAAGCTCCTGGTACAGCGCTTCGAGCGCGAGCTGCTGGCTCTGCGACTCGGCGAGGCGCGCCTCGAGCTGCGCGAGCTTGGTCCGGGTTTCGCGCTGCGCCTCTTCCGACTGGCGCGCCACGCTGCGCGCCTCGCGGGCGACGGCCTCGATGTCGCGCAGGCGGCGCGCCACATCCTGCTGGGTGGCGTCGATGCGCTGCCGCGCGTCGAGCCAGAACACCGTGGCGAGCGCGGCGGCAAGGAGGATGGCGCAGAGCAATAGCCAATTGGTCCGCGACCTGCGCGGCCGGGGAAGTTCCGGCGCCTGCTGCTGTTCCTGCTTCGTTTCCTGGCTGTCGTCCATACTGCGGGAGCGGAAGTATGCCACCAGCGCTTCGGCGGTTTCCTCGTCGCCGGAGCCCGCCACGATGAGCTCGGAAATGCCGGCCTCGCGGGCGCGCTCGGCGACGCGGGCGTGGTTGACGAAGACCGGCTTGGCCGCGAGGCGCGGGACGCCGAGGAGCGTGATGAGGTTGTCGAGGCTGGCCGACGACGACACGGTTACCGCATCGACCTCGCCGCGGTCCCACGCTGCGATGAGCGGCGCCATGTCGCCGTGCGGCAGCACTCTTCGGTAGCACTCCAGATACTCGGTGCGCGCCCCGCGCGCCGCCAGCGTCTCGGCAAGCAGCTCGCGGCCGCCCTCGCCACGCACGATCAGGATGCGCTTGCCGGCCACGTCGTGGAGCTCCGGAAGCGCGAGCAGCGCCTCGCTGTCGGCGCCGTCTTCGGGCGCAAGCACGCGCCGCGCGCCCAGCGCCTGCAGCGCGCGCCGGGTGCCGCTGCCGACGGCCGCCAGCGCGATATCGGCGTGGCGGATTCGCTCGAAAGCGCAATCGACCGCCGTCGGGCTCACGAACACCGCCAGATCGAGCTCTTCGAGGCTCGGCAGCGGCCGCTCGGGCAGCCGCTCGATCTCGATCGCCGGGAACACGATCGGACGGCCGCCGGCCGCCGACACGAGCGCAGCGAGCCGCTCCGCCTGCCCGGCGGGGCGGGTGACGACGATGCCTCGGCCCTGGAGCGGTTTACGTGCCAAGCGTCGACAGGATTTCGCTCGCGCCCTGGCGACGCAGCTCGGCCACGGCGTCGGCCGCGACCGCGGCGGGATCGGCCGCCCGGCAGTCGGCGCGCGCGATGCGCCGGCCGTCGACCGAGGCGACGAGGGCACGCAGCCTCAGCTGGGTGCCGGCCTCCTCGGCGTACGCGCCCAGCGGGACGGCGCAGCTTCCGCCCAGCGCCCGGCTGACTCCCCGCTCAGCCTGCACGCAGCGCGCGGTCGCCGCATCGTTCAGCGGCTCGAGCAGCGAGGCCACTTCGCCGCTCGCGGCGAGACATTCGATGCCGAGCGCGCCCTGGCCGGGGGCCGGAAGGCTGTCGTCCACGTCCAGGCGTGAACGAATGCGCGAGGCGAGCCCCAGGCGCACGAGGCCCGCCACCGCGAGGATGATCGCGTCGTACTCGGCGCGATCGAGCTTGGCGAGCCGCGTCTCCACGTTGCCGCGCAGCAGCTTCAGCTCGAGCTGCGGGTAGCGCTCGGCGATCTGCGCAGCCCGGCGAAGGCTCGACGTACCGACCACACCGCCTTTCGGCAGGGAGGCGAGGGTTTCGAAAGATTTCGAAACCAGGGCATCACGCGGGTCTTCTCGCGCCATGACCGCAGCCAGGACGAACCCGGGCGGCAGGTCGGCGGGGACGTCCTTCACGGAATGCACCGCGAGGTCGGCGCGCCGGTCGGCGAGCGCGTTCTCGAGCTCCTTCACGAACAGTCCCTTGCCCCCCGCCTGGTCCAGGCGCCGGTCGAGGATTTCGTCACCGCGCGTGGAGAGCGGCAGGAGCTCCACTGCGAGCCCTGCGTGCAACGCCTCCAGGCGCTGCTTCACGTGTTCCGCCTGCCAAAGCGCGAGCCGGCTGCGCCTCGTGGCGATGACGAGGCGCCTCATTTCTCCGCCACCAGCTCGCGCAGCGCCGGCCATTGGCGCCGGCTCACGGGCAGCTTTTCCTCCAGCCCGTCGAGCACCACGACCCAATGCGGCTCGTCGTCGCCGTCGGCACCGCGCTCGAAGCCGCGAATCGCTGCGCGCGACACGAGGCAGTTGCGATGGATGCGCACGAAGCTCGTCGCGAACTCCCGCTCCAGGGACACCAGAGGCTCTTCGATCAGGTGCTCGCGGTTGCGGGTGCGCAGGGTGACGTATTTCTGCTCGGCGCGCAGGAAAATGATCTCGCGCACCGGCACCAGCACGATGCGATTGCGCTCCGAGACGGAGATGTACTCGCGCGCTGTCTGGGCAGCCTTCGCCAGCTGCTCGCGGTCGGGAACGGTCGCTTTTTTCAGCGCCGCCGCGAGGCGCTCGGCGCGCACCGGCTTCAACAGGTAGTCGAGCGCGTTCAGCTCGAACGCGTCCACCGCGTGCCGCTCGTGCGCGGTCACGAACACGACGGTCGGCGCCTCGGTAAGGGAAGTGAGATGGCGCGCCACCTCGAGCCCGCCCATGCCGGGCATCTGGATATCGAGCAGCAGCAGCTCGGCACCGCTCTCCGGCAACCGCTCGAGCGTCTCGAGCCCGTTGCGCGCCTCGCCCACCACCGACGTGGGGACCTCTTCGGCGATGTCGCCCAGCAGCTCCTTAAGCCGCTCGCGCGCCGGCTCCTCGTCGTCCGCGATGAAGACCTTGATCATGCCCCTTCCGATCGGTATGGCATTTCGACCTCGACCCGGTAGCGGCGGCCGTCCGCGCTCGTCTCGATGCGCGCCTCGGCGTCGAAGAAGAGCGCCAGGCGCTCGCGGATATTCTCGAGCGCCATCCGGTTGCCTACGCGGCGCTGCTGGTCGGCGACGTAGGGATTCTCGATGCGGGCGAGTACCCGGTCGCCGCGCCGCTCGATGCGCACGAGCACCTCGCCCGTCGCCGTGCCGGGCTCGACCCCGTGGAATACCGCGTTCTCGAGCAGCGGCTGCAGCACGAGCGGCGGCAGCAGCGCGTCGATCGGGGCACTCTCGAGCTGCCACGTGATGCGCAGGCGCTCGCCAAGGCGGAGCTGCTCGATTCCGGCGTAGCGCTCGAGCAGCGAGATTTCGTCCGCCAGGCGCACGAACTGCCGCGGCTCCGACATCAGCGTTCGAAACACGTCGGCGAGGTCCTCCAGGGCGCGCTCGGCGCGCTTCGGGTCGCGCCGGATCAGCGACAGCACCGCGTTCAGGCTGTTGAACAGGAAGTGCGGCCGGATGCGCGCCTGGAGCGCCTGCAGGCGCGCCTCCACGAGCGCCGGCGAGCCCGCCTTGGCGAGAAGCCTCAGGTAGCCGAGCAGCCCTACGGCGACGAGCGCGGCCAGGGCGAGCGCGGCGGCGAGCGACGGCGTCGGCTCTGCGGGAAGCCGCACCACGAGCGCCTGGTAGAGGGCGACCAGGACGAGCACGATGCCGACCACGGCGCCGCAGCCGGACCAGTATGGCAGGCGCGCGAGCAGCGGGGACAGCGCGGCGAGCGCGAGCAGCTCGACGAGCAGCAGCGGCTCGAGGTATGCCGCGGTGCTCATGAACTGATCGAGCGCGGCCCCGGGATACGGCGCGGCAAACAGCACGCCGGCCGCCGCCAGGGCGTTCACCGCGACCAGCACGCGCGCCATCACGCCCAGGTTGCGGAAATCCGGCAGCAGGTCCGGATAGGCGGATTGCCCTATACTCGCCATAGTCGCGTTGGGGTCTTCAACCGCATTCTGTGACCGTATTTTGTGCCAAAAAAAGAAAAAACCCGGTGGTCGGGTCGATTCAAGGAGCCGGTCGACGAGCAGGTCAAGCGCTTCACCGCATCGGTCGCCTTCGACCGGCGCCTCGCGAAGTATGACATCGAAGGCTCGCTCGCCCATGCCCGGATGCTGGCCGCGGCCGGCATCCTGCCGCGGCGCGACCTCGCGGCGATCGAGCGCGGTCTCGGCCGCGTGCGGCGCGAGATCGAGGCGGGCCGGTTCGAGTGGTCGCTCGACGCCGAGGACGTGCATCTCAACATCGAGCGCCGCCTGATCGCGCTTGTCGGCGACGCCGGCAAGCGGCTTCACACCGCGCGCTCGCGCAACGACCAGGTGGCGACCGACCTGCGGCTGTGGCTGCGCGACGAGATCGACCAGATCGTGAAGCGTATCGTGGCGCTCGAGCGCGCGCTGCTGGAGCAGGCGCGGCGCCACGCCGGCCTCGTCATGCCCGGTTTCACCCACCTGCAGGTGGCGCAGCCGGTGACCTTCGGCCATCACCTGCTCGCCTACGTCGAGATGCTCGAGCGCGATCGCGAGCGGCTCGGCCAGGTCCGTTCGCGGGTGAACCGGATGCCGCTCGGCGCGGCGGCGCTCGCCGGCACCAGCTTCGACATCGACCGCAAGCGGGTCGCGCGCGAGCTCGGCTTCGAAGGCCTGGCGGAGAACTCGCTCGACGCGGTGTCGGATCGCGACTTCGCCATCGAGTTCTGCGCCGCCGCGGCGCTCGTCATGGTGCACCTCTCCCGCATTTCCGAGGAGCTCGTGCTGTGGACGAACCCGCGCTTCGGCTTCGTGCGCCTGCCCGATCGCTACTGCACCGGCTCCTCGATCATGCCGCAGAAGAAGAATCCCGACGTGGCCGAGCTCGTCCGCGGCAAGAGCGCGCGCGTGATCGGCGCCACGGTGGCGCTCATGGCGCTCATGAAGGGCCAACCTCTTGCTTACAACAAGGACAACCAGGAGGACAAGGAGCCGCTGTTCGACGCGGTCGACACGGTGAAGGCCTCGCTCTCGGTGTTCGCCGGGATGGTGGCCGGGATGCAGCCGGTGCCGCGCGCGATGCGCGCGGCGGTGCTCGAAGGCCACGCCACCGCTACCGATCTCGCCGACTACCTCGTGCGCAAGGGCTTGCCTTTCCGCGACGCCCACGAGGCGGTCGCCCGCGCCGTGCGCGAGGCCGAGCGGCAGGGCGTCGACCTCGCCGCCCTGCCGCTTTCGAAGCTGAAGGGCTTTTCGAAGGAAATCGGCGCGGACGTAAAGCGCGTGCTGACGCCCGAAGGCTCGGTGGCCGCGCGCAACCATGTCGGCGGAACGGCGCCGCCGCAGGTTCGCGCCGCCATCGCACGCGCTCGCAAACGACTGCCGAGATAGCCGCGCCCGTGGAGCACGTCGCCAACTATCCCGTCATTCGCAAGCTCGGCGAAGGCGCCACCTCGGAAGTGTTCCTGTGCCAGGACCCGTTCCGCGGGCGCGAGGTCGCGGTCAAGCGCATTTTCCCGGAGGCGCTGCGCGACCCCATGCGCGGCCGCGTGTTCCGCAAGCTCTTCTTCACCGAGGCGTCGCTCGCGGGCAAGCTCGAGCACCCCCACATCGCCCAGATCTTCGACGCGGGCATCGGCGAGGATTCGGGCTACATCGTGATGGAATATGTCCCGGGCGGCACGATGGAGCGCTTCTGCGCCCCGGACTCCCTGCTGCCGGTGGAGCAGGTGCTCGAGATCGCCTTCAAGTGCGCGCGCGCCCTGTCCTTCGCCCACGCCCGGGGCGTGACGCACCGCGACATCAAGCCCGGAAACATCCTCTACGCGACCGAGCCCACCGATGTGCGCATCGGCGACTTCGGCCTCGCCATCAACATGGGCTCGGAGACGACCCAGGTGACCGGGGTGGGCTCGCCGGCCTACATGTCGCCCGAGCAGATCCGCGACGAAGTGGTCGATCACCGCACCGACCTCTACTCGCTCGGTGTCGTCATGTATCAGATGCTCTCCGGCACCCTGCCCTACCGCGGCGGCAACAAGTTCAGCATCATCTTCCAGATCACCCAGTACGAGCCGCCGCCGCCCTCGGGCCACCGCCGCGGGGTGACGGAATCGCTCGACCGCGTGGTGCGCCGCGCGATGCAGAAGGACCCGGCGCAGCGCTACCAGAGCGGCGACGAGCTGGCGGAGGACCTGATCGAAGTGATGCGCACCGGAATGGGCGAGCGGCCCCGCGGCGAGCTCGGCGATGCCGACAAGTTCGTGGCGTTGCGCAACATGCGGTTCTTCTCGGCCTTCGCCGATCCGGAGCTATGGGAAGTGGTGGCGCTGGGTTCCTGGAGGCGCATCCCGGCCGGCGCACCCATGGTGCGGGAAGGCGAGCACGGCGACTTCTTCTGCATGGTGGTCCAGGGCGAGGCGCGCGTGACGAAAAACAAGAAGCTTCTCTCCGTGCTCGGCCCGGGCCAGTGCTTCGGCGAGATGGCCTACCTTTCGGTCGCCGGCCACGAGCGCGGCGCCACCGTGACCGCGGCACGCGACTCCGTGATCATGCAGGTGAAGGTGGGCGATCTCGGCAAGGCCTCGGCCGACTGCCGCAGCAAGTTCGACCGCGCCTTCATCGGCATCCTGGTCGAGCGCCTGAACCTTGCCAATACCCGCCTCACTTCGGGTTGATCTCGGGATCGAAGACGCGGAGCGCGTCGCGGGCGGCTGCATCCACGACTGCTACCGCGTCCGCATCGCCGGCGCCACCCGCTTCCTGAAGACCAATTCCGAGGATCACGCGGACGCATTCGCGGCGGAGGCGGACGGCCTCGCCGCCTTGCGCTCGGCCGGCGTGCGTGCCCCCGAAGCTTTTTCACACGGGATCGCGCCAGGCCGAGCGTACCTGGTCATGGAATACCTCGACCTGAATGGCCGAAGAGACTTCGCCGCGCTCGGGCGCATGCTGGCGGGCGCGCACCGCAAGCCGGGACCGCGCTTCGGATGGCAGCGCGACAACTACATCGGCGCCACGCCCCAGGGGAACGGCTGGTCCGACGACTGGAGCGGATTCTGGATGGAGCGCCGCATCCGGCCGCAGATCGAGCTCGCTCGGCGCAACGGCTTTGATCTGGCCTTACCCGGAACTTCAATCCTGAAAGGTCATGAACCGCAGCCATCCTTGCTCCACGGCGATCTGTGGTCCGGCAATGCCGGCTTCGCCGTTGCAGGCCCGGTGGTGTTCGATCCTGCGGTGTACTACGGCGACCGCGAGGCCGACCTGGCGATGACGGAGCTGTTCGGCGGATTCCCGCGCGAGTTCTACGAGGCCTACGACAAGGCCTGGCCGCTCGACCAGGGCTATGAACGGCGCAAGCCCATGTACAACCTGTACCACCTGCTCAACCACCTCAATCTGTTCGGCGGCGGCTACCTCGGCCAGGTCGAATCGACGCTGCGGCTCTTTTGCTAGTTCTGCAGGGCGGTATCGAGAAACGCGAGCACGTCTCGACCCCACACCGCCTCGCCGCGCCCGCAGAAGCCGCCGTGTCCGTCGCGCACCGAAGCGCCGTAGGGCGGGTAGATCGCCAGCTTGTGCGGCTTGCCCAGCTTGCCGAGCTCCTTCGCCAAGGCATGGCTCGGGCTAAGGTCGTAGTCGTTCTCCGCTTGCACGAACATGACCGGCACGGTGGCGCTTCTTACCGCGGCGAGCATTCTCTGCTGGAGCGCTACGGAATGGCGCCAGGTCTGCGCGCCGCCGGCAAAGTCGATCGCCGCGCGGAAGCTCGCCTTGCCGTCCGCGCCGGCCTCGAGCGCGAGGACGGTCTGGATTCCTCCGTAAGAACAGCCGGCGAGCGCGATTTTTTGGGGATCGACCCCTGGCAGGCGCTTCAGATAGTCCAATGCCGCGAGCTGGTCTTGCAGATGCAGCTCCTGCAGCGCGACGACCCCGTTCGCACCGCTGTTGTATAGCGTGTCGACCTCGGGATCGCGCGGCGAGCGCCCGTGGCTGCGCCGATGGGGGACGAAGAAGACGTAGCCGTTGCCGCTGAAGAACCGCCCCAGCTCCGGCTTCCAGCCGGGCCGCTGCTCG
>Ga0247671_1000134_pt1 | contig 25628 bp, 36 predicted proteins | sample CNK12_metaG_FD_183039 | JGI IMG/M metagenome (GOLD analysis project Ga0247671, IMG submission 183039) | Soil microbial communities from Purdue University Martell Research Forest, Indiana, United States - CNK12 | ecosystem: Environmental > Terrestrial > Soil > Temperate forest > Bulk soil...
TCCGCAATCGACGCACACCCCAACAAGGGATAAGCACAAGAGAATGATTGCACCGATAATGGCCTTTTCCATAAAAATTGACTACACCTGAGTTATTAAGAGTTAAGACTGTTAACTTTCATGGAGACTCGTCGCTCTTTGAACTGATTGTGCGTTCGCTATACTCCGCAAATTTATCCAAGGCTTCATGGGTCCTGACCGCACCATCCCAATAGTTTTCTCCGGGATTTAGTTTTAACATTTGAATGCACCCATTGTGTCTGGATAAAGCCCTTTCAAGCCACGCCCTGTCTGGAATCAAGTCAAGGGATTCCGCTTTGTCCAGAAACGCCTTACGCTCTGCGGGATCATTTGGAATGTCGAATGAATGTACCATCATAATTTTATTAGACACTCGCCCAAATAAGTTGCTTCCAGCAATTCAATGAGATGACTTTGTGAGTCCATGCAACCCTGAATAACAGCCTTAACGTCCTCCAGGCTTTGTAATTTGGTTATGAGATAGCCGCTGGATTCGTGTTGTTTAACATAGGCTCCCATTCCTTGACTTGATCTAAATTCCCACCTAAATTTTGCTTTCCAAAGATTCATTAGCATCTTCAATCTCCATTTTCGTGTGTTGGGGCCGTTGGTGCCGGAGTGTATTTGTGGGAATCAACCCAGATATAAATTATACCCGCGATCATGGCTGCTAAAACGCACATAAAAAACCATTGTCCAGCAATCAGCAGGTGGTCAGCAAAGTCTAGCTTTTGGGGTTTCATAAGAGTTAAGATTTATCTATTCTCTGCCAGTATCGCCCCTCATCTGACATCCAGCACCAATTGCAGACTGTGCCTCCAGCAAGCCAACCAAGGACAAATGAGATTAGGATGATCATGAGCATATACCGACACACCAGAGTCACAGACTACCGCTTACCGGAAAAGTACAGAGAAGGGCAAAACCTCCCGCCCAAGCAACAGAGACAAACTTGTTGCTGACCCGGCTTTACGGATTCGCTGCGGAGTAACCCCACGCTGGTATTTCACTATAGCGCCCCAACGAGTTGTCCCAATCCAGCGGCTGCCACGGCGCTTCCGATTTCTCAGGCTATCGGTGCCCAGCCTTCGTTTTGATACGGTCGAAGGGCATACAACCGGCAAAGGAAAGTTGCTCGGGTAAGAGGAGGCTTGGAGTTTACTGAAAAGAAGCCAACCGAGCAACGGAAAGCGCAACTGTCTAAGTAAACTCGCTAACACTGGCCAACTCTTACATCGGCACTCACTCTGCGTTCCAACTAAATCATTCATTGTGATACTTGTCTAGCATTATTCTTAAAAAAGATTGGGGTTATTCCTTAGCCACTTCCTCAAGCTTAATTGATGGCCGCTTAAAGGTTTTGCCAGCAAACGAGCATGTTATGGGCTTTGACTTGCTGAACCACAAATCTGATGTGATGTGGGTTGGGTGAGTAATCTCTGTTGGTTTGTCACCTGTTGAGCCTATTTGATTGCCGCATTCTGGACATTCAAAGATCAACATCTCGCCACTAAATCCGTAAATGCTCAGGATGGCGTTCATGTTTCCTTCCATATCCCTTTTACTCGGCAGAAGGCTTCGGCGCGTCTCCTGGCTGGTGCGTGAATCATGGCCTTGTTGGTCGCCTTTAGTTCAGGATCATTCTCAGCGTTGTAAATTAAGCATGAATACCCGTCCCATTCTTCATCGGTTAAAGTTTTCTCGGCCTCGTTCATGGCGTTCAAGTCTTTCGCGTAGTCAGGATTTAGTCCTTTTAATGGATACCACGCAGGCTTTCCATAGCGGTCCAGCTTGTTTGACCAATAGCCCTTTTCGTCGCATACCCATCCACATGCCTCCGCAATCGCAATCCTGATCTCAGCGTCCGTCATACCCCTTCCATCTCCAAAAGCTTTTCAATGGCTTGGATTGTGCCGTCTGAGTTGGACCATATTGGCACAACCTTCTTAGCAATCTTCACCGCCAGCTTGTGTCGCTTCTGGGCCTTGGTTGGTTTGGGTTTCATGGCTTGTCCTTCATCGCTGAATGCAGCTTCTTCGCCGCCTCGTTGTATCCATCATCGGCCAGAAACGTAATCCCTCGACTACAGCGTTCAACGACTTGGTTAAATTCCTCATTTCTAAAGCACAGGTCGCCGCACTTACCACCGTTCATAAAAACCCGAACATGGGTGTGACCGCCTTTAATTGTGAAATACCAGTTCATACGCGGCTTATTAGGACTTGGACCCCGCAGGCTCCTCGAGTGACGATTGGTTCGTGGTATTCCCATTTAATTCTGGAGTCACCATCGTCAATTTTGAGGCTGTCTGCGACTGCATCTCTAAGCGGTTTGATTGGACCAGATCCAAAATTATCCGAGTCAACTGGGCGACTGACGTAGGGGATGAAACTAACGACGATAACCACGCCTCTCTTGCGGCCTTTGCGTGCCGATGGTTTACGGTCCAGTGCGCGTACTTGGTTCGGTTTAGGCTTGGTATCTGCCACTCGACCCATAGATTGAGCATGAGCTTTGGCGAGCGGGTGCGACGGGCTGTAGTATTCTGAGCCGATTTTGACATAGGCGGCGTTCATTTTGGCCGCTGAATATGGGAAGATTTTACCACCAGCCTGCCCGATGCCAGATCCTCTCGAAGCTTGGTTAGTTGCACCTTGGCCTCATCGGATAGCAGCTTGGGCACAAGCGGACTGTTTGGAACCTTCCAATCTAGAGCGTGCTTTTCAATTGTTAACAGCTTGGTCCATGCGAGGAAGGCTTGGGTTTCCAGCTTGTCTTTTCCAACACCAACTACGCGGCAATAATCGTTTGGTTGTAAGTCAATTACCGCGAAACCGTTGCCACCATATCTGTGTTCCCACTGGTTATTTTCAATCTGAGTTTTGGTCATAGTTTTAGAAGTTGTTGACTACTTATTAACCAATTGCCATTGCCTAATTACGCGAGCATGGGCCGACACCCGCTTGGATTTGACAAAACCGCAGCTTTTCCACATTGGACCACGGAATATGGCTCCAAATGCGTTGGGGTGGCGCGGCACTGGGCCAACCGCATCTACAAATTCGTGCAAATCATCGGTTGTAACTGTGCCATGCGTTCTCGCAAAATGCTCTGCCGCCCGGCGCATGGTTTCGATCCAGTCCTGATTATGCGACTCAACTAGGGCTTGGCCGTTTATCTTTTCCTGTTCTCCAGTTAGGGTGGTGGTCATACGGTTATCGCCTCTCTTTCACGTCCAAGTCTTACAGTGGATTTAGTCACTTTTTCCGCCAGTATTCCAGGTATTTTTACACCCTGATTGAGCAAATCCTTAATCTCAGCCAATCTCGGCTCAATTTTGACACAAGCAGGCATGGTCCGGGCAAGCAGCCATATGTCCACAACTTGGACAGTCCAGTCCTCGCGCACTACCTGGCCCTCGGCCTTAACCGGGGCAATTGGGGCTGCTACGGCGGCAATCTGTTCCACATACTCGTCTTTAATGGCCTGTTGTTGCTCCAAGGTACGGGCTTCTAGGAGCTTTTGGTCCCTCTCCCGCTCAATTTGGTGGGCCTGAGCGTCCTGGAGCCTCCTGGCGGCTGCTACGCGGTTATTCTCTGCAATTTGGAAGTCGGATACCAGCTTTCCAATTCTGTTACCCTCAGCATCAACGCGGGCTATCAAAGACTTGTTCAGGGCGATAATTTTGGCTCGAATCTCATTGATTGGTTTTTTCGCAGATTCAGCAGCATTATCTACAGCCCGAATATACCGGGCAAGACTTGCCTGCGCCTCGCAAGCCAAAGCTTGCTCCCGGGCATCGTTCACGGACTTTATAGCACCAGATCGGACCAAAACCTCGGTTTCAAGGTTGGTAATCCAATCCGTGGCCGCCACCTCTCGCTTGGCGATATTAACGACAAGAACCGATCCTGGCGATGGTGCCTGGGCGGGGATGGCGTCAATGCTGGCCGCCAACTCGCTCAGGAACTTTCTGGCCTTAGTGGGTAGTATTTCGTTGATGTTCATGACTCGGGTTCTAGTTGCTGTTTTTGCCGCTCAATTATTTCATCCATGCGCCTAGAATAAAATTCGTCAAAAGTTGTGTCTGGTGGCTTCTGTTGAGAAAAAGCTATGAATAAAATAGCACGCAGTCTCTGTGACGGAGTTTTGAAACCCAATTTAGATTTCACTTCAACGATAAGCTCCGGGGGTTCATCCATTGGCTGAATCAGAAGCTTTACGTTTCGGTTATGAAGCTCCATCAGCGTCACTTTTTCGGACGTGGTTAATTCGGGGGTTACGCCCCTAAAACTCAAAGAGCCATCCACCCGGCTGCCGAAGCTTGAAAAGATGGCGTCCAGTGAAATAGCGTTCATGATGTAAGCGCCCTTTCTACTGACCAACCCCTGGATATTCTAGTATGGACCAGTTTGGGATTTTTGTTAAGGTGCCTGCTCCACTGCGAAATTGTTTTTGTTAATCTATTAAGCGTGAACCAACGATTATTTAGTCGATTGTTTTGCTGTTCTTGCTGTGTGGCCCATCTGCAATTTTGTGGTTCGTAGTTCCCGTTTGTGTTCCTTCTGTCGATTGACATTCCTGACGGACACCTTCCCATGTCGGTCAAAAAAGTTTCAAAGGAATTAACCCACCTTTCGCAAACCACAATCCCCCTGGCTCCATAGCGGCTATAACTATCATTGTTCGGGTTGTAACATCTCGCCTTCATCCCAAGCCATATTTTGTACTCTTTGGTTAGATGGCCGCCATAATAGCTTTCGCCGTGCTTTTTATTTTTTTGGCTTGCGCGTTCGATTTGAAGGCACCCGCAAGACATGGTGTTACCAGAGACGAGATTATTTCTCTGGACTACTACGGGTTTTCCACAATCACAAATGCAGGAATATCGAATACGTTTTGGCTGACTGCTCTGATCTATTCCAGACACTAGCAGCCTTCCAAACTTTTTCCCGGTTAAATCCCTAAATCCGATTCCGCGTTTTTCCTTTTTGGCATCAGGTGACATAAAAGGCATGTCCAAGCATTTTGTTTAGTTGACCAAGAAAGGGTGGAAAACTTTCCACAGACTTCGCACAAGCTTCCGCCCTTCCTTCGGTCGGATTTTTCACCCGCCATCAAAAAGGCATTGTAGGATCATCTTCTGGTTCTGCATATCCAGGATCAATCGGAGGATGAACCGGAGCTGCTGTTGGCGCTGGCCTGCGTGCTGGTAGCGGAACATCGGCTGTTTTGGGCCGGGCTGCTGCTGGTGCTGCCTGATTGCGTGGCGCCCTTACCCGGATGCCACCGACTAGCTTGCCTCCAAAACTGACATTGGGATCGTCATAAAGCACAATCTTGTGTCCGGGCCATGTGTCTGTTTCTTCGCTCTTAACGATCTGGGCGATGATCTGGCCATTGGTGGAATTTAGAACCATCGGCTTTTCCACTTCATCGAACGAGACGCACCACTTGTGTTCCTCGGGCGCACCTTCCTTGGCTACGTTATCTTGGAATATTTGCCTGATTGTTACTAACACTCCCGGCCCCACGTCTGCGCGAGTCAGGAACTTACTTTGTTTTAATCCGCTTATATGCACTGTGTTTGTCCTTTCATGTTTCGGTGTTGTTTATTGTTGTTCCGAAATTGTTTACCGCCTCGCTTACAAAATTCGCCTGCATGACAATTCATCTAAATTCCAGCCTTTCATGGTTTGCAACGGCGTCCTCCATGCCCGCAATAAGCATCTGGCCGTTCTCTCGGTCGTAGCTATCTTCGAGTTTAGGAACAAGTTCGCGCAGCGTCGGCAACATCTGCGTCATCTCCTCTGGTGTTAAGTGGCCGTCACAGTCTGAATGATTGAACAGCGGCCACAGCGGGTGATCCTTGGCTTGGACATATTGCCCATCGTGATAATGCTCGTATAGATCCCCGTTGAACCCGGCAAGATTGTAAAGTTCTTTACGGAAACATCCGAACCCAGAATACGCCCAATGCGCATCGCAGTGTGTAAAATCAATTCCCATGGCGAGCCTCCAGTCCTTGAATATGCCCAAGCAATGCTTCCAATTCCGCCAACCGGCCATGTTTTTCATCAGCGATCATGTGCTTTCGCATACGGATTTCAGTTATGCGCGTCTCGGCCCATGATTTGACTGCGGGGAGCAGGTCTATGGGTGGGACTGGGAATGGTTCGCTCACTTTTTCTCCTTCAAAAGCTTTGCCGTGCGCTTTTCTATGCGGTATAAAATAGATAAGGCGAGATCCCAATCATGCAGGCAAATGGCGCGGTAAAATGACATTCCCATCTTGGAAAGTTGACCATCCTGGGGTTCGCCATCGGAGAAGCGTGGGAGTTTTTTGCACAGATTTCCGCAGGCGCAAGTCGTCCACCATCCAGACTTTCGCTTTGCAAGGTCACAGTCGCGATTGATTGGTTTCTTCTTAATCGCTCGCTTGAGAAACGTGATCCAGTTGAATTTCGATTTCACAAATCCTCCCTTTCCACATCCCCGCGCCATTCTGAATCTATAATGTCCTGCTCAAGTTGCGCCTCATCGTTGGTCGGGTCCAAATCTTCCAGCCTCACATACGGTGGTAATGCGGGGAGGGTCATAAATTGGCCCATTCCATCAAAGTAGCGACAGCAAACCAGATCGCCACAAATCCTATCTCTAAAACGATTATCAGGGCGTAAGGGGCTACGGCGCGTATCATGGCAGTCATAGAAGTGACCCCTCAAGCATTCGCACAGCCTGATCCGGCTTTGAATCCCTCAGCAGATACACCGCCGCCCGCACATCATGGCGCAGGTTTTCCAGACTGGCCCGGAGTAAATCCACTTCCTTATTGTCGGCCCGTGCGCAGATTTTAAGCTGTCGCACCATCCATTCGCGCCACGCCACGGGCAGCGCGGGCATTCCGGGTTGAGCTTGCTGTAACACCTCAAGGGCAGCCTCAGCTTGGGTGATAGGTTTCGCGGTCATGTAGTTTGTCTCGCATGGAGTCAGCAAATGTTTGTTGGCCATCTGCTCATTATGCCGCGCTACGGCGTCCAGCGTTTCGGTGTCGGGGGTGTTCATGGTTTGGTTTGTTTGGGGTGTTCTTTTGGTTTCATTTTGGTGATGGTATTTTGCCGTCCCACTGGACAAGAAGGATTGCGTTTACGATTGATACCAGCGATGGCTTGCATGGGTGCTTTTCGCGTGCCTGGTTCAATTTACTTAATACCTCCGGTGTCAATCTCACCTGCCTGAAAGAGTCATGTTTCTTCGACATGCGCTTATTTAATCATGGGTCACGGTGGGAGTCAACAAATACTTTGTATTATTTTTCATTTATTTTGCACCATAACAAAAACGCGCCCAATCTGAGGGCGCGTCTGAATGAGTCGGGTGGGGTCTAGGTATGGGGTTATTCGCCGGTGGCTGCTGCAATGGCTGCGCGCGCTTGCTCAGTCGCTTTTTCCATCGGATCGGTTAAGTCCCGATGAGACGCTCCAGGTAGATACTCGGTCGATTGCTGTATGCGGGAGTATGCGGAAAGCATAGCCTTAAGTGCTTCGAGTAATTGCTCATGTATATTCCAGCACAGCGCCAAGCGTTCGGCATTGGCCTCATCCTCGATTGACAAACCACGTTCATCATAAACACCAGCCTTTGCTAAAACCTTGGCAATCACACGCTGTTCGCTTTCGATATAAGAGCCATCAACAAACACTTTGGCTTGTGTAAATTTCTGCGTGATCATAGTTTTCCTTTGGCCCGAAGCTTCTTAAATTCCTCATCTGCGGCCTTGGCGAATTCGGCTTGGATTGCTGGGTCACATTGTTCCTTTGGGCGCGGCATATAAACAGGCTTACCAGCCAACTCTTTCCAAAGGCGATTCTGGTTTCTCCACGAACGGCGGGTTCTCATATTGTCTCATTATTGAAGTTGCTTTGGCCATCGCCGCGCCCAATCTCAACCGCAATCACGTTGGCAATGTAAACAGGATCGCAAATGCCATTTATACCATACGACCGGCAAATGCGGGTTGCGGCTCGTTTTAAGTCAGCCGGGCAATCGGTGCCCCGGAATGCTTCCTCAAAAAATGCCGCATCCTTCTCGCAGGCTTGTCGGCAAAGCTCGTTTACGTGAACGCTCATGACTCATCACCTCGGTTTATAACTTTGCCCGCTTCGCAATACACTTCCCAAGCCGCGCAGCAGAAACAATCACCGCAACCGCAAATTCGCCCTGTGGCCGCATGAGGGTTTAGTTGGTTCTCGTAATTAGGAACGGTTCTATTTTTATCTTTCACTTTTTACCTTTCACGTTTCCGGGTCGCCCCCGGTGGCTTTCGGCATCAATAGCCGAGACTCGCGCCCGCGATTAACAGGCGCAAGGCTCGATTATCGGCGCAACCACCCATCGGCCTGGAGCCTCATAAGCGAGCGCAAGGCTACAAGGGCCAGTAATTCTCTCATTGCTGGTGTTGAAACATCGGTTCGACTTCGAGCATGTTCGGCAATGGCCATGTTTATAGAAAGCCATGCGCCAGCAAAGTCTTTTGCCCCCTTCTCGTGCAGCTTTTGGGTGGTTTCACCAGAGCGATCATGTTTGATTTCTATTTTCATAAATCTATTGTCCACTTCTGCTATTCAACACTTCCCGCACCCAAGCCGCCAGCTTCATCCTGCGTTCATTGGCAGCACGCACCCAGCGCGATTTTTCCAGGGGCAGACAGCGCACGAATAGCTTTGACGTGTGCTGCTGGTCCTCAGGCTTGACTGCGTTCTGGTTATGTTCGGGGGCGGGCATGGGGTTAATCCTCGGTTGCTGCCTTAATTGCCGCTCGCACTATTTCAAATGCTGCGTGTGACGTTGGTATGGCAAACGAGGCATGGTGACACGCCTCTAATAGTTGCTGGTGCGTGTTCCAGCACATCACAAGATACTTCGCGTCAGGGTGGTTCGGATCGAAAGGTATGAGCAGGTCACGCTCTGAGTCCCTGAGCTGGAGCGTTCCTTTTCTGCGATTAACAGATAGGACAATCGGGCGCATTCCGTACTGTCCGGTCAGGCACCACTCATTGCCAAACTTCTGCCAAGCCAGAGGCCCCTTTGTAAATGTCATATGCTTTATGAGCAACACCCGCAGCAAGGCGCATCTTCGCACCGTCCACGGCTATTTTGAGTCATTACAGCACCGGAGGAAAACCGGACCACTGACAGGCTACGGCGGGCCATGCGCCGATCATTGGCTAGTGTTCCTTCCTCAAAGCCTGCCATCTCATCCTCGCTTGCGCCATGCTCCTCGGCATCTTCCTGGCGGGCTTGCGTGCAGCTTTGGTGCTCGGCGTGCCCTCGGCCAAAGAAACAAATCGGTTCACCCCGGCGAATAGCTTCGCCGCAATGCGTGCACGTTCCTGGATATTTGCTAATCATGGTTTTCATTTCAGTTTACTTTCTGTTTTTCCCGGATTGCTTCCGGTAGCTTGCTGGCACAATCGCCAGCCCAGTGGCACCCAACTTTGAGAGCCACGGGGCCGGGGCGATTAGATGGGCATGGGATGATAATGCAAAAACAGTCGATTCCAGGGTAGCGGCATCTTGGATGCGTTTTGAATAGCTTCGTCACGTGTGGCAAATCCCGCCACCGTCCGGGGCATGTCATCCTTCCCGATAATTTGAACGGTCCAGCAACCGTCTTTGAATCTGAATCTATCTGCATTGGGTGAAGTTGGATAGCTCCATTCTACAGACTTAGTTTCTTTCATATTTTTACTCCAATCAAAAGCCAGTGCCCGCAACGGATGGCAGGCAATGGCGGTTCATGTTTTGTTTAATATCTTGGACGCCATTGGCCACGTTCCCATACTGGCCACAAGCCCAGATTGGCATCCTCTACGGTGTGCATATGGCCACAGTGTAGGCATCGGACTGGCCACGGATCGGTTTTCAGTGTTTGCGGCAGCTTAAAGTATTTTTGACATCCATTGCACGCTACCGAATGGCTTTTGTTTAACACTGGATTGGACAGAGATCCACCCTGCTGCGCCCGCTTGATATCCTCCCAATCATAACCAAAAATTGTGTTCATGGGGTTTCATGTTTGTTAAGGGTTAGTGTTGGCAATTACAAAGTATCCACGCGGAATGGTTTGCCCCCGATTTATTTCGTGCAGTCGTCCAGTTTCGCCATGCTGCAATCTAAGCTTTTGGTCTCTAGCAATGGTCGAAAGTGGAGAATCAGCGTCAATGGTTCCAACCAGCGCAATTTGATGCAATGCAAAGCGCAATCCCGGAAGCAGATTGCGATCACTGGATTGCGTATCGTCAATGGCTTTCTGGGCCAGCGTCATGCCAGGCTCGGAAAGCTTGATTGAATCGCATAATCCATAGTTGAACCGCTCTGGGAATTGCGGGTTATAGTCTCGGCTTTCGGTTATTTTCATTACTTAACTCCTAAAAATCCCCATGCTCACATGGGTAGAACCTAAGCCAGCGAGAGCCAGCAAAGACCATGCAAACATGGGGGAAAGGTTTTTAGTTACTGCTATGAGGGTTCTACGTCTCATAAATTGGGTTAAAAGGTTAGTTTGCTTTTGGCCGTGCGTTTTTGGACAGCATCAAATGTTTTAAGAAACCTGATTGTCGAAGGTTGAAATACTGTTGTGCCATAGCGTTCGACTGATTGCGTATTGGCTTTGAACTTTGAAAGTTGATATTGAATCTCAAGGCCAGCCAATTCAGACAACTTTTCTGGAAGCGATTTCATGTGGTTACGTTTATTACAAGCTTCAAATCTTCCTCGGTTATGCGCTCTGAGTCGCGGATAGCCTTTAGTCGTGGTTCGAACTTCTTGTCCAATTCGGCACGCACTTGGTCCTCGGTTTGTGGGATAATCCAGAGCAAATAGACTCCGCCTTGAATAACCCATTCCGGGCCACGATACGCGGCAAGCTCCGGCCATGATCGGATCTGCGTCTCTGTGGCCCTGCGCACCTTGGCAATGCACTTGTCGAAATCGTTAGATCCATGCGCAATCGGATAATAAAAACAACCGTTATCCTCGTTTAGACTCACCGCCCGGCCAACAATGTCAGAATACAGCCCGCAAGATTCCAGTGAATAGGCCGTGCCCGCAATCTTGGTTCTCCGCACTGGCCTCACTCCGTTCTCGGTTCTCAAACAACCGTGATTTTTTCCACCGCATTCACAGCGGCAAATATCCTCACGCGCTTCCCAACAGGCAGGCCCGCAAGTATGGCCAGAAACTAATGCGATCATATTGTTTGAATTAAAATCGCCCGCCACCATATGCTGAACCGAAGCACGCAAAAGCGCGCACAACGACATGCAGTGACGGGCTAAAGACTGTTTTAGATTTGGGTGACGGTTCAGCTATCACAACCCACACAATGCACTAGCTAGACAAATCAATCAAGCACTTTCTCAAACTTTCTGCATTTATTTTTGTAATCGCTTCTAACCAATGAAATCAGGCGAATAATGGCATTGCCTACGCTCACATTTGACCCAGGACGCATTTTTATTGCATGGTGTGGTAGATTGGACCATGCTTTCAGCAGTCTATGGCCTTACCCGCTCTTAAGCTCGAAGATGCCCCGGATAATCCAGGCAACCCAAATCTTGGAGACTTGTCAGCCGATGCTTTGAGCATTAAACAGGGTATAAGACGCACATTAAGACAGGCCGTTAATCTACAAGAGCTTGCGTATAATGCTGCTTTAGAGCTTAAGCTAAAACCTGGAGAGACAGAACCTCCAGACCAAGCACGTGCCCGCGCAATGGCCATAGCCTCAGTGGTTAAGGCATGGGAAACAGCCGTTGATCGTGTGCGTATCTGGCGTGGAAAACCCCTCCCATCCAATCCCAGGAATGCCCAACCTAAACCCTCAAAACAAGTAGCGTTTAACCCGTTCAAAGAGCAGTAACAAAGCAACACACGTTGCATTCAGGAATAGGGGGCTTATTAAGGGGGATCATCCCTTACCTTGTCAAGCATGTTTATCGTTAACCCTCACAACTTTGTTTGTAATCAGGTCAATAGATTAACAATCCTTAAGGAATCTACTCGGTTGACCAGGGGGTGGCGCCAGGTGCCAGGCCAGTGGGCTATTGGGCGAGGGTCCACGCGGTTTAAGACCTGAGATCTGGTGCGTATCAAAATCCTTGTAATGAACCGACATGAGTTCTGATGTAAATGTAAATCCTAAAACGCAATCAGGATTAAATCCAATCTCCCCCTGTACCCCCTCTTACTCTGTCTCTTACTCTGACTGTGTCAATTGTAGGGTTACATTGTCAACGTTTGTAAACGATTTGTGTTGACACTTTATGGTGTTTTGGGAGGATAATTGCATATGGCTGGATACACAAAACTGTTTGAATCTATTTTGGACTCCACCGTTTGGGGTGAGAGTAATGAAACTCGGCTGGTGTGGATTACCATGCTGGCGATGAGGAATAAAAATCACATGGTTGAGGCAGCGGTACCCGGGTTGGCGAGGAGAGCTAGGGTTTCAATTGAGGACACGGAGAAGGCTTTGAAGAAATTCAGTTCTCCTGACCCGTACTCGAGGACAAAGGATTTCGAGGGTCGCCGCATAAGGGAGGTTGATGGTGGTTGGCTGATACTGAACGGGGAAAACTATCGCAACAGGCTTAATATGGATGAGCGCCGGGAATATCAGAGAATAAAGCAGGCTGAGTACCGTGCAAAAAAGAAAGATGGTAACGGGGTGCCATTATCTGCTAGTGAGATAATCAACAAACGGGTTCGAGAAGATCCAATAACTAAAGCAGACCGAGCTGCTATGAGAAAGAAGGGAGTTGTGATGGCCTCACCAACAGTTTCAGAGGAGTATGACTTGGGAGATACTGAAGACGTTAAGGCAGGGGTTCCCTAAATCATCCTGGCAATATCAAAGTTAATCCCATCCTTAACTTTATCGTTCAAGACTTGGGGTTTTGGAGGTTCTTTAACGATCTTGGCTTTTCGTTTGGCGAGGTACGCCTTAACTAATTCTACAGGATCACCAATCCCTTCCTGATCCAGATACCTCTGGGTCGATTTAGTCAGGGGATAATCACCGTATTGAAATGGTTCACTCATGATGTTCTCTCCGGTAAGCAGGTGTAACAGGAACTTCCTTGCGCAGTCCAGGTATGCCCGTCTTTAGATGTTCAGGTAGGGTCCGGCCCCGGCGAGGGATCACGTTTCCTTGTGCATTCTTATCTCCCTGCCGTGCTGCCCACTGCACGCCTTGGGGTATGGCCAGCGACTTAGCGTATTCGTTAATGAAATTCTGACGTTCGTGAGGATCATGCAGGCGACCAAGGTCAAATATCTCCCGGCCAATCGGCACTTCCTCAACCAACCCCAACAGTCCAGCAGCAACGCCAGCAGGCAGACCCTGTGGTTTCGTACCAGCCTTTTTGTTAAGCTTGGAATCAGTGACTCTCCTGACCGTGGCCCCGAGTTGCCCAACTTGAATCAATGGATGATGCAATAACCATGTCGGAACATCTCCCAACGGTGTTCTCATCTCTCCAGCCTTAACATCTTTGGATGGCCGTTTCTCTCCCGGTTGATAATAACCACCGAACAGTTTTGGATTGAAGTAACCGAGTAACAAAATAGCCCCACCGATTGACCCGGCCTTAATCTGGCGAGCAATCAAGTCGGCTTGTTCCATGGGCAGTTCTTTAATTCCTTTAGCATAAGCAATAGCTAGTTTTGTTGCACCCACCGGGAATCCAACAGCAGCTTGAAGTGTGCGCGCAACGAGATTTGTTGGAATCCTGACAATTGGAACAGCCACCCTCATGGCTGTTGCAGCCGTAGTTCCAACAATGGAAGGCTTGTTCCTTTTCTCAATCGAAGCAATCAACGCCTGCCAGCCAGTTACTAATCGGTTATCTTCGAGGAACAGCGCTCGGTTAGCCTCTTTCATGGCCTTAACACCCATCTCCATCTGAACGGCTGGTTCGGTGACATCAACACCCTTGCGAATGTATTGTTCCGAAATCTTGGCCATCACCCGTGTGAACACCGAACGCTTGAGCGGAGTTTTCAGCATGGCGTGGAGCCGTCCAAAATAGGAAACCATCTCTTGTGGAACAGCGTGGCGACCTCCAAAGATCGTATCCAGATCGCTTTTACCGTGACGCAGGGTTTGTGCCGAATCCTTCAAAGTTTTCATGAATGTTTCAGCTAAAACTTTGGCCTCGATACGAACACTGGACGCACGTTCGGTTTCAAGACGCTTGGCAAATTCAGGAAGTGTCTTTGCCAGTCCGTAACCCACCGCCTCTTTCATAGGTTCAAACATTATCCCCTCGGCAGCAGCAGAAATGAGTTTCACCACACTGATCGGAGAGGAGAGAACTCCCTCGCGCCGCGCCCATCCGATCAGAGATGCACCCTTCTGATACCATGTCCTGTGCTTCAATTGGTCTTTAAGCAACGCCAGTTGGAAATCCTGCTTGGCACGCTCATACTTGGCTCTCAAATCCTGTGCCTCTTTATCCAAGGTGAGTGGTTTACGAACCTTCTTGGAAAAATCACCACGTTCAAGCTTGTCCTGTAACTTGGAAATCTCATTTTCCATACGGGTTTTAAGAGATTTCAGACGTTGTGCCTCAGTCACCTCAGGCTTACCGAACATTTTATTGAATTGTTCCTTTAACGCATCACGTTTTGCCTTCAATGCGTTGGCCTCGGCGTCGTATTCAAGTTGGGTTTTGCTTTTTACGATCTTGGTTCTGGTCGCAAGCTGATGTTCCAGGTCAGCTATCTCATGAGTGAGCCTTGTTTTAACAGCATCCAGAGAAGATTTGAGTTGGCGCGATGGATCGGTGACAGTAACTCCGTACCGTTTCTTGTATTCATTAACCAGCTTGGTCAATCGTCGCTCCTCATTAGAAAGTGTCTTTCGTTCAGGTCCGGTTTTCTGCAAAGCCTTACGTGCCAGCAAATCCTCAAGCTTTGCCACCTGTTGTAACTGGCCTTTGATGTCTCGAATCGTGACCTTGATCGGATCTTTGCTGAGAGGCGTGAATTTTCCGTAACCGGACATTGCGTCCATCGTATTTCTGCGCGACCAATCCGGGATAATGTCTTTCACCACATCATGAACGGCGTTTGTTAGGGCATCACGTTCCGTTATACCTCGACGCACAAAGTTTTCCATTAGTTTTTGAATGAAACTTCCCATTTCTGGAAAATCACGTTCAGCACTTGTCAATGATTCCTTGATGTCGGATACAATTTTGGTTCGTTGAGCATCCAAATCCTCAGGAGCGGGTGTGGACTTCTCTTTCTTAACTCTCTTAACAGTTTCCTTGACTGCATGATCCACTTCAACCTGTGACTGTTTTGGCTTAGCCTCCGCAGCCTCAACCTCAGATCTGGCTTTAATAATCTTTTCGTGTTGAGAGTTAACTTCTGATTCCTCGGCTGGGGTAAGTTCCTTTCCACCCTTCATGGCACGCTTGGCTGTGATCATTTTAGCCAGATTGAACTGCTCGTCAGCCATCATCTTTCGAGCGTTCAACCCCCGGGCTGTTTCACGCCCCACACTTTTGTTGATGTCGTACAACTCCAATAGATCATCGCTAAGTTTTGCCAACGCCAATCTTTCCTGTTCAGCCAATTCAGGAGCACCGTTTTTGATGTGCTCGTTTACCAGTGCGGCAGACCGTTCGTAAGCGTTCTGTGTTGCGATTTGTTTTTGTAGAAGCAATGCGTCCTCGGTATCTCCAATAGCTCTTGGACTTTCCTTGAGTTCGGCTACCAAATCATCAACTTTTTGTGGATCGTCACTGGCAATTTTGGAAGCCTCGTCCCAGACATTACCAAAGCTTCTACGAGCCTGTTCAACGGCTGGCCTCAATCCTTTAGACATTCGTTCACCAGCAACAACCTCATTCTTGACGCTGGTTTCAAACGGTGTTGAGGCTTCAAACTCAGATGGTGTTGCCCCACCCATCCCGGCAAATGGCGCAGTTTCTTTCTGTAATCGCGCCTGTATCGCCTGTTGTTCTGGAGTTAATAAAATCCGTGAGGGTTGGGCTTGGACCGGGACTTCTTCTTGTGTTCCGGCAGTGATTTCAGGTTCGGTGTTTCCTTTGCCCACGCCTTGCAATTCCATTTCGGGTTGTGGCTGGCGAAGCATTTCTTCATTTGGGCTTTGCTTTTGAATGGCATTTGGTTCTCCTGGTGTTATGGATTTAGACATCACTTCTTGTGTTGTCCGTGGTAAAATCTTAGCTGCCTCTCTTGCTAAATGAACTGCTGGCGCAGCAGCCATGAATGTATCAATTCCAGCCTCGGTTAATAGCTTAGAAACTTTTTGGGTATCTCTCTCGTCCTCTGGCAATGCCATTTGCTCGCCCAATTCCGAAGCGATACGCGGAGCTTGTTCGACTGCATTCTTTCCCATTAGTCCGGTCCACAAACTGGACACTAAAGCTTTCCCAACCGTCCCGGTGGATGCCAACCCGAGGCTCCCAGCCATGTACATCAAATTTCTTGGAGTGGTTAAGGAATTGATGGCAGGTCGTAATGCCTCGTTTATTCCTTCCTCGGTTTTAGATCCCGCCGTCCCTTCCTCCTTGATTAGATAATCACCCAATTTTAGAATGGGTTTATCCATAAAGGTTTCTTCCTCATAGATAGATTTTTCACCGGGAGCAGCAGGAGGAAGATTAACCATTTCACCACCCATTTTAACTGGTGGTTGTTCAAACTGTGGGGCCACTAACTCATTTTCATCAACTTGTCGTATTCGTTTTGCCTCGGCTTCATGTAACCGTTGTGCAAAATTATTGGCCTCGTCAATGCTTTTGAACGGACCTCCAAGTGGAGAATTACTTCCCGACCTCCACAAGTTGATTGCTTCGTCATTTGAAACAAGTTTTCCATTTACGATTGTTGGAATTACCCATTCTCCAGAATCATCGCCAACACCAATGCTACGCACTGTGGCTTGTTGTCCGTTTGAAAGAGTTATTGCTGGTCTTTTTAATGATGAGGAAACTGACTCTGGCGACTGCTGTTCTGTAAGAAGATCCTCAACGTGATACACCGGACCCGCATGTGGAGGTGTGGGATCGTCCAACAACTCATCAACGGTGTAATAGGCCATTTACGACTCCTCTGAATCTGTTTCGTCTTCAAGGTCTGCAAGTTCTGAATCAGTTTCAGATTCATCCGATGCAAAAGTGTCTTTCATTCCCTCAGACCTTGGAGGCATCAATCCCACGCCATCATAATAAAGTAAACCCTTCGAGGTCTGATACAGTTTACCTTTTTCGAGTTTGGTATCCTTGCTAAACACTTCGTATTGATCTGGCGCACTATTTGATGATTGGGGTTCAATTTTTGGCTGTGACTCTGGTTTGATGCGAAGCTTCTTAATAAGGTCTCCAAGGGTCTCGCCTGTTTTCTGAACATCAATTTGAAGATAGTTGTAATTATCATCTTCTTTTGAAGCCTTTGAGAGTTGATTCTGTGCATCAAGGTAAGCCTTCTTTGCCAAAAGAAGATCGGTTCGGTCAGCCAGTGAAATACGCTCAGGTGAGGATGGTATATTTCTGGCTGACATTCCGGTTCCAGAAGCGTTTGGAATGCTTATCATTCCCGGGATTGGTTTTCCGTTTTGATCCAGAACAGATCTGGATTGTAGATCACTTGGAATAAAAGCTGGCGTCATGTGCGCTTTAATAAAGTCTGTCTGACCACCTGTTCCCATGTATGGAAAGAATGCAGAACTTGCTTGAACTGGATCAACTCCAGATGCAATAGCGTGAGCATACGTCTGCATCGCTTGTGCTCTGAGAGCATCCTGTTTCATCTTTTCCTGAACCTTAGCTTCTGCATCAGCCAACTTCCGTTGCTCAATCTGAACCATTTGGTCGTGATAAGCCTTTTCAACTTCCAACTGTTGCTGTTTGTAAATGGAAACTCTTTCTATTTCCTGTTGTCTCAGAGCAACCTCGACCTGTGCACGTTGAGCATCGTGCGCGAGCCTTTGCTGGGCATGAGCAATCTGCGAGGCTACCTGTGCCCCTTGTTGACCCAGGCTGTAGCCTTTGGTGTATGCGTTGGTGGTGTCGGCAGGCTTTAACCAACTCGGTATCGGATAGTTTGGCATGGAAATTCTGTTCTACCGATTAACTCAATCCAAGGCATTATGGATTCTTTACGTCCATCTTCAAAAATGTCTCTGTCGAGAGCGGTTCTTCTCTCATCAATGTCGTACTGTAACAACTTGAAAAGTTCTTTTTGGTGTTTTCTTAACTGTGCATCAGTCCTTCTTTTGAATTTCATAATCAGTTCATGAAAAAGAAACAGAGACAGGAAGTGCTTTTGTAAATTGGATCTTCTGCATCTCTTGTTTCAAAACACTTGTAAGTGTTAAGTATGAACAATGTTCCCATAACAATATTTCCATATTGGATCGCGGTTGAATGTCTAACGCTTATGTGGAACATGATGTTCAATCTCCACCAAAGTAGTCACTTCCCCAATCTTCGTATGGCAACGGATAATCATTCAAGTCTCCATACGGAGGTGAATACAAACCCGGCAATCCCTGATTTGAATTACCAAACAATGTATCCATTGGAGCCGGACTATTCCACCAGTCACCAGATGAGATCGCTTGTCCAAATTGATTACGATCCGATTGGCTTATACCTGGTGTTTCGTATGGCAGAGAAAATTCTGGATCTTCCCACCAATTATATCCAGTGTAATTGTCCCACAAGTTAGGAGACGTAATCGGTGTTCCAAATGGCGATCCCGATCCAGAACCCGCCCATAAATCACTTTCCGATCCTGCCCACAAATCTGGGGCAGTTATTGGTGAACCGAATCCGGGATTTTCCGGTGCCGTTCCAAACATGGCATTGAGAGTTGGATCTAGGCCCATTCCAAGAATACCAGAATCTTCATATCCCGGAGGACCAAATACCGTGTTGTTAAGGAAAGAATTTACGTTAGGTGATGTTCTTCCCAAATTCCAACCCGAAGTTACAGAAGCGTTTTGCGATGCGTTTTGGATAGAATCTGGTGGACGACCAGGGGGAGGTTTTGCACTCCAAAGATTGGGGTTTGTAACCGGATTTGGATTTCTAGCGTTTAATGGTCCTCCAACCATAGAACCTGATGGTCCGGTTCCAGCACCACCCGACAATGACGGCATTGTAATACCCGGAATTCCACCCGGATTAATTCCCGGAACAGATCCTTTACCAGCAGCAATTGCCTCAAGCAATTTCCTGAATTCTTCATCAGCAGCTTGTTTAGGATTCGGAGCAGCCGCAGATATGTTTGCCGCAGCGTTCGCGGCCTGTTGCGCTTCTGGACTTACGAACATCGAGGATATGTCGAACGGTGCAGCTTTAGGAAAATGCCCTAGTAAGGCTCCGTACTGTTGCTGGCCAGTGTTTTGAAGTGCTAACGAATTCAGACCAAGGTTACGCAAGTATGCCGCGCCAGCGTTCGGACTGTCACCGAATGATTGACCTGAGGCAATCCCACGCTCGGCTGCACCTTGGGAAAGTTGATCGATTACGTCCCGTGGTAATTGTCCATGAAGATTTGACAGAACTGATTCAAACCCAGGTGTGCCCGCGACCTGTCCAGCTTGCTGATTGTAATTGAACTGATTGTATTGGTTTGCCAGATCCATCAATCCAGGCAACGCGGTAGTATCACCACCAATGGCCTGCCACATGGAGGCGATTGGGTCCGGTATCAGTGGAGCACCACCGTAGGCGGGCGTGTATCCAGGTGGTATTGTTCCCGGGAGATTTGATGGAATTGGATCGGGCATAAATTATTTCCTTATCCTCCGTAACCTGGAGGTGGTCCGTGACCGGGCATGTAATTGACCTGTCTGGGTGGAGGTGTCCACGGTTTTGTAACAGCGTTGGGATTAACCTGACCATTCCATGCTGTGTATGGACTTCCAGCAGCTTGCCATGATTGGATAGGCGTCATTGGCGCGGCAGCGGCTTGGGTATTAAACAACGGATGAGCGACTGTGCCCGATTGAAGATTTCCGGGAACCTGCCATTCTTTCATAACCGGATTGAAGTACGTTCCTTGAGGTGAACCTTGGGGTGCCACGGTTCCGTATGGACTTGAGTATCCACCGGGGAAGGCTTGAGTCAGTGCATTTTTCTTAGCCAGTCCCGAGGCCATCAACGCAGCTTGAGCACGTTCGTAAGCAGGCGTTCCAGGTTGGTTGGGATCTTCTTGGATACCAGCATATGGGTCATACAGATGTCCGGGCACTCTCTGCCATGGTGCAAGTTGTCCACCCTGATTGGTTCCGTATCTTCCAAGGACCGGATCGTAATTCCATTGGGTGTTCCTCGGACCACCAATGCTCATGCCGCGATACAAATATGGATTTACAGGCATATCAGGTGAATTTCAAAAGTGCCGTTTTTGTTCCAACCCAGACCCGAGCATTTACTGAATCATACCATATTAAGGATGGATTAAACTGATGCATCACGGGCGCAACTGGAACAGATACGACTGTAAGAGATGCAGGATTTATATAATGCATTGTTATTACTTTTGGTGCATTGGCGGCCAATACTTGCATTCGATGTGTGCAGGAATTGAAAACAGCGGAGTAAACATCGGTACTTAAAGTGATGAAAGTTGAAAGATTTGGACTGGTTGGATTTACCAGGTACACTTTATTTCCGGGACTGTAAGCTGCATAAACTCTGTTTGTGTCTGGGCAATATCCAACACCAACGGTTGAGTCAACGGTTGAGAAATTTGTTATTGCAGGTACAAAAGTTGCAGCGTTTATGAGAGCCATACCAGCCGTTGGTGCAGGAGAAAAATAAGAACCAAATGACACCACTGAACCAATGGATGAAATGTAAACAAGATCCTCGTTGGGTGCGAAATGATCGGGTCCGACAACGAAATTTACAGTAGCAATTAGTGCCGTGTATGAAAATGACGTGCAATTCAGAACGTAAATAGTTTCTAAGGCATCTGACATCCAAAGTTTATCCCGATCATTATCGTAAGTCGCAAACACCGGGGATGCCGGACCACTTAATGTGGTGCTGTTGGAAATTGTTCTGGTGACTGGATCGATAGATGCAACCCTGTTCAGTAATCCAACAGTGTAACCGACATAAATCTTTTGGTGAACGTCCTCATAAAATATCATGCTGATTGCGTCTGCGCTGATACTGAAAGCGTTTAGGACTACTCCACTGGTTGAAATCTCAAGAAGTGTTTTAAGATCCGAACCATTAACGGAAAAAATTGTTCCGGTTCGGTTACAGAACACAGACTGTCCTGATGCTACCACATAAGTTGCGTCCAGTGTCGGGGTCACCAGCGGAACACATGCGTCCCCAAAACTAAAAGTAGCAGAGCAAGTAACTCCTCCGGCAGTGACTTGAATTATAACTGGATACAAACCAGCTGGAACTGTTGGGGTTCCTGAAATCAATCCAGAACTGCTTAATGTTAATCCGGGTGGAAATCCACCAGCGACTAGAGAATAAGTTCCTCCAATGGTATCCGTTAATTGTTTGCTGTACGGAACATTTTGGGCAAATGTTGGCAAATCACTCACTGTGGTTATTCCACCAACCGTAATAGTGTAAGCCTTGGTCATAGTGTGACCAAATTGATCCACGGCCTCAATTGTAAAAAACACATCTCCGAGGTCGGCTATTTCGGGTGTTCCTGTAAGGTGAATACTGGATGATCCAACAGTGGCCGTCATCCATGATGGAATAGTTCCTGACACCACCGTGAAAGTTATTGGTATGTTGGCTGAGTTAGCTACGATGGTTTGATTATACGCTTGGCTAATACAAGCATTGGATGCAATCGAACTCAGGCAAATAGCATTCAACTGAGCTTGGCGGCAGGCGTACGAGTACGCGGCACGATCTGCACCGGACTGTGTCAACGATCTGAATGTCCCAACCGGAACAGTGAATGAAAACGGAGATCCATCTGGGCAAAATATCGTGCAGGTCTGTGGATGGTTAACGTAAACAGTGGGTCTGGTTTGTCCGGGTGGGGTTTTCCAACCACCGGCACCGGGAGTTGTGTCGTCAACCAGCAAATCGATCAGTGCGTTTCCTGCTGCGTCATCAGGATCAACATCTGGGTCCGTGACTTCTACTATTTCCAGTACACTTTTGTTATCCCAATCACTTCCAAGTGCAGGTGGGTTTCCACCATTACCAGTTCCAGCAGATCCGCCACGACCAAAATTTGTTCGTGCCGTGCCGGTGCTGTATCCAAGGCGAATCGCAGGATCGGGATCTTCCGATGAATAATTAGTCAGCGGATTCCCGTCAAGACTCGGGCAGAGCACCTTATTTGGACAAGGAATTACGGGCATATTTACGTCATTCCAATATGAATACGTTCAAGACACGCACTGCCAAACGGTTTGAAATTCACGGCAGCGGCATTCTTCCCATTAAAATGTGACAGCTCACCATTCAAAAGCCTTACTGCTTGGGCATGTTTTTCAGCAGCCATTTGCTTTGCGGCAGAGTTGTCAATTCTGGAATATCTCAATGACTGACCTTCCTCGATAATCGCCTCCGGGTTTTGAATAAGGCAATAATCGGTGTCAACTTGAACAGGAATCATTTCAAGTTTTGCCAAAGCTGTAACCTGGGCCGTGGTTCCACTCGGGCAGCAGTTCAGGGGAAGATTGTTGAGATAGTAACGTCGATACCATGCGGTCTGCTCTCCGGGTTCCATTGTTATCAACAACACTTCCTCTCCAGTGGCTGGATCGACTTGAAAGATTTGAACATTTCCAACCGTGATCCCTTTCTGAATCCCGGTGAGTCGGTTCATCTGAAAAGGAAACGCAACGAACGGATGCTCATAGGTTACGAACTGGCCCATGATCATGTTGGTTCCATCAGCAGATCGGATAACGCTGTTGTTAAGATCCAATCCCTGAATAAGAATACGACTCCCAGAATCATCAGCACTTTCGGGAACTATACGAATCAATTGTGGCGCGGGATGAAGATCAACAAATGTTACGGCGTTGTTTCTTGAGTAAGCGGCAACGTCACAACTACGACCAATTCCACACAACCTCGGAAGCCTTCCGTTGCCCCATTGGAGATACTCATAAAATTGATTTCTTATCGGAATTGGGTTACGGCAAACCGTCATCATTTCCAATCGCGCAATCTCTCTTGGCGTGGTGATGTAAGGGCTGGTTCGGTCCACGTTGAAAGCGACCTCTGCCCACGTTCCCCACCAACTTTCGTCACCAGCTTCCCGGCAATAAAGCAACCGTCTTTGAACACTATTCAAATCACTGGCCACACCAGCAACATCAGACGCACACCGGCCCATCACTTGAGGAAAATCACTTAGTCTGATGTCGTAAAGTCGAAGGCGTTGAGGCATAGGTTATATTAGCACGTGATTCCATAATACAAAGCACGCATCTTGTTAGTGGAATACAGATAAAGCCCTCTCACCCGGCAAAATCCATGAACGGTCAATCTGGGCTGAATCTGAAAAGCTACATTTGTTGGTCGTTTAGTAACAGGAGCACACACCACAGGTGGTCTTGGTAATGTCATTCCTGGTTGATATGATTCACCGCGGGGTGTCAGTGGATAACAGATTGGAGGAATGTCCTCACAAGAATCACGCGATGAACACTTTTTCCATTCATGCCAAAAATACCAACAGGGATCTCCATCGGGTCTATATTCCATCTTGAAAACAACCTCACCAAATAAACGGTCCACCCACAGTTCGGCACCGATCAATTCCTTGAGTTCAAAATTGTCACCCCAATTAAATGCAGGAAACTCGATGTATGACGTGGTTCGTTTATCACCATCATTGAACCGTTCAGCAGTGGTCAACTCCCACAGGTCAATTCCGCCATCTGATGCTCTTACAACCGAGAACGCTCTTTGCAATCCTCCAAAGTCAGCAGTGAACAACTGAAAATGCTCCAACCCTTCATACATTCCATGCCAAACAGGGGGTAGTGTGCTTTCAAAGGTTGATAACGGTGCGAAGTCCAACGGAACCAGGGCTGGATGCACGATTCCCTGTTCTGTCTGTCTTGGAAGTGCTGACATCAGCAAACGATTATCAAACTCAATACCTGTGCAAGCGTGAAGAAGGGCGCGGTCATTGAATTTCAGGATTCGATTCTCATTAACCCCAATCTGAGTGTTACCTGGTTGACCGAAATATCTGATCGCCGTGACAAGCGACCTGATTCCCGGCTCAAGTGATTGGTAATATAGATCCCCATTCACCGACACCACGCCACGGTCATTCACTGAACCGTTCACAAGTTGAACCACGGTTTGGACCGGCATGTGGTCTTTGTCTGCTGCGATCCATTCCAGCCGAGTCATTGGAACGGTAAGGGCGTACACTGCCTTTCGCGTGAAGATGTATAACCTTCCTTGGCCAAGTGTTGAATCCAGATTGGCCGCGTGTTTCAAGGCTCGTATATTCCCGGCATTGGTTGGAACCGTGAATCCATCACCTCCAAACGCAAGAGGGTTCTCGGTCACGTTTAGGACCGCATCTTTGAAATGGTATGGTGCTGTTCCTGATGGACCTCCAACAATGTCCCCGGCTGCGTATTGACGATTCTGCGCGTACCACAAGCGAAGCTGGTAATAATCCATGCACGTCGCGGCAGGGATTTCGTTCTGTCCTGGGGTATGGGTTGGGGTAAGAGTGGTTATTCCAATTGACCTTCGAAGCGTGGTTCCATCCCAGAACAGGGGGAGCGTGGGCACAGCAGCCGTTTCGTAATCACCAGCCTGAATTATCTCGAACAGTTCAGCCTGACAAAAGAAGGCTTGTTCAACCAAAGGTGGATTGAAAAGTCCGAACGATGCTGACAGGTCCACAATCGAACCAAGGTCATCAGGAAGCACTTTGTAGATGTGCCCACCGATGGACAGCATCAGATAAGGATTGGCCCCATTTGGCTCGTAAACACTTCCGCCTTGGTACAACGCTGAACCGTCATGGATGCGTCCAAGTCTGTTCCATCCTGCGCGTGTGGTTATGCCTCCGTCACGAACCGTGGCGTTACTGAGCCATGCGAGTTGATTGCGTTTAAGACCATCCGGGTTTGATGGAGTTGAAATTGTTGGATTGAGTATGCTGTTTACTCCACCGGACCAGGAATTGCTTCCATCAACTTGGGCGATGTCAGAATCGTGGGCCTTTGGCATAATGCCTTGGCAGAGTCATAATGCCATGCTTAACTAACTGCAAGTCTTAACCATTACCAACAAAATGAGAGCTGACTTTGAAATCTGTAAATATTGTCGTTACTGGGATACAAGAGTTGATCAATTAGGGATAGTTCCAATGCAAATTATTGCGACCATGAAACCCGGAGAAAAAAGAACTGTGATCGGTGGAATTTGCAGAAGGTATGCTGCAAGTTCAACATCTTGGCCAACCACCCGGGAAGATGATTGGTGTGGAGAGTGGAACAGAAAAGATCCAATGGACTCTGTTAAAGACGCTATGAATGACCACGCAACAAGGTGTAAAAACATGGTCATTCCAGAGGTATA
>Ga0247671_1000144_pt1 | contig 24377 bp, 23 predicted proteins | sample CNK12_metaG_FD_183039 | JGI IMG/M metagenome (GOLD analysis project Ga0247671, IMG submission 183039) | Soil microbial communities from Purdue University Martell Research Forest, Indiana, United States - CNK12 | ecosystem: Environmental > Terrestrial > Soil > Temperate forest > Bulk soil...
AGTCCCGACCGCCACACGGTTATATTTCGACGGCGCGGGTTTGTCCGCGTCTCGCTCCGGGAGCGGTCCGGCATCTCGGTCGGACCTAGGCGTTGCCCAATCGGCCCCCCGGCGGCGGCTCTACAACAATGGGAGCGTCTTATGCCTTCGAAGAACGCGGATCTCCAGCACAGTGCGGTCGTCGTGATCGACATGGCGAACGATTTCGTCTATCCCGGGGGCGTGATCGCCGATGCGGGTGGCCCCGAGTATCAGCGGAGCGCCCAACGGATCATTGGGCCATTGGGCCGCCTGCTCGCTGCCGCACGGCGTGCGGGCGTTACGGTCGTCTACGCGACCGATGCGCACACACCGGCCGATAGCGAGCTCAAGAAATGGCCACCACACGCCATGGTGGGAACCTGGAATGCCGAGATCGTCCCCGGGCTCGCCCCCGAGCCGGGTGACATTGTGTTGGGCAAGCAGACGTACAGCCCGTTCATGAATCCGGCATTCGCGCGCGCGCTCGAGTCGCGCGGCGTGAACCGGCTCTACATCACCGGCCTGCACACCGATTGCTGCGCGCGCCATACCTCGGGCGACGCGTTTCAGCGCGGCTTCGACCTCGTGTGGGTGACGGACGCACTCCAGGCGCTTACGGAGGAGGCGCATCGAACGGGGCTCGAGTACTTCAAGACGTGGTATGCGACCGATCCGGCGCGCCAGCTGCGGACGACCGACGAGGTGGTGACGGAGTGGGAGGTGATCCCCCAGCCGGCGGTGGCATAGCCCGCACCTCTTGCTGAGCGGCCCGCACCCACACCCGGACTTCCGCGAGTGTGGGTCGCGGGCGGTGCAGCCGATGTACCCGTCGCCAGACCGAGTCGGGGGGCGCGGCAGCGAGCTCCTCCACTGTGCCGATGCCACTCGCCATCAGCGCCGCCGCGTGGGCCGTCCCGATCCCGCGCAGCGTCACGAGGCGGGCCGCCCCCCGCACCGCGCGCGCGTCCGCCGGACTCAGGTTGGCGCGATAGGCGATCTCGGCCGTTGGCGCACGCGCCAGCCGGAACACGTCCGTCCACCCTGCGTCGCGCACTCGATACAATACCGCGTTCGGTACGCCGGGAACGTCCGCCAGACGTGGCTCCGTCGAGCTCACGGTCCAGTAGTCGATCCCCGAGAGCACGAGCAGCGCGAACGCGGCAGACGCGAGCAACGTGCGTCGCGTGGTCATTGAGACGAGGAGATGGTACAGCGACCATACCTCGAGCGCGAAGAACGGGAAACCCAGGAACCCGACGAGTGGCATCTCGAAGATCTTGAGACCTTCGAGAAACGGCACCGTGTAAATCCAGCGGCCGCGCGCCACCGAGTTGAACGTCTCCCACAGCACACCGGCGAACAAGCCGGCGGCCATCAAGCGCGCGATTCGGCCCCAGCTGCCTCGCGCGATGTCTCCGAACAACGATCGTTCGGGGTCGCGCGCGTAAAGATGAAACTCGGCCATGAGCCATACGGCGCCCCACGTGAGCGGGTGGAGGAATCGCGGAAAGGCGAGCGCCGCGACGAGCAGGCCCAGGCCGGTCCAGCCCGCGATCCGCAAGCGCGTCGCGTCAAGGATGACCGAGTGCCAACGCAAGTCCCGCCAGACTCCCAGACGGTCCAGGATGCGTTCGCCGAGCAACACGGCGGGAACCACGGTTGCGAGCGAGACGGTGATCCCGACCCAGCGCGCGAGACGGCCCGCGGGAAGGAACACGTAATACCAGTCCTGGAGACGGAAGTTGAGCGCCTCGAACACGAACCAGATCAGCGCCGACCACCACAGCATCAGGACGAGATCGCGCGGGCGTGCGAGCAGCGACTCTCCGCCGAGCAACACCACCGTTTGGTCGAGGATGACCAGCGTGGGATACCAGGCGAACACGTAGAACCACGTGGGGAAGGGCGGGATTTGGTAGGACAAGAGCACGGCGGCGGCGATCAACGCGATCACCGCCGCCGCCAGTCTCACCCGGGCTCGAGCGACAGCGTCGCCCTCCGCGCCCCCCGGCTCCCCGTTCAGGCTCGCTCCTTCTCGAGCTGGCGGCCCAGCTCTATGATCGTGTCCACACAGATGGCCGCATCGGCGAGCGTCGAGCGAAAGTTGGTGACGCAGCCGCGCAGCACGAACGTCCCGTCGAGCGTCGTTCCGGAGACGAACATCCGTCCGTCGCGATGCGTCCGATCGAGCAGCGTGCGGTTGAACGCGTTGGCGTCGCCGCGGCGCGGCACGTACCGCACGCAGAAACAGCTCAAGTCGGACGCTACGGGGACCTCGAGCCGCTCCTCGCGTGCGGCGAGCCGCGTGATCTCTCGCGCGACGGCGATATCGTTGCGCCACAGCTCCCGATACCGCTCGAGGCCCACCGCCTGCATGACCGCCCATACCTTCAAGGCCCGAAACTCCCGCGTGAGCTGCGGGCCCAGATCCGAGATCCACACCGATCCTTCGAGATACGAATCCTCTTCGAGCGCCAGGTACTCCGCCCGATGCGCGAACATCGCGCGCAACGTAGCCGGGTCACGCACCAACGTGGCGCCCGCTTCGTACGGCACGTACAGCCATTTGTGCGGATCCATCGCGACCGAATCGGCGCGCTCCATGCCGCGATACAGCGGCGCGAGCTCGGGCAACGCCGCTCCGACCGCGCCGTAGGCCCCGTCCACGTGGAACCAGCATCCGTGTTCCTGGGCCACATCGGCAACAGCCGATAGCGGATCGACGACCCCGGTATTCACCGTCCCCGCGCTCGCGACTACGCAGATCGGATGGAGCCCAGCGGCACGGTCGTTGGCCACCATGGTGCGGAGCGCCGCAACGTCCATCCGGTATTCCCGGTCGACGGGCACCAGGCGCAGAGCGTCGCTCCCGAGCCCGAGCACCTCGACCGCCCGACGGATGCAGGAGTGGGCTTCGGTCGACGCGTACAGCGCGGGCTGTCGCGCAACGCCGCGCAACCCTTGCCGGCGGCTCCCCGGGAGCTTGGCCTCACGGGCAGCCGCCAACGCGACGAGGTTCGCCATCGAGCCGCCGCTGACCAGGAGCCCGCCGGCGCCGCGCGGCAGCCCCACCAGCGTGGCCAGCCAATCCATCACCGTCAGCTCGACCTGCACCGCCATCTGGCTCGTTCCGGCGCAGTTGTTCTTGAGCGTCGCCGCGATCAGCTCTGCGGCGATGCCGACGGGATGAGGCGGCGAGTTGATGAATCCCCACCAGCGCCGCTGGCCGACGCCGAGCGGGTAGGGGACCACGTCCCGCGCGATCCGATCGAGCACACGGTCGAGGGGCTCGCCGCGCTCCGGGAGGGGCGCCGCCCGCCAAGCCGCGACCAATTCCTCGGGTGGTCGCGTGTACGCCCGCATCTCCGGCTGGCGCTCCCAATGCCGCGTCGCGATAGCCGCGGCCTGATCGAGCAGCGCCCGGAATTCGTCGGGCTCGAGATCGGGCGAGGTCCGGCCCTGCCGGCGATCCACCGCCGTCATCGCACGCTCCCTGCCGCAGGAGTGGCCGGTGCGGGCCGGAACAGGAGATCCTGGTAGTCGAAGCTGAAGTCGGCGAGCGGCGAGACGGCGGCCATCTGAAACCTGTCGATGGACCCGTCCGGGTTCAGCGCGAAGGTGACGAAGGCGTCCTCGAGGTGCCGTGTGCGCCAGTGCGCGATGAAGGTGTCGTGCTGCCAGTGCTCGAGATCGCCGACGAATGCGGGGGAGCGGCTGAACCGGAGCACCAGTCTGCCCCCCTCGAACGAAAGATCGGCGTCGCCGTACAGGTCGTCGCGGTACCGACCGGCGTAACGCTCGAGGGGCAAAGAGGGCCTGGACGCGGAGTCGCGCACGCTGCGGCCGGCGCGCAGGGTCGAATCGGCACGTGCTTGCCCGAGACGCGCCGCCTCAGCGAAGGCCGAGACCCAATCGGTCCGCGGGCGCGGTGTGCCCAGGAGGTCGTCCAGCAGGCGAAACGAGAGGGCGGCCATCAGCGCGCTCTCTGAATTCGTGAGCACCACGATGCCGAGCTTTTCCGCGGGCACGAGCGTGATCTGCGACGTCATGCCCGCCAGCCCGCCTGTATGAGAGACGACCTTGCGTCCCTGATACTCAGTCAGCCGCCACCCCAGACCATACTCGGCGAAGTGGGGCCGCAGTGCGGCGAGCGGCGGCGGAGGGTCGCCGATCGGCAGGATGGTCTGACCCGACCACATCTCGCGGGCCTGGCGCTCGCTGAACAGGCGACCCCCGGCAAAGCGGCCCGAGTCGAGTCGACAGATCAGCCATTTCGACAGATCCGTCACGTTGGAGGCGATCCCACCCGCGGGTGAGACGTTCTCCACCGAGTCGACGGGCACGATCTGCAGCTGCCCTCCATCCACTGAATGCGGCGTGGCGGCGTTGGCGCCCGAGATGAAGTACTCCGTGGTCGTTCCCGTTTCGTTCATGCCGAGGGGCGCAAAGATGCGCTGGCGCACGACCTCGTCCCATGTCGCGCCGCCCGCAGCCGCCACAACTTCGCCCGCCACGACGTAGAGCACGTTGTCGTAGGCGTACTGGCTTCGGAAGCTCGAGACCGGTCGCGCGAACCGGATCCGGTACGCGATCTCGGCGCGACTGTAGTTGGAGTGGAACCAGAGCAGATCGCCCGCCCCGAGCCCCAGGCCGCTGCGGTGCGTGACCAGGTCGCGGATCGTGAACTCACGCGTCACGTACGGGTCGTACAGCTGGAAGCCCGGCAAGAGGCGCGTCACCGGATCGTCCCAGGAGAGCTTGCCGGCGTCCGCGAGGATCGCGAGGGCTGCCGTCGTGAAGGCCTTCGTGTTGGACCCGATCTGAAAAAGCGTGTGGGCGTCCACGGGTGTCTTGTCGCCCAGCTTGCGGAGGCCATATCCACGCGCGAACAGCACCTTGCCGTCCCGGACGACCGCAACGGCGGCCCCCGGGGTCTGCAGGCTTTGCAGTCCCTTGGCGACGTAGGCGTCGAAGTCTTTCTGGCGGAAGCCCTGCGCCGCAAGCTGTGCCGCGCAGAGAGGGGCGAGAACGGCAGCGAGGATGGTCGACCGCATTCCGAACCTAGTACAGGAGCTCGTAGGTGAGTCGGAACGCGCGCCCCGGCTGTGGGACGAAATCTTTGATGACGGACAAGTGATCGCGGTACACGGTGTTGAACACGTTGTCGCAGTGGATCCCGATATTGTGCACCAGGCCGTGTTGCACGAGCCGCATGCCGGTCCCAACGTTCATTACCGCGTAACCGGCAGCGGGGGTATCGCCGTCCCCGAGGCGGTTCTGACGTGCGGCCATCCGCCACTCGATCACCGCAAGGTACCTTCCGTCTTGGTAGCTGCCCCGGACCAATCCTCGCAATGGCGGCGTGAACGGCAGCGGGACGTTCCGCCGCGTGTCTTGCGCGTTCACGTAGTCGCCACTCGCGGTCAGCGCCACGCGGGCCAACGGCTCGACGGTGATGCTCCCTTCCAGCCCCGCCAGGCGCGCCCGTGTGGCGGCGAACTGCCGGACCGGGAAGTTCTGAATCGTATCGCCGCGCAAGAATGCGTAGATATAGTGATCGATCGTGTTCAGGTAGGGCGAGATCTCGAAGGTGGCGGCTGCAAACGAGCCCTTGAGGGAAGCATCCACCCCGAGCCCCGTCTCGGGGCCGAGCGTCGCGGTGCCGATAGAGTACGTGCCGCTGGCTGCGTCCACCCCGTTCGCGAACAGCTCTTGCACCGTCGGAGCGCGGAACGAGCGCGCCAGACTGATCGAGCCGGTGACGTTGGACGTGAACCGGCGGATCGCCCCCAGGGACCCGGTCACCGCGTTGGCGAGCCGTGAGGCGTTGATGGTGCGAAACACCGAATCGGACGACTGCGGGTACGGCCGAGTCTGGATCTTGTTGTAGTCGAACCGCAACCCTGCCTGCAGCCGGGTCCCGGGCGCGGCTTTGTACTCCTCGTACGCGTACGCCGCCAACCCCGTGGTGCGCGAGTTCGGCCCGAGCGGCTGATCGCCTGCGATCGTCATATCCTCCACGTTGACCCATAATCCGATCGCGCCCGCGACCACCTTGAGAGGCGTGTGGCGAGCCTGCAGGAAGGCGTTGAATTCGCGCTTGTGGAAGTGATTGGCCTGCGGCGCGGACACCCCGGTCGAATCTTGTTCGGTCGGGAACTCCGAGTGTCCGTAGTCATTGTAGTTCGCGTTCAGCTTCCAGTCGGAGAAGAACGGGCCGCCGCTGCTCAAGAGCCCCCGCAGCTCCACGGTGCTCCGGCCCTGAGCGATGCGCGATGTCGTCGGCGGCACCGTCGACCAATTGGGGTTGGGCGGCACCCCCGGGATTCCGTAATTCATTTCGTAGTGTTTCGCCCCGATCCCGATCGATCCGCGTGCGCTTTGATAGCTGTAGCCGGCGCCGAGCTCGCTGCTGTGATCAAAGGACTGCGGCATGCGGTCGAGCGCGAACGGCATGCCGCTCCCCGGATCCACATAGGTTCCCGAGGGAATGTGAATGTCGTTCGTGTGGACTCCGCCCGCCGAGACGTGAAACGCGTGGCGCGCGCCGCTGAAGACCTGGTTGACGTACCCCGAGTACTGATCGCTCCCGGAACTGAGGTCGACGATCGCGCTGCCGGAGACGGGATGGTCCGCGACCGCCGGAACGACGTCGGTGAGCACGTTCACGAGACCACCGATCGTGCTGGGCCCATAGAGGACCGTCGCGGGGCCCCGCACGATATCGATCCGCGAGATCGCGGCGGCCGAGATCGGTGTCGCGTGCGCGGGATCGAACGTCGCGATATCGCCGATGCGCAGTCCGTTTTCCAGCACCAGCACCTCATTGTCCCCCAAACCTCTCAGGATGGGACGGGACGGCGCGGCCCCGTTGAGGCGGGCCGCGACGCCGGGGAGATCGGAGATTTTCTCCGAGAAGCTGGCGCCCGCGCTGTTCAATAACTCGGCCTGCGACCTCGACGCCGTGGACTGGTATTCGTCGCTTGCCGTTCGTGCCACCGGCGACGCGGAGACGACAACCGGATCGAGGGCAAAGGCGGATGGCCGGAGGTTGAACTCCAAGGTTGTCGCGGTAGACGCGACCTGCACCGTTTGAGTCGCCGACTGGTAGCCGATGACCTCGACCAAGACGGTGTAACGCCCGTTCGGCACGTTCGAGAACGCGAACTGCCCGCGGGCACCGGACCGCAACGAGCGGTCGAGCTCGAGCACCCGCACGGTCGCGCCGACGATCGCGTCACGGCCGCTCCGCACGGTTCCGGTGATGGTCTGAGCCGGAGCATTGACGCTCCAGAACATCGCCACGGCACATGTCAGCGCCATGGCGGTGGCAGCCGTACGGGTGTTTCTGGCTGGTCGTCCTGTCACCTCTTCTCTCCTCCGGCGCCGACGGCGGGCACGTTGAGATCGTGCAGCATTCTATTGAATGCCGCCAGGTCCTCGCTCTCGATAGTCTTAAGGGTAGCGAGCTCTTTGTCGAGCCTCCCGACGAGCTCCGTGAAGACTTCCTGCTCTTGCGACGTGGGCGCCGCATCCGCGCTCTGGACCATGGCATTGAGCGTCAGCAGCTGATTGTAGATCTCGATCGGCCAGTGCAAGGTGGATTCGTCGGCGTGGGCGTGCGGCTCGCTGATCCGGCCGCGTACTGCCTCGAGCCTTCCCTTGAGCGAGTCCGCCTGCGCCTTGATCCGCGCCGCCTCCGGGCGTCCCTTGGTCCATTCCGTCCAGCTGGCGAGCTGCGCCTCCGCCTGCTGCACGCGATCGAGGCCGGCGACCAGTGAATCGATCCGGTCGTGGATCCTGAGCGCGAGCGCGTACTGCGCGAACAGGTCGGCGGTCGACGTCGCTACCCGCGAGTCGTTGACGACCGTAAAGGGCTGCGTCACGCTCTGACCGCCGGCGGTGAGCTTCACGGAATAGCGGCCAGGCGGCACCACCGGACCTTCCACCATCCCCTCGTCGATGACGATGTCCTTGGCTTTCTTCGCGTCCGGCCCCCGCAGGTTCCACACGAACCGGTTGGTCCCCGCCCGCACCGACACGGCGGAGTCACTCGGCATGTAGGTCGCGCTGTCGTCCCGGCTGGTCGAGTCCGCCTTGCCCGTGAACGTCCGGAGCACGGCGCCCGCGCTGTCGAGGAACGTGAGCGTGACCTCTCCTGCCGGTCGGTCCTTGAGCCAGTACGTGACCGCGGCGCCCGGGAACGGATTCTCGCCGACCGCAGGGATCGGACGCGTGCTCCGTCCGCCCGCGAACCGCACCGCGGGTTCGGGCGCGAACAGTTGGGTGGCCGCCCCGCGCACGTTCGGGCCGAGCTGGCGCAGCGGTGAGATGTCGTCGAGCACCCAGAAGGCGCGACCATGCGTCGCGACGATCAGGTCACTACCGTGGATCGCGATGTCCCGCACCGAGCTGCGCGGCAGGTTGAGCTGCAGCGATTGCCAGTGTGCGCCGTCGTCGAACGACACATAGATGCCGGTCTCCGTACCGGCGAACAGGAGGCCGCGCCGCGTCGGGTCCTCGCGAATGGCGCGTGTGTACACCCCATCCGGAATGCCCGTCGTGATCTTCACCCAGGTCTTGCCGTAGTCGGCGGTCTTGAAGAGATACGGCGCGAAGTCGTCCTGCTGGTAGCGGTTCGCCGCGAGATACGCGACGCCCGCGTCCCCGTGGGAAGGCTCGATAATGCTCATACGGGTGAACTTGCCGAGCCCTTTGGGCGTCGCGTCCTGCCACGTCTTGCCGCCGTCGGTCGACACGTGCACCAGCCCGTCATCGGAGCCGGCCCAGAGCACGCCGGCCTTCACCGGCGACTCCGCGAACGTGAAGATCGTCGCGTACCACTCGGTGCCGGTCATATCGCGGGTGATCGGTCCGCCTACCGGGCCGAGCGTGGCAGGATCGTGCAGCGTGAGGTCGGGGCTGATCGCCTCCCAGCGACTGCCGCCGTCCGTGGTCTTGAACACGCGCTGCGCCGTGACATACAGGGTGTTGCGGTCGTGCGGCGAGAAGACGATGGGGAAGGTCCATTGAAACCGATAGGGGACATCGGCGGCGGCGTGTCCATCGTAGTTATTGAGCCACACGGAGACGTCCCGCTCCTGCTTGATGCGGTAATCGAACCGCGTCAGCGTCCCCATGTACGTCCCCGCGAAGACGATATTGGGTTCGCCCGGCTGGGGCGCGATGTACCCCGACTCCCCGCCGCCCACGTCGTACCAGTCGCGGAGGGCGATCGCGCCCTCGTCGGACCGACTGGCGATCGAGACCGTCGAGTTGTCCTGCTGCGCACCGTAGATGCGATAGGGGAACTGGTCGTCCGTAATAGCGTGATAGAACTGCGCGGTCGGCTGGTTGTATACAGTCGACCAGGTCTCGCCACCGTCGAACGACACGGTCCCACCCCCGTCGTTTCCCTCGATCATCCGCTTGGGATCGGCCGGGTCGATCCAGAGGGTGTGGCAGTCGCCGTGCGGCACGCGGATGCGCGCGAACGTCCCACCGCCATCGACCGATCGCCAGGTGCCCAGGTTCAGAACGTAAACGGTATTCTCGTTCTTCGGGTCCGCGGTCACGAACGAAAAGTACCACGGGCGGACCATGAACTTCTGGTCGGCGTTGACGCGGTCCCACGTCTTGCCCGCGTCGTCCGAGCGGAAGATGCCGCCCGTCGAGTCCGGTGCCTCCACGCTCGCCCAGAGGCGAGAGGCATTGGCCGGAGAGACGGTGATCCCGATACGCCCCAGGGGGCGCGGCGGCAGGCCGTGATTCCCAGTGATGTCGGTCCACGTGCCGCCGCCGTCCGTGCTCTTCCAGAGTCCGCTCTTGCCGCCGCCGGCGGCGAAGCCCCAGGGGAACCGCTGATTCTTCCACAGGGCGGCATACAGGATCCGTGGGTTCGACGGATCGAGCGCGAGATCGATCGCGCCCGTCGAATCGTCGACGAACAGCGCCTTCGCCCAGGTCTTGCCGCCGTCGGTGGAGCGGAAGACGCCGCGCGTGACGTTCGGTCCGAACGCGTGTCCCATGGCCGCAACGTAGACGACGTCGGCATTGGTCGGATCGACGCGCACCGCCGCGATGTGGCGCGTATCTTCCAAGCCAAGGTGATGCCAGGTGTCGCCGCCGTCGGTGGAGCGCCACATCCCGTCGCCGTACGTCAGGTCCTCACGCCAGTCCGCTTCCCCCCCGCCCACGTAGATCACGTTGGGGTCCGACGGCGCCACGGCGATGGCGCCCACAGACGCGATGTCGGAGGATCCATCACTCACGTTGCGCCACGTCTCGCCGCCGTTCGTGGTCTTCCACACGCCGCCGTCCACCGCTCCGAAATAGAACGTCAACGGATGGACCGGGTCGCCCGCGACCGCGGCCACGCGCCCGCCGCGGAATGGCCCCACCAGGCGCCAGTGAAGGGCACGGAAGGCCGGGTCGACGGCGACGGGAGGCGACACGCGGGTCGAATCCGGACGCGGAGGAGGGCTCCGTTTCGGTCGCTGAGCGGCGAGCGAAAATGCGAAGGGAACAGCCACGAACAGGGACGTGAGCGCGCGGCCGGTCGTGACCCTCGACATGAAAGGACTCCGGTGACTGGGGGGCGGGCAGCATATCCCCCGGCCTTCGCTCTCGCAAGCCACGGAAACGAAGGGGCCCGACCTCACATACGTGCGGCCGGGCCCCTTCGAAACCAGGAAGCGCTTAGGCTAGTTCTTATCGTACTGGAGCGCGAGCTTGAGCTGTTCCAGCGCACCGTCGATCGCGCGGATCGCTTCCACTCGATGTCCCCCGAAATCGTGGGCCGCCTTCTGCAGATGCAGTTTGGCACGTTCCAGGGAGCGGATCGCCGCGTTGATTTCAGGGTGCGGCTCCGGGTACGACATCCTAGCCGCGGGGGCGGCGGGGGCGGCGGGGGCGGCGGGCCTCGTCGGGCCAGATGGGGTCGCGGCGACGAGGGCGAGTGGCAGAGCGAGCATGGCGATGAGCGGAGCGGCGCTGAGGCGCATGGTTCCTCCTCCAGAGGGGAGAGCGGGCTTCGTGGTCACACGCTTGACCCACGTTGCCCGGACGCGGTCACTCCCCGTCGGCGGCCCGCTTGAACATCCAATACTCGGGGCCCGCAGCCGACTCCGGCCAGTCGGCGAAATGCTCGCCGCCGCGCCACGCCTCGGCGTCGCGATGGACGTCGCCACGCCACGCCTCCCGATCCTGGGCAAAGAGTCGCTCCAGGTCGTCGTCGTCGCGCCAGTCGTCGGAACGCCATCCGTGTGTCATGCGTCACTCCTCGTCGCCGCACTCGCGGGCGCGCTGCAGATTCGCAAGGGGCGTGCCCATGAAGGGCGTGCGTGACAAGTCAGCCGGTGCTATAAGGATAGGGAGAGCTGACGATGGGACTGTAATCCGCGGCACGTTCGCAGAGTCGGCCACTGCGCCGCGCTGCGACACGACTTGGAGCGTGACCCCGATCACCATGCGCCTCACCGTCACCTACCACATCGCCGGGCCGACCCGGACCGCCGCCGCCAAAGCGGCCGATATCGCGTTCGAGCAAACCGTCGAGCTCTCGCCCGATGCGGTGTCACCCGAAGTCGCGCAGCGAGTCGCCGGCCGGGTCGAGTCCGTCACGACGCTCGGCCGAGGGCGTTCGGCGGCCGTCGTTTCGTACGATCCGGCGTTGGTCTGTGGCGATCTGCCGCAGTTGCTCAACCTGTTGTTCGGAAACATTTCGCTGAAAGCCGGAATCCTCGTGGCCGACGTCGCGTGGCCGGAGGAGCTGCTCGCGGCGTTGCGCGGCCCGGCCCTCGGGATCGCCGGGGTCCGCGACCTTTCGGGCGTGCGCGATCGGCCCTTGCTGTGCACGGCATTGAAGCCGCTCGGCCTGTCGGCCGCCGAGCTTGCGGAGCGCGCCCATCGGTTCGCTCTCGCCGGCATCGATCTCATCAAGGACGACCATAGTCTCGTCGATCAGCAGACCGCTCCCTTCCGGGACCGCGTGGAGCGGTGCCAAGAGGCCGTGGGCCGCGCGAATCGAGCGACCGGCGGCAACACGCTCTACTTCCCGAACGTCACGGGGGCCCCGATGGAGCTCGCCGCCCGGGCGACCTTCGCGCGGAATGCCGGGTGCCGCGGCGTGGTCGTGAACGCGTTGCCCGCGGGACTCGGCGGGCTCCGGCCGCTCGGCGCCACAGGGCTCGCCGTGATGTCACACCCGTCTCTCGCCGGGGCCTTCTTTCACGAGGATCACGGCATTGTGCCGGCCGTGTTGCTAGGCGATCTGTTCCGGATCGCGGGCAGCGATGCCGTTATTTATCCGAACGCGGGCGGGCGGTTTACTTTCTCAGAAGCGACCTGCGTGGCGATCAACGAGCGACTGCGCCGGCCGCTCGGACCCATGACGCCTGCCTTCCCCGTGCCCGCGGGCGGGATCGACGCCGCCCGCGTGCCGCACTGGATCGAGCGCTACGGGGCGGACACTATTTTCCTCCTGGGCGCGAGCCTGTACCGCCAGCAGGACTGGGCGAGCGCGGCGCAACGGCTGGTCGAAGCGGTGAGACGACACGGCGATGGATGATCGATCTAAGGTTCTCAAGTTTCGGAGCTACGGCTGGGACGGTGTCCCCGTCCGGGAGTACAAGACGGGAGACGTTCCCTATCGGGGCGTGACGCGGCAAACGCTGCTGGGCGAGGGCAGTGGCGAGGAGCCGTTCTCCTTTCTGACGCGCTATTTCGAGATCGAGCCCGGCGGCTATTCGACCCTCGAGCGACACCAGCATCCACACGCCGTGGTCGTCATTCGTGGCACGGGTCGCGTGACGCTGGGCGAGCGGGCCTTCGACATCGCGCCGTTCGATTGCGTGTACGTGTCGCCGGGCGTGGCGCACCAGTTTCGCGCGACGGGGAACGAGCCGCTCGGCTTCCTGTGCACGGTGGATCGGATGCGGGATCGCCCCGAGGTGGTGTCGTGACCCTCCAGTCGGTGAACCCCGCGACGGGTCAGGTCATCGAGACGTTCGCGGAGACGTCGCCCGACGCGCTCGATCGCATTCTCGAGCGGGCGGACGCGGCGTCGCGCGCGTGGAGCCGCGCGGCCGTACGCGAGCGGGCGGAGCGACTGCGGGTCGCCGCTCGAATCCTGCGCGAGCGGAAGGACGCCTACGGCCGGACGATGGCGCTCGAGATGGGCAAGCCGTTGGCGCAGGGTGTGGGTGAGGCCGAGAAGTGCGCGTGGGCGTGCGAGTACTACGCCGATCAGGGGGAGGGCTTCCTCGCGCCACAGCCGCGCTCGACGGACGCATCCAAGAGTTACGTGCGCTTCGATGCGCTCGGTTCGGTGTTCGCGATCATGCCCTGGAATTTCCCCTTCTGGCAGGTGTTCCGGTTCGCGGCGCCGGCGCTCCTGGCGGGGAACGCGGGGATTCTGAAGCACGCGCCCAATGTTTCGCGCTGCGCGCTCGAGATCGAGCAAGTGTTCCGGGAGGCGGGTTTCCCCGACGGATTGTTTCGAGCGGTGCTGCTTTCGAATGAAGGGGCAGGCCGGGTCATCGCGGACCCGCGCGTGCACGCGGTAACCCTCACGGGTAGCGATCGCGCGGGCAGTCAGGTGGCGGAGCAGGCGGGTCGTCACTTGAAGAAAACGGTACTCGAGCTGGGCGGCAGCGATCCGTTCATCGTGCTCGAAGATGCGGATCTCGACCGCGCCGTGGTCACAGCGGCCGAAGCGCGGCTGATCAACAGTGGGCAAAGCTGCATCGCGGCGAAGCGCTTCATCGTGGTGGAGTCGGTGGCGGAGCGCTTTGTCGGCCAATTCGCCGCGGCGCTGCAGGGCCGCAAGGTGGGCGACCCCCTCGACCCCGCGACGCAGGTCGGACCGCAAGCGCGCCTCGACCTGCGAGCGAACCTCCACTCGCAGGTGCAGGAATCGGTGAAGCGCGGTGCACGGCTGCTGCTGGGCGGCAAGGTGGCCCCGGGGCCGGGCGCCTTCTATCCGCCCACGCTCCTCGTGGCGGTGGAGCCCGGGATGCCGGCGTTCGACCAGGAAACATTCGGGCCCGTGGCCGCGGTGATCGTCGCCAAAGACGAGGCGGACGCGATCCGGCTCGCGAACGCCTCCCGGTACGGGCTCGGGGCGTCGGTGTGGACGGCCGACCGGGAGCGCGGCGAGCGGATCGCGCGCGAGTTGGAAGTGGGAAGCGTGTTCGTGAACGGGCTCGTCAAATCCGATCCACGCCTGCCGTTCGGCGGAGTCAAGCGGTCCGGCTACGGGCGCGAGCTCTCGGAGTACGGACTGCGCGAGTTCGTCAACGTGAAGACCGTGTGGGTCGCATGAACGTCCGGGTCGGCACGTCGGGCTACAACTTTCCCGAATGGAAGGGCTCGTTTTACCCGGCGAAGATCCCGGCGGCGCAGATGCTCGAGTTCTACGCGCAGCGGCTGGGGACGGTCGAGATCAACTACACCTTCTATCGGATGCCGAACGCGAAAGCGGTGGCGGGATGGGACGCCGCGACGCCGGCCGGCTTCACCTTCGTGCTCAAGGCCCCGCAGCGGATCACGCATATCGCCCGCCTCAAGGACGTGGACGACCCCCTGCGCTACTTCCTCGAGACCGGTCGTAAGCTCGGCCCCAAGCTCGGGCCGATCCTGTTTCAGCTTCCGCCCAACTTCAAGAAGGACGTCGGCCGGCTCAACGACGTGCTCACGCAGTTCCCCGCGGACCTGCGGTGCGCGTGGGAGTTCCGTCACGACTCCTGGTTCACGGACGACGTGTACGAGGCACTGCGGGTGGCGAATGCCGCCTTGTGCGTCGCGGACACGGAGGAGAAGCACACGCCGCTCGTCGCCACTGCCGACTTCGGCTACATGCGGCTCAGGGACGAAGGCTATCAGAATGCGGACCTGGAGCGGTGGGCCCAGACGGTGAAGGACGTGGGGACGGGCTGGCAGGACGCGTTCATCTTCTTCAAGCACGAGGAGTCGGGGATCGGGCCCATGCTGGCGCAGCAGTTCGCGGGGATGCTAGGCCGACCGATAGGCCACGAGTAGTCCGTCCCGGATCGGGATCACCGAGCTGATCCAGCGTGGGTCCGCCTGCACCCGGCGCGTGAACTCTCGTATCCCGCGCGTGTCCTTGCTTCGGTCGCGGCCGTCGAAGATCCGCCCGCTCCAGAGCAGGTTGTCCGCGAGCAACAGGCCGCCGGCCTTGAGCTTGCTCGCGATGACGTCGAGCGCCTTGGGGTAGTCGTGCTTGTCGATGTCGTTGAAGATGAGGTCGAACGGACCCGCAGCATCTGTGAGCGCCGCGACCGCCTCGCCGACGTGAAACCGCACGACGTCCGCGAGGCCGAGCGCCGCCAGGTTCTCCCGCGCGGCACGAGACAGATCTTCGTCCCACACCACATGGTGCACGGTCCCACCACCGTTTTCCTTCACGGCGCGCGCGAACCAGGCCGTCGAGTATCCGAAGCCGGACCCGAGCTCGAACACCTGGCGTGCGCCGGTGAGGCGGGTCAGCAGATAGCAGAGATGACCCGTCGCCGGGCCGATGATCGGGAAGTCGGTGCGCTGCGCTTCGGCTTCGAGCTCGGCGAGTCGCGGAGGGCGACGGGGGACCAGCCCGTCGAGATAGGTTGCCACACGCGGGGCCAACAGTTTCATGTCGCCGGGCGCTCCGCGAGCACCTGCTTGACGAGCTCCAAGAGCGCCTTGGACTCGACCGGCTTCTTGACGACGGCGGCGACGCCTTTCGCCTTCGCATCCTTCTCGACCGACGGTCCGCCCGTGCCGGTGACGATGATGACGGGAACGCTCTGCGTCCGAGACGAGTGTTGGAGCTTCTCGAGCAGCTGCATCCCGCCGCCGGCGGGCATGCTGAGATCGAGGAGAATCAGCACCGGCCCCTCGCGCTGAGCGAACATGAATCCCTGCATGGCGTCGAACGCCACGACCGGGCTGTACCCCGCGGCGCGCAACAACGCCCCCGCCATGGTCGTGAAGGTCTTGTCGTCGTCGACGATGAGGATCTTCGCCGCTGGGACAGCAGCCATGGTGCGTATCCTCAGCGAGGGTCGGTAAGGCGCTTGTACGTGCTCAAGTGTCTCAGTGCTGCGGCCCGTTTGCCCATTCTATCATACAGCCGCGCGACGTTGAAATGTGCATCCGCGAGCCGCGCGTCGGTTGCGAGCGCCATCCGGTACGCCTCGATGGCGTCCGCCGGCCGGTCCAGATCCTCGAGCGCGATGCCCAGGTCGAATGCCGCCGTAGCGTGCGCGGGGTTCTCCCGCAGCGCGGCTCGGTAGTGTCGCTCCGCTTCCTCCACGAGGCCCTGCTCGTGGAGCAGGCGGCCGAGGTTCACGTGCGCGTCGGCGTGGTGGGCATCGAGCTCGAGCGCGCGCCGGTACGCGTCGCGGGCTTCTTCCGGATCCACGGCCTCGAGCTCGAGCCCCAGCTCGTACCAGTCGTCCGTGTCGAAGTCGCCTTCCGCGTCGCGCGCCGCCTGTGCCGTGCGCCGCGCGATCGGGGCGGCCCGTGTCGCGAGGTCCGATACGGCGAAGTCCAGATGGGTCTGCTCCGACTCGGGGTTCCACGCCGTGTCGCCGTCGCTGACCACGATCCGGTCGCCCTCGGCGACGATCCGCAGCTCGGCCAGGGACCGCCCGCGGGGCAGTTGCAGGCGTAGCCTCTTGAGCGCGCGCCGGATCCGACGGGGAGGGATCCGGGCCGCTACGAGCGCCTTGGCGGTTCGGAGGATCACCAGGTCCTGGAAGGAAAACTGCAGTGAGCGCCGCGCACCTCCCCGGCCGGGCGATAAAAAACCGTCGCGCGCGTATCCCCGCACCTGCGCGACGGTCAACCCCAACAGCTTGGCGACGTCCTGGGACGTGTATCCCTTCATGCCGGCGTACTAACCCCGCGCACCTCCCACCTTGCGCTTCGCCGCCGGCAGCGCGGCCGCCTTCGCCCCCGCCTTCTTCTCGACGCGCTTCGCGGGCTTCCGTTCCCCGCCCACCGCTCCCTTGCCCTTGAGGCTCGCCTTGAGCGCTTCCATCAGGTCGATGATCTGCGTCTTGGGCGCCTCGGCCGGCTCTTCCGTGATTTCCTTGCCCTCGACTTTGCGCTGGATCTGCTCGAGCACCCGCTTGCGGACGTTGTCCTCGTAGTTCTCGGGCTTGAAGGCTTCGGACGACGCCTGGTCCACGAGCTGTACCGCGAGCGTCAGCTCGGGCTTTTTGAGGTCGACCTTGGGGATCGGCACCTCGTCGATGCGGCGCACTTCGTTGGCATAGCGCAGCTGCTCCATGACCAGGCCGTCCTTTTCCGGCCTCACCGACACGACGTACTGCTTGCCCCGCGCCGCGTACTGGCCCACCGCCACACGGCCGGTTTGCTTCAGGGCCTCAGCGAGGAGTCGATAGGCCCGCTCGCCACCCTTGTCCGGTCCCAGGAAGTACGACTTCTCGACGAACACCCGGTCGACCTGTTTGGCGGGAACGAACTCCGCGACCTCGATCGCATTGGTGGACTTCTCCTCGAGGGCTTTGAGCTCTTCGGGCGAGAAGATCACGTATTGGCCCTTCGAGAACTCGTAGCCTTTGACCATTTCGTCCTTCTCGACCTTGTCGCCGTCCTTGGAGCAGACGTACTGCTGCTTGAGGCGTGCCCCGTCCTTCTTATGGAGCCAGTTGAAGGAGATGGCCGCGGAGGCCTCGCCGGTCGAAAACATCTTGACCGGCACCGAGACTAGCCCGAACGAGAGGGTCGCCGACCCGATGGGATGTGCGCTCATAGTGAGTTAAGATTTCACTCCCATGGGCGGAAAACGGAAGCCCCAACCCGATCCGCTGGGCAAGTACCGCGCAAAACGGTCGCTCGACCGCACGCCGGAGCCCGGCGCCCGCCCGCCCGCTCCGGCCCCCGCGCCGGGCGGCCTCTTCGTGGTCCACATGCACGCCGCCCGGCGGCTGCACTGGGATCTGCGGCTCGAGATGAATGGCGTGCTCACCTCCTGGGCGGTTCCCAAGGGCCCCTCACCCAATCGCGCCGACAAGCGGCTCGCGGTCCACGTTGAAGATCATCCGCTCGAGTACGGTGACTTCGAGGGGGTGATCCCGGAGGGCAACTACGGTGCCGGCGCCGTCATCGTGTGGGACCGCGGACGCTGGGTACCGCTCGAGGATCCCGAAGCGGGGATGAAAAACGGGAAGCTCCTCTTCGAGCTGCACGGCTACAAGCTCAAGGGCAGGTGGACGCTCGTGAAACTGAAGAAGGGGGAGAAGGAATGGCTGTTGATCAAGGAGAAAGACAGTTACGTCTCTGACTCGAGCGAGCTCCCGCCTGAATCGGTCCTGTCCGGCCTGACCGTCGAGGAGTTGAAGGCGGGAAAAGACCGCGCGGGGCCTGTCGTGAAGGAGCTCCAGCGCCTGAAGGCTCCTCGTCGGGCCGTCACGCTCGAGGAGGCGGGGCCGATGCTCGCCGAGACACGGGAGCAGCCATTCTCGAAGCCCGGGTGGCTGTTCGAGCTCAAGCTCGACGGGTATCGGGTCCGGGCGGGGCGCGAAGAAAACGAGGCGCGACTCGTCACCCGCAACGGGCACGACATCGCGGCCGGCTTCCCCGAGATCGCACGCGCCCTCCTGGCCCTTCCTTATGAAGGGCTCGTTCTCGATGGCGAGCTGGTGGTCCCGGACGAAGCGGGGCGACCCAGCTTTCAGCGCTTGCAGAATCGCGCGCGCGTGGGCCGAGCGCTCGACGTGCGGCGCGCGGCGGTCGACTCGCCGGGGGTGCTGTACGTCTTCGACCTGCTCGCGTTCGAGGGGTACGACGTGCGGCCGCTGCCCCTCGAGAAGCGGAAAGCACTCCTCGAGCGGATTGTGCCCGGTGTCGGCCCGATCAAGTACATCGAGCACTTCGAGAAGAACGGCGAAGCGTTGTACGAGCAGGTCGTGAAGCTCGGTCTCGAGGGGATCGTCGCGAAGAAGGCGGACTCTCCGTACCGCGCAGGCCGTTCGCCCAACTGGCTCAAGATCCGCGCCGACCGCACCGAGGAATTCGTAGTCGTCGGGTTCACACGTCCCAAAGGCTCGCGCTCGGGATTCGGCGCGCTCGACCTCGGCGCCTATGAGGACGGCAAGCTCGTCTACGCCGGACGGGCCGGGAGCGGCTTCACCGATAAGGAGCTCAAGGAGGTCACCGCGCTGCTCGAGCGCGGCATTCGCGCGACGCCGCCGTTCACCGGACCTGCGCCGCCGGACGACGGACACACGTGGGTCGAGCCGACGTTGGTGGCCGAGGTACGGTATAAGGAATGGACGAATGAGGGACTGTTGCGGCAGCCGGTGTTCGTCCGGTTCCGCGACGACAAGCCTGTATCCGAGATAGCCAAGAAGGGAGAAGGGAGAGGGGAGAGGGACCTTGAGGTGCCAGCGGAGAGTCCCACTCCCCACTCCCCACTCCCGAGAGAGGTGAAGTTCTCGAACCTCGAGAAGATCTTCTGGCCGGACCAGCGCTACACGAAAGGAGACCTGATCGAGTACTACCGCGCCGTCTCTCCCTGGCTGCTTCCTTACTTGAAGGACCGACCGGTCGTGCTCACGCGATATCCGGACGGCATCGGCGGCAAGTCGTTCTTCCAGAAGGACGCGCCGAGCTTCGTTCCCGAGTGGATGCGGCTGGAGCGGATCTGGAGCGAGGACACGCAGCGCGAGATCAGCTACTTCGTGTGCGACAACGTCGAGTCGCTGCTCTACATCGCCAACATGGCCTCGATCCCGCTGCACATCTGGGGGAGCCGAATCGCTTCGCTCGAGCAGCCCGACTGGTGCATCCTGGACCTCGACCCCAAGGAGGCGCCGTTCGAGCACGTCGTGACGATCGCGCGCGCCACTAAGACGCTGTGCGACGACATCGGCCTGCCGTGCTTCATCAAGACGAGCGGCTCCACGGGGCTCCACGTCTTGCTTCCCCTTGGCCGTCAGTGCACCTATGAGCAGGCACGGACGCTCGGCGGCCTCTTGGCCCGCGTGATCGCGGCGGAGCTGCCTGAGATCGCGACGATCACGCGTCAGGTCGAGAAGCGGGGCGCGCGCGTGTATCTGGACTACGTGCAGAACGGCCATGGGCGACTGCTCGTCGCGCCGTTCAGCGTCCGGCCGCTGCCGGGCGCGCCAGTGTCGATGCCGCTCAAGTGGAGCGAGGTAACGCCGAAGCTCGACATCCGGAAGTTCACGATCGCGAACGCTCCGGCGCGTATGAAGAAGCTGGACCAGGACCCCGTGCGCCCGGTGCTCGACCTGAAGCCCGACTTGGTCCACGCGCTCGAGCAGCTCAATGATCGCCTCGGCTGATGTACGGGTCGACGACGTGTCGGGGCTGCTGCTCCGGCCCACGGACGCGCGGCTGCTCTACGTCCTGGCGCACGGCGCGGGGGCGGGGATGCGGCATCCGTTCCTGGAAGCGATCTCGCAGCGCTTGGCGGAGCAGGGAATCGCGACCCTGCGGTATCAGTTCCGGTATATGGAGCAGCGGTCCCGGCGGCCCGATCCTCCCGCCGTGGCCGCGGCGACGGTCCGCGCAGCCGTCGTCGAGGCCGCGCGTCTCGCGCCGGGGCTGCCGCTCGTCGCCGGCGGCAAGTCTTTCGGCGGCCGTATGACGTCCACCGCTCAGTCTGAGGAGCCGCTGCCGGGCGTCCGAGGCCTCGTCTTCCTGGGATTTCCGCTGCATCCTCCGGGGCGGCCGGACGACAAGCGGGCGGAGCACCTCGCGCGGGTGACCATTCCGATGCTTTTTCTTCAGGGCACGCGGGATGAGTTCGCCGACCTGGCGCTGCTGCGGCCGGTCGTGCAGCGCCTTGGTGACCGCGCCACGCTGCATCTAGTAGAGGGCGGGGATCACTCGTTCAAGGTGCCCAAGAAATCAGGGCGGACCGAAGGGGACGTGATGGGGGAGCTTGCGAGGGCGATCGTGACGTGGTCTCTGAAGCTTGTGGAGGATGGTGGATGACTATGTACTGGATCGTAAAGACCGAGCCGTCCACGTATAGCTACGACGACCTGGCGAGCCAGAAGACGGCCGTGTGGGACGGGGTCAAGAACAATCTGGCCCTGAAGCATCTGCGGGAAATGAAGCCCGGCGACCAGGTGCTCGTGTACCACACCGGCGACGAGAAGGCCGTCGTCGGTATCGCTGAAGTGGTGTCACTTCCCTATGCGGACCCGAAGCAGAAGGACCCCAAGCTCACGGTCGTCGACCTGCGGGCTGACGGGAGGCTGCCGCGGGCGGTGTCTCTCGCCGAGATTAAGAAGGACCGGGCGTTCGCCGATCTCGCGCTCGTGCGGATCGGCCGGTTGTCGGTCATGCCGGCCTCGGCCGAGCAATTCAAGCGGCTACTCAAGCTCGGCGGTCAGAAGTCGTGATTACGGACAACGGACAACGGAGAACACATCATGGGTAAGGGAGATCGTCGCACCAGGCGCGGCAAGATTTACCGAGGCACATACGGGATCAGCCGTCCGAAGAAGAAAAAGAAGCAGCCGCCAGAGAAGCCGGTCGAGGGAGCGAAGACCGGGAAGGGCGAATCATGAGATTGTTGTTCGTCGCCGCGCTGGCGCTCCTCGGCGCGACACGGGTGATGGCGCAAGAGGTCGAGCGCTGGCAAATCACGTTGAACGACGGCAGGATCATCTGGGAGCTTCAACTGGTGCGGATGCGTGGGGACACGCTCGTCGCGCGCCATGCCGACTCGACCTACCGCTTCCCGCTCTCGCAGCTCGACGAATTGCGTCTGGTCGTCAAGGCCGAGCGGCACCAGACGCCCGAGCCGGATCGGTACGGCGGGGTGCTGAACGGGGCGGACGACGAGATCTATCGGTTGACGTTGTACAGCCTCCCCGAGCGGCGCGAAATCATCGGGAAGATCCTCAAAGACCATCCACCCCCGTCCCCCGACTCTCGATGACCGCCTCGTCCGTCCGACGGATTCTCCTCGCCGACGCGGACGCGTTCTACGTCGCCGTGGCGCGGCTCGCCGATCCCGACGGGGCGGGCAAGGCTCGGCTGCTGATCGTCGGCGGATCTCCCGAACATCGCGGCGTGGTGACCTCCGCGTCGTACGAGGCGCGTGCCTACGGCGTGCACTCCGCGATGCCGATGGCGCGCGCGGTGCGCCTCTGCCCCGGAGCGACGGTCGTGCCCGTCCCGTGGGAGGCCTGCGCGGACAAGAGCCGCGAGATCGGCGCGGTGCTGCGACAGTTCACCCCCGTCGTGGAGCAGGCCTCGAGCGACGAGTTCTACCTCGACCTGACCGGCACCGAAGGGCTGTACAACGAGCCCCTGCCCGTTACCGCTCGTCGCATTCGCGATACCGTAACGCGAGAGACGGCGTTGCCGGTCTCCATCGGCGGTGGCACATCGAAGCTGGTGGCGAAGCTCGCGGCGGGGCTGGCCAAACCGCGCCCGGGCACCGACGCCGATGGCGTCCGCATCGTGGAGGCCGGCGCGGAGGGCGCGTTCATGCTGGAGTTCGCGCTCGCGGACATCCCGTTCATCGGACCCAAGTTCCAGGAACGCCTCGCGTGCTTTGGGATGCGCACGGTCAGGGACGCGGTCCGCCAGGAGCGCGAGACGCTCGTCGAATGGCTGGGGGAGCGGGAAGGCAACTGGCTCTATCAGCGCGTTCGTGGCATCGACCCCGCGCCCGTTATGTCCGACCGAGAAGTGAAGTCGGTGAGCCGCGACGAGACGTTTGCGACCGATCTCGATGACGACGATGCCCTCGCGGCCAGGTTGCTCTCCCTGGCCGATCGCGCCAGCGCGGACGTACGCGGGGCGGACCTCGTGGCGCGGACGGTGACCGTCAAGCTACGCGACGCCGATTTCACCACGCGCCAAGCGAGCCGTACGCTCGGCGAGGCGGTTCGCTCGGAGCGCGCGGTCTACGCGGTCGCCCGAGAGCTCCTGGCGCGGCTCCGCACCGCCCGGCGAGTGCCGGCCCGCCTGTTGGGCGTCGCGCTGTCGCACTTCGAAGCGGCCGATGGCGAAGCGCAGCTCTCGCTCCTCGAGCCGCCGGAGGAGCGGATCGAGAGCGAGCGCGACCGCGCGATCAGTCGTGCCATCGACCAGGTGCGCGAGCGCTTCGGACGTGATGCGCTCGGCAGAGGAGGGCAGGGGAGCCGGGCGTGACCTACATCGCGCCGAGCGCGGAGGCGGCCTTGCTGACGTCCTTCTGTTTCACCCACAGAATAGCCCCGTAGCGTCCCATACCGGCGCACACGCCGGTCACCGCCGTCACGTTGATCTTCGCCGATCCCAGGCGCGCCAGGATATTCGCGAGCGCGCCCACGCGGTCGTCGCCATCGATCAGGAATGCCGTCTTCGGCTTCGAGAGCTTGATCTTCGCGTTCTTGGCGGCGGTGGTGAAGAGCGCGGCATCGGTCGGCACGAAGTCTACCTGCGCCTTGCGCGCGCTCGGAAACGCATGGCATGCGAGCAGGTTCACACCGTTGCTCCGCATGGTCTCGAGCAGGCGGGCACCCTCACCGGGTTTGTCGGATATCGTCGTGTAGAAGTAGGTGACCTTGCGGATCGTGTCGGCCATGGCGGTCTCCAGGTGTGGTTTCTCGCTTGACTATGGCCAGGTATCCGCGCGGCCGCCAGGCGACGGGGCCAACCCGTAGCGCCCGCGCAACATCCGGCCCGGCGCGCGCTTGACGGGTTCCAACGCGGCCGATAAATCACCTCGTCCACGCGCCCTTTCCTTTCGAAGGAGTCGTTCATGTCCCGCGTCCTCGCCGCGCTGCTCGTCATTTTCGTCGCCACGCCACTCGCGGGCCAGGCCCGGAACAAGCGATCGAAGAATCAGCCCTCCGCCGCGGTCCCGCCGTCGGTCACGGCGAGCGACGCTGACTCGCTCAACAATCTCAAGTTCCGTAATCTCGGTCCGTCCGTAGGCGGCGGGCGCGTCGCCGCGGTGGTCGGCGTACCGGGCGACCGCAACGTGTACTACGTCGGGGCCGGGGCGGGCGGAGTCTGGAAGACCACGGACGGCGGGGACTCCTGGGAAGCGGTCTTCAAGGATCAGCCCACCGCGTCCATCGGCGCCATCGCGCTCGCGCCGTCGAACCCGAGCGTCGTTTGGGTGGGCACGGGAGAGGGGAACCCCAGGAATGACGTGGTCGACGGGCGCGGCGTGTTCATGTCCCCCGACGCCGGCAAGACGTGGCAGTTCATGGGGCTCGGTGATATCGGTCAGATCAGCCGTATCGTCATCGACCCCTCGAACCCGGACATTGTTTTCGTAGCCGCGCTCGGCCACGTCTGGGCGCCGAACGTCGATCGCGGCGTGTTTCGGACGGCGGACGGCGGCAAGA
>Ga0247671_1000152_pt1 | contig 23801 bp, 22 predicted proteins | sample CNK12_metaG_FD_183039 | JGI IMG/M metagenome (GOLD analysis project Ga0247671, IMG submission 183039) | Soil microbial communities from Purdue University Martell Research Forest, Indiana, United States - CNK12 | ecosystem: Environmental > Terrestrial > Soil > Temperate forest > Bulk soil...
CCTGTCCTCCAGAAGGGTTGTCACGGCTCGAAAATAAGCGCAGCCCGGCGGTTTTCAAGGCCTTGAAATGCGCCTTGACCGCCCGGAGCTACAGTCGTTTTTCGGCCCGCGAGGCCCTGCGCATACAGATGCAGCCCTAAGGACCGCGGGGACTTGCGCTGGATTTCCTGGGAAGGTCTTGGCGGAGCGGACGGGACTCGAACCCGCGACCCCCGGCGTGACAGGCCGGTATTCTAACCAACTGAACTACCGCTCCTTCTCGACTTCGAGACTGCTGACCAGTGTTGTTGTTGGTGGGCGCTGTAGGGATCGAACCTACGACATCTGCCTTGTAAGGGCAGCGCTCTACCGCTGAGCTAAACGCCCGTACAGCGCTCTGATGTCACGAGCTGAAACTTTGCCCGTAAAAACAGGGGCGCTAGTTTATCGCGTCCTTCAGGGCCTTGCCAGCGCGGAACTTCGGCAGACGCGCGGCCTTGATGTCGAGCGCCTCGCCGGTGCGCGGATTGCGCCCGGTGCGCGCCTGGCGCTTGCCGGCGTAGAAGGTGCCGAAGCCGACCAGGGTCACCATCTCGTCCTTGCGCAGGCTCATTTTCACCGCGCCGACCAGCGCGTCGACCGCCCGCTCGGCGGCCGACTTTGAAATCTCCGCGGCCTGCGCGATCTGTTCGATCAGATCCGCCTTGTTCACGCTCCCCTCCTCCTCTAAGGGTGGGTCCCCGCCTTCGGGGATGTCCCCGCCTCCGCGGGGATGACAGTCTTAGTGCGTGCGGGTGACGGCTCCGGTCTGGTCGTCGGACTTCGGCGGGATCGACGCGGACTCTTCGTGCTCGGGCAGCGGGTCGGGGTGGCGCTCGAGCGCGATCTCGAGCACCTTGTCGATCCACTTCACCGGCACGATCTCGAGCTTGTTCTTGATGTTGTCCGGGACGTCGACGAGGTCCTTCACGTTCTCCTCCGGGATCATCACCGTCTTGATCCCGCCGCGGTGAGCCGCGAGCAGCTTCTCCTTCAGGCCGCCGATCTGCAGCACCTCGCCGCGCAGCGTGATCTCGCCGGTCATGGCGACATCGGCGCGCACCGGAATGCCGGTCAGCATCGAAACCATGGCGGTGGCGATGCCGATGCCGGCGCTCGGGCCGTCCTTCGGCGTCGCGCCTTCCGGCAGGTGAACGTGGATGTCGTTCTTCTGGTAGAAGTCTTCCTTCACGCCGAGCTTGCGCGAGCGCGTGCGCACCACCGAAAGCGCGGCCTGGATCGACTCCTGCATCACGTCGCCCAGCTTGCCGGTGGTGGTGGTCTTGCCCTTGCCGGGCATGCCGACCGCCTCGATCGTAAGGAGCTCGCCGCCGACTTCGGTCCAGGCAAGGCCGGTGACCTGGCCGACCTGGTTCTCCTTCTCGGCCATGCCGAAGGTGTAGCGGCGCACGCCGAGGTACTTGTCGAGGTTCTTCGGCGTGACCGTGACGCGGTGCGGCTTCGCATCGGCGCCTTCGCCGTCGACCTTCTTGTCCGTGAGGAGCTGCTTCACCGCCTTGCGGCAGATCTTGGAGACTTCACGCTCGAGGGCGCGCACGCCGGCCTCGCGGGTGTAATAGCGCACGATGTCGCGGATGGCGGCCTCGGACACCGAGATCTCGCCTTCCTTCAGACCGGTCGCCTTGATCTGCTTCGGCAGCAGGTAGCGCACGGCGATGTTCATCTTCTCGTCCTCGGTGTAGCCGGAGAGGCGGATCACCTCCATGCGGTCGAGGAGCGGCGGCGGGATGTTGAGCGTGTTCGCCGTGGCGACGAACATCACCTCCGAAAGGTCGTACTCGACCTCGATGTAGTGGTCGACGAACGTGTTGTTCTGCTCCGGATCGAGCACTTCAAGAAGCGCGCTGGAGGGATCGCCGCGCCAGTCGGCGCCCATCTTGTCGACCTCGTCGAGCAGGAACAGCGGGTTCTTCACCTGCACCTTGCTCATGTTCTGCAGGATCTTGCCCGGCATCGAGCCGATGTAGGTGCGGCGATGGCCACGAATCTCGGCCTCGTCGCGCACCCCGCCGAGCGACATGCGCACGAACTTGCGGTTGGTCGCCCGCGCGATCGACTGGCCCAGGGAGGTCTTGCCAACACCAGGCGCCCCTACCAGGCACAGGATCGGCGCCTTCATCTTGTCGACCCGCGTCTGGACCGCGAGGTACTCGACGATGCGCTCCTTCACCTTCTCCAGGCCGTAGTGGTCCTTGTCCAGGATCTCCTGCGCGGCCTTGATGTCCTTGGAGACCTTCGACTTCTTCTTCCAGGGCAGGTTGACCACGGTCTCGATGTAGTTGCGCACCACCGTGGCCTCGGCCGACATCGGCGACATCAGCTTGAGCTTCTTCAGCTCGGCCTCGGCCTTCTTGCGCGCGTCCTTGGGCATGTGCGCGCGGCGGATCTTCTTCTCCATCTCCTCGAGGTCCGCGCCCTCCTCGCCTTCGCCGAGCTCCTTCTGGATCGCCTTCACCTGCTCGTTCAGGTAGTACTCGCGCTGGCTCTTCTCCATCTGCCGCTTGACGCGGCCGCGGATGCGCTTCTCGACCTGGAGGATGTCGATCTCGGTCTCGAGCTGCGACAGCAGGTGCTCGAGGCGGGCCTTGACGTCGAACATCTCGAGCACTTGCTGCTTCTGCTCGAGCTTGAGCGGCAGGTGGGCCGCGACCGTGTCCGCAAGCCTTCCCGCTTCATCTATTCCGGACAACGACGTAAGAATTTCGGGCGGGATCTTCTTGTTGAGCTTCACGTACTGGTCGAACGCCGACAGCAGCGCCCGGCGCATCGCCTCAACCTCGGGCGCGGGCGTGCCGTCGAGCGGCACCGCGACCGCCTCGGCGATCCAGTGACTGCGCACGTCGACGACTTCGCGGATCTGGGCGCGTGCGCCGCCCTCGACCAGCACCTTCACCGTGCCGTCGGGGAGCTTCAACATCTGCAGGATGTTGGAGACGCAGCCGATCGAGTACATGTCGCCCGGACCGGGGTCGTCCTTGGCGGCGGACTTCTGCGCGACCAGCAGGATCGATTTCCCTGCTTCCATCGCGGTCTCCATCGCCTTGATGGACTTCGGCCGCCCGACGAAAAGCGGGATCACCATGTGGGGGAACACCACCACGTCCCGCAACGGCAGCAGCGGGTACTGGACGATTTCAGGGGACGGGAGGGGTTCGGACATTTTAGGTTAGCCTCGTCAAGGAGTTGGGAGCGCCCTGCACTGACCGATAGTTGCGGGTTCTTCCCGAAAAATCAATGCATAAAGCCTACAAGAATGCGGCGGGTACCGCAATGCGGTATCCGTAGGGAAGTCGTGACGAATTGTGTCAGGCCTAGCCTGACCCGCCGGCGACCTTGTGCTGGTCGGAGTAGATGAGCAGGGGCTTGCCGTCGGCGCTCACCATCGACTCGTCGACCACCACCTTGCTGACATTCTCGAGCGTGGGAAGCTCGTACATGGTGTCGAGAAGGATCTGCTCCAAAATGGAGCGCAGACCGCGCGCACCGGTTTTGCGGGCCAGCGCCTTCTTGGCCACGGCGCCGAGGGCCCCGGTGCGCACTTCGAGCTCCACGCCCTCCATGTGGAACAGGCGCTGGTACTGCTTGATGAGAGCGTTCTTGGGCTCGGTCAGGATCTGGATGAGCGCGTGCTCGTCCAGCTCTTCGAGGGTCGCGAGCACCGGCAGGCGGCCGACGAATTCCGGGATCAGGCCGTACTTGATCAGGTCCTCGGGCTCGACGCTCTTCAGGAGATCGTAGGTCGCCTTGGAGTTGGCCGGGCTCTTCACCTCCGCGCCGAAGCCGATGCCGGTACGCTCCGTGCGGTTTCTCACGATCTTTTCCAGACCGTCGAACGCGCCGCCGCAAATGAAGAGGATGTTCGTGGTGTCGACCTGGACGAAATCCTGGTTCGGGTGCTTGCGCCCGCCCTGCGGCGGCACCGAGGCGATCGTGCCTTCGACCAATTTGAGAAGGGCCTGCTGCACGCCCTCGCCCGAGACGTCGCGCGTGATCGAGGGGTTGTCGGACTTGCGCGAGATCTTGTCGATCTCGTCGATGTAGACGATGCCGCGCTTCGCCTTGTCGACGTCGTAGTCGCAGTTCTGCAGGAGCTTCTGGATGATGTTCTCGACGTCCTCGCCGACGTAGCCCGCTTCGGTCAGCGTGGTCGCATCCGCGATCACGAAGGGCACGTTCAGCAATCTCGCCAGCGTCTGGGCGAGCAGCGTCTTGCCGGATCCGGTCGGGCCGATCAGCAGGATGTTGGACTTCGCGAGCTCGACCTCGTCGTTCTTCGACAGGTGCTTGAGCCGCTTGTAGTGGTTGTAGACCGCGACCGAGAGGATCTTCTTGGCCTGGTCCTGGCCGATCACGTACTGATCGAGGATGTTGCGGATCTCGCGCGGCGTAGGCAGGTCGGACTTCTGGCCCTTGCTGCCTTTGTCGGAGGCGGTCTCCTCGCGGATGATGTCGTTGCACAGCTCGATGCACTCGTCGCAGATGAACACCGAGGGCCCGGCGATGAGCTTGCGCACCTCGTGCTGGCTCTTGCCGCAGAAGGAGCAGTACAGCAGCTTCTCGCCCGATGACGACTTTTCCGACATGTCTCTGGCCGCGCTCCCCTGGCTTTTAGCCGGCTTCCCGGCTGACGAGAGTCTTGTCCACGATGCCGTACTTTACCGCGTCTTCGGCACCCATGAAAAAGTCGCGCTCGGTGTCCCGGGCGATCGTATCAATCGACTTGCCGCTGTGCTTGGCGAGGATCTCGTTCAGGCGGCCGCGCAGATACAGGATCTCCTTCGCGTGGATCTCGATGTCGGTGGCCTGGCCCTGAAAGCCGCCCATCGGCTGGTGGATCATGACGCGCGAGTTGGGCAGCGCGTAGCGCTTGCCATGGTCGCCGGCGGCGAGAAGCAGCGCGCCCATGCTCGCCGCCTGGCCGACGCACAGCGTCGACACATCGGGCTTGATGAACTGCATGGTGTCGTAGATCGCGAGGCCCGCCGACACCGAGCCGCCGGGCGAGTTGATGTAGAAGAAGATGTCCTTGTCGGGGTTTTCGGACTCCAGGAACAGGAGCTGCGCCACGATCAGGTTGGCGGTCACCTCGGTGACCGGGCCGACGAGGAACACGACCCGCTCCTTGAGGAGCCGCGAATAAATGTCGTACGCGCGCTCGCCTCGCCCCGATTGTTCGATAACCATCGGGATCAAACCAAGATCCCGAATTTCGGTGTGGTTTTTTTCCCAGTTCACGAGCCGCTCGCCCCCATCAGCTCGTCGAATGCCATGTCTCGCTGTCGCACCGTTGCCTTCGACAAAACCCATTTAACAACATTGGCTTCCAGCGCCATGGCTTCCATCTCGGAAAGCCGCTGGGGCTGCATGTAAAACCATTTTACTACCTCGGCCGGGCTCTCGTAGGACTGCGCTTCCTGCTCCACCAGGGCGCGCACTTCCGCCGGCTTCGGCTGCAGGTTTTCGGCGCGCGCGAGCTCGGCGATGATGAGCCCGAGCGCGACGCGGCGCTTCGCGGCTTCCTCGAACTGCTGCGGATTGAGGTTGATCTGCTCGGGCTTAACGCCGCGGCCCTGCAGGTCCTGCGCGGCGCGCTGCACCAGGTTCTGCGCCTCCATCTCGATCAGCGCCTTCGGCAGCTCGAGCGGCGTGGCGGCGAGCAGCGCCTCCATGGTCTGATTCTTGACCCGCGCCTCGACGCGCTTTTTCACCTCGCGCTCGACGTTGGCGCGGATCTCGCCGCGCATTTTCTCCACGTCGCCGTCGGCGACGCCAAGCGACTTGGCGAACTCGGCGTCGATCTCGGGAAGCTGCGGCTCCTCGACGTTCCTGACGTGGATCTCGAATTGCGCCTGCTTTCCGGCCACGTCCTTGCCGTGATAGTCGTCCGGGAACTTCAGGTCGAAGCGCTTCGACTCGCCGGCCGACGCGCCGCGCGCGGCGGCGTCGAACTCGGGCAGCATGTTGCCGCCGCCGAGCGCGAAGACGAAGTTCTGCGCCGTGCCCCCATTGAAGGGCACGCCGTCGATCGTGCCGTTGAAGTCGACCGTCAGCCGGTCGCCCTCCTTCGCCGGCCGGTCGGCCGCGACGAATTTCGTGCGCTGCTTGCGCAGCACCTCGAGCGTGCGCGCGACGGCGGCGTCGTCGACCGTCACCTTCGGCTGCTCGATCGTGGCCCCGGAGAGCTCGCCCGGCTTCACCTCGGGGTAGATTTCGAAAGTGGCGCTGAATTCGAGCGCGTCGGCTCCGGCCTCGTCCTTCTTTTCGATCTTCGGGTAGCCCGCGACGCGCAGGTTCGCTTCCTTCACCGCATCGCTGAAGGACTTCTGCACCGCGTCGCCGAGGACTTCGTTGCGCACCTGCGGCCCATAGGTCTGGGCCACGATCTTCAGCGGCACTTTCCCCGGACGAAAGCCGGGCATCTTCACGTTGCGCGCGAGCTGCTTCAGCCGCTCGTCGACCTTCTTTTCGATGTCGCGCACCGGCACGCTCATCGACACACGCCGTTCCAGTGTTCCCAGGTTTTCCACGTTTGCCGCCATGTTCCCCGAACTTTCCCCGAACTTCCCTCAACTCCGATTGGTGCGAAGGGAGGGACTCGAACCCTCATGCCTCGCGGCGTCAGATCCTAAGTCTGGTGCGTCTACCAATTCCGCCACCTTCGCCTAAAAATCAACGTATTATAACCAGCGATGGCGATCGGCCATTACGAGAACTTCCCCGTCGCCTCGCTCCTCCTGCCCACGCCCCTCCGCGAGCCGATCGAAGTCATCTACCGTTTCGCGCGCAGCGCCGACGATTTCGCCGACGAAGGGACCGATCCTCCCGATATACGGCTGGAAAAATTAAACCGCTACCGGGCGGCGCTCGGGCGCGTCGAGCGCGGGCTGCCGCCCGAGGAGGCCCTGTTCGGCGACGTCGCAAGAATCGTTCGTGCGCATGGCCTGCCGCTCGTCCTTTTCCACGACCTGCTCGACGCTTTCAGCCAGGACGTGGTGAAAAAGCGCTATGCCAGCTTCGCCGAGGTGGCCGACTATTGCCGGCGCTCCGCCAACCCGGTGGGCCGGCTGCTGCTGCATCTTTTTGGGCGAACCTCGGAACGCGACCTGCGCGCGTCCGATGCCATCTGCTCCGCGCTGCAGCTCGTCAATTTCTGGCAGGACGTGGAGATCGATTACCGTCGCGACAACCGGGTCTATCTCCCGCAGGACGAGATGGCGCGTCACGGCGTGACCGAGCGGCACTTCGCGGAGCAGCGCTGCGACTCGGCGTGGCAGGAACTCATGAAGTTCCAAGTCGAAAGATCCAGGGAAATGATACTTTCCGGTGCCCCGCTCGGCCGCACCCTGCCCGGGCGAATCGGTCTGGAGATCCGCGCGACCGTGCAAGGCGGCTTGCGCATTCTCGAAAAGATCGAGGCCGCGGGCTACGACGTGTTCCGCCGCCGGCCCGTATTGAAAGCGCTGGATTGGCCTCTTCTCCTGTTGAAAGCGGTATGACGCCCGACGAGTACTGCCAGCGGAAGGCGGCGGCGAGCGGATCGAGCTTCTACTACTCGTTCCTGTTCCTGCCCGCGCCGCGCCGCCGCGCGATCACCGCGCTGTACGCATTCTGCCGCGAGGTCGACGACGTGGTCGACGAGACCGCCGAGATGCAGGTCGCGGCGGCGAAGCTCGCGTGGTGGCGCGCGGAAGTGGCCAATCTCTACCGCGGCAATCCGCAGCACCCGGTGACGCGCGCGCTCAGGCCGTTCATCGAGGACTACGCCCTTTCGCAGGAGCACCTGAACGAGATCATCGACGGCATGGAGATGGATCTCACGCAGACGCGCTACCTCGACTGGGCCGGGCTCGAGCGCTACTGCCACCGCGTCGCCGGCGTCGTCGGCCTGCTCGCGGCCCGCATCTTCGGCTACGGCGACGCGCGGACCCTCGAGTACGCGCGCGACCTCGGCATCGCCTTCCAGCTCACCAACATCATCCGCGACGTGGGCGAGGACGCGCGCAAGAACCGCATCTACCTGCCGATGGACGAGCTCAAGCGCTTCGACGTGCCGGCCGCGGACATCCTCAACGCGCGCGAGACGCCGCAGTTCGAGGCGCTGATCCGGTTCCAGGACGAGCGCGCGCGGAGCTGGTACGACAGGGCGCTTGCCGAGCTACCGGAGCCGGACCGCCGCCCGCAGCGCCCCGGGCTCATCATGGCGGCGATCTACAAGGCGCTGCTCGACGAGATCCGGCGCGACGGCTTCCGCGTGCTGTCCCGCCGCACCTCGCTCACGCCGCTGCGCAAGTTCTGGATCGCATGGAAAACCTGGCTCGCGGCGTAGCGGTCGTCGGCGCGGGCTACGCGGGCATGGCCGCGGCAGTCGAGGCCGCGGCGAGGGGCGTTCGGGTGACCGTCTTCGAAGCCGGCCCGGTGCCCGGCGGCCGCGCGCGCAGGATCCGCATCTCCTCCGACGGGCAGGCCGAGGAGCTCGACAACGGCCAGCACATCCTCATCGGCGCGTACGCCGAGCTCTTTCGCCTGATGCGCACCGTCGGCGTGCCTTCGAATGCGCTGCTGCGGATTCCGCTCGAGATCCGCTACCCGCGGGGATTCAGGCTGCGCAGGCTCTGGTTTCCCGGCTCGCTCGGGCTCCTGGGCGGGCTCGCCGCCGCCAGAGGCATTCCGTTCTCCGAGCGCCTCGGCGCGCTGCAATTCATCGGCTCCCTGAAGCACAGTGCCTTCCGGCTCACGTACGACATCACGGTCGCCCAGTTGCTCGAGCAGCACGGCCAGCGCGGCCGGATCGCGAAGCTGCTTTGGGAGCCGCTCGCCGTGTCGGCGCTCAACACGCCGGTCGCCGAGGCATCGGCGCGGGCATTTCTCTGCGTACTGCGCGATACGCTCGCCGGCGAAGCCGAGGCGAGCGACCTGCTCCTGCCGCGCTGCGATCTGTCGAAGCTCTTCCCCGAGCCGGCAGCCGGGTTCGTGCGCCAGCACGGCGGACAGGTCTGGCTGAAAAGCCAGGTCACCGACCTGCACGAGCTGAAGCAGGGCTTCGATGCGGTGATCGTGGCCGTGGGTCCGCACCAGTTGAAGACCCTGCTCCCCGACGTCGCGGTCGACTACGCGTACCAGCCGATCTACACCTGCTATCTCCAATATGAGGAGGGCATGCGGCTTCCTTTCCCGATGCTCGGGCTCTCGGGGGGCCTGGTGCAGTGGGTGTTCGACCGCGGCGCGCTCCTCGGCGAGCGCGGGCGCCTCGCCTGCGTGATCAGCGCGCGCGGCGCGCACCAGGAAATGGGCCAGGACGAGCTCGCCACTGCGTGTCACCGGGAGCTGTTCGATCATGGCCTGGTCAAAGTGGATCCGGCGTGGTCGCGCACGATCGCGGAAAAACGGGCGACAGTCTCATGCATCCCGGGCCGCGCGACACCTTCGATGGAAACGCCGCATGCCGGGATATTTCTCGCGGGTGACTACACCGACCCGGAATACCCGCCCACGCTCGAAGCCGCCGTGCGCAGCGGCGTGCGGGCGGCAGGCCTCGCCCTGAAAGGTCTAAAGGTCGCGCAGTAGCTGCACCGCCTGGTCGACGCGCTCGACCGCGAGCACTTCGAGGCCCTGCGTTTTCGTCTTGGACTGGTTGGCGCGCGGCACAATTGCTTTTTCGAAACCCAGCTTGGCAATCTCCTTCAGCCGCTCCTGGCCGCGCGGCGCCGGACGCACCTCGCCCGCGAGGCCGATTTCGCCGAACACCGCGACGCCGCCGTGGATGGGTCGGTCGGTCAACGAAGAGACGATCGCCAGCGAGACCGCCAGGTCCGCCGCCGGCTCGGCGATGCGCACCCCCCCGACCGCGTTCACGAACACGTCCTGCTCCCACGTGGCGATGCCCGCGTGCCGGTGGAGCACCGCGAGCAGCATCGCCAGGCGGTTCTGCTCCAGCCCGACCGAGAGGCGCCGAGGGTTGGGCGCGTGCGCCGCATCCACCAGCGCCTGGATCTCGACCAGCAGCGGCCGCGTGCCTTCCAGCGTGGCGAGGACGCAAGAACCGGGAATGGGTTTTTCATGAGTACTTAAGAACAATCTTGAGGGATTCGCGACGCCTCTGAGTCCCTTGTCGGTCATGGCGAACACGCCGAGCTCGTTCACCGCGCCGAAGCGGTTCTTCACCGCGCGGACCAGGCGAAAGGCGGAGTGGAGCTCGCCTTCGAAGTAGAGCACCGTGTCGACGATGTGCTCGAGCACGCGCGGCCCGGCGATCGCGCCCTCCTTGGTCACGTGGCCGACCATGAAGAGCGCGACACCGGCTCGCTTGGCGTGCCGCGTGAGCTGCGCCGCGCATTCGCGCACCTGGGCGACCGATCCGGGCGCCGACTGCAGCGTGTCGGACCACAGCGTCTGGATGGAGTCGACCACCGCCACCCTCGGGCGCGACGCTTGCAGCGCGGCCAGCACGCGCTCGAGCTGGGTCTCGGCGATGAGACGAACGCCTTCCACTTCGAGCGCGAGACGCCGCGCGCGCAGCGCCACTTGCTCGGCCGATTCTTCGCCGCTGACGTACAAGACTGCTTGTGAAAGAGCGGCAAGGGTCTGCAGAAGGAGCGTCGACTTGCCGATGCCGGGATCGCCGCCGAGGAGCACCACCTGCCCGGCGACGAGCCCGCCGCCGAGCGCCCGGTCGAGCTCCGGCACGCCGGTCGGCACGCGCTCGAGCTCGCGGGCCTGGATCTCGTGCAGCGCCACCGGCGCCGCAGCCGCGCCTGCGTACCGGTGCGAGGCCGCCTTCTCGACCACCGTTTCGGAAAGCGTGCCCGCGGCGCCGCACGACGGGCAGGTCCCGAACCACTGCAGCGCGCTCGCGCCGCACTCGGCGCAGACGTATGCGGTTTTTGGCTTTGCCATTACGGAACTTCCACCACAGGAACTCGGGCGGTGAGCTTGGTGAAGAGCTCGTAGCTGAGGGTGCCGGCGGCCGCGCCGACCTCGTCGGCCGAGAGCCCCTCGCCCCAGAGCGTCACCGGCGTGCCGACGCCGACGCCGGGCAGCCCGCTCACGTCGATCGCGATCATGTCCATCGATACGCGTCCAACGGTGCGGGCACGCTGCCCGTTGACGAGCACCGGAGTGCCGCTGGGGGCGTGGCGCGGATAGCCGTCGGCGTAGCCGCAAGCCGCGATGCCGATCGTCATCGGCCCGGCCGCCTCGTAGGACAATCCGTAGCCCACGCGCTCGCCGCGCTGCAGCCGCCGCACGGAGATGAGCTCCGAGGCGAGCGTCATGACCGGGCGAAGGCCGAGCGCCTGCGCGCTTGAGTCCGCGCTCATTTGGCCAAACGGGGAACAGCCATAGAGCATGATGCCCGGGCGCACCCAGTCGGCGGCGGTCTGCGCCGCAAAGCGCAGCAGCGCCGCCGAGTTCGCAAGCGAGCGCGGCACGGGCCCGAGCGGCGCGAGCATCCGTTCGAACGCTGCGAGCTGGTCGCGGACGCCGCCCGCGCCGTCGGCATCGGCGAAATGCGTCATCAGCGTGACCGCGCGCACCCGGGGGCTCGCGCGCAGCGCCTGATACGCGTCGCGCAGCCCTTGCGCATCGAAACCCAGGCGATTCATGCCGGTGTTGGCCTTGAGATAGACGTCGATCGCCGCGCCCGGGTCGGCGCCGGCCAGCATCCTCAGCTGCTCGGCGTTGTGCAGCACCGGCGTCAGCGCGTGCCGGCCGAGAGCCGCGACATCGGCCGCCTGGAACACGCCCTCGAGCATCAGGATGGGCTTGCGCACGCCGCAGCCGCGCAGCCTCGCCGCCTCCTCGAAGTCGAGCACGGCGAAGCCGTCCGCGGCGCCGAGCGCCTGCGCGGCGCGCTCCAGGCCGTGTCCGTAGGCGTTGGCCTTGAGCACCGCCCAGACCTTCGCCTTGCCGGCACAGCTGCTTGCAACCTTCAAATTGTTTGAGAAGGCGCTCGCCGAGAGCAAAGCACGGATCGGCCGGGGCATCGCAGCTTATTGTGCTATAAAGCCCCGCGCCATAAAAAGATCAATCAATCCCAGGGGGCAAGGCAAAGGTTTCGGCTTGCTGGACGGATGAACTCCGGCTTCTACATCATCATGGCGGCGCAGTTCTTTTCGTCGCTCGCCGACAATGCGCTGCTCGTCGCGGCGATCGCGCTGCTGATGCAGGCCGACAGCCCCACCTGGCTCACCCCCTACCTCAAGTTCTTCTTCGTCATCTCGTACGTGGTGCTCGCGCCGTGGGTCGGCGCTTTCGCCGATCGCCTGCCCAAGGGCCAGGTGATGTTCATCGCCAACACCGTGAAGATCCTCGGCTGCGTGACGATGCTCTGGGGCGCCCATCCGCTGCTCGCCTACGCCATCGTCGGCCTGGGCGCCGCGGCCTATTCGCCGGCGAAGTACGGCATCCTCACCGAGTACCTCCCGCACCGCAAGCTCGTGATCGCCAACGGCTGGATCGAGGGCCTGACGGTCGCGTCGATCATCCTCGGCACGGTGCTCGGCGGCGTGCTGATCCACGTCAAGGTGTCGGGAGTGCTGCTGCACTTCGACTTTCCGTTCATCGAGACGCCGGTCGACACGCCGGCGGAAGCGGCGATCGCGGTCATCGTCGGCGTGTACGCGATCGCGGCGCTCTTCAACCTGAAAGTGCCCGGCACCGGCGTTTCACTCAAGCCGCTGCCGGCGCATCCGTGGTCGACGGTGAAGGACTTCTCGCGCTGCGTGGCGCGCCTGTGGAAGGACCGCCTCGGCCAGATCTCGCTCGCCGTCACGACGCTCTTCTGGGGCGCGGGCGCGACGCTCCAGTTCATCGTCATCGAATGGGCGCGCTCCACGCTCAACTTCGACCTCTCCAAGGCCGCGATCCTGCAGGGCGTGACCGCGGTCGGCATCGCCCTGGGCGCGGTGCTCGCGTCGGTGTGGGTCGCGCTCGACCGCTCGGTGCGCGTGATTCCGCTCGGCATCGCGATGGGCCTGGTCGTCATCGTGATGAACTTCGTGACCGACGTCAGGATCGCGGTGGCGCTCATGGTGGTGATCGGAGCGCTGGCCGGGTTCTTCGTCGTGCCGATGAACGCGCTGCTCCAGCACCGCGGCCATCACCTCGTCGGCGCCGGCCGCTCGATCGCGGTGCAGAACTTCAACGAGAACACTTCCATCCTGGTGATGATCGCGCTCTACTCGCTGCTCCTCTCGCAGGGCTATTCGATCTACTTCGTGATCACCACCTTCGGGCTGTTCGTCGCCGGCACCATGGGGCTGGTCCAGTTCTGGTTCCTCTACAACCGCAGGACCCACCGCGCCGACGTGGAGCGCCTGCTCGCGTTCGCCCGCGCCGAAGATCCGCACCAGAAATAGCTACAGGGAAGCCATCGTCTTGCAGGCGAAAACGAGGTCCGCCCAGGCCTTCGCCTTGTCGGGGAGATTGCGCAGCAGGTAGGCCGGGTGGTAGGTGACGATGCAGGGGCGGCCGGCGTAGCGATGCACGCGGCCGCGCAGGCTCGCGATGCTGGCGTCGGTCTCGAGCAGCGTCTGCGCCGCGAAGCGGCCCATCGCGACGATGAGCCTGGGGTTCACCAGCTCGATCTGGCGCAGGAGGTGCGGCGAGCACTTCGCCACCTCCTCGGGCTCGGGGTTGCGGTTGCCCGGCGGCCGGCACTTGAGCACGTTGGCGATGTAGACGTTTTGCCTCCGGTCGAGGCCGATCGCGGCGAGCATGTTGTCGAGGAGCCGCCCGGCCTGGCCGACGAAGGGATCGCCGAGCCGATCCTCCTCGGCGCCCGGCGCCTCGCCGATCAGCATCCACTGCGCGCTCGGGTCGCCGACGCCGAAGACCGTCTGCGTGCGGGTCTTGTGGAGACTGCACTTTACGCACCCCGACACCAGCTGCTTGAGCTCGACCCAGTCCCTTGGGGCGTCGGCACGGGCGGGGCTTTGGGCCTGTCCTTCTTCCAGCTTGGGGAATTCCCGTCGCAGACGCCAGATCGGCGCGAGACCCATCTCGGCGAGGATCGCCTCGCGCCGTCCCATCAGAGATCCACCGTGTACACGAGCGCGTCCTCGCGCCCAAAGCGCGCCGGATAGTAGCCGCGCCGCACGCCGACCCGCCGGAAGGCGAAGCGTGCGTACAGCGCCTGGGCGGCGGCATTGCTCGGCCGCACCTCCAGAAACAGGCTCTTCCCGCCGCGCCGGCGCGCGAGCTCGAGCGCCTCGCGCAGCAGGGCGCTGCCCTGGCCGCTGCGCTGGTAGCGCGCCGCGATCGACAGGTTGAGCAGGTGCGCCTCGCCCATCGCCACCATCAGGATGAAGTAGCCGACGAGCTCGCCATCGAGGCGCCAGGTGCGGCAATCGTAGGCTGCGCGCAGCGAGTCGCTGAAGTTGCCGCGCGTCCACGGGTGGGTATAGATGGCGTTCTCGATCTCGAGCACCTCGTCGAGATCCTCCTGCCTCATCACGAGGAGCCGCGGCGCGTCTTTCAGTACAGCGCTCAACGCCCGAGCTCCGCTTTGGTGAAGGCCACCTTGTCTCGAACGTAGACCGGAGCAGCGAGCGCCGCGTCGATCCCCTCGCCCGCGGCGAAGCGCGGCGCCGCAAGCCGCGCCACGGCCATGGCGGTAGGATGCACTTCCGGCAGCACTTTCTTCAGTCCCAGGTTTCCGTACACCGCGAAGCCGTTGCCGGCACCGATCCAGTCTCCGGCCGGCAGCTCGAGCGCGCCCGGAGCGGCGCATCGCGCGGCGACGACCTCTTGCCAGCCGCGATGCGTTGCGCGGTCTTCGCGTTGCAGCGCCGCATAATACACTTCGCGCATCCGCGCATCGATGCAGGCGAGGACGCGCGTCGCGCCGGACTCCTCCGCCAGCGCCTCGAGGGTCGACACGCCGAGCACCGGAATGCCGCGCGGAAAGGCCAGGCCCTGCGCGATGCCGCAGGCGATTCGCAGGCCGGTGAACGACCCGGGCCCGGCACCGAACGCCACGGCATCGAGTTTTTCCGCGGCCAAGCCGGTTTCTTTCAACAGCTTTTCCAGCATGGGAAGCGCGAGCTCGGAATGCCGATTTCCGGCGCGCCGCTCCACGCCCGCGATCTCGCCGTCGCGCCAGAGCGCGACGCTGCACCACTCGGTCGAGGTGTCGAGCGCTGCGAATCGCATGGCCAATTCTATATACTGGCAGCATGAAAGAGCACCTGATCGCAGTCATCCCCGGCGACGGCATCGGACGCGAAGTGATCCCCGAAGGCGTGCGCGTGCTCGAGGCGGTGGGCGCGAAGCACGGCATTCGCTTCCAGTGGAAGGAATTCGACTGGAGCTGCGACTGGTACAAGAAGCACGGCAAGATGCGCCCCGACGACGCGCCCGACATCCTGAGGAAGTTCGACGCGATCTACTTCGGCGCGGTCGGCAACCCGGCGCTGGTCCCGGACCACATTGCGGTGTGGGGACTGCTGATCGATTTCCGTCGCCTGTTCGACCTGTACGTGAACCTGCGCCCGGTGCGCCTGTTCGAGGGCATGCCCTGCCCGCTCGCCGGCCGCAAGCCGGGCGACATCGACTATTACGTGATCCGCGAGAACACCGAAGGCGAGTACGGCAACACCGGCGGACGCATGTACGAAGGCACCGAGCGCGAAGTCTGCACGCAGCTGTCGGTGTTCTCCCGCAAGGGCACCGACCGGATCATGAAGTACGCCTTCGAGCTGGCGCAGAGCCGCAAGAAGCACCTCACGTCCTGCACCAAGTCGAACGGCATCTCGATCACCATGCCGTACTGGGACGAGCGCTTCAAGGAGATGGGCAGGAAGTATCCCGACGTGAAGACCGACCAGTACCACGTCGACGGGCTCACGATCCAGATGGTGCTCAATCCCGACCGCTTCGACGTGATCGTGGCCTCGAACCTCTTCGGCGACATCCTGTCGGACCTCGGGCCCGCCACCGCCGGCACCATCGGCATCGCCGCCTCGGGCAACATCAACCCCGAGCGCACCGCGCCCTCGATCTTCGAGCCGGTGCACGGCTCGGCGCCGGACATCGCCGGCCGCAAGATCGCCAACCCGCTCGCCACCATCTGGTCGGGCGCGCTGATGCTCGAGCACCTGGGCCATCCCGAAGCCGCGGCCGAGATCGTGCGCGCGATCGAGCGCGTGATCATCGAGGGGCCGCACACGCCCGACATGAAGGGAAAGGCGAGCACGAGCGATGTCGGGGCCGCGGTCGCCGAAGCGATCCGCGCGGAGTCGAGAAAAGCTGCCTGACGGGCTGCTGTACCAGGAGGACTTCCTGTCGGCGGACGAAGAGGGCCGGCTGCTCGCCGAGATCCGCCGGCTGCCGCTCGAGGAAGCGAAATACAAGAGCTTCACCGCCAGGCGCCGCGTCGCGGCCTTCGGGTCGAGCTACGACTTCGAGACCAACGTGCTCGGCCCGGCGCCCGAAATTCCGCCGTTCCTTCTTCCGCTGAAAAGACGCGCCGCCGATCTGATTCAAGCCGGTGAAGAAACAATAGGACACGCCTTGGTGAACGAGTACCGCCCGGGCACCGAGCTCGGCTGGCATCGCGACATCGGCGCGTTCGGCATCGTCGTCGGGGTTTCGCTCGGCGGCAGCTGCCGCATGCGCTTTCGCCGCTATCCTCCGCAGAAGGGCGAAAAAATCTTCGTTCTCGAGCTCGCGCCGCGCTCGGTGTACGTGCTGCGCGACGAGATCCGCTGGCGCTGGCAACATAGCGTCGCGCGCACGAAGGAGCTGCGCTACTCCATTACCTTCCGGACTTCCCGATGAGCGATTTCATCGTCACGCTCGAAGTGATCGCGCAGTTCCAGAACGGCAAGGAAGTCGGCCTGGTCGCGCGCATCGGTCGCGCCCGGCCGCAGGGAAAGGGCGAGTGGCTCTGCCCGGTCGAGCTGTCGCCGGTCTACCAGCAGCCGATGAGCGTAAAGGGCGTGGACTCGTTCCATGCCACCTGGCTCGCCTGCTCGCTGGTGCTCAAGCTGCTCGGCCATTTGAAGGGCGAAGGCGTCGCGCTCAAAACGACCGACGGCAGCGCGTTCCCGCTCGAGGCCTACCTCGCCGGGCTCGGCGCCGGGCCGCAGGATGCTGAAGGCGGATAGCGCCCGCAACCGGCTGACCGGCATCGCGCTGGTCTCGCTGTGCTACCTGCTCTTCACGCTGCTCGACGGCACCGCGAAATGGCTGGTGGCGAGCGTTCCGGTGATCGTGGTGGTCTGGCTGCGCTTTCTTATGCACGCGGTTTTTGCCTCCGCCCTACTGCTCCCGCTGCGGGGAATTTCTCTGGTGAGAACCAGCCACTGGCGCTGGCACCTGCTGCGTGCGCTCATGTTCGTGCTGATGACCGGGATCAACTTCTGGGCGCTCCAGTATCTCCAGCTCGCGATCACCTCCTCGATCATGTTCATCGTGCCGATCATCACCGCGCTCATGGCCGCGCCGCTGCTCGGCGAGAACATCGACCGGGGACGCTGGGCGGCGATCGTCGCCGGCTTCGCCGGCGTGCTGGTGATCGTGCGGCCTGGCGGCGCCGATTTCCACCCGGCCATGCTCCTCGCGCTGGTGAACGCCACGCTCTACGCGATGTTCAACCTGATGACGCGGCACCTGGCGGCTTACGATCGGCCCGAAACGATCCAATACCTGCCCGCGCTCGGCGCGGCTATCCTGCTCACGCCTTTTGCGCTCGTGGCATGGGAGGCGCCCTCCGGCTGGCTCGAATGGACGCTCGCCTGCCTCATGGGCGCGCTCGGAGGGCTCGGGCACTACCTGCTGGCGGTGGCGCATCGCTATGCGCCCGCCACGGTGATCGCGCCGTTTCTCTACCAGCAGGTCCTTTACTACGCGCTCTTCGGCTATCTCGTGTTCGGCGACGTGCCGGCGCCTGCGGTTTGGATCGGCGCCGCGATCGTGATTGCGAGCGGGCTATACCTTTTTGCGCGCGAGCGCCGCCGAATCTGATTCTCCAAGGTCCCAGAAAAGGCCGGTCATCAGCCTGAGGCCGTCGCGGGCGACGCTCGCGAGCATGTGCTCGTCGGGCGCGTGCTGCGAGCAGCCGGCGTACGAGTGCGGCACCCACAGAGTCGGTAGTCCCAGCGTCTCGGCGAACACATCGTTCGGCAGCGAGCCGCCCAGGTTCGGCAGGATCGCGGGCCTTGCGCCGGCCGTGCGCTCGATCGACGCCTCCGCCCAGCGCACCCAGGGATGATCTGGGTCGAGCCGGCTCGCCCGGAAGAAGCCCTCGCGCGCGGCGGCCACCTTCACCACGCCGAAGCCTTCGCGCTCCAGGTGCCGCCGAAGCGCGGGAACGATGTCTTCCGGGTCGACACCGACCACGTAGCGAAGCTGGCAATGCGCCGCGGCGCGCGCCGGAATCGCGTTCACCGGGCGCTGCGGATTGCCGGTGACGAACGCGAGCACCTCGAAGCTCGACCAGCCGAACACGCGCTCGGCGGGAGTCAGGTTCGGCTCACCCCAGTCTTCCGCCCCGTCCACCCGGAGATCCGCCAGAGCTTTCCTGACTGAGGAGGAAAGGCTCGTCGGGCGCCACTCGGGCACGCGGATCGCGCCGCGCCGGTCAGTGATCGAGGCGAGGGCGTGAGCAAGCACGATGCCGGGATTGGCGAGCAGGCCGCCCCAGTTGCCGGAGTGGCGCGCGCCGTCGCGCAGCTCGAGCGAGAGGTCGAAATTGAGCACGCCGCGCGAGCCGAGGAAGAGCGTCGGCCGGCCGGGCTGAAGCCGCGGACCGTCGGAGGCGATGAAGACATCGGCGCGCAGCGTGTTTTTTTCATTTTCACAAAGCAATTCCAGTCCCGGCGAGCCGACCTCTTCCCCGGTCTCGACCAGGAGCTTGACGTTGAACCCGAGCCGGCCGCGCGTGCGCAGTACCGTCTCGAGGGCGGCGAAGTTGATGGTGTGCTGCCCCTTGTTGTCGGCCGTGCCGCGGCCGTAGATGCGCTCGCCGTCGCGCGAGAGCTTCCACGGCTCGAGGCCGGGGCGCCACTCGCCTTCCTGCCCGCGGATCACGTCGCCGTGGGCGTAGCTCAGCACGGTCGGGAGCTCCTCGTCCTCGATGCGCTCGGCGATCAGGAACGGGCCGTATCCGCCGGCCGGATTGGGCGCGACGCGACAGGCGAAACCCATGCGCTCGAGACTTTCGGCGATCTCGGCCTCGAGGTAGCGCTCGAGCTCGGCGCGGCGCGCCGGGTTCTGGCTCTCGGTCGGGATCGCGACGCGCCGGGCGAGGTCGTCGAAGAACCGGCCCTCGTCGAAGTAGCGTTCGGCGGCGAGGATGGCTTGCGCGCGGCTCATCTTGGCAGTATAGCGAGGGCCCATGGGCGAAACCCTCGCGGTTCCCGTCTGGCTCGCGCTGCCTGCCGCGCTGCTCGCTGCCTGGGCCGCGTACGACAAGCTCCTCATGCCGTGCCTGCGCTGGCTGCTCGCGCGTCCCGCGAACCGGGCGATCGACGAGGTCTCGACCCGGCTTCGCATCGGCATCCGGCCGTTCCAGCGCACGCGCCGGCAGGCGCTGATCCACCGCCTGACGGCCGACCCGAAGGTGCTCCAGGCGGCCGAGCGCTACGCGGCCGAAAAGCGCCTGCCCCTGCCCAAAGTCATGAAACAGGTCGAGCGCTACGCGCGCGAGATCGTGCCCGCCTTCAACGCCTATCTCTACTTCCGCATCGGCTATTGGGCGGGACGCAAGCTCGCGCAGTCGCTCTACCGCGTGCGCCTCGGCTACGTCGACACCGCCGGCGTCGCCAAAATCGACCCGGACGCGACCGTGGTGTTCGTGATGAACCACCGCTCGAACATGGACTACGTCCTGGCGGCGTACCTCGCCGCCGACCAGACGACGCTCTCCTACGCCGTGGGCGAGTGGGCGCGCCTGTGGCCGCTGTCCGCGCTGATCCGCGCCATGGGCGCCTATTTCGTGCGCCGCAACTCGGCTGACGAGCTCTACCGGCGCGTGCTCGAGCGCTACATCGCCATGGCCACGGAGGCCGGCGTGCCGCAGGCGGTGTTTCCGGAAGGCGGCCTGTCGCGCGACGGCCGCATGCGCGAGCCGCGCCTCGGGGTTCTCGACTACATGCTGCGCGGGTTCCGCCGCGACGGCGAGCGCGACCTGGTGTTCGTGCCGCTCGGTATCAACTACGACCGCGTGCTGGAAGACCGTACGCTTCTTTCTTCTACCAAAATCGGCAGGACACGAACCGTGTGGGGAACGCTGCGGTTCCTGATGCATAACCTGCGCCTCGCGCTGAGGAGCGAGTGGCACCGCTTCGGCTATGCCTGCGTGAATTTCGGCACACCGATCTCGATGCGCAGGTACGAGGTCGACTTCCAGCGCCTCTCGCCCGAGGCGCGCAAGACGGAGGTGGCGCGCCTGGGGCGCACGCTCATGGACGCGGTCGGGCGGGTGGTGCCGGTGGTGCCGGTCGCCTTGATTGCCCAGGTCTTTCTTGCCCGGCGCTCGCTCACCGCGCTCGATCTCAAGGCCGAAACGGGCAGTCTGCTGCAGCGCCTGGAGGGCGCGCACGTCTACGTGCCGCGGCGCGACCTCGACTACGCCCTGACAGTGGGCTTACGCATGCTGACGCTGCGCCGCATGGTGGAGGAGCGCGAAGGGCTCTACAGCGTCCGGGAGGAAGAATTGCCGCTCCTTCGCTACTACGCGAACTCGATCGCGCATTTGCTCCAGGCTGCGGACGGCGGGATCAGGTAGAGTTAGAACCAGGGGATCTTGGAAGGGCCATGGCGAGACGCACAAAGAAACGGCGCGCGCCTGCAAGACCGACCGCGCATCCGAAGCTCGGCAGCCTGACGAACGACTGGTACTGGGAGCAGGATGCCGCGCACCGGCTTATCCGCATCGAGCTGCGCGCAGGCGCCGGCTGCGACGACGCCTTCGCGCGCTCGGCGCTCGGCAAGCGGCGCTGGGAGCTCGGCATCGAGATCGAAGGCGGCTGGGACGCGCACCGCGCGCTCCTGAAGTCCCGCACGCCGTTCCGCGACGTGCTCACGTGGCGCACCCGCGCCGACGGCACCCTGCGCTACGCAGCCGTGAGCGGCGAGGCCGCTTACGACCGCCGCGGCCGTTTCGTCGGCTACCGCGGCGTGGCGCGCGACGTCACCGAGCAGAAGCGCTCCGAGCAGCTCCTGCGCCTGCAGCATCTCGTCACCCGCTGCATGGCCGAGTCTCCCGGCGTCGTCGAAGGCGCGCAGAGCGCGCTGCGGGCGATCTGCGAGGCGGAAGGGTGGGACTGCGGCGAGTTCTGGCGGCTCGACGAGAGCGAGCGCGCGATGCGCCGCTTCGTGCACTGGGCGAGCGCCGCCGGACAGGCCTTCGCTGCCGCCTCGGGCGACATGCAGCCGCTCGCGGAGCGCGGCGCCGTCGCCACGGCCTGGCAATCGGGCAAGCCGCTGTGGATCCGCGACGCCTCGACCGACCCGCGCGCCTCGGGCCCGGGCTTTGCCGCCGGCGCCGGCGTGCAGTCGGCGCTCCTCTGCCCGGTGTTCTCGGGCTCGAGCCCGGTCGCCGTGCTCGCCTTCGCCGGAATCAAGAAGCACCCGCGCGACGACGCGCTGCTTGCAGCGCTCATGGCCCTCGCCGCGCAGCTCGCGCTCTTTCTGCCGCGCGCCGACGCCGAGGCGAGGCTGCGCCAGAGCGAGGAGCGCTTCCGCCGCACGTTCGAGCTCGCGGCGGTCGGCGTCGCGCACATCGCCCTCGACCGGCGCTTCCAGCGCGTCAATCGGCGCTTCTGCGAGATCCTCGGCTACCCGGAGGCCGAGCTCGTCGGCATGCGCGGACGCGACATCTCGCATCCCGACGACATCGACATGATGAAGGCGCAGCGCCCGCGCCTCTATGCCGGCGAAATCGACGCCGTACGCGGCGAGAAGCGCTACATCCGCAAGGACGGCAGCATCGTCTGGGTCGCGTACACGCTGGCGGTCGAGCGCGACGCGGCCGGCAAGCCGCTCTACGAGATTGCGGTGTACGACGACATCACGACGCGCCGGGCGATGGAGGACGCGCTGCGCAATAGCGAGGCGCATTTCCGGCAGGTGGTGGACTCGGCGAACGAGGGCATCCTCGTCTATGACCGCGACCTCAACATCGTGACGGGCAACGCCGCCGCGGCGCGCATCATCGGCCTCCCGCTCGGCCAGCTCCTCGGGCGGCCCGGCTTCACCTCGCTCTTCCCCTGCGTGCGCGAGGACGGCTCGCGCCTGCCGCCGGAAGACCGGCCGACCCGCGTCACGGTGCGCCGGGGCGAGCCGCTCACCGGCGTCGTCGTGGGGCTGCAGCGCCCGAACGGCAACGTCACCTGGCTTTCGGTCAACACCGGCTTCCTGCGCCGCCCCGGCGAGACCGAGCACTACGGGGTGGTCTCGACGATCGGCGACATCACCGACCGCCGCCGCGCGGAGCTGAAGCTCCGCGAGAGCGAGGAGCGCTTCCGCAGCCTCACCGCGATGTCGTCGGACTTCTTCTGGGAGACCGACGTCGGGCACCGGTTCGTCGAGGTAGTCCACGGCCCGCAATACGCGGAGCGGATGGGCCGCGTCGTCGGCCACGCGGCCTGGGACCTGCCGCATCTGCATCCCGACGAGGCGGCCTGGGCGGCGCACCGCGCGACCATGGACGAGCACAAGCCGTTCCGCGACTTCGAGTTCGGCCGCTCGTGGGCCGACGGCACGGTGCGCTACCTCTCGATCACCGGCGAGCCGCGCTTCGAGCCCGACGGCAGCTTCCTCGGCTACCGCGGCGTCGGGCGCGACGTCACCGACATCGCGCTCGCGCGCGAGCGGATCGCCACGCTCGCCTACCGCGACGCGCTCACCGGCCTCGACAACCGCGCGAGCCTCTTCCCGGCGCTCGAAAAATCGGTCGAGCGCTCGCGCCGGCGCGCGTCCCGGCTGGCGGGCCTGTTCCTCGACCTCGACGGCTTCAAGGAAGTGAACGACGCCCACGGCCACGATGCCGGCGACCGTCTGCTCGTCGAGGCGGCGCGGCGCCTGCGCGCCGTCCTGCGCTCCGGCGACCTCGTGGCACGCCTCGGCGGCGACGAATTCTTCGTGGTGCTGGAGGACCTCAACGACGTCGCGCCCGCCGAGCGCGTGGCGAAGAAGCTCCTCGCGGCGCTCGCCGAGCCCTACGATCTCGGCGCCGGCGCGCCGGTGCGCATCTCGGCGAGCATCGGCGTGAGCCTCTTCCCCGACGACGCCGGCGACGCCGCCACGCTGCTCAAGCACGCCGACGCGGCGATGTACTCGGCCAAGCAGGCGGGCAAGAACGCGTACCGGTTCTTCAAGACGGTGCCGGCGGCGAACGACGGCCGCGATGCCGCGCAGTCCGGGAAAGCCGGCTAAAGAATTCCAAGAAGAGCCGTTAGCGCCGCCGCGGCGGCGGGCTGCCCCGCTTGTAGATTTCCTGGGAGATACGTTCCACGTCGCGCCGCAGGCCTTCGCGACGCGTGCTGTCGCCGCGCTGCGGTTGCGGTTGCGGCTGTGGCTGCTCGATGCGCCGCCCCTTGTCGGGTTGCGCCGCGTCGACCGGGCTCGCCGAAATGGACAACGCCGCGACGATGAAGAGGGCCTTCCACATGGCGCCAGCTTCGCGCAGGAAGGCGCCCGCTGCTGTCCAATTGTGTAACGAGTTATTTCCGCAGCTGCCGGTTCGCGTCTTCGATGTCGCGGCGCAGCTTTTCACGCTCTTGGGGTGACATCTGCCGCGGGCGATCGGGCCTCGCCTG
>Ga0247671_1000155_pt1 | contig 23622 bp, 22 predicted proteins | sample CNK12_metaG_FD_183039 | JGI IMG/M metagenome (GOLD analysis project Ga0247671, IMG submission 183039) | Soil microbial communities from Purdue University Martell Research Forest, Indiana, United States - CNK12 | ecosystem: Environmental > Terrestrial > Soil > Temperate forest > Bulk soil...
TCCGCCATCATGGCCGAGGCCGCTGAATGGCACGTGACCGCCGCGCTTTGGTGGTACTCGGACGCCGGATGCACCAAGCCCATCGCTTCGAGCCACATGCAGGTTTTCTCGGTTGCGGGCCGGCTTTACCACAGCGGCACAGGAGCGCCGACGGCGCCAGCAAAGGTGTATGCCTGGACGTCTTACGGCGCGTGCGAAGGCATAGAGAACACTGCCAAGTACTGGGCCGTCGAGCCGGTACCGGCCGACGTCGTGAACCTGTTGCCCAACCCGCCCTATTCGCTCGAGCTCGCGTACTAATCACCAAAAGAGATCGACAGCCAAGCCTGCCGCGGCGAGCCCGCTGGTCCCGTAGACGTGCCCCGCCCCGGACGTGCGACCCAGCATGGCGGCATAGTGCGCTCCCACAGCCGGTGACAGCCCGTGCGCGGCGACGCCTGGTACGACGATCCCCGTGCCTGACGCGTAACCGCGCAGACCGGCCGGTGTCGAGGTCGAGTCGTACCCAATCCCGATCGCGACGTCCGCACCGGTGGGCGCGAGCGCTGCATAGGCGGTCATGCCGGCGTCTTCGCTCGGGATGCCCGTAACCCAGTCGACGCGCGCGTTCGTGTCCGCATTGAACTGCAGCCATGTGCCCGAACTCGGGATCGCCCAGTCGGCCGCATTGGCGACCCACACGAACTGCGAACGTACTCGGTTCGACGCGTTGAATATGCAGCACGACGCCTTCGCACCACCGGTGCCACGTCTAAGCATTGTCATTTGCGTGGCAGACGACGGAAGGATCGAGCCGACATAGCGACGCGTGACGTCGCCGTTTTTGTGCCACACACCATCCTGCACGCGATTGAGCGTCGTTGCGCGCGTCGTTGCATCAGTCCAAGGCACGAGCTCGAGCGCGACCGCTGACGCGCTCGTGGCGTACGCGTAGACGTCCGCAGGCACGCCCGCTGTTAGGCCGGTCAGAGCGACAGACGGCGGCGTGCCGATCGAATACGGATACCAACCGTCGCGGCTGTAGTAACCGCTCGACGCCAGCACATACAGCGATATGTATTTGTCGATGTGCGACGTCAAATAGACAGTCGAAAACACGCCGTCGGGAGTCATCGGATCGCTGCTGAAACCCGCCAGCCGCGCGCCGAATCGCTGCGGGAAACTGAGGCGCAGGTCGGATCCCTCACAAAACTGGCCCGTGTTTACGCCGAAAGCGGGAAGAGCGTGAAGGTGATCCGAGCGTGCGAGCGACGCGTTTATGCCTTGGGTATTCGCTCCGCCGACGACTAGCGTTGACGGGATGTTGACTGCCACGCTGTGCTTGTGATCGCCACGTGCAGCGACGGTCGCAGAGCCCAGCGCTGCAGTGCCGCTGTCGACATTGACCGGTGTGGTGCCAGTCAGTGCGGCTGCACCGGTGGCCATGCCATCGAGCCGCACCTTGTCCGTCGCAGCCATGAATCCGTCGACGGTCGTGGTGACAAGGTTCGGCAGCGCGTGAATATGGCTCGCACGCGCGAGCCCGTTGCCGAGCCCTTGCACGTTCGTTCCGCCGATGGCCAGCGTAACAGGCGTGGATATCAGCACTGCATGCGTATGATCTTCACGAGCCGCCGCAGTGCCGGTGCCGACCACTGCTGCTTGAGCTCCCACACTTGACGGGGCCACGTTCGTCAACGCCGCTGCGCCGGTGGCCATCCCATCAAGCCGGACTTTGTCCGTCGCCGCAAAGAATCCATCCACGGTCGTCGTCGCGAGCGACGGCAGCTGATGCACGTGGCTAGCACGCGCGACAGAGATTGAGTTGCCTGACGAGTTAGTGCCGCCGATCGTGAGTGACTGCGGCGCCGCAGTCGCAATGCCGTGCATGTGATCGGCATGCGCCGCCTCTGTCGAGACGCCGACCACCGCCGCTTGCACCGTGATTTGCGTGGGCGTGGTGGTCGTGAGCGGCGGCTGCGGACCTACGGGACCGACACTGCCTTGCGGACCTTGATCGCCTTGTGGACCTTGAGGGCCCGTCGCACCGATCGGGCCTTGGATGCCTTGTGGCCCCTGCGGGCCCGTCGCACCGATCGGCCCCTGCGGGCCCGTCGCACCGACGTCGCCTTGTGGTCCCATCGGCCCGACGTCGCCTTGCGGGCCTTGCGGGCCGGTGTTGCCGATCGGGCCTTGCGGGCCCACCGGCCCGACGATGCCTTGTATCCCTTGCTCGCCTTGCGGGCCCTGCTCGCCTTGCGGTCCGACAGGCCCGACTTCGCCTTGTGGCCCTTGCTCACCCTGCGGTCCGGGGCTGCCGCCTTGAGCCACCACCACGCGGAACACCGGTGTTTCGGGGACAACTACGTTGACGACACAACAGTCAGACATGTGTGAGAGCCCCTTACGGTTGCAGCAGCCCAAGATCTCCGTGCGCGAACAAGATCCGCTCGGGTGCCACGCCACTGCCGAGCCACACCGCCCAGTGCCACGTCGCGGACTTGCCGCCCGGCGCGAGCGCCAGCGTGTCGTCTTCGGCGAGCGACAGGTGGACGGATGACGTCGCGAGGTCCACCGCCACGAGCCACCCTGCGACAGCAGGCACCGGCCCGCCGCCGTCCACGATGAAAGGCGCTGTGATCGTGTATGGCGTCAGATCGAAAGCACTGCCGTCGGGGCGATACGCGTGCATGCGCATCGCGACGGACGCGCCGAAGGCACAGCGGAGCTGGATCGGATTGGGGACTAGGTTGATAGGCGGCGTCATGGGAACTAACACCAGTGGTGAGCGATCAGTCCGGACTGCCCCGCGCCATTCGCCCCGTAGAAAATAGGGGTAGCCGCGCTTGTGTTCACTATGGGCTGAATGTTGTGCACGCCAATGGCCGTTATTCTTTGTCGGATCTCTGCTTTCAGAGGGTGGATGATGCCTGCGGCGGTGTTTGTCAGATCCCGCAAGCCACTGGCCGGCGTCGACGACGAGTTCACGCCAATACCCACGCTCACAGTCGCTCCCACAGCGTCAACGCTGGCCCAGTGGACAGCTGACATCACATCAGTTGAGCGTCCCTGCAAAAGCTGAAACTTGCCGGTAGCAACACCGTTCAGGTTTTGCCATCCCGTGCCTGTGGCAGTCCAGCTAGTGAATGCCGCGGTCCATAGAAACGAAACCAGCATGCGGTTGTCTTGGTTCCATACGCCGCATATAGAGCCGTTTATGCCTGTCGCATTAGTCTGATGGAAGTATGTCGTGGCCGCATTCGGCAAGATGGTTCCCAAATAGCGCCGAGTCTGCGCCCCGCTTTTTGTCCAAACGCCATCGACTTGGACGATCGCCGTCGCCCGCGCCGATGCGCTGGCCCATGGCGTCAGCTCCAACGTCAGCGCCGTGGCGCTAGAATACACAGCGAACACGTCGCACGGTATCCCCGCACTTTGGCCGGACACGTTGATGGTTGGCATGACTGATGGCCTGCACACCGCCCACTCTGTTCCGGTGTACACGCAGATTCTATCGCCGTTATGAGCGACTAGGTTGAGCGGGTTGGCGACAGCGTCATCCGAAAGACTGTTTGCGCCGTTAGATAGCCGAAAGTTATTGAGCGTTGGATCTGGCAGTAAACCGAGTTTCGTGAACTGGCTTGCCGACATGAAACCGCTAACCACGGACGTTGCTAAACCCGGCATAGGGTGCCCGTGATCGGCACGCGCCAAGCTGGTCGACGTTCCATCGCTGCCGGCATCCGCCACGGCCAGCGCGACAGGCGAACCAGTCGCCACGCTGTGCACATGGTTATCGCGTGCCGCCGTTGTGCCTGCGCCTACCGCCGCCGTTGTGACAGTGATTTGCGTAGGCGGCGTCGATGCGAGCGCGGCGCCACTGCCGATCTTTTGGAACGCGAGCGCCGTTGAATCGAGCGTGACGGCGTTTGTCGTCAGCGTCCAAAGTGTGTCCGCGTTGGCCGTGCCCTCGCGAACCGGAATGATCGAGCTAGGCGGCAGCTTCGCGGATTCATCCGCATCGGTCGGCCTGTACCAAGGGAAACCGCTCGAGCTGACGGCTCGAATCCCATTCGTCGACGCGCTCGACTGCGCCGTAAGCAAAACGCGATCGTCGAGCGCGAGCGTCACACCGTCGACAGTCGCCACGCCACCGGTGAGAGCTGCTGCAACGTGCGAAGTCGCGACGACACGCACCGGTTGCTTATACGCGCTCTTGGCTGCAGCCATGGGCTGCGATCGCATGTTCTGCCGCGGCCGCCACACGCCGCCATCGGTGTTGGCGTAGATCCATTCGTAGTAAGTACCGCCTTCGACGGTGATGCTGCTCGGACCTAGCACCGGATTGCCGATGTCATCCGGGCTTTCAACGCCCCGGCCGGACGGCGGGATCACCTCACACGTGGTGCTTGTGGCCGGCACGTAGATCCCGAACGAATCGCCCGGACGTGCCGACGCCGGCATGTGCACGACATAGTCGTAGTCGTCAGCCATCACCCATTCATTGGGATACGTAACGCCGAAGTCTCGACGCCAGAGCGGCGCCGGCAGTGCCGCGGTCGTGCCGCGCGGCATCCACCGCAGGACCTCGCCGAGCGGCTGCAGTGTCCACTCGTAATAGCTGCCCCCGCGGAGCCGCAGACTCTCGGACGGGTCACCGACCCAGTTACCCAGCGACAGCTCTTGCCCCGTCTGCACGTCGAGCCACACATCGCGCGTTGGCAGCACGAACACCCCGAACGTATCGCCCGCCACCGCATCGGCCGGCGTCGTGACGCCAGATACACCCGAGTCGACCAGACACCACTGGCCCGGCAGCGGCGTTCCGCTCGCGCCGATATACGTCAGCCCGCTCGCACCAGGCGGCCCCCACGCTGCGTGGTTCGCGTCGACAGCTTTAAGCACGTCGCCCGCGGTAGGCGGCGGCGATCCTGTGAGCTCGACCATCCCGCCTTCGACCCATAGGCGCTTCGCAGCGGCCGCCGTGTCACTGACTAACCCCCAAAGTGCCGCCCCACCCTCGTGATAGAAAACCCACTCGTAATCAGCGCCGGGTAAGAGCGGCGTGGACGTGCCCAGCTCGCCATCGAGCCCTTGGATCTGCGATGCGCCGAGCACCGTGACACTGACAGGGACTGTCACGTCACGGCCGACATACAGACCGAATCGCGAGTCGACAGGTGGTGCGTCGAGCGACGACACGATCGACACGACGATCGGCGTCGTCGCACCGACCCCTTGCTCGATGAATCCCCATGTCCCCGGCTCGATGGTCGCGGACCCCGCAGAGCTAGTCCAAAACTTGATCGACGGGTCGTAGTGCAGGCCTGGCACGCGCCATGTGGCGTGCTCGGCATCGGTCGCCATCAACACTTGACCGGCAACGGGCGGCGCGGCGCTCGCGACGTCGACCGGTGCGCCGCTCGTTTCCAAGCCACCCGCGTTGCCACCGTCCCCGCCACCGCCGCCACCGCCGCTCGGCGTTTGCCACGTGGCGTGAGTCGCATCGGTCGCAGTGAGAACTTGGCCTGTCGTCGGCGGAGCAGCTTGGTTGACGTTGACTGCTGCACCCGTCGTGTCGAGTTCGGTTGCTGGACCAGCCGCTGTAATCGGGTCTAGAAATGACATGAGAGGTCACCCATTCCTTGCGCCGGGGTCGAGGTAATAGAATCGCAGCCCGAACAGTCGATTGTTTGGTCCGTCAAACAGTTGGACATCGATGAAGTAGGCAACGCCAGCGTTGTTCACTGTGTGTATTTCGGGGATGAACAGCGTAGACCTCGTGCACTGCGTGGCCGAAAAACCGGTCGTGTGATTCAGTGTGACCAGCGTCACGGGATCCGTCGGGGTGACCAGCGCACCACCTGCGGCACCCCACGCTGCTTGTGCGTTCACGATGATCGCGGCCACATTCGCTGCGGCCACATCATGCGCGCGCCATACAGCCTCAAGGCCGATAGCAGGCGCGCCACGTGGGACGCCGCACACAGGAAAACGAATCTTTGCAGGACCGCCGCTGAGCGTCAGGCCCCATGTGTCGAATGCAGTATCGTAACTGCCATTCGACGTCAGCTGCCGACCAAGGGACAGCGGCACGTTGACATAGCGTATTGCCAGCGAGCTCGGCGAGTACACCACGTCCTTCGTGATGTCGTCCAAGATGAGATTGCCGTCGGTCGAAATCGCTCCGGTCGCAGCGATCGCACTCGCTACCTCGAGCGTGCCGTCTGACGCGGTCAGATTGCCGTTGAGCGTCGTCGTTCCATTAACTGTTGCGCTACTCAGCGTCGCGGCGCCGCTGACACTCAACGAGCCGCCCGTCAAAGCGCCGGTCGCTTGCAAACCACCAGTCACGTTCACTGTGCCGTCTGCGGCTGTCACGGCGCCATTGAGCGTCGTGGTGCCAGTGACAGTTACCGTGCTCGAGAACGTGTTCGCTTGCGTGAACGTGTTCGCGGCTGACAGCTGCGCCGCGTCATCTGCACGTGGTTTGAGGTACTGCGTGCGGTTCGCGAGTGCCTGCGCGATACCCTGCACGACCTCTGCGGCATTCGCGCGAGAATCCGTGCCATCCGGCACGGTCACCGTCGGATCAAAGCTCGCAACCTCTGTCAGTGTATGGGCCATACGTTAGACCTAATGGTTGACGGGTATAGAAATCACGATGTCGGGCGTGTCCCATACGCCTGATTCGTTCCACACGTGATCGACCGGGTAATCCCAGAGCTCGGCGTCCGGCGGCACCACGACCACATCGCCGAACACGTGCTGCGCAATCCACTCGCGCGGAATCACAGCCACGTCAGCCGGCGGCACAGTGACATCCCAAATCATCAGCACCCAACGTGACCACTGGTCGAAGTTCGGTTTGATGGGCAGCGAGCGCGTGACCGTGCCATCCGGTGCCATGTCAAAGCGCATGCCCGAGCGGTACTCGAGGGTCATGCGCGGGCAGTTCGGCGCGTAGTGGTAGTACAGCTGCGTGAGCAAAGCGTACGGACCGCCGCGCCGGCGATGGTCGTCGAACCATCGGCGAAGCCGAAGCGTGAAGTTCTCGTCGAGCTCATTCAGTCCCGGTCGGATACGCCGCTCACGGCTGATCTCAGACAGCGAATCGAAGCTATACAGTCCTGGAAACCGCATCTTGACGCCGGCTACGAGCGCGTCGCCCGCCGCGTCTAGCTGCACCGCGATGGCGTACAGGATCTTCTGCGCTGTGCCGGTCTGCAGCCACGGTGGGCAGATCGACCATACGGTGTCACGAAACGTGATGAGCGGCGTCGCGGCGCGGTTGGGCTCGTCGCCGCTCGACCTCGTGAGCCGCAACACGTTGGCGCGGTTCATGGGTGGAAACCTTCCTGCGGCGAGACTTGATGCACCACAATCCCGCTCGTGCTTCCAACGACGAGCACTTGTAGCGGCGTCATGCTCACGTCAGCGGTCGGCGTCGAGATGGCGACGTGGAAGATCAACCCGTCTGGCAAGGTTCTCGAAATCGCCGCACTCAGCGCGTCTCGGTACACCATGCCGTTCGGCGGCGTGACACCCGGGCCATGGACGTTCCCGCCGACCGGCTGCGCGAACACAAACGTATCGACCGACGTGATGATCGCTGCTTTGATCTGCTCGTCCGTTTGACCCGACGTGTTGTACACATACACATCCGCCGCGACGTCGAGCACCACGGTAACGGCCGGATGTACAGTGGCTGTGATGCCTTGTGGCACAGCCCACTGCTGAATGGCTTCCTCAGCGAAGGGTACGTCAGCATCAGGGAGCGTCCCGGTTGCCGTCGCACAGTACACATCGATGTGCCCGTACCCATCGGGCAAGAGCGACACGCGCGTGATGCCTAGGTTGCGACCATTGCCGTCAGTCGCGTTGCGCAGCGCCGAGGTGTATGCGTCCCATGGGCCCATCGGCGACAAGGCGCCAAGCTTTTCGCTACAGCGCGCCCGCAGCTGCGCGTCAGTCTCTTCATCGGTACCAAAGAACGCCACATCATTGTCGACCGACAGGCCGGGCAACGCCGTCACGACCGATGTCACGGTGTTCGCTTGCGCGCTCGAGGCGGCGCCCGGCTCGGACGCAACTACGGAGACCGGCAAGTCAGTCGTGTTCGCTGGCAAGTTGAACGTGGCAATGTTTCGATAGGTCGCACCAGTGACCGTATTCTTGACGATGAGATCGCCCGGCTCGAACCCGTAGAAGGAGCCCGTAGTGCTGTTCGACACGAGGACGGTGCCGCTGGCGAACGTCGCGTCGAGCCGTTCGACGCCGTACACATATTGAGCGACAAGCGTGAGCCAGTCTCCCGACGACAGCTCGAGAAAGCCCGAGCGCGCGATCAATGCCATGAGCTCGCTGTAGGCCGCGAACACGGCCGACACGCCGACGATCATCGTACGCACGACCGCGCCGGGCTTCCACGACGTGGTCGGCACGCCCAGGCGCGCGAGCACCGAGTAGATCGACGCTTCAACCTGTTGGCGAGTGAGCGGCGTAGTCAGTTCGTCGAGTGTAAGTCTAGCCATGCTGGTCAATGCTCGCGATGAGTTGAACGCCGTCTGCGGTCACAAAGAACGTCAGGCTGAACTCTTGGGCGCTGTCCACCGCCGTCGCTGAGATCTGCACGCGCATCTGTCGCGACGCGACGCTCGTCATCGTGACCGTCACGGTCGCGTCTTCGACCCGATCGTCTTTCAAGCACTCGACGCGGATCGACGACTGCAGCCGCGTCAACCCAGGCTGCGTGACCCCATGATTCAGCTGACCACGCAGGTCAAACCCATACGTGTCGTCATCGAGCACGCGAGTACGCGGGGTGATGAACCGGCGCACGAGGCCTTCGCCGATCGCGACTGTGGACTGTGGATTGACCTCATCGACCGTGGGCGTCACGTCGAGTACGCACGCGAGGTCGGTGCCGTAGTACAGCACGTCGGGCACCACGCGCGGCACGACCGGAATCAGCGCAACCTGCGCAGCGACGAGCGCTTCGAGCACGGTCATGGTGTGGGGTGCTCCGGCGCGATGCTGACGACGTCGCTGCCCTCGGTGATCCTGCCCGCCAGTTGTCCGCCCAACACGGCCGGCGCCGTCGACCCAAACCCGACTGGATACGGAACGCCGAGCATGACGGGTGCCGCTGGTGTTGGAAGGGCGCCGATGATGATCGTGTACCCGGCCCCTCCGCACGCCACTGCGTCGCCCTCTCGCGCCGCCGGTTCACCACTCGCCCCACCGAGCACGAGCGCATCCGGCTCGAAGCCGCTCGCGCCCTGCACGTACGGCTGATAGCTCGTGACGACTGGCCGAGCTCGGTCGCCATCGGCAAACGCGACGAGCACCTGCCCACCCGCCGCTACGGTCATGCGCACGCCGGCGACTCCCGGCCACGGCGTGATCGACCGCAGGTCCGGCAGCCCGAGCGCCTTGTCGACGCCTTGCAGGTCGAGTCGCCCGTCGCCATGCCGCTCGACCACCCGGTAGCGATACAAGCCGTACAGCCGCCCGTCGGTCGCTCGAGCGGCGATCGCACCGAGCAGCGAGGCAAGCCGCCCGGCATCTTGCGACGTACCACCGAGCCACACGTGCATCGTGAGCGGACCGTCGCCGCTCGCGACCAGCTCGATCTCGCGCACCACGCCGGGCACGTCGAGGCCGTCGACGAGCGTGGACCCGACACGCACGCTCGTCGGGTCGTCCATCTGGAGCTCGGCAGTGCGGTTCGACGGGTCGTAGCTGAGCACGACGTACGACCCGCGAGCAGCCGCCGTGACTGGCCGCAGCCCGACCTGCGTTACACCCGCGTAGTCCACCCACCAAGCGGCCGACCCGCTCACGGCCTCGAGGGCACGTGACGCCGGCCCAGGCTCGCGAGCGAAGTCGACACCGACACGCTCCGCACTCGGAATGAAGTCACCGAGCGTCTCACCCACGTCGCGCGCTGCATCCTCGGCGACGAGCCTGCCCTTCACGCCCGCGTCGTTGTGGTACCCGCGTCCAGTGACCGTCTTGGCCCACCCGGCGGCGCCGCCGGCGAGCCGCACACGGCGTTGATCGGCATAAACGCCGTCTGAGCCTTCCACAGGCGCACCAACGAGCTCGAGCGAGCCGATGCGTAGCCGCACGGGCGCTGTCAGCACGTTGGCGTTCGGCATGTGAACCTCGGCGGTCCAAGGGCCGCCCCAACCGACAACCACGCTCGCGCGCGTCACTGGAAAGCCGTTCGCACTGACGTACACGGGCTCGGTCATGGATTGCCCTCATCGAGCGCCGTGTTCATCACTTGGTTCTCGTCGTTCAAGCGCTTGATCTCGACCTCACGCGGATCGACCTGCGTGGCGTCGGCCCCGTCGGGCTTGGCGAGCGCCTGCTTGTAGCGCCGATACTCGATGCACTTCGCTTCAATACTCCACACGCCGTCTTCGACCTGCTCGGGCGCAGACACGTCTTCGACGACGAGGTGCGTGATGCCGACTTCGTTGAGCACCGGGTGATCGACGTCGAGCGCCTTCGCGCGCGTGCCGATCGGCGGACGTAGCAGGATCGGCCGAATGTCCGACCACTGCAGCCAGTGCTCGGTCGTATATAGCTTGAAGCGCATCGTGAAATGCGACAGCGCGATGCCTCGGTAAATCAAGATCGCGCCGGTCATCGCATAGCCGGCTTGCTCATCCCATTTACGCGGCGAGCTCGCGCCCGCGACCTCGCACAAGCCCGGCGTCGGGTACCCGCCTAACAGGCAGCGGTCGATCGGCTCTTCGATGGGGTTCCACGCGCTCATGTGGCAGGCGCTCCCCTCTGCATGGCGACCGTCTGGAGCACCGTCTCGAGCTCGCGCTTGATCGCCGCTGCGACGTCACGCGCCATGCTCGGCGAGCCGCCCGCACCGACTGTGACGTTGAGCGTGCCAATGGTCACGCCACCACCCGAGCGCGTGCCCGGCGCGCCAGTCGGCGGCGATGCGAGATCTTTCATCGCGCCTTCGGTCGCGGGCTTACTGACCTCGATGCCCATGTCGAGGCCTGCAGCGATGTCCTTGCCGTACTTCGCCATCACCTTCGACGGTGACTTGATCTCCCACAAACCCGTGAAAGCCTGCATGCCGGCCTTCGCGAGATCAGTGAACGCGCCGACGACCTTGCCGATGCCATTCGCGAGGCCATCAACAAAACCGTCCACGACCTTCACTGCGGCGGCAGCAGGGTCGTCGCTGTTCCATACATCCCAAACAGCCTTGAGCGCTTTGATGAGCAACCACACGCCCGCGACGGCTGCAATGATCGGCGCGGCGGACGCGATAAGCCCACCGGCGAAGCCCCAGGCTGCTGTAGCCGCGGACCACAGCACGGGCACGAGCGTCTTCGCGAGCACGACGCCGGCAGCAGCGAGCACGGTCTGCCACTCGTCGCCGAACAGTCCGAGCACCCATTCGATCATTCCCCCGATCGTCTTGAGCGCGCTATTCCAGGCATCGCGCATGATGCGCAGCCGCTTAGCCGTGTCGTCCGTCCCGTTCTTGACGTACAGCCGGAACTTGAGCCACACGTTCTCAGCGCGCAGCACGGCGATGATGAGCTCTTGCATCGTGATCTTCGCCGCACGTGCAAGCCACTCGAGCCCTCGGATGAACGGGTCGACCAGACCACCTAACAATCGCTTGAGTGCTTGTCCCGAGCTCGTCGCCTGCGAGAACAGATCGTTGAACGCCTTACGCGCCTTGAGCAGCGGCTCGATGTTCACGCCGGCGAAGAGCGCCGCCTGCGACTCGGCGAGCTTCTGCGCCTGCACTTCGGCCGACAGCATCTTCTTCTGCACGACGCCGCCGATCTGATTCTTCACGCGATCGGCGAGCTTCTGCACATTGCCGCCCGTGAGCGCGAGCGACGCCGCCCAACCGAGCGTCTGACTGGCTTGCTCTTCGCCCCATCCGGACGCCGCCGTCGACACGGCGGACAACGCTGTCTTGAGGTTCGCCCCGCGCACACCCGCGCGCTCGAGCTGTGCAGCGTACCCGGCCACCTTGTCTCGGCCGATCGACACCGACGCTGCGACCTGGTCGACGGCGGCCTGCATGTCCGCCGCCTTGTCGGCTGCGAGCCCGAACATCATCGACGTGGCCGTGCGCAGCTTGGTCGATGCCTCGAGCATGAGCAGCTCGTTGCGGCGCGCGTTGGCTGCGCTGATGGCGAAGTCGGTCAGCCCCTTGACCGCCTTACCTGCTGCAAACCCGATCGCCACAATGCCGGCTGCGAGCGCGAACGCGGCAATACGTGCCACGCCTCCGGCTCCCGCGAACTGCTGCAACATCCCGATCATCTTGGAGAGCGGGCCGGGCAGGATCGACGAGGTCTTAGACAGCTCGGCCAGCTTGTCTTGCAAGCTCTGTGTGTCTTTGCTCGAGCGCCGGAAGTTGCCGCCTTGCTGCACGATCGCGGTCTGGTTTGCGGCGATGCGTGACTTCACGCCGTCGATGGACTTCTGCAGACGGTTCATCGCCTCGACATCGGGCGTAGCCGCTTGCTTCAAGGACTTCATGGCCTTGTTCATCGCGTTCAGCGACTTGGTGTCAGCATCGATCGACGACTGCAGCTTCTTGATCGCAGACGCAGCCGACTCAGCCGCGGGCGTAACGCCATCGACCATGTCGACTGCAAAAGAGGCTCTTGCTTCGCTTTCAGCCATGCGCTCACTCGCGTGCAAACACCTTGATCAAGATCCGTCGCAAATGCCCAAGCTCACGCATCCCATCGACGAGCAGCATCGCGCCGACGTACGCCCGAGCCGTTTGTGAAGTGGACTCCGATTCGCGCCACCCAAGCGCAGTGAGCAGACAGGCGGCGGCTGCACCATCATCGTTACGCGCCGCCGTGCGTAGCGACTCTATTTTGCCTTGATGTCCGCCGTCCGAAAGCCGGCAAGCTCGACGCACACACTCGCGAGCTGCACGAGCACACCCGGCTGCGCGCGCAAGAGCTTGTCGAGCTCGGGCTTCGAAGGATGCACGAGCGAGGCCTTCACGAGTTCCTCGGTTGTGTCGCTGTTGGCTTCGCCCGCGTCCTGGAACTTCCGGAACGCTGCGATGTGCGGCCGGCGCAAGATCACTGCGCCTTCGTCTGTCCGCACGATGCGAACGGCTCGAGCGCCGTACTGTGACTGTGCCGCCTCGAAGGCGGTGTCCTCGGCAAGCCCGCGCTGCTCGAGCGCCAACTGCTCTTCGGCGCTCGGCTCGAGTCGAGCGGCCGCCTTTTCCTGGAGCGCTATACGCTGCGCGCGGATCGCGGCCAGCTGTTCGTCGAGATCGGTCATACAGGCGCCAGCTCCGTGTTATCCCACAAGGCAAGCCCGTTGCGGCGGATCGCCATGCAGTCGATTTCGAGCTCTTCCTTGAGCGGGTCAGCGGACTCTTCATCCGCTGCAGACTGGCTGGTGATGACACAGCCCGTGATGAGCACGTCGACGTTCGGCTCACTGGGCTCGCTGTAGATCACCGAGATCGTGAACTCGACGTTGCCGTACGAGGTTTGATCCGGCGCGCGTAGGGCGAGCTGCGTGATGAGAGTCTGCACTGACGACTTCCACCCGGTGAGCTTGACCGTCTCGGTCGTGTACTTGCCCGCCGACCGTCCGCGCGGAGCGTGGTGGCGGCCCATGCCGTAGGCCTTCACGCGCTCGCGCTTGTCGGCATACGAGATCGCAGTGAATCCCGTGAACGGGTCGCCATCGATGATGCAGCGAATCGAACCCCAGGACAGTTGGTTTTGGTTGACGCGAATGGGATCTGACATCGTGCACTCCGTTAGGCCGCGATGGCCAAGGCCGGGTTGTAGAAGCCGACTTCGATGTTGATGTACTCGGGGTATGCGAGCGGGATGACGCGCGCGGTACCCGTGAGCGTATTGGTGCTCAGGATGTTGTCGGTACGCGACAGGATAAACTGCACGCCCGAGGCCTTCGGCACCGCAAGCAGCGCGGAACGCATGGCAGCAAGCGCTCCGCCTTCAATCTCGCGCGCATCGGCCTCGAGGATGAAGCCTGTCTTCGGGTCGACGCGGATGGGCCGATTGAGCCGGCGAATGAAGTAGTTCCGCAGCACGGCTTCCGCGAGGTTCAGCACCCTGCGATGGGGAATGAGCTGGAAGTCCGAACCGTCCACGGAGAAGATCCGCGGCCGGGTCACGTACACACCCAGGTACCCGTCCCACGTGCGCAGCGTGATGAAGCGCGCGTCGTCGAGACCCGGCATCACCGATTCATCGTGCTCGTCGATGTTGCCGTTCGCATCGCGGATCGCGACGCCAGGCAGCGACCCGAGGTTCACATCGGCGATGTCGATCTCGTGGGACACCGCCTGTGCCGCAGCGATGGCGTACCCGATCGATCGACGGTACTTGCGCCCGGACACACCGCTCGTCAGCTTGCACGCGCCTGCGCAGATGGAGCCTTGGGTCGTAGCCTTCGACCCGAACATGCCGGTCAGCGTCGCGACGTCGGTTTCGTCCATCGGCGCGCCGCCGATCCATGAGCGGTACTTGCCAATCGCTCGGAAGCTCTCGACCTTGAGCTCGACCGCATCGAACGTGTCCGCGTCGAGCGGCGACACGATGAACACTTGTTCCCACACGATCATCGTCGACCCGAGCGCCGTCAACGCAGCGGTCACCTCAGCCGACGACGGGATTGGCGCCGTGGTGTTGAAGGCATACGTGTCGCCAGCGACCATCGTGCCGGCTGAGAGGCTGACAGTGAGCCCACCCGCCAGGTCGATGGAGTTGGCGATTCCGAGTGACGCAACCGGGCTGAGGGAACGCCCCCCGTCGTAGCTCACGCGATAGGTGATGCCCGCCGTGGCGATCGTCCCGCCTGCGACAATCTGCACGAGGACTTCCCAGTCATCGGCGAACTCCGAGGTGCCCGCGACTGTCGCGACCGACGTGCCCGTGCCGGTATGCACGACGACAGTCGCTTCGCCCGCTGTCCCTGCTGCCGTATCAGACCGCACCATCAACGCGGGCCGGCCCGTCGCCGTAATGTAGTAGCCAGCGGCTTCGACCAGTGGACCCGCGCCAAAGTACGCAACGGCGTCGGTCACACGTGCGAACGCCACGGGCGTAGCAATCTCTCCGGCGGTCGACGGTCCGACGAACGCCATCAGCGCGCCCTCGCTCGCGGGCAGTACGCCGAGCGCGCCATCGATCTCGGTGATCGTGACTTGCGGTAAGGTCATCCTGTTAGATCCTGTTAGGTGTCGTCTGGAGTGTCGCCTGGAGAAACAGTGATGAGCTCGCTCACGTCGAGCTCGGTGACTTCAACCAATGCGCCCGTGTCGGGCGGCGCGAGGCCGTCGCTGAGGTCCGTCTCGGGATAAGGCACGTCGAGAACCGCGGCCTGCAGTTCGACCACCATCTTGAGCGCGGCGCCATGCCGGCGCTCAACGCGGTCATTGACCCACTGCTCGTTGCGCACGCTAAACGCGCCATATGCTGCGTGGTACGCCGCGCGGTACCATGCATCACGCAAGTACCTGACGATCTCGTACTGACGCATCTCGTTCTCGGGGTCGCTCGGATCCTGACCGTTGATGAGGATCGTGAACGACTCGCCTAACGTGCCAAGCGACCGCGGATAGCCACCTGGATTGCGTGGCGGCAAATAGCTGCCCACGATGCCCGATGGGTCGCCGGGCACCCACGCGATGCGGTTGCCGATGGGATGCTGCGCCGGGATGCGCCAACCAAACATGTTCTTGGCCGGCGTACCTTCAGCGACGAAGCGCGCGCTCACGACCTCGAACAAGTTGATCCATGCGAGCTTGGTCGTCATGTGACCGCTCCCGCGCCGTGCGTCTGGGTGGATGCGGTCGATGTGCCGCCGCCCGTTGTTTCACGGAAGCGGCGCTCGAGGATCGTCACGATGGCCTCGCGCACTTTCGGCGTGATGCCGCGTTGCTTATCCTTGCGGTACGGGATCATCTGACGCTGCACCGAGCCGCGCACCGCGCCCTTGTGGTGACGTGCGTTGATGCCGAGGATCGTGATGTTGATGCGCGCCCCGGATGATGAAGCGGTGATCGATTCCGGTGCGTTCACGAGCACCGGACGCGTGCCGCGCTTGCGTGGCGGCCACCGCTCGCCGTATGGCGTTTCCTGACGCGTGACGTTCTCGACGTAGACCAGGCGGATGGCCTTCGCGAGCTCGGGCGCCGCCTCGACCGTGAGCGCGTGCGGTAGGGACTTAACACGGCGTTGGATTTCATCGAGGGTCATCGCCGCCACCCTTTGCCGAACATGTCCTGACGCCGGCCGCGGTCGACCTGCACGACCTTCCACACGAATGGGCTGTTCTCGGTGTAGCTCCGCGGGTACTGCTTCGAGATGCCCGATGCGTTGGTGTCCTGTCGCAGCTGCAGCTCGAAGAGCCCGTCGGTCGCGTTCGCGGCTTGCTTCAGCTCCGAGAGCGCGACGTCGTACTGGCCGCGGAAGACTTCGGCCTCTTGGTCCGTCGCGGCGATGCCTCGACGCAGCCACGCGTCGAGCGTGGTCATCGCCGTGAGCCAGCGCGTCACGGCGATAGGATACGGTGCTTGGAACGGCACGACGTAACGCTTGCCGAGCAGCATGTCGATGTACGCGCTGTGCTCGGTCAAGTTCACATCGATGAATCCCGGCGAACGCGCCTCGAGTTCGTCGACGAACTCGGGCGGCATGCGCGTCCGCACCCGGAACTCTGACAGTGTTAGATACTGAGCCATAGCCGCTGTTAGGTCTTCAATCGATCACGTCGGCGAGAAGCGATGCAGGAGATAGGGATGCATCGGCATGAGGGCTTGACGACCCGAGTAGATCCATTCCCACTGGTTGATGCGCGCAAGCTCCGCGGACGAGTTCATGCTGTTTTCGAACAGCCGGAACGGCTCGCGGTTCGACAGCACGAAGGGCGCGTGCGGTCCGGCGTACTCGCAGACCATATAGTACGCTTTGTCGTTGCCCGTGAACGCGGTGCCGTCATCGGTTGCACCACTGAAATCCGCGCCGAGCTCCACAGCTTCGAGCGGCTTGCCAAAGCCAAGTGCGCTCGACAACATGGCGACGTCTTGTGTGCCGCCACCCGTTGCAGCCGCACCAGGCGCGTACTGTGCTTGGATGACCTGCACCAAGCGTGGATAAAGCGGCGCCGGGGCCAACACTGCCTTGACCCGCAGGTTGCGCGGCTTGCCAGATGGGTCCTTAAGAACCTTGACCTTTTGCCGAGCAGCCGCGAGGTTCTGGATGGCAAGGTCGAGCGTCACACCGCTTGAGATATCATAACCCGTGCCGACCCAGTTGTTTCCGAAGGTGCCGTTCACTGCGTTCGCGCCGTTCGTGTAGTGGGCCGTGTGAAAGTACGACAGCCCGTCGTAGGCTTTCGTGCCCGCCAACAAGACCCCTTGCGCAAGCAAGCGCTGCGGATTGTATAGCCCGTCATAGGTGATATCGCGGACCCAATCCGTCGCAGCCTGGATGCGGTTTGAATCGAGGTCGCTAAGCTCGCCGTCCGTCAGCGCGAAGCCTTCGCGGAAGTAGTGATGCGTGACCGAGTTCTTAAGGTATTGACGCGAGTCGAACGCAACGCCTTGCCCCTTGATACCCATGTCCTGCAACTTCGCCGCTTGGATCGCGAAGGTGTAAATCTCGGTTTCGTTCTGTCCGAACTCTTCCTGTGCAACATCGCGCCACCACAGATCAGCGCGATTCTGGTTGAGCACATCAGTCGCGGCGTTCAGGATGCGATCGCGCACCGTGGAAATGATTTGAGGCGAAATAAACATGTTGTTAGGCCTTTATGCTTTCTACGTGTGGCGGAAGCGCTACACCTCGGCGGTGCCGACAAGGTCGTCGCCGACCGCGACCACTGCGACGAGTACTGTGGTAGCCGTGCGTTTCAGCGCGATGCCGAGCCCGGCCTTACCGGTGCCGAGCGCTTGCACTGTCTGCGCGTCCTTGACGTAGCACTTCGTAAAGGCGAAGGCGACGTTGCTGGTCGCATCGTTCAAGAACGTATAGGCATACGTCGGCTTGAACAGCTCGACTTCGATCGGCGTGACGCCATCGCCGACATAGTCACGTGCAGCGAACCCGACTGGCACTGCGGTTGCCGTCGCCGCGCTCGCCGCAATCAGCAGTCCAGTCGCAGGGTCACCACAAACGACATCCCCTTGCGCGACCGTCACGCCGTTCGTGAGCGGTGCTTGCGTGGTCTTCGTGATAGTTGGATTCGGGTAGTTAAAGATCGACATATCGTGTCGCTCCGTGGGCCCAATGGCAGCCGCCCGTTAGTTGTTAGGGGTATCCGTGTTGAGCCCGTATTTACGCGGATCGTAGTCGTCCGGGACATCGAAGTAGAGTGACCCACCAATCATGCGTGTGGCGGTCTTCTTCACGGCGCCATGCCGTGTCTGACGATTGATCTTCTCGAGAATGCGTGGGTCGATTTGCCTGGCATCCGCTTCTGCCTTTGCTTTCGCCTTGGCCTCGGCAGACTCCGCCGCCGGAGTGCCTTGCGGAGTGCTCAAGGTCGTGACGACCGGCAGCCGCCCAGGCTTCGGCAGTGCCGCAACGATGGCGCGTACGTCGGCTACGGGCTTGTCGCGCAGCGCGTCGCGCAGCGCCTTCGGTTGACCCTTGAGCAGACCGTCGATCTCGACCCGCTCGTTCGCGCGCTCGAGCGCGGCGATACGTTGGGTAGCGGCGGCTAGCTGCGAGGCAAGCCCGCTCGCGGTCGAGGCTGAGACCGTGCTCGAGACCGAGGCTGCGCCCGGCGGCGGTTCCTTCTTCTCTTCGTCGTCTCCCTCGTCGCTCTCAGCGTCAGGCTTCTCTTCGTCGCTTTCGCCTGCGGGCGTGGCTTCGTCGCCGTCCGGCTCTTCCTCGGCAGTCATCGCCGCAAGCATCTTGAGCGCTGCCGCCTGTTCCTTTGGGTCGTCGCCTTCGGCCGCAGCCTGCAACGCTTTCTTGATTTCACTCATACTCATGGCCATTGGTTTGACCTCTGCCTTTGGTTTCAACAGCAACGCGCTCAGCGCGTCGATACTGAGTGTGTTGTCATCTGCTAGGCGCGCTTGAAGCGCAGCCGAACCCGTGAATACCCCCGCCTCGTAGCCGGCTACAGTCTCAACCGGCAGTCCGCGCCGCTCTGCCACGTACGCTAGGAATGGCTCAGCCAGTTGGTTCACCGTCGCTTGCGTATCTACGAACTCGGCTTCAGTCATGCCGAGTTCGGGATGACCGTAGGCCTTGCGCGATCCGGACGTGACGAAGCTCACGCTTACGCCGCGCGCTGCGAGCGCAAGGCTTACGTCTTCACGCGCTTGCACTACACCGATGCTTCCGACCACCGCGCTTTGGCCCAACGTGATCGAATCTGCAGCGCACGCGAGCGCGTACGCGGCGCTGCACGCCTCGCCATCGACGAAAGCAGCGAGCGGCTTGTGCGCCACTTCGGCGTCGGCGCGGATAGCGCGCGCTGTGTCCAGCGCTCCATATAAATCGCCGCCCGGAGAGTTGAGTTTCAGAATCACCGCACGTGCAGAGCTTGCAAGCGCCGCCTGTACGCGAGCCCGAACAGCTTCGTAGGTGTCACACCATGAGCCGGTGCCTGCTTGCGAGAGCGGACCGGTCACCGTCACGACTTGGGTTGCGCCTTCGGCGAGCTCGGTGTTTGCGTGCGGTGTGTGGCCGACGAACAGCTCGAACATCGCCGAAGGTCTGATCGCAAGCGGGCCCGTACGCTGGAAGCGTTGCGCGGTCATGCCGCACTCTCCTCGGCCTCTACGGGCTCGACCAACGCAAGGGCCGGTCGCGCGTCCGGTTCGATGCGCTCGGGACGGCCGTCGCCATCGGCGTCGCCACGCACCGGAATGTTGAACTTCGTGCACAGCGCCGCCACGTCGAGCTGCTGCGTCGACCCCGAAGCCGCGAAGGCCTGCGACAGGGCCGTGATGGCCGCGCCGACCTGCGTCAGCGTCTGCGCTTCGTTCGAGAGCTCGGCCGGCGGCGTGGTCACGTACTCGCGCATCACCGCGCGATCGCCGAAGCCCATCGCCTCGAGCAGGAGCGGCAGAATCTGAAAGTTCTCGACCCCTGACAGTCCGTTCGCGTCCGCCTGAATCAGGTCACCACGGATCGCTCGGTAGAGGCTGGCGTTCTGAAAGCCCGAGCCGCCGTCTGCAACGACCGTGTTGCCCGAGATGAGGTAGATGATCTGCTCGGTCTGCTGCGCGATGGTCTTGCTGAACGAGTCGTAGCCGATGCCGTTGCTCTGCATGAGCTCGACCTCGGCACCGGTCTTTGCGAGGAAGGTGCTGTTGAGGCCCCACCCTTGGATCTGCGTCAAGAACTCTTCGTCCATGCCGCCGTCCCAGCCGAGCGGCGTGGTCACGAACACGGCAGGGTTCGCGAGCTTCGACTCCCACGCCGAGCGGTACATGAGCGCGTGCAGCGACACGATGTACGCCTGCAACAAGGCCTTCCAGATGCCTCGGCGCCACGGGGTCGTGCGACCGGCGGTGTACAGCACGAACGCCGACTCGCGGTCGTTCGGCCACACACCCGGGTCGATGTTCACTGGGCCCGCGACCGAGTTGTAGATCCAAGTGTTCGTATCGACGCGGTACTGCAAGCCGGCCGGGTCGAGCTGACGAAACATCGGCAGGCCGCTCGTCGTCGGCATGATCTCACCGACCGCCACGCCGAGCTTGATCGCATCCTCGCTGAAGCGAGACCGCTCGAGCGGCGGCACGAGGTAGTCATACAGCGAGTTCGGATCGTCAGGTCCAACGCCGGAGATGACACCCTGATTCAGGATCGCGATGACCTCGGGGTCGCCGGCCCACTTCACCGGCAACCGAGTCAGCCCGGCGGTGCGCGTGGCCATGAGGCCCTGAATCACAGGGTGCTGGTCACAGGCCTGCAGGAGCTGCGCGGCTGCCCGTAGCTGCCCGATGTCGGCCGCTTCGACCGCCGAGTCGAGGTCATTCAGGTACGGCGTGGTCGGCGAGACGTTCGAGCGGTAGAGGCCGCCGCCCATCAGCATGCGCGTTTGGCGCACCTGCGGGTCGTTCAGCTCGCGCGCGCCCGTCCGGTATGACTGACCGACGTCATAGAGCGGCTTGCTGTTGAACCAGCCCCGCACGGTGTCGAAGACGCTCGCCACGGTTTATCCGTGGTTCGGCGTACCATTTAGTTTCTGTGGTTCGCGCTGTGGTTTCAGTGAAAATATCGGCTTATATTTTCGCTGTTATTCAAATAGCCGATTGGCCAATGTATGAGCCGCAGACCCGTCTACCATGACCCCCCGACCAACGAGGCCGTCCGCCGTCTACGAGCCCTCGACGTTCGGTTGGCTGAGCTAGCTCGACGCCTCGACGCAACAAAAGCCGCCGCTCACGAATGGCGCCAAGGCACAGCGACCCCGACACGCGGCATGCAAGAGCGGATCGCGCGCTGGTATAGCATCCCCGTCGAGGCATGGGAGCAGCCGCCCGGCGACACCCCTTTGCAGGCAGCCGACGACGACGAGCCGCCGGCCTCGAGCCCGACCTCAGCCTTGCCCAACGCGCCGGCCATGGACGCCGACCCGGCCTCGATGACCAACCTCGAGTCTGTGAACCGGCTGATTCGCGAGATTCGCGCCGCCGCCACCGATCCAAACGCCACCGCGACCACCCGTGAAAAGCTAGCGCGAAGCGAGCTCACGGCGTTGCGCTTCCGGCACGAATGCGAGATGCGCGATCTACTCACCCAGGATCGCGTCGTCGCTCAACACAAAGAGTGGCGCATGGTGCGGGACCGCCTCGCGTACGTTGTCGGGGGCTGCGAACGATGCGCCCGACTCATCACGGAAGCACTTGTCGAGCTCGGCGTCTAAATGGGACGCCTGCGCAAGCTCACGAGCGAACTGCGGACCTTCGCAGCCGACCTTGCTGGCGCCATCGCGCGTGAGCGACAGAAAGCCAACACCATCACTTGGCCGTCGCCGAAGTGGCGCAAGGACCCGGTGCGCTTCGCTCGGGAAGTGCTCGGCATTCGATGCTGGTCACGTCAGATCGATCTCGTCGAATCGGTACTCACGCACAAGCGTGTCACGTGCCGTGCAGGTCGACGCGTCAGCAAGTCGAACAGTTTGGCGATCCTCGCGCTATGGCAGTTCTGCTCGTTCGAACGCGGCGACGTGCTGCTCACGAGCGCGACCCAGGCGCAGCTCGATGGCGTGCTGTGGACGGAGATTCGCCGCCTGCACGCAAACAGCGGACTGTGTGCCGACTGCGCCGAGGCCGACCCGGACCAGCCGCGCCCGTGCCCTCACAGCGCGATCATCGACGGCGTATGCGGGCTGACGAGCAAGAGCGGTTTGAAGGGCAGCGATCCACGCTACGGCCGGCGCATCTTCGGCAAGACCGCGCGTAAGATCGAAGGACTCCTCGGCTTCGGCTCGCCCGAGTGCTTGATCATCGGCGACGAGTGCAGCGGCGTCGCGGACACAGTCTTCGGCGCCCTCACGGGCATGCTCGCCGGCGGCGGCAGCATCGTGCTGTGCGGCAACCCAACGAAGACAACCGGCTACTTCGCGCGCACGTTCAAGCTCGTGACGTGGTCTGCGCTTCACATCGCGAGTACCGAATCACCAAACTATGTGAGCGGGCACGTCGTGATCGCCGGACTCGCCACACGCGAGTGGGTCGAAGCCGAGATTGCGGAGCACGGTGAAGATTCAGCCCACGTCGCGGTGCACATCAAGGGCGAGTTCGCTTCAGCCCATCAACTACGACCCTTTGGCGCCGACGTGTTCGCCGCTGCGATGATCGCCAACCAGCGCATCGAGCCGAAAGGACTCTTGCACATCGGCCTCGACCCAGCACTCGCCGGCGCCCGTGACGGACGCAACGACGACACGGCGATTTGCGCTCGCCGCGGTAAGCATGTGCTTGAGCTCGAGGCGCACGAACAGCTCGACAAGGGCGACATCCTCAACAAGCTGCTCGAGTGCATCGACCGACACGTGTTGCCCGGCGAGCAACCCGTCGTGAACTTCGACCGGCTCGGCGTAGCAGGCAAGCTCGTCGGCGATGTAATCGAAATGTACCGCGCAGAGCATCCGACACGGTTTATACTGTGGTTTGTGCGTGAGTCGGACAATCCGAAGCGTAACGCGAGCCTGTACAACAAACACCGCGACGAACTGTACGGCAACTTGTCAGACTACCTGCGCGACGGGGGCGGCTTGCCAGAAGACGCGCTGCTCGAAGAAGAGCTCGCCGAAATGGAGTTCGCTCCAAACGTCAAGGGCAAATCGGTGCTGACGCCGAAGCCGCAACTCCGAAAGCTGCTCGGTCGCTCACCCGACCGGTCTGACGCACTCGCCCTGTCGTGTTGGCAAGCGCCGCGCACAACATGGGAAGACGGCGCGCGCAAGCGTGAGCCGCGCGCTGTTGTCGCTCCGACCAACGCTACAGCGCCGACCGCTTCGGCGCTCCACAGGCCGCCACCCAATCGCTACGACAAGGGCGGCGCGTTCGACCCGTTCAACGCGGGACGCCGACGATGAGCCCGCCTGCGTGTTCACTTACAGAAAAGCCCGCAAAAAACAGCCTCGGACGCAGACAAC
>Ga0247671_1000173_pt1 | contig 22681 bp, 32 predicted proteins | sample CNK12_metaG_FD_183039 | JGI IMG/M metagenome (GOLD analysis project Ga0247671, IMG submission 183039) | Soil microbial communities from Purdue University Martell Research Forest, Indiana, United States - CNK12 | ecosystem: Environmental > Terrestrial > Soil > Temperate forest > Bulk soil...
GCCGATCGCGCTGGCGGTGGGAGCACCGAATGACAAGGGTATATCCCCGTCGCTAGCGCTGGCGGATCATCACCACGCGCTACCGAACACGCTTGTCGAAACCGACGATGCACGTTTGTCCGACGATCGTATCGCGTCCGGATTACGCACGGCTACGGGTGTAGTCGCGGTGTCGGCCGCGGCCGCCCCGACCGCCGGGCAAGTGTTGACCGCGCAAGGGCCGGCGGCGGCATCGTGGGTCACGCCAGCGGCCGGCGGTGGTGGCCTCGCACCGTTCCGCGTGGGGTTTTTCGCAAGCGGCAATTCCAACTACACCGTGCCGGCGGGGTACGCCGTGGCCGGGGCGTACATTTCACCGGGTGCCGGCGGCGGCGGCCCGGGATCCGGCGGCGGCGGTGGCAGATCAAATGCAGCTGGCGGCGGCGGCGGCGGTGGTGGTGGCCCCGGGTCCGCCGGTGGATCGGCCTTGCAGCTGTATGCGCCATTGAACGTGGCGGCGGGAACTGTTTTGCAGCTTACGGTCGGGGCCGGCGGCGCTGGCGCGGCTGGCGGCGCTGGCGGCCTTCCCGGTGGTGCCGGCCAGATCGGATCCGCTGTCGGAAATGAAGGCACCATATCGACGATCCGCATTGTTGCCGGGGCAGTCCTTGTCACAACGGCATCCCCGTCTAGCTCTGCCGGCGGCGGCCGCGGGAGTGGAAGCGGTGCAGGCACAGCAACCGGCGGCGCCGCCGGGACAGCGCCCGCGGGTGCTACCGTGGGCGGGGATCGTTGGCCGGCGGCATTGCCGACCACCCCGGCAATGTGGAATGTGTCCACCGGTGGCGCTGGCGGCGTAACCGCGGCCGGCGGCAACGGCACGATCTCGACTTTCCAGGATCGCCACATCGGCCTTCACACGCAAATCTGGGTCGCGGCGCCGCCGTTAGGTGTGGGCGGCGCGTTAGGTGCGGCGGGGTTTGGAGGCGGTGGCGCTGGCGCTGGCGGTATCCCGTCCTTGCCGGGGTGGGAGTACGCCGGACTGGCCGGGGCACTGCCGCCTAGCACCGGGCCGGGATCGGGCACCGGCGGCACCCCCGGTGCGGGCGGGGCCGGTGGTGACGCGGTCACGAACGGCAGTCCAGGCACCGCCGGTGGAGCTGGCGCGGACGGCTCGATGGGCCGCGGTGGTGGCGGTGGAGCTGGCGGCGGTGGTGGTGGTGCTGGTTTAGTGGGCGGTGCCGGTGGTGCCGGTGGTGCCGGCGGACGTGGATCGCACGGATCCATCGTGCTCGAGCTATGGCCCGTGTGACGCATCACTATTTCGTTTGACGAAAATGCTCCGCGCGTGATATGGTTATATAGCCCTGGGCACTAACCATACCCGTGTACGCCATGTGTGATGATTATTTCGTTTGACAATAATCATCACCGTGATATGCTTATCTAGCCCTGGGCACTGGACGCGCGCGCGCCACCCCACCCCGCACACGTGCGACGGAACGCACACGGCCGCCGTGGTGTGCGGCGGCCGTGTAGGCGGGGTACGGTGCGGGGCGGTGCCCCGGGGCGGTCACCCTTGGTCACGTTCCCACGCACCGCGCAGTAACTCGGACATGCTGGTGTTCGCGGCGGCCGCTGCGGCGGCTAGGCGGGCGTACGCGTCGGGGGTGAGCCGTACCCCGACCACGTGGTCCGCCGCCGCGCTGGCGGTGTTACGGGGCCGGCCGCGGCCGCGCTTGACGGGTGCCACCGGGGCCGCCGCGCGGATGGCCGCTAGCTTGCGCGCACACTGCTTACACGTGGGCTCTCCGTCCTCCACCACGTCACACAGGTGGCCCGGCTTCACCCGGCCGCACAGGGCCGTGGCGGCATCATCTGTGCTCGCGTGTGTGAGCAAGGGGCCGTCTAGCTTGGCCTTGGACTTGCCCGGGTACGCCGCCGCCAACACCCCGTGTACCGTCACCGTCACCGTTGCTGCGTTGTTCATGTTCTAAACGTATCCCCGATCCGGGTTTACGTCAAACGAAATAGACGCGATAAAAGATCTCTATTTCGTTTGACATAAATACCGCCACGGGTGATTATAGATACATGAACAACGCAGTGACCGCCGCTGAGATGCAAGAGTTTACGGCCGACGAGTTGGCCATGTTCGCGAGCGCGGTCAAGATCGCGGCGGCCGCCCCGGCCACCGTGCGCTACCACGGGGAGCTTGCTTTCATCGGCTCGATCAAAGCCGAGTACTTCCCGCGGTCGGACCGCGCCACGTTCGCGGCCAAGCTGGTGGCGTGCCTGCAAGCCGGCTTGCTCCGCATGTCGCGTGCGGACCTAGTGGGCGCGATGGATCGCCATCTCGTCGCCTCGAGCGAGATCCGGTACCAGTCCGCAGAATGGCACTTTGTGGTGGTGTGACCCACACGCACGGGGCCGGGTAACACCGGCCCTTTTCGTTTGACATAAATACTAGACACGGATAGGGTTAGGACATGGGCAAGCAGTTAGAGACGGTCGAACAAGTGGCGGCGGCAATCTTGGCCGGTGAGTGCTTCTACACATTCGGCGTACCCCGCAAGCGCGGCGTGGCCGGGTGCCGGATCGCGATCAATCTCGAGTACCACTATCTCACGGACGCGCACGGGCACCGCTACGTGTCGCACCTGAAGGGATACAGCGCGCTGTACTTCAGCCGCCACGGGTACGCGGAAGTCGGCGACGGCAAAGCGTGCGGCGGTGAGGGACGCGTGTACCCGACGCGTGAGGCACTGGCCCCGGAACTGGCCGCGATGATTCTGGCGGCCGCACGCCGCGCCAAAGGCACGATCACTGTGCGGCGCAACTAGCACTCACTTTCGTTTGACAAAAATAGTCCCGACCGATAGGGTTAGAGCATGAGCAAACACACTGCCACTATCCGAAACGCCGCCGGTGAGATTGTAGCCGAGTACGATGTCAGCCACGACTGGCGCGCGATGTGCGTTAGCACCATCCCCGCGGACGTGATCCAAGCGCTGGCGCGCGCCACGTTTGGCCACACTGTGGTCGCGTCCTTCGTCCCCGCTGGCCGGCCCGTAGTCACCGAGCAAACCGACGAGTTGGTCTTCACGCAGCGCGGCGTGTTCGGCCTCACCCCGGGGCACCTCGAGGCCCCTAACCACATGGTGTTTACGGGGCGTGAGGCCGACGTGATGTTCACTTGGGTAGGCGTGTCGGACTACCGGTGAAGCGTGCGGGGCCGGGTAACACCGGCCCTTTTCGTTTGACATAAATAGTCTGACTGATAGGATTAGGGTATGAGCAGCAAACGGAAACCGGCACACACGGATCGCGAGTTGAAGTCGGGCCAGTACCGCAAGGGGCCGCAGTGCGACGCGTGCAACAAACCCACGGGCACGGCGTACTTCACCGATGATGAAGTGTGCGACGGCGGCGACGGCCCCGGGTTTTTCCTGTGCGACCGCAAGCGGTGCGTGGGTAAGAAGTGGCTAGACCTGGACATTGAAGCGCGGCGGGCACTGTACACCGCGGTCCGCGCGGCACGCGGTGAAGAGTGAGGCACACAGGGCCGGGTAACACCGGCCCTTTTCGTTTGACATAAATACTAGGGCTGATAGGATGGTGGTATGAGCGAACAAGCAAACAACAACGGGCTAACATACAGCGATTACCTGACCGCGATCGGGCCGGTATCCGCGCACGAATGGCAGCGGCACGGGGCGTTGCTCCGACGCGCATGGACGGAAGGGTGCCCCCCGTCGGACTGGCGCGTGTGGGTTGAATGCGCCAGCGACGTGGACCGCTTGCGGCTGATCACACTCGCGTCGCAGCGGGACGCGGCGGTGCACCACGCGGCCGCGGGGATGCTTTTGGAGCGCGGGGATTACGCGGCCGCCGCGGCGCGCCAAGCTCAAGCCGCGCGCGCGGCACACACCGCACATGTGTATTACCCCAAGTACGCGGACCATGTGAATGGGTGACCTACACCCGGGGCGGTGTGCGGCGGGGCGGGTGGCGGTGAGGCCATCCGCCCCGCCGCCGTTTTGGGTCCAGTGCCCAGGGCTACTTAACTATATCCCTGGATCGGGATTTCGTCAAACGAAATACGTACTCGCATCGAAGTAACGCGTCACATGCATACGCGTGACAACGTCACATGCATCGCGCACTATGTCTATTGCGGCCCCTAATCCGCCGCGGAAAAGGCAGTGCGTATGAGCAGCAAACCGGCTACCGGCAGTCGTGATTTCGCCAAGGACGGGACGATCATCGTGCGTGTATCGCTGGGCAAAGGGGCCCCGCGGATCTCGGTGCCACTGCACCGGCTGCCCGGGGACCCTCACGCGGACTGGTTACAGGGCCAGATCGTCGAACACGCGCGCACCCTGTTCGCCACCGGCACGGTCACCCGCGACGAGCTGGCCGACGAGTTGGGCCGCGCGGCCCGGGTGACCGTCGGGTTGGACGGCCAGATGCTACGGCCCGCATGGGAGCGCATGATCCGGGACGGGCTAGTGGCGAAAAACATCACCGACGCACGCGCCGTGCGCGCGGGTAAGACATTCGGGGACGTGGCCGCGCAATGGATGGCCGGCACCATCCCCGGGGTGATCGAACGCGCCAACCTAAAAGACCTAAAATATCAGCTCAAGGAATACATCATCCCCGAGATCGGGCACGTGCCCGTCGAACTGCTAGACGTGGACCACTTGTGGCAAGTGTACAACTCCCCGCGCTGCGCACACCTAACCCAAGGCGCGCGGGTAGGGGTGTGGCACACCACTGAACGCGTGATATCGCTGGCCGTGTACCCGTTGCGGCTACTCAAGGTCCACCCGATCCCGCGCGGTGTCCGGCCTAAGCAAACGCGGCACCGTGTCCCCGCCACGCTCTGGCCCACCGACGACGCCGCCATGTGTGCGCAGACTGCGATCCCGATTCACGATCGTGTGTTGTTCGCCTACTTGGCGCGGGAAGGTGCGCGCATGGACGATGCGTGGTGCATGACGTGGGCCGGGGTGATCAAGATGGCTAAGGCGAATGTCCTGCGCGCATGGTGGCGGAAGCCTAAGAAGTGGGGCCAGTGGGTAGCGACGGAGGGCACGGTGGAAGGTTTGGAACGGTACCGCGCGATGTACTTCCCCAACGCCACGGCCACCGACCGGATCTTCCATCCCACATTCTGTCAAGCACACGCCGCGATCTTCTATCGTAGGTACCTTGCCGCCGCCGGCCTACGTGCCACCCGACCGATCCTGTTCGAGCGCGGCACGGGCCCGGGATCGCAGGACTGGGCACGCGGTCACGACTTGCGCGCATTGTGGGTCACCCTGGGCATCGCGCGCGGACTGTCGGACGCGCAGATCAGCGAACACACCGGCCACACCAGCAAGGCCATGATCAAGAGATACACCCGCGAGGCCGAAATTTTCCGCGCGGCCGGGTGGCTGGACCTGGAACCGTTGCACCTAGCGATACCCGAACTGCGCACGGGCCAGATCATCATTGCCAGCGGTGCTTGCCGTCTATTGCCGGGCCGCGGCCGACCACGAAAGCAACTCGCCGCTAACAACCAATGATCTCAGCGCCTTGCAACAATGCCACCCGGTGCTTTAGACATAGCACCACGATGTCACCGGTTAGCAAAATACACGTATGTTATCAATGCTTGCGGGTGCTTGGCGTGACGTAAGGTTTCCATATTCGCGCATATGAGGGCCTCGGTTGCCGCCCGATGGCAACGGCCCCGCGCTTGACGGCTGGAAAATACGGAGCCCGATCGGTGAAAACCCGGTCGGGCTTCATGCATTTTGGTGGCTGTCAATAGGTGGTAAGGTGGGTCGCATGGTTAAGAGCACCACACGTCCACCACCCCCACCGGCGGCCGCGTTCGCGACACCGCGCACCCGTGTCGCGGACTGCCCACCACCCGAGCCGCCGCCGCCGCCGCCGCCGCCGCCACCGCCCCCACCGCCCCCACCGGACCCTACACCGGTGCAGCAATCCGCCCCGGCACCGTTCACCGCCACTCACCTACGCGAGTGGTTCATGGCCCTACGGTCCGACCTTGGCGACAGTGTGGTAGCCGTCCGCACCGAGGCCGGGGATGTGCTGGCGGTGATCGGCATCGAGTGGCTACAAGGTGGGCCCGTGTCGCTGATCGTACAAAACCCACCGCCGCCACCCGAGCCACCCGACGGCGGTGACGGTGGTGACGGTGGTGACGGCACGCCCATCCCGTGACGCACCACGGCCCCGATGGACCTACATCCACCGGGGCCGTGCGTCACTTGGTTAGTTCATCGAGTGCCCGGCGTAGCGCATCCCGCTCGAGGGTGAGCGCGCGGACTTGCCGTTCCAGTTGCGCCAGCGCCACCGCCGGGGCCGCGTATCCGACGGCCGTGCGTGGGGCCATCACCAGATCCCCGCCCGTCCGCGTGGCGAGTAGCGCATCGGCGGGGCTATGCCCGGGGGCCGGGGTGGCGGGTGCGTGGCCGTTGGCCCGTGCCTTGGCCTTGGGTCCGGTGCGTGGCGGCGGCGCACCGTTGGTATCGCGTACCCGCTTGCACCACGCGTATATCGTGGTCGTACTCACACCGTACTTGTCGGCCACTTTGTTGATCGGCATGCCGCCTTGACGGAGCGCATGCGCGCGCGTGGCTTTGGCCATGTCGAACGTGCCGCCTTGCCCCGTGCCGGGTGCCCCGCCGGCCGCCCGCTTGCGCGCGTCCGCTCGCCAGCTGGCGATCGTGCCCGTGGGGATCTTGAGCTTGGCGGCTACGTCCACCGTGGTGGCCCCGTCGTCGCACATCTTGAGGGCACGCGCTTGCAATGCTGGATCGTGTGTCACCCGGGCCACGCCTAACCCCGGACCACGGGTGAAAAGAATTTCCGAATCGCGAGTTGCGTGTTCGGTTTGCAGTGGTGGATCAACCCCGCGCACACGCGCAACAAAGCCGTGTGGCTGATCCCGATGGCTTCCGCGATCGGGGCGATGCCATCGGACTCGATCAGCGTGTACAGCATGCGGATTTCGCGATCACCGATCACCACTTCTAAGTACCGCTCACGTTTAGGCGCGGCGGCGGGGATCAGAAACGGTGCGCGGTGCGCGGATACGGGGAGCTTGAGCGCGGCGTTGCTAGCCATGCGGGGCCAGTCCTTGCGTGTGTGCGTGGCGGAAGTGCCACTGTTACCGTCTACCTTGTTACGCGTGATAAGAGCAACACGGATCGCGTATCACGATCGCGCGCGTCACTTGAGTCCACACTCGATCAGCGCGCGATCGATATCATCCGTGGGCACGCGCGCGGGTTTCAAGGTGCGGCCGCTGGCATTCAACGCGGCGGTGAAAGCGGCCGCGTCGATCACAATGCTTTTATGTGACAGCCGAATGAAGGGCACCCCGAGTGCACGCGCCAGCCGTTTCACTTGTGCCCATGATAGGCCGGTGGCCGCTTCCGCGTTCGCGATCCCGATGGTGCACGGCGGGGTGGTGTTCATCCTGCTTTGCTCACTTGCTCTACTGCGGCAAACACTTGCGCCAGTTCACTAAGCACCGCGTATTTACGTTGCAGCGCGCCTAGCTCCTGCAACGCGGTGCGCAGCAACTCGGCGCGCTGATCGTAGTCGGCTAGCGCCACTTCGGTCTCGCGGTAGCCACGCCCCGCTACCCGATCGCGCGCCAGCGAAACGAACGCGCGCACCTGGACGGGTGGCGTGTCCGGCCGCGTTTGCACGTGGACCCGCACGGACACGATCACGCGGCGCGCTTCATCGAGCCGCCGCAACTCGGCGGCCTCGGAGTTATCCCACGTGAAAAACGGATGCAGTGCGCTGGACTCGTCGCGCGCGCGGTCCAGCACATCACGCGGCCGTAGCAGTCCATCCCGCATGATGGTTTGCAACTCGGCTACCGCTTCCGCGGGGAGCTTGATCATGGGGCACCATCGATCGCGAACGTGCCAAAGCCCATACCCGGGGACATGCGACTGTCCGGCCGGCCCTCGCCAACGCCCACCTGTGCCCCGGCACGCGCGAGCAAGTTGGTTACATCCTGCAAACCGAAGTGGTCCGCGTCGTATTGAATCCGCACCACGCACCCCCATTCAGTCCAGATCGGCCGCGCGCGAATGTCCATGCCGCCGCTGGCGTTGCGCGCTGGCCGCAAGTCCATCGTGGGGGCCGGCCCGATGATGCGGATCAAGGGTGTGTTATCCGCGCGGTCAAAGCCGTCGCGCACCACGTGCAACGTCAGCTTGCCGATCGTCATTTTGTAGTTCACTAACCGGCACGCTGAGATCATCGCGTTGCGAAACGCGGCCGCGTGGATGCCATACCAGCCGTCGGGCGAGCGGTGCGCGGCCGCTTCAAACAACGCTTCAAAATCCTTCGGATCGCGTTTCTTCTTACTCTTAGCCTGACTGCCTGCGCGCTGACTTTCCACCATCTGATCGCGCGCAGCGAAGCGGCTGATCATGAGCGGTGCCGTACCCGCGCACGTAAACGATGCGACGCGTAGGTTAGGTGGTGAGATCAGAACGGTGGTGCTTCCACCGGTGATCGATGAAACGGAAGCTGTAGCCGTTGCCGTTGCTTTTGTTCTGCCCATTGTGACCTTGCCTCATGCGTAACTGTTAGTTGTTAGTAACACCGTGCCTGCCTTGCCCTTGCCACGCCCCACCATGCCCGGCCGCTCCGCGCCAGTCCGCGCCTGCCTCGCCCATGCCGCGCCACGCCGTGCCTCGCCTTGCCTGCCTTGCCCAACCGTGCCAGTCCCGGCGCCACCCCGCCTGGCCGTGCCTGCCTCGCCATGCCATGCCCCGCCATTCCTCGCCCCGTCTTGCGATGCCATGCCTCGCCTGCCTCGCCTCGCGGTGCCAGTCCACACCGCACCCGTCCTCGCCTTGCCAGCCTTGCCACGCCCGTCCGCGCCGGGCCCAGCCATGCCGCGCCTAGCCGCGCCTGCCTAGACTCTCCCCGCCTTGCCATGCCTTGCCGTGCCTGCCTTGCCCATCCGGGCCACGCCTTGCCATGCCTCGCCTCGCCTGCCACGCCCCACCGGTCCCGGCCGGACCTTGCCGCGCCTTGCCTGCCTTACTACCCGTTAGACGCGTAGTCAGATCCACCCTCTAACTTGCCCGTGATCCGCGGCACTAGAGTTGTGTCACGTGCCGCCGCATTCTTGGCGAGCGCACGATCCAAACCCGATGCATCCCCGACGATCGTCACGCGTGTTTGCGCGCGCGTGATCGCGGTGTACAGCAATGATCTATTTAGCATCCGCGTATGTGTCGAGTGACACACCACGATCACGTGCGGGAACTGCGATCCTTGCACTTTATGTATAGTAAGTCCATACGCGCAATCAAGTGATGTGGATTCTGCGCGCGTGAATGCCACCGGCGTGTCCCCGTAGATCTCGGGGAAGCGCGCGTGCACGTTGCCGCGCGGCCCCGGCTCGATCAAATCGATCACAGCTAACTCACCATTCATGATTTGCCGTGCATAGTCGTTACGCGTTTGTATGACACGCGTACCCGCGCGCAGCGGTAGCCCATCGCCCCGCGCGAGTATCGGCTCGTCGGGTGCGGCCAACGGGGTGAGCGCGTTCAACAGTGGATCCAACTCACGCGCTAGCCCCATCTCGGTGCCCGCCGGGCCACGCCGCACCGGACCTAACACCATCGGGGCCGGGGCCGGCGTGCCGCGATCCCATAGCCCCGCAATAAACTCGCGTACGGTCGGTGCGATCTGATCCCGATCGTCCACTTGCAACCATTCAAACCCCGGGCATGTGTCCAGTTCGAGCGGCCCCCCGGTCAACACCTTGGGGGCGTTTCGAGCTACCCACGATCCCGCCACCGACCGGTGCACGTTTGTCAAACGCGCCACGGGCATCGTACCCGAGTCGACTAGATCCCCGAACATGCGGCCCGGCCCGATCGGTGGGAGCTGGTTCGCATCACCGATCAGGATCAGCGCGCTACCCCGGCACCGCTGGAACAACTCACGCGCCAGCTCATAATCGAGCATGCTGGACTCGTCGACGATCACCACGTGCGCGTCCACACGGTCCACCGTGAAGCCACCCCCCGGCCCGTAGCCTAGCAGCCGGTGTATCGTGCTTGCGGTGCGGCCGGTGCTTTCGGCCATGCGTCGCGCGGCCTTGCCCGTGGGGGCCGCCAGCGCGACGCGTTGGCCGGCGGCCTCGAGTTGGCCGACCGCGAGTTTTAGGATCGTGGTTTTCCCCGTGCCCGGGGCCCCGGTGATCAGCGCGAAGTGGGCGGACGTGATCAGGTCCACCGCGCGTTGTTGGGATGGATCGAGGGTGATCGCGCTCATGTCGTAAACCCCGCGCACGCGCGTGCCCCGCACAGTGTTTGATCGGCCGGCACCATTGCCCCGCACTGGCGGCAGTACCGCGCGCGCATTCGATTCAGGTACCGATACACCACCACTTGCCCCGGCGGCCGTTGCGCGATGCCCTCACGCATGCCGGCCGACACCCCGTAATCGCAGTACACGATCCGCGCTTCCGCGAGATCGCCCCACCGGAAACCGATCTGCATTCCCAACGCGCGTTCATTCGGCACCGCGTCGTACAGGGCTTCACGGAACATCACGTGCGACGCGTACGGAGCTTCACCGTGCACGATGGCCGAGTGTCGCACGCACGCGAGCGTGTACAGCCTATTGCGTGCTGTTAGTACCCACCGCGCTATCCCACGGAAGATCCATGGTGTCCGCGCGGACGGCCGCCCCATCATCGGAGACTCGATCACTACCAGCTTCATACGCCACCGCCTTTCTCTCACCGATCAGTTCACCTAACTCCGACTCCAAACGATCCATACCGGCCGTGTAGATGCGGCCGCCGCGCCGCACGATCCGTCCGGCACCGAGCGCGCGATCGATCTCACGCATCACCGGCGGCACGTCCAAACCTAACAGCTGCATAGCGGCTTCACGGTACGGCCCCGGCCGCATGTACACGTGCCCGTGTTCGGCCGTGTGTTGTTCGAGCGCGTACGTGAGCGCGCTCGCGATGCGCATCGGTGCGTCACGCGGCACGCCGGACTTCAGCGCGATCACGTCGGCCGTCGGCCAGCCGATGCCCTCTACCCGCACGTACAGCTGGTACGGATCTTGTTTGATCACGGCCACCACGTCCGCGGCCCGGTGCCCGAACACGGCTTTGCACCGGCCGATCTGTGACTCGGTGAGCCACTGGCGCAACTCAATTTCATGCTCGCGGCCATCGCGTACCCCCAAGTACGCCGTGCGGATCTGCCGCGCGCGATCGATGGTGATGCCCCGCACCGCGGCCAGCAAGTCGGGCGTGTGTTCTACGGCGTGCCACAAGCCATCAGGGCCGCCGAAATGATCGAGCAGTGCCCGTGCCCGGGTGGCCCCGATTTGCGGCCACGTGGCACACAACCACGACACCACCGCGTCCTGCGATTGCGGCACGGTGACGGTGGCTTTGGTGATGCGGAACTGATCCCCAAAGCGCGGGTGACTCTCGTGCGTGCCTGCGCACTCGATCGAGTCACCCGCGCGCGCACCTGAGATTGTGCCGGCCACGCGGATCGACGCGCTGGCCGTAGTGATCACGCCGTGGCCCCACCCCGCCGGGTTGACTTGTGTCCACTTGGTTAGCGTGCCTATCAACGTGGCATCGGCACGGTTACTCATGCTTCACGATCCCATTGCTCGGTGTTGAAAGATGTATCGGCACCACCGCCGGCGGGCACGTCGGCCGCGGCCGCGCGTGTGATGATCGATCGGTACGCGTCTAGCGTGGCTTCACACGCTTCCACTTCATCCGGCGTGGAGATCCCGATCGGACGGATCACGGGCACCGCATAGTTGCCGTTTTCCGCGAGCGCTAGCGACAGCTCGACGTGTCGCCAGTGCAAAGGCATGTTGGCCTTGCGGCCTTGGATCACGGCCTTGGCGTGGTGGTGTGATTGCACGTGGTTCACGATCACCGATTCGGACGTGCGGCGGAAGGTGATCACGAACGGCTCGAGCGTGTGCAAGTCCACGGCTAGAACGTGGTGCGACTTGCCGCAGTTCAGTACGCGTTTCTTACCCTGCGCGCGCCACTGCGCGTCGGGGCATCCGAGGCAACGCCGGGTGGCACCGGTGGCTTGCATGGTGCCGGTGACACAATCCTCGGACGTACAAATGTAGTTCGTTTCTTCTTCGTCATTGTTGTACGTGGTCCACGCACGCGTGGTGTGGGAGTGCAGTAGGATCGCGTTGATCTTGCGGCACGTCACTTTCGAGATCGGATCGAAAAACATGTCCGGCTGCAAGCGTGCCCCGGCCGCGTCCTGACCTTTCTTTTGGTTGAAGATCCGCCGCGGTAGTTTGAAGTCTTCGGGCCCGATCGATCCGGTGAAACCGTCGGGCGGTGGGGTGTCGCCAGTGCGGGCGGCTAGGGCCGCTAGCGCGTCGGCTTCATCGGGTGGGGTGGTGGTGATCGCGTCTGTCATGTGGCGGGTGTTTCCTCGGTTGCTGGTGCTGCGGGATCAGACTTCACGGCCAGCATGGCCGCGTACATCTTGCCCGCGGTGACGTTGTGGATCTCGTTGGTTTCCTCGATCGGGCCGCCGGTCGAACGGGCCACGCTTGCAGTCAGGAGCGCGGCCACGTTCATGATGTGCCGGCCGTCGCCTTCCGCTTCAAGCATCGCCAGCACTGCGATCGAAACGCGCTGGACTAGCCGCGCGTCGGCCTCGGTAAACTCGGGGGCGTCCCCGTCCGCGTCCGTGTCCGTGTCAGTCATATGTGTTTTGTCCTTCGCTCTAACAGCGCCAGTGCGGCGCGGTCCTGATCGTTGTCGGCCGCCGCGTACCCGGCGTGCAAACACGGCGTGGCGTAGTGGCACCGCGTGCACTTTTCACCGGGTGAATCGATGAAGCGGCCCATGCGTACCGTGCCGACTACCGTGCGCAGTCGTGATTGCAGCCGCGACAAATACCCCTCGGACATGTCCACGGGCATCCACGCGCCGCCGCGGACTTGCCCCGCCACGTACTTATGCTGCGTTGGTTCCACGTACCCGAAGCGACGCAAGTCCTCGATGCGCGTGACCTGCTTAGAGCCCGCACGCTTGTAGGGCACGTAATCGGCCACATGGACCTGATAGATCTCACTCGGGAACTGGCCGTAAGTCGGTGCGAGCGCGGCCGGGCCGGACTCACCGGCCGCGGTGATCAGATCACGCTCGAGCGCGTACCGGTCACGCCCGTACGGGTTGGCGAACACACCGTGCTTCATCGCGGCCCCGTACAACCCGGCTTCCCATCCGTGATTCAACTCGATCACGTGCGGCTTTTGGGCCCCGAATTTCCAGTCGCACATGCCCAGCGTGCCGGGCCGGGCCACGGGCTCATAGATCAGATCGACGTGCCCCGCGATCCAGTAGTCACCGAACGGGGCGATAAAGCCTTGCTCAACCCCCACCACCGCCCGCACGTACCGGGGCATGTCCGCGAGCACCCCGGCCACCATCGCGGCCACGTCGGCCACGTCCGCGGGATCCGCGTCGGGTAGCATCGATGCGAGCGATTCGGGCACATCGATCGTGTCGAGTGCCCCGGTCAAGCACTGCGCGATCGCATCGTGCCCAGCGGTGCCGAGTGACGCGGACATGCTGGACTCACGCAACGTCGAATCGGGATCACTGCGGACGTAGTGGAACTGTCGCGGGCATGCATAGTCACCCGTCCAATAAGACATATGTGACTTGTGAATCGGATCAGTAAGGGTGCCGTACAAACGATACGGCCAGATCAACGCGCGATGCATGTGACGGGTATATTCGATGCATGTGATCGCGATCAACCGTGCAGTGCGAACCGCCGACTTAATTTTTTTTGCACCGCGCCGAACGCGGCCGCACACACGGTCGTACCAAAAGAGATCATGTGCTGAATCCGCGCTTGCGAATGCGCCACAATGCGCGCACACACGATCGCCATGCGGCATTCGGATCCGTTTGACTGGGGAACAAGTCTCGGGATCACATGGCTGGCGGAAGCTAGCCGCGACGACACGCGCGCGTACGCCTTACAGCTGTATGCTGATGGGGATCACGCCGCGTGCGCGGTGGGGTATCAACTCCACGCCGGCACAGACATGGCGGTGCTACACGCGCGGCTCGCGATCCTCTGTCACTTGATCGAATGCGGCCTCGCGGGAGCCCCGATCCCGCCGCAGATGGAAGCCTTTATCACGACGCGGCGGCACGGGATCAACGATGCGGTGCTCGCGGCGGTCGGGATCAAGTACGCGGTGACGGCCGCTTTGGGGTTGAGCTGCCCCGACCCTTGGCCGCACGTTTCTTATGGGCGCGTGCAAGCACGCCGGCCGGCGACGCTGAAGTGGTCGACAGTACCTGGACCGGTGGTGCTATGGGTAGCGTCGAATGAGTTGGGACGGACGGCGATACGGTGGTGGCGCTGGTAGGGGTGAGCGCGCTCACTGTCGAGCGCATCTGTACCGCTTGACGGAACGCGCCTAGCTCGGCTTGCTCGGGTGCCGTGCCCTCAGCGATCAGCGCATCGTAAGTGACGCAATACTGCACCGCGTATCGCGTTGTTACGTGTTGCAGCTGTCCGCGTGGTGACTCGATGTGTTCGGCCAGCGCGGCACGCGCCAGTGGGCTAGCGCCTGCACCGTCTAGCGCTAGCCGAATGGCCACGTAATCGGCACCCGGTGCACCGGGCCCTTGCGCGGCCGCGGGTGCCACCGGCGGTGCGGGGCGGTCCGCGTCGTAGCCGAACACCAGATCATCGGTGGACACGCCTAGTACGGTGGCGGCCTTGCGCAGCAATGGCACGCTCATCACGTACTTACCGGAATCCCAATTGGCCACCACCGTGTAACCAACGCCCATCAAGCGCGCGAAGTCCGCACGGTTGTGGCCACGCGCCACGTACAGCGCGCGGACGCGTTCATGCAATGCCTTGGCACGTAGTGGATCCAGGTCATGAGGCATAGGCAACGCGTGATAAGCCACGCGGGGTGCGTCCGGTCAAGTAGCACCGGATGGGTACGCCGTCCGCGCGGCCACGGGTGCGGGGCATCGTGCGTCACATGGATCCATGCATCCGCGTAACATCGATGCATGCGACAAACGCCGACCATGGACATACAGAAATGGTTCGCAGTCAATAAGGATCGAAAAGTCAACACCTGCGCACGTGAGTGGGGTGTCAAAACGCTGGCCCTGATCAAGGCCGGCCGCGTCCGCAACCCGAGTTATGAAACCGCGCTGCGCATCGTAGCCGGAACGGACGGGGCCGTTACGCTCCACGAGCTGTGCGGCAACGGTCAACCCATCCCCACGCGCGCGTCGCTAGCCAAGGAATATGTGATCCGGTGCGAGGCGGAAGCACGGGCCAAGGCGGAAGCCGACGCGGCGGTGTCGCGTAGCCGCGCCAATGGCACCGGCACGGCCGACACTCCACCCGCGCCTAAACCACGGCGTGCGACGGCCTCACCAGCGGCCGCCGCGCCGGCACCCGCGGCTACCCCCACCCCGGCGGCACCGGCACGCCGTACGCGCGCACGTAGCAAGGCGGTGGCGTGATGGCACGCAAACCCCGCACCGTGCTGGCCTCGGAAACGCGCACCCTCACGTGCGCACTAACACCCGTCGAATGCGGTGAGCGCGGCCGCGCGGCCAGCGTCGCGCTGATGGAAGCCGAACGCCTAAAGGCGGAACGGTCGGAGGTCGGCCGCACGATCAGTGCCCTACTGCGCGACGCGCGCGCGGCGGCTGAAGTCGCGGAGAGGGGCACCGAACCACGCCCCATCACATGTCAATGGATCCCTGACTATGTCACGGGTACTAAGACACTTGTCCGAACTGACACCAGTGAGTCACTCGAAACGGTGCCACTCGAGGGCGGTGAGCGGCAGTTGCCTTTAGTCGACGTACCCGTGGGCGAGGATGTGCCCGCACCGGCACCGACCGCACCCGCACGACGCAAGCCGGGCCGCCCGCGGCGCGTGCACGTCGGCGAGGCCACGATCACATCGATCACGGTGGCCGCCCCCGCACCCGCCAACATGCCGATCCACCACGAATATCCGAGCGCCTAATACGCATGGCCAAGGGTGACGATGGTGACGTAACCACCCCACGCACAAAGCAAGGACGGCCGGCCCCTGACTATGCCCCGCCGTCCTTGCCCACCACACGCGCACTACATACGGCACACGCACAACATTTATACGCGTCCGGCCTCACGGACGCAACTGCCAGCGCGGCCGAACTGTACACCGTGTGCACGCGCGACGAAGCAAGCGCGCTGCTAGGTCGCACGCATTCACTGCACCGGGGCGAGGCGATCGCATTCCCGCTGTACTGGCCGGGTGACGTGGCCCCGTACGCGTACCGCTTGCGGCCCGACACGCCGCGGTATGACAAGCGACGTGACGGCACGGTGAAATACGATCAACCGATGGGGATCGGCGTACTGGTGTATTACCCGCCGCGTACCCGCGCGAGTGCCGATGCGTTGCAGGGTGAAGGGCCGCTGTACTTCACCGAGGGTGAAAAGAAAGCACTGGTGCTCGATCAGCTCGGGTACGCGGTGGTCGGCCTTACGGGCGTGGAAAACTGGTCGGCCAAGCAACGCGACGCGGAAGGCCGGCGGGTGTTGCACGATCGGATCACCACGTACGTGCGCGTGGCCGGCCGTGCCGTCGTGATCGTGTTCGATCAGGACTCGTACACGAAGAAAGAAGTGATGCGTGCCGCGCGGGCGTTCGCTGGTGCCTTGCTGCGTGCCGGGGCCGCGAGCGTGGTGTTTGTCACACCGCCCGAACTAGGCACCGCCAAGGGGATCGATGATTACTACGCGGCCGTCGGTGAGGCGGTCACGCGTGAGTTGCTCGACACCGCCGGCGTGCCGATGGACGGCGGCGATCCCACGCGCGCGGTGGACACGCCCGTGGCGGGGATCGAGTGTTTGGCGAGTGCCCCGTTGCCCGACGGGTGCGCGGTGCCGCGCGGGTACCAAGTCCACGCGGACGGCATGGTGACGTGTAGCGTCGGGGAGCGCACCGTAGTGGTGTCACCACGGCCGATCGTGATCGTGGCCCGGTACGCGGACCACGGCACCAGCGAACAATACGCGGACGTGGTGTGGCGTGACGCGGCCGGGTGGTCGCGCATGCACGTGCCACGCAAATCGCTGATCGACACTCGGGGCATCGTGGAGGCCATCGGCCGCTATGGGGCCCCGGTGACGTCACAATCGGCGCGCCAGCTGGCCCCGTGGTTTCTAGCGTGGGAGTTGGCGAACGCCGACGTGATGCCCGTGGCGCGGTCGGTGGCGCATACCGGGTGGATCGGCCGCCCGGGTGCCGACGGGGCCGCGTTCATCACGTGCGCGGACGGGGCCGGGGTGATGGCCACTGGCGAGCTGGCGGCGGTCACCGGGGCACTGCGGCCGCGTGGCGAGTACGCGGCACACCTCGAGGCATTGCGGACGGCGTGGCGTACGGGGCCCGTAATGCGGCGTGTACTGTGCGCCGCGCTGGCCGCGCCACTGCTCGCGCCGCTCGATCAGCGCGGGTTTGCACTCCATCTGTGCGGTGACTCGTCGCGCGGCAAAACCACCATGTTGCGGATCGCGGCTAGCGTGTTTGGCGATCCCGACGATCCCGCGTGGGTAGCCACGTGGAACACCACGGCCAACGCGGCCGAATCGCGCGCGGCTACGCTGTGCGACTTGCCACTGTTCTTTGACGAAATCGGGGCCAGCGATCCGATCGCTGTACAGCGGCTGATCTACACATTGGCCAACGGTGAATCCCGCGGCCGCATGTCGAGCAACGCCACGGTGCAGCGCGCGCGGCACTGGCGAACGGTGGTGATGTCCAGTGGCGAGCATCCGCTAGCGGAAGGGTTAGCCACCGGTGCCCAAGCGCGTGTCATGTCGCTGGCGGTGGATGGGTTTGGCTCGATGGACGGTGACGGCGTGGCTATCGATGCACTGCGCGCGGCGTGCACCGAGAATGCGGGATCGTTCGGCCAGCGCTGGATCGCGGGGTGGCTTGAGCAAGGGCCGGCGGACTGGACGGAAATCCGTGCGATGCGTACGGCCTTCCGCGGGAAGTATCTGTTAGGTGCGAGCAAGGCCGCCGGTGTGCGTTCACGCATGGCGGACTACTGCTCATTGTTAGGCGTAGTGGAGGAAACACTAGTGACACAATATGGTTTTGACAGCTATCTAACTGCGGAAGGGGTGCCCAGTATGTGCAGTCCGCTGGACGGAGTGGACGTGGCGGACGTGCAAACGGCCGCGGACGCAATGGCCGATGAAGTGGAAGCTTGGATCGCGCAACACCCCGAATCGTTCCCGGTGGCGACCGTGATGGACCTGCGCGGCACGCTGGGCAAGCTGCAAGGGGTACACCGTGAGGTGTTAGGTGTACGCGTTCACAACATGGAGGGTGCGCGTGTTGAGGTGTTGATAAATCCGCGTGCCTTGCATGCGCTGTTCGATGAATCACGCCGTCCCTATTCACCGGTGATGCGTGAATGGGAGCGCCAGAAACGCATACGCACAATCACGATGCGTGGGGACGTGACGCGCACCGACGGATTGCGCACGGTGGACGGTTTAGGCCGATCGCGGTGGATCACTTGGATCGGGGATCCCGCGTGAGATCCGCGATGCAAGTGATCGATCTGAATCAAAACGGCCTTGATTCAGAATCAATCCGCACTGTTGCTCGCGTTACCGGATTTGGCAGTCGTAACAATGAGTTACGCGATCTGAACCGACTGAAGCATCTGAATCAAGGATTTGGAAGGGTGTGTGTGAGCGATGTGCACCCCCCGGGTGCGGGCGTGTGCGCACATGTGTGTGCGCGCGCGCACATGCGAACGCGGGTGTGAGGGGTGTTCGGGTCGGTTCAGATGATTCAGTGATTCAGATATAGGACAAGCACATGAAATCACACGGTTATTTACTAAAGTAATACTTTGATTCAGATCTGATTCAGATGATGTTGACCGAAAGACACCGCCGCGCGCTTTGCTAAACCGTTGAAATCACTAAGGAATCCACGAATGGGATATCAGGACATGGCCAAGGGTGCACGCCAACGCCTAGCCCAACCCGTACCCACCGCCCCGGCACCCGGCCCCGCCCCGGCGGCCCCCACCGGGCCCGGTTGTGCGGCCGTGCCGGCCCCGCCAACGCCCGCGGCGGCCGTCGAAGCGGTCACCCTAGCGGCCCCGGGGCCATCGGCCGACACCGAGGCCGCCAGCGGCCTCGGTGGCCGTGACGTGCTGGCGATGCCCTCGGACTTGCTGGCCGCTTTGCCCGTGCCGTTTAGCCTACTTTGGCTGTCACCCGGTGGGGATGGGGTACGATTCTACACCACATGGTGGTTAGACATACACCGCGCCTTACGCAACGCGCGTCACGTAGTTCTAGGTGCGTCGGAGTGGGACGCGCTGTGCATTGGCGCACAGCAACACCGAGCAACCGACAGACTCACACAGTGGTTGGAAGTGAAGGCAATGCACGCACATTACGAGATAGGGACACACTTGACCGTAGGTGATATCGTCGCTGAACGCACCACACGAACCTACACGGTGGGTGAGGTGGGCAAAGCCTGGAATCTTAGCCTAATCGGGGTGTACTATGGCCAAGCGTAAGGGGGTCACTAGTCCAGCCGAGCCACGTACTAGCTATCCGATGATTGCTAGCACCGTTTTGGGTATAGACACGGCCTCAAAATCGGGTTGGGCCGTCCGCACATCGGGACGTCTGATCGCGTCCGGGGAAGCTGACACTTTGAATACGGATGTACTCGCTTGGATCGTCGCGCGCGCCACCGCCGCGGCCACGTCCAGCGGCACGCCATTGGTGTGCGTACTCGAGGCACCCTATGGCGGCCGCACGTTTATCGTGATGGCACTCGGGGCCGCACGTGAACGCTGGTTAGTCGCGTTCCGTGGTGCACGCATACCTAAGCATCGCGTGGTGTATGTACCGCCGGTGGTGTGGCGGCGTGACGTGTTTGGCGCGCGGTGGGCCAAGGCCAAGCGTGCGGCCATCCGCGCTCATGAACTGGCGATGGCTCAAGCGGAAACCGGTGTGCGCGGCCTCGGCGGGGACGAAGCCGCCGCGATCGGGATCTCGCGATGGGGCATGCACGCGGTGAAAGTGGCGGAAGCGATCCGCCGCTAGCGGGGCCGGTTGGCCATGTCGAGCAAGCACTGCGCGGGGCACATAAACCGCGGATGCTTGTGCATTGGGCACACGCCGCACGTCGAGTGGCCGACGGCCCCGGCCCGGTCGCAGTTGACGCGGTCTAGATCATCTTGTTCGGGCGCAACGCCAAAGCGTTGCAGGTATTCGGCGGCGGTGATCGGCTGCATAGGCGAGCAACGTTACCGCACAGCACGCGCTAGACACCATGCACGTGTGCATGCGATCAAGTCACATGCATGCGAGTGTCCGGATCTACCAGTGCGATCACGTCCAGCTGGCCGGCCTCACGCCAGCGGTAGACGTGTTGATCGCTGATCCGCCATTCTCCCCGCGCGTGCACCGAGGCCAGCGCGCCAAGCGCGCAGACGCATCGCACGGGCACGGCACCACCGCGCACGGCCTCGGATACGACGCGTGGACCGCGGCCGACGTGCACGCGTTCGTGAACACGTGGTCCCCGCGCGTCACGCGGTGGATGGTGATCCTGTGCTCGCATGACATGCTGCCGCTTTACGAGACCGCGCTAACCGCCGCCGGCCGGTACGTGTTCGCCCCCGTATCGTGCATCATCCGCGGCATGTCCGTGCGGCTCGCGGGCGATGGCCCATCGAGCTGGACCGTGTACGCGCTGGCCGCGCGGCCCGTCGGCATGCGGCCGCTGTCCGGCACGTTACCGGGTGCGTACGTCGGACCGCGCGAGCGGCTGGCTATGCCCGGGGCCAAGCCACTTTGGCTCATGCATGCGCTAGTTGCTGATTACACGCGTGCGAGTGACGTGGTATGCGATCCATGCGCCGGCTCGGGTAGCACGCTACTGGCCGCGCGCGCGTTCGATCGCGCGTGCATCGGGGGTGAGCCCGATCCCGCGCGCTATGCGCTCATGCGTGAAAGGTTAGACCGTGCCGCCGCCAAAGCCGTGGAATCAAGCAGCGTGGAAGCAATACACGTATCGAACGCGGCCCCGGCCCCGGGTACCGGCCGCACCCGTGCCCGTGACCGCACCGGCCCCGCCAGCGGCCGCACCCGTGCCCGTGGTGGCACCGGCCCCGCCAGCGGCTAGCGTGGCGCCAGCGGGCACGTGCGGACCCAAGTGCACGTGTGACGCATGCCTCACCGCGTCACCGTTTCAGTCGGAGGCACAAGCGCGCTACACGTGCCCGTGCGGTGAGTGTGAGGCCCGGCGGCGGCTTTACGTGAAGCGCCAGATCGAGGCCGCACGGTGACCGTCACCCTCACCGTGACGTGCGGCCTTCCCGCGTCGGGGAAGTCGACTTGGGTCAAAGCCAACGCCCGCGGGGCATTGGTGGTGACCGCGGATGCGATCCGTGAAGGGGCCAAGGCCGTGGGCACTATGATCGCGCTCGAACAACACGCCCGCAAAGCACTGGCGCAAGGCTGGCATGTGATGATCGACACGTGCGCGGTGATGGAGTCGCAACGCACGCGCTACTTGCGTATCGGCCGCGAGCACCGCGCGCGGTGCGTGCTGGTACTGTTCGGCACGGACGTGTTCACGTGCCAACAACGCGACGCCAAGCGCGTGCATCCCACGCGCGGGTATGACTGGGCAAAGGGTGAAAAGCACCGCCGGCACGCGGCGCGAGCCGTGTACGCGGAAGGTTGGCACGAGATCGTGAAAGCAGGAGGCTAACATGAGCGAATGGACAATCCGTGATCTGTACTCGTTTGGACGCGCGAACGCGCTGGACGGTTGGGGCTTTGGGGGCATCCACGCGGGCGATGGACTGATCATGCGGTGCGAGGGTCAACTCCCCGACGCGAGCCACGGGGAGTATTACCTGCGCGCGTGGACGGCCGAATGGTTCCGTTTGAAGCGGCCAACGCTCGATCTGTCGGCCTCGGAAGCGGCCACGCTGATCGGCTTGCCTATGCCCGACGTGGACGTGATGTCACACCACCGCGTGTGGCTAATCACGCTACCGCCTAACGTGGTGATGCTGAGCAACCGGGACGGCTACCCCGAGTCTGTAAGGCACGTGCTGTGCACATACATGCGTGATGCAACCCGCACACGCTGGGCTTACAGCGGGGTAGCAGACACGTGCGAATGGTCGCAGATGTGCCAGCCGATCGAGCACATCCGCGCGGGCACGAGTGAGATCAAACCGTGGGCACCTAACATGCCGCTCATGCGCACAACGCTGATGGACCGCCGCGCGTCGGTGGAGCTAGGCAAGCTGGTGTTGAACGGGTGCCTTATGTATCCACGCGAGCACATGCTGTGACGTACGCGCGCATATGCATACACGCAATAAAGGCAACTCGCATCCTTATGGCAACTAACCAGCCCAGCACTACATGTGCGCACGCGTGCATACAGGATGCGCACACCACGTCAGAGGCAAAAACCAATGATTTCGCATACTTACGCGCGTGCATGGTTTGTACACCGTGGGGCCGTCTACAGTGCACAGGGGTTGAAG
>Ga0247671_1000177_pt1 | contig 22310 bp, 28 predicted proteins | sample CNK12_metaG_FD_183039 | JGI IMG/M metagenome (GOLD analysis project Ga0247671, IMG submission 183039) | Soil microbial communities from Purdue University Martell Research Forest, Indiana, United States - CNK12 | ecosystem: Environmental > Terrestrial > Soil > Temperate forest > Bulk soil...
CCTCGTCGCGCTGCTGCTGCGCAAACTCGTGCTCGCGTAGCTTGTGCTCCTGTTCGACGGCCAGGGCGATTGCGTCGGGGGCACTGGTCGCCTGCTTCGCCTGCGCCGCCAGTGCCGCCAGCTCGGCCTGTTCGCGCTCATAGATCGCCTTTTCCTCGGCGCGCTTGATGGCGACAAGGCGCGCGGCTTCGTCCTGCGCCTTTTGCATTTCGATGCGGGCAAGGCGCTGCTGTTCGCTCGTCCAGACGCCAATCTTAAAGGCCAAGTCCTTCGCGACCTGATCCAGTTCGCCGGTCAATTCCTTCGCGATGGCGTCAACCTTGCGGCCATAGTCCAGCAAGGGGGCCTTGGCATCGGTGCGCCCGACTTCGACAAAGCGGGTCATTTGCTTGATGTCCTTCAGGATGTCGGAAGCGTACAGGGCGGCGGCGTTGCTATCGACGGCGTCAACCGTAGCAGCGGAAGCAAGCAGCCGGTCGCGCGCCTGCTTGGCGTCGGGGCTGATCGCGATTGTCGGGGCGAGTTCTGATATTGTGATTAAGGCGGTTTTCATTTGGTCGGGTTTTTGGTTTCGTTGGTTGGTTGCCGGCCTGCCGTCAGGCCGGGATACAGATCGGGTTTGTATGGCTAACGCTGGCCCCTAGCAAGCGCAGTGTCGCCTGTTCTTGGCGAATCTTCTCGGCGGCCAGGTTGCGGGAATAGCGTTCAAGCAAGGCAACATGAAGCTGCCGGTCGTAGTGCCGGGCAATGGCGTCCAGCTCGGGGCCCGGAAAGGCGCTGATCGTCGCGCCTTCGCGGTTCAGCATTTCGATGATTTGCCCAAGCGATTCGCTGGAAAGCCCGCACAGCGGGATTGTTACGGTTGGGTTGGTCGGGTTGGTTTCGTTTTTCATGGGATGAAGGGGCGGCGGTTAATATCGCACGTCGTATTCCGCGGACATGAACTGCGCCGCGCCGATCTTAAGCAGCCGTTGAAGTTCAAGGTCAGCGGGTACGACCTTCCCATTGAACGGGCGGGGCTCGTAGTTGGTCGCCCACCATATCAAATCGGCGCGGGCCATGTCGCCCAAGGTCTTGCCGGCATACTTTTCGATGAAGCGCGGGACGCAGTAGGATCGCCAGGCCTCGGCTTGCGGTTGTGCGGGGGGTAGGCTACCGATCTTTACAGGCGCAACCTGACGGGCCGGGTTATACGCCTGCGCGGTCGGGGCCGCGGCGGCGTTGCGGGCCGGTGCAGGCTCGGGCGCAGGCCGCGCCTCGACCGCCTTGCGCTCGGGCAACGCCCAGGCCGGCAGTTGCGGCGGGTTCCAGCGGTAGAAATTCCCTTCGATCTTCGCGCTGTGTGCGCCGCCCTCGGTGACGAATTCGGCCCAGCAGTCGTCAACCTTGTACAGATAGCGCCCGATGCCCCATTGCACGGCGGCGCGCTTCATGGCGTCGGACAAGGCCCCCTTCCCTGCTTCGATGTCGGACGGTTCCGCGCCGTCCCATTTCGTCACCCATTGGCCGTCCAGCAGCAGCGACAAGCCGCAAAGGCAGACGGTCGCCTCGGTTCCGCCATGGCTGATCTTTTCAAAGCGGTATTCGTTCCGCCAGTTCGCCGGCCCGGCAACTTCGTCCAAGCGGGTTTGAATCGCGCGGTTCGTCAGGTACGCGAGGCATTTGCCCCAGGGCTGGCCGTTGCCTTTCCTGATGCCGGTTTGCGCCATGCGCCATTCTACTTCAAGCGCCGGGAAGGGCGCGGCTAATTGGGAATTGATTTCAGTCGGGTTCATTGTCTTTCGTTGGGTTGTAGGCCTCCCTTGGTCGGGTGGCTTTCGTCAGGTCGCCGCACTCTTTTACCGGGGGGCGGCGATTCTGTTTTCAGGTGTCTAGGGTGGTTTCGGGTTTCGGTTTCTTAACAGCGGACTTTTTGCCCGCGGGTTTATCCTCTTTCTTGAAATAGCCATGCCAGCCGCCGAGCTGCCCGTTGGCCTTCGAGGATTTCTTTTTCCTTGCGCTAGTCATGCTGCCGAGGATGGCAGCAGCTTTCGAAAGGGCTTTTTTTCTGTCGGTTTCGTTCATAATGGGAAGGGGTTTGATGCCTATCGGTTCGGGTTAGTTCAAGGCCTAATTCGATACAATTGCCGGCTGTTGTTCCAGCAGGTCGAAAAGGTAATCTTCGTATTCGTCGGCAAGCCAGTCCTCGCGGCGTACAGTCATCCGGCCTTCATGCCACCAAGCCGCGACGGGCCAAAGTTCCGTGCCGGGGGATATGTCCTCGGTCCATCCGTTCGCGCGTAGCCAGGCATAGAAGTCGGGGGGCGTGCTCGGGGCGGTCATTGTAGCGCCTTCAAAATTGCCTGCCGTTCCTTTTCGACTTTCGCCAGGTCGATTTTGAAATAGTCAGCTAGGACTTGCTCAATGCTTTTTGAGATAGGCCAGAGGCGGTCTTTGTCATCATACGAAGCGAGCAGGATGCCCCGTTGAGATAGCGCGTCGAGAAACGTGCCGATAGCTTGTGACTCCGATCGAACGGCCTTCATCTTTTCCAGCTCGGGCGTCTTTGGGTATGCTTTTGTTTTCATGCTTGAGTATGATTGGGTTTTATCTGCGCGCCTCGCTGATCGCCTTGACTGTAGCGCGTGCGCTGGACTTTAGGCCAATGCTGCCCGGCCCGTCTTTGTGCGCGTAGTGCTCGGCGTCGGCTAAAAGCTCGTCGGTTTCTGCGCCATAAAGGGGAATGACAACCTTCGCCCCGTCGCGCCGGGTCGGCGTCGGCGTCGGTAAATCGCGGTCCTCATGGTCGGACCAAAAGACAAGGGGCACGCTGACAGTCTGCGGCGCGCTCACAGTTCACCCCCCTTCCCCGTCAGGATCGCCGGGCCGTTGCGCTGCATTTGCTCGGCAAGGCGGCGGTCGCTGCCGATGGCTACTTGTACTTGCGCCAGCTCGGCAATCAGCCGGTCGGCCTCGGCCAGCCGTAGCTTCATTAGGGCCAGCGGGCTGATTGCCGCGGCGGGTTCGCCGGCTTGCGAGCTGCACGGGGGTTCCGCGAAGCGTTCGCGGTACTGCATGCGCAGGTCGTACAGGCCGCGCTGCCGGTCGGTTTCGCGTTGGCGGTATTCGTTGGGGGTACTCATTGGCGAAGCTCCTTTGCGTTGAGGCGCGCGGCCTCGGCGTCGGCTTCGTCCTCGGTATCGCACGGGCTTTCTACGACGTTCGTCCGCGTGTCGCGCACGTCGTACCCGATGATGTCTTGCGCGCCCTTGCGCGCCCGCGCGAGGTCGTTGCATGCATACGCGGGTTCTACCTTGAAGGGACCGGGGGCGGGTTGGGTTTCTGTTTTCATTGGTCGGGTTTGGTTGGCGGGTTCAGGCGGAAACAGGAAGGACGGTGAAGGCGTCGGGCGACGTGAACAGCTCGGCGTTTGCGTAGGCCGTCGCCTCCTTCGCGGAGTCATACTTGCGGGCCTTGCTGGCCTCGCGGACGAAGAACGGGGAATAGCCGTGAATGGCACAGAAGAACGCCGGGCCGGGCCGTCGCCGCGATGGCAAGCAACAGATCGCGAAATGCCGCGGGGGTATGGATACGGGGCGCGCTGTCCGTCCCCCCCCCACGACTGGCAACTTCGCCGCGGCGCTTGGCACGCTTCATCCCAAGGCGGGCAACCATAACAGGGTCGAGGCTGGCCTTGCTTTCGGCCCATCGGAGTTCGGGCAGGTCGGTCTTGCAGGCATACAGCAGGGTAGGCTTGCGCGCGTAATGGCCGTATTGCCCCTGTTCAATGCAGCAAGTCCAGCCCCCGAGCCAATCGGCCATGGTCCAGCCGCCCGCGCGGGGCGGCAGGTTCAGCCCGAAATGCGCCCAAGCGTGACTCCCCCAAGGGTGTTCCAGCACGCCGCCCCATTTGCGAACCGCGGCCAGCGCCGCGGCGAAGCAGCCGCCGTCGTCGCCCTTTTTCTTGCGCACGCCGGACAGCTTCACGGCAAGCGGCTGGCCAAACCACATCTTGCCCCACCGCTGGCAGGGAGGATGCGCGACGACGGGCCACGGGCCGGGATACGCCCGCGCGTCGCGCGCTTCCGGCCATGCGTCAACGTGCGCAAGCCCGTCGTAGGGACCGCCCGCGCCAACAAAGAGCGCCGCAACGGTGACGCCCGACCCGGTTTTCATGGGATCAGGCGCGGAAGATGACAACGCCCGCGGCGGTATGAATGGAAACGAGGCGCAGGCCTTTCGCCATCTTGCGCCCCTTGGCACTGGCGACGGCCAGCGCATCGGAGGCGAAGCGGCCCGCGTCGGTGAAGGCGCGGCCCGGCCCCGCATAGTTGGCGAAATGGGAAGGATAGGTTTGTTTCATGCGCCCTATCATGCCTATCGTTTGCATTGGTTCAAGCTCTTTCCAGCCCGCCAGCAGCCGCAACCAGAACGCCCGCAACCGACCCGCGCAAAGGCCTATCCCGCAGGGGTCTGGGGGCCGGTATAATTCCGGGGTAAAATAACAATTAAGGATTGTCCTCATTTCGGAAAATGGTTTTCCCGTAGCCCGTGCCGGGCGGAAAACTGTTTTCCGCCAGCCCCTTCCCTGCCCCCCTAGGACATCGAATGTCCTACCCCCCCCGAACCCATCCCCCTGCATGTCCTTCGCCGCCCATCTTCGCCCGCTTGTCGAACAGGTCGGCGGGGCAACCGCCGCCGCCGAAATTTGCGGGGTGTCCCGCCAGATCGTGAACCTTTGGCTTCGCGGCGAGGGGCGCCCGAACCGCGCGACGCAGGCCGGGGCCATGCTGCTGCTGGCCCGCGGGGCGAACGAAGCGGCCAGCCAGCTCGGGCCGTTCGCCCGGCCCTTCGTCCGGCCCGAGCGCCCGGCCCGCCAGGTACGCCCGCGGACGGGATCGAGCGCCCGCAAGGGGCAACGCCGGCCAGCCGGCAAGAACGCCCGCAAGCGGCGGGGGTGACGCCTGCCCTACCCCCCCCACCCCCCGCGGGATCGGTTGGCCGGGGTCGGCAGGCCAGCAAATCGCTTTACAGCGTAGCAGGGGCCGGGGGTATAGGCAGGTATAGGCCGGGCCGGAATTTTCAACAGCAGGCCTGTAGGATTGGCCGCCGTCAGGTGCGGCGGTATAATCCCCTTGGGAATCTAGCGATGACGGCGGCGCTTACTTTGCATCCGGCAATGCGGGCCAGCTTCGCGGGATCGCTTATCGGAATACTCTGCCCGCCCGAATGAAAGCAAAGCAGCCGGATATAGGCCCCGACCTCCTCCGCTGATAAATCGCAAGTCCTGCCGAGAAAATCAGGAGTCAGGGGTGACGGGTATTTTTGGTTTTTCATGCTTGGCGCAGTTGTGAATTGCATCGGGCTTTCCAGCTCGCGGGCAGGCCGCTAAACTTCCGGCTGTTCAGCGCGTACAGCAGTTGCCCGCGTGCCGGGTGATCCTCGGCCAAGACCGAGAGTTCCGTGTTCAGCCAAGTAAGCCAGCCATCCGGCCCGTCATTGCTTTCCACTGGCGGGGGCGGGGTGGTCGCGCACTTCGCCCAATTTGCCGCCAGCGCGTGCGCCGTCAGCTTGGCCCCGTTGGGCATCACTTCCCCGTATCGCTTCACGCGCGCCTCGATTTCCCAGGGTGTCGGGCAGACGGGGCAGACGGCCAGGATCGTTGCCATAGCGTGCCGAATCTTGTCCCGCGCGGGCTTGGTGAGCTGCGCCGGGTCGCTGCCTTCTGCCTTGGCCAAGGCCTCAAAAAGCTCTCTCTCGCCGGGAACCGGCTTGGCCGGTTTCCCGGCATGTATTAGTTCAGGAGTAGGAGTAGGAGTCGGAGTGCTATGTTTTGCCATTGGCAAACCGATGGCTGTGCCATGGCTGTGCGATGGCTGTGCCATGGCTAAGCTATCATTTTGATGGCTTAGCTTTGGCTGTGCCATGGCTGTGCCATGGCTGTGTGATGGCTGAGCTATGGCAGTGCCATGGCTGTGCCATCGGCGTTCCGCCCCAGCCCGGCCAGCCTCGGCGCGGTTCGCCCGGTATTCGGCCTGCTGCTGCCGGACGGCTTCTAGCCTTTGGTTGCGCAAGCCCCCGGCCCCGTCATCGGTAAACTTTCCCCTGACATGGCGGCGCGAAGGTTCCGCCAGCGCGCCCCCCAGGCGGTCGAAGTCGTCCGCGGCAACGAATCCCTTGGACCATTGTATGCAGAGAAGCGTGATATAAAACCCCCGCTCCTCTAAGGACATCGTCAGCGTCCCGCCGAGGAAATCGTCAGGATAGAATTGAAATGCGGGCGGCTTCATAGGGTAGAAAAGGCGAAGTCCGACCCTCGCGCTACTACACGCAAGGGCCGGACTTCAGGGAGTGAGCGGGTGCTCAAATTGGAAAATGACGCTGGGGCCGGTAGTAGGCGACGCCCGAAAGAACAGGGCCATTCGTTAGGCTTCGCCCAATAGGCGCGCAACCAAAAACTAGGAATGGAACTCATAAAATGAAATGCCCGCCGGGCTTGAAGCGGCGGGCACTCATTTTCTAATCTTTCTGCCGGGGAATAAATCGCCCGGCTGAAAAGGGGAACTTGGGAAATGAATGTTTGTCGTCAAGCCTCGACCAACGATGACGACCAAACGCAGACGCTAGGCATAGGGCAAGCCCTGTTTTTGCAGCAGGATTGCCAAACGCCCGCCAGCCCGCCAGCCTTCCCCCCGAGCATCCCGCCTGCAATGATTCCGCTTTATCGCGTTCGCATCATGCTTTCCCTACCGGGGCAAGGCGCGGTCGAATTGGTCCGCTTCCCCTATTCGCCCGCCGACGTTGACCTTGCCGCCTATACCCGCGACCTCTCGCCGGCTTGGACGGTTACGATTGAAAGGACGCAGCTCGACACTGCCCTTGTATCGCCGCGGCCCAATCCCTCGCGGCACTATGTCGCGAGCGACCGGGAACGGACGGCCCTGCCGACCGCGGCCCTCGGGCCGGTGATAGATCGCTACATTGACGCCGCGGGCCAGCCGGTCGCCGTATAGCGGGGCAGGAGGGCAGGGGGGTAGGCACCAAGGACCGGCCCGGCATTTCAAGCCAGCGGCGGCGGGTTGGCCGGGGACCATAGGCCGCGCGCTTCGTCCAAACCGACAACGGGCTTGCCGAGCCGGGCGTTGACCTCGTTATGCGCGCGGACGGTCCAAGCGAAATAACCCGGCCCGAAGTCGGGGGGATCGGACGCCATGAACGCCAGCCAATGAGGCCGGCAGGTAGAGCAGGGGAGGCGGGCCGTCACGCTGTCGATAAAGCCGCGGTCGTCGGTTCCGTCGTGCGCCAACGCCCGCCGATGAATTTCCGCCCACAGCGCCGCGCCGGGGAAAGGGGGCGGGGCAGGGGCCGCGCCCGCGTTCTGAAAGCTGGCAACGTCCAGCCCGCCAGGGATGCCGCTCGGCCCGCGCGCGCCCGCGGGGGGGCGGGCAGGGGGGCGCGGTCGCTCGCGCGCGTAATGCGTCGTGCGGGGTGTGAGTTCGCGACTCATGGCAGAAGTTCTATCGAACAGTTCGCGGCGATGACTTCCAGGCCGGGCTCGCGCGGCACGTCGAACCAGCCTGTCAGCTCGTTAATGGCGTCGGCGGTTACGACGGTTTCGGTCAGGGCGTAGAACAGGAACGGGCCGCCTGTCCCCAGAACCCGCGAGGCGAAGCGAATTGTTACCTTGTAGTTGGCACCTATGACCGCGGTCCAGGCCGCCCGCGTCCGCACGATGGCGAAGCCGAAAACGGCCCCGGTCCCGCGCAGGGTTTCAAAGGCCGTACAGCCAACCGTACAGCCGCCCGCGCAAGGGGCCCAGGCCGCCGCCGCCGTCGCGCGGTCGATGGCGTCTTGCTCCGTGTCCTCGTTGCTCAATTCCTCGCTGACGGTCCCGCTCGCCTTTTTGAACACCCCGCCGCCCGTGTCCGTGCATGCGTCGGTCCCCTCGGTCAACCGCGTCGTCGGTTCCGCGCTCGCCGGGGCAAGCGCGCCGTAGGCATCGGGCGGGATCGTGCCATCGAAGGGCCACGCAACCGGCACGCCGTCAACCGTGCGGAATGACGTATCCGATACGACGGTCGGGGCGCAGATCGCCGGCAGGCTCGGCGCGAAATCTTCGTCCAAGTTCCAGTTGTCCTCAAAGATGGCTTCGACGTTATGCGAAACCGTGACCCCGCTGGCGCGGTACTCGTTTTGGGGATCGCTCGGCAAATCCTGCCAATCCGAAGTGAAGGCGACGCCCGCGGCGGTAAACGCGGCGATGATGTCGTTGCCCGAATCCACGAAGGGGTCGGAGGTGCCGACCGCGCGCTTCTCAACGTGAATCCTTATCTCGTAATTGTCGCCGGGGATCAGGCCGCCCGTGATGACGGCGCGGGCCTGCCCGGCGCGGAACGTGAAGGAGAACGCCGCATCGGTGCGCGGGGTTTGGAAGCTGGACGAGTCGGGGCAGGTGCCAACAATCCAAGCGCCGATTGCCGCTTTCGCCCGGTCAACGGCATCGCCCGGCAAGTCCTCGTCGGACAGCAGGCCGACCCCTTGCCCGCTGATTTGCTGCGCGCCGGTCGGGCCGCCGCAACCGACGCAAAGGCCGCGCCCGACCGCCTGCGACTCCGTCTGTGTGCAGGTCGTGAAGCAGGCCGATGGCAGGGTTGCCGCGCAACATTCGTTCGGGTTGTTTGCGTGGCTGTCGGTACAGCCGTTGAATTCGTTGAACGTCGGAACGGAGGACGGGCCGCACGGCCAGGTGCTACACAGCCCGCCGTTCAACTGAAAGCAGCGCGAGTCGGTCGTAGCCCCCGTCGTTCGGTTGTAGGCCAATTCGCCCGACCAAGTCCGCGTGAAGATTGGCTCCGTGCATGCGCCCTGATTGTTCTGGGTCGTGCTTCCGCTCCAGGCGTGCCGCCGATAAGTCCGGCGCGGGATGCTGGGGTTGATGAATTCCGGCACGCCGATCAGGGTCGCCGTTCCGCTTTTGCTGCGACATTCCAGCGAGGCCGGGACCGCGACGACCGCGCCGCAAAGCGAATCGGCGTAGGCAAGGATCGTCATTAGCCCGGTCGTGCGCCGCCGCTTGTAGAACCTCGGGGGCGACGAGGGCACAAACTCGGGGAACCCGCAGAGTTCGGCGCTGCCCGCCTTGCGTTCGCATGTCAGGATGCAGGCCGGGCCGGCACCGCAGACGCATCCGACCAATTGACCGCAGGGGCAACATGCAGCGGAGGGCATGGGGGGCTATTGGGCTTTCAACACGCGGTCAGTCTGTTCGATGCCGTCAACGCAATGCCGGATTTCAACGGCGCTATAATTGCCGGCACTGCCCGAGCCGGCACCGTTGCCGCCGCTCGGCTTGCCGCCGCCAGGATTCGGGGCCGGGGGGTTCGACGGATCGGGCCCCAAGCCGCCGTCGGCAACCGGCACGCCCGCGGTCCCGTTGTCCTGCTTCGCCGGGAAGTCGCTGCCGGGGGGGCGAAGCCGGAAGCTCCGCATAAGGTCAATGTAATCGCCAAGCCCGAGCGAAGGGGGTGCGCCCAAGGTTACCGTCGTCCGACCGTTCAACAAATCTTCCGAGGTTGAACCAACGACGGCGTTCATCCCTTGCCAGGCCAGCCGCCCGTTGAGCAGGTTGACGACGCTTCCGAGGGGCGCGGGGTTCGCGCAGTCCTGCTGATGAAACACTAGTTCACCTTCCCATTGCAGGACGTTGAAGCAGGAAAAGTAGTTTGCCGCCAAGCCGACCGGGACGGGCTCGGGGCGGTCGGTCCCTTGCGCCGCCAGTTCGATATGCGAGAACAGGACCGCGTCGCCCGTCGTCGCGCCGGCTTGGTCGAGGGTGTATTGCAGCCAGTCCGCGCCGGCTGCGTCCTGTTGCGTCGTGATGTAGTTCAGGACGACGCCGCGCATTAGCAGGTCATTGCGCGGAACCAGCGAAAAGGATTCGAGGCGCTTCGGGGTTTCGTTCAGGTCAATCGGCACAAGCCCCAGGGCGGCACGCCTGCGCACGTAGAAAACGGGCGAGCCGGTCGAGTAGTCAAACCAGCCGACCGTGTCGGGGGTAATCGCCAGCATGCGCCGGATCGCCTCGGCAAGCGATATGTCGCGCGCCTCGACAAAGTAGCCTTGGACCAACGCCGGCACGAAGGGCGCGGAGGCGAAGCCGGCCTGCGCCAGCACGTCGATAATCACCTGATCGGTCGTCGTCGGGTTCCCCCATGGGTCTTTACCCAGGACGACGCGCGAGGACATGACCGCCGAGAGGATCGCCGGGGGCGTGCCTTGCTTCGTGACCGTTAGCTGTTGGTACACGCGCCGCTCAAGCAGCCACCAGGCATCCGAAACCGTCACGTTATAGGTTTCGCTTTCGCCGCTTCCGCTGGACGTTACCGCCGAGACGTTGCCGACGAAGTAGCAGACGCCGTCGCGGAACAGCCGCACGATGTCATTGAAGGCAAAGGGCGGTTCCGCGAACACGTCCGCAACGGGGATCGTGAAGCGCAGGGTTGAGACGGCCAGGCTGTTCAGTTCGCGGGTAATCGTGCGAATGTTCCAGCCGCCGACGGGTATCGCCGCCGCGCCGTTCTTGCCGAGTGTCCAGGCGATTGCCATCGGTTAGCCCCCGCCGCTGCCGGCTTCGCGCCGCGCGTTCATTTCAACGCGCGCCCGCTTCTGGTCCTCTGCCGTGTCGTTGACGACGCCCGCGGTCGCCTTGTTCAAGGCCTTCAATTCGTTGCGCAGTTTGTTGTAGGCCGTCCGGGTTTCGCCCAGGCCCGACCAGTCGCTTGCCGCCTGCTGTTCGTTGCCCGTCGCGCTCAGGGCACTCATTTGCCCGCTGATTTCCTTGCTCCGCTTTTCCGCTGAAGTTGTCTGCACGACGCCGAGCGTTTCCCGCTTCGAACGGGCAAGCGCCAGGTCATTCGCCGCCCGCTTCTGGGATTCAGGATCGCCCAATGCGCCCGCGGCCTCCTCGCGTTCGATGGCTGCTTGCACGTCCAGGTCAGCGGCGGCGATGTCGGCGGCGTTTTGGATGTTGCGCGCCTCCTCGGGCGTGCCGGCCTTCGCGACGGCCCGCTTCGTTTTCTCGGCGTTCAACGCCTGCGTCGCGCGGGTCTGTTCGTCTATCGCCGCCGTGTTCCGCTTGTAGCTCTCGGCAACGGCCTTGTTCAATTCAACGATGCGCGCCGCCTCGGCCTCCTGCGCCTCGGCAAGCGCCCGCGTGCTCTTGCCTTGGTTCGCCCAGATCGCCTGCATTTCCGCGTCCGCGGCCTCGGCCTCTTTCCGCCATTTGTACATAGCGAGAAGAACCGGGGCCGCGAAAGCTGCGCCAACCGCCGCGCCGCGCGCGACGGAACCGAGGAACGCCTGCATTGCGCCGGTCGCCGCCGTCGCCGCCTTGCTCAAATCCAAAAGCCCCCTTCCGGCTTGGACCAAGTCGCCCGAGAAGATGCCGCCGAGCACGTTCCCCAGGCCGCTGACGGCGGCCTTCGTCCCGCCCAGGGTCCGCGTCAGGTTCTCGGCCTCGGTCGCCGTCTTTTTCAGCGGGGGCAGGCTGTCCGCGAGCTGCTGCGCCTGCTTTTTCTGTTCGTCGGTAAACCCCTTGAATTCTGAGGCCGCATCCTTCGCCGCGTCAGTCACCCCGCGCAGGGCCGTCTCGGTCTGCTTCAGCCCGGCTGTGTCGGCGGAAACCGAAACCTTGAATTGTAGATCTTCGGCCATGGGGGGCAGGGCGGGGGATTGGTTGGCGTTGCCTGCCTGACGCAACCGCCGCGCGCGTTGGCGGCGGCGGGTGCGGAGCAGGGCATTGCCGGGTTACGGCAAATTGTTCGCCGGGCGCGGCGCGGCGGGGGTTTGCTTGTCGCCGCCCCCGCGCGCCGTGTACGCGAGAACGCCGACGATAAACGGGTTTATGACCTTCGCCATCGCAGCCAGGATAAGCCAGCCGAGCAGCGTCGCCTGTTCCGCCATGGCCGAGAGGCTGGCACTCAGGCCGTACCCCATCGCCAGCCCGAACGCCATTGCGTTGACGCCCGCTTTCTCGGCCATGCCCGCAATCATTTTCTCGACCACGGGCCGCAGGGCGAAGGCGGCAACCACCATAAAGCCAACGAAGAAAAGCCCGACGACCAGCGGGGCAAAGTCCTTCGCAAGTTCGATGTAGGCGTTGCCGGTCATTTCGGGGGCGGGGGCAGAAGCCAGCGCCGCAGGACAGCCAGGGTCGCCGGTTTAAGTTTGGTCGCGGTTATTTCTTCGTCGGTCAGCGCCAAGGCCGAGAGCTTCACGGCGCACGGTTCGGCGGCCTTCGCTTCCAGCTCGGTCGTCAGCTTTTCAATCTGCGCCTCGAAGTCGGGCGGCACGGCCTTGGCGAGCTTCTGCGCGGCGCGCTGATAGGCGACCTTCCCCTTGTCGAGCGCTTCCACCAAGGGCCGCAGCGTGTTGATGTTGTCGGCGGCGGCGATGGCGTTCGCCGGGGCGAGGCCTTCGCCCGCGCTCGACAGCGCAACGTAAAGCTCGGAGGCCTCGACCCTCGTCAGGTTGAGGCTGATTTCTGCAGAGCGAGCACAGAGCGGCAGGATCGCCGCGAGGAGGATGATGCGGAGTTTCGTCATGGGAGAGCGTTTCTAAATCTTCGGCGAGGCCGCTTCAACTTTCTTAGCGGGGGCATCCTTGCGCGGCTCAAGGATTACTTTGCCGTTCGCATCGGTGAATGACGCCGCCTTGATGACGGCATCATGCCGCTCGGCGATGACGAGCCATGAGATCGAATCGCCCGCCGTGCCCTCGACCGTCAGCGTCGCACCGACCACCTTGCCGCGCACCGAGTATCCGTTCGATTCGTTCTGTAGCCATACCTGCGGATTTTCCGCCAGCGCGACGAACGTGCCCGAGGTCATGCCTGCCGACTTGTCGATGTCCACAGTCGCCTTGCCGTTCGCCAGCGTGACGCGTCCGCGATAGATGAGATCGGCCTTCGGCCCTTCGATGAAGGAATGCACGAGGTTGGTCGTCTTGGTCAGCGAGGCCAGCGGGTGAGGAATCGAAAAGGTTCCGCTGCCCTTCGTGATTGAGCCGCTGACGCTCAGGTTGCCCGTGACCGCGAGGCCGGTGGAGGAGAACAAGCCGACAAGCGTATTGTTGACGCCGATGCCGACGTTGCGATTGGACTCGGACAAAATGGCGAAGCCATAGTTCCCGAGGCCGCCAAGGAGGCCGCCACCGGTCGAACTCGAAATGCCGATGTAATAGTTGCCGCCACCGTTAGCCATCCGCTGGTATGTTTGGGTGGTACTGCTGCCGCCATTGATAACCAGAGCGTCAGGACCGGCGACGCTCGCCGTGATGCTGCCCGTGACCGCGAGGCCGGTGGTGGAGAACGTTGCGACCGAGGCCGAGCCATAAACGGTAAGATTCTTTCCGGTTCCGAAAAATAGATAGGTGTTATCGTCGCCACCAACGCCTAGCAAATTCTGATTCACGGCTCCGGTTGTCGTGCCGATAAAATATGTATTGTTTGTCGCAAGACGGACCCCCGCGCTCGCCGTGACGCTGCCCGTGACCGCGAGGCCGGAGGAGGAAACGCTTGCCCGCAACGCTGCGGAAGCGTCGAAAAGGTCAATGCCGTTGGAGTTGTCTCCAATAAAGCCAGTGGCAGAGCCGGATCGCTGGAACACGATTGCGGGGCCACCTACCCCGCCGCTGCGGTTCAGGATAAGGGTATTGGAGTTGCTGCTGGTAACCGTCAGCGTCCCACCCGTCGGCGTGATGTTATTCAGCGAGGCATTGACGACGTTCGCTGCCAGCGTCGTGCCCGTCAGCGTACCCGCCGCCGCCGCGCCGGTCGAAATTGCCGCCGTGCTTACCGCAGTGATACGGCCCTTGCCGTCAACCGTGATGACCGGGACCGCGGAAACAGAACCGAAAGAGCCGACGTTGGCGTTGACCGTCGCGAGGGTCGCCGCCGCAGAACCGGGGCCGCTTGCCGCAACGTCGCCCGTCAGCGCAGTCATGTAATTTCCGGTAGGCTGATACGGCCCGCCGATGCTTACGGTTGTGACGTTCGTCACGAGGCCTTTCGCGTTGACGGTCACGATGGGAATAAGCGACGCGCTGCCAAAGCTGCCGACCGTGCCCGTAACCGTCGCCAGCGTCGTAGCGTTGCCGGTTGAGGTCACATCCCCCGTTAGGTTCGCGTTCGTGACGACGGTCCCTGCCGTCAGCCCCAGGGCCGTGCCGGTCGCGTTCGTCAGGACGCCGCTTGCCGGGGTTCCAAGGGCGGCGTTCGTCAGCACGGGCGCATTGTAGGTGCCGCCTGCAATGGTCTTGCCCGTGAACACAAGCGCCGCGGGCAAAGAGATTGTGACCGCCCCGACGGGGGAATTGACGGCAACCTCGCCAGCAGTGCCATTGATCGAAGTCACGGCAGAGGGCGACCCGCCCGAGCTGCCGCCCGAACCGGAACCGATGACGAAAAAGCGCGCCTGCGTCGGGTTCGACAAGTCGCTCGCGTTCTTCACGACGGCCACGCGCCCAATTTCAATAAACAGGTCTTGCGCCAGCAGCGTCGTGAAGGGGGCAGTCGCATAGGCGGCGACCGCCGCGTCAAGGTTCGTGTATTGCAGTTCTCCCTCCTGCACGAATAGCCCGCCCTTGATGCCGAGCAGAAACCGCTTCACGGAGGCATTGTTATTGTTCGCCAGCGGGACCGAGGCCGCGCCGTTCCAGAAGTTCGTTGCCGTCATCACGGTAACCGCGCCAGGCAGGACGGTGCCCGAGGCGAGCGCCGGGTTGACCTGAATAAACGAAGCGCCGGAAACGGCGGTTTGATCCAAGCTGTTCTTGTTCCCGATGCCGGTCCAATTGATCGAAATACCCCGGATGATGCCCGCCGAGCGCGCAAGCGTCATGTTCGTTGACGCCGGGGTTATGGTTACCGTGCTTTCATATCCGAGGTAAGTCCGCTCTAGTTCGCTGAAACCCGACATTTGCGGAAGCGTCGCGAAGGATCGCGGCCCGCCGTCGTCAATGAATGAGGTCACGCCGCCGACCCGTTTGACGACAATTGCCCCAAGGGAAATTACCGTCTCGTCATTCACGAAGGAGGTTGTCGAGGCGACCACGGTCCCGGCTTGGTTGTAGCCAATCCAGCGCGCAAAGGTTCCGTCGGCAACCAGCCCGAGCGAGGCCAGCGGGTAATCGGTTTGCGGGAAAGTTTTGACCGCCGTCGTGACCGGCAGGCCCGGCCCGAGCAGCGCCGCGAAAACGCCGGCTTGCAGGGCCGCAATGCGCAGCGTCGTCGCGTTCGGCGCGGACAAAAGAACGGTATCGTTTTCGTCGGCTACGCCCGTTGTAAGACTCGCCTGCGCCAGCCGCGCCATGGCGTCATTCAAATCGGTTTGATTGGTGATATTGCCCGTGATGCCGCCCCAAGAGGTCGTTGACTTGCCCTGCACCAAGCCAAGCCAGCGCAGGGCCGTCGTGCCGTCGTACCAAAACGAAACCGCGGCGCCGGGCGGGATGACGGTCGGCCCGCCGATGGCGAAGCGATTGCCCGCCAGGGAAAGGGCGCTCTGGTCGAGTAGCGTAAGGTTGAACGCGCCGACATTGATAAGCCAAAGCATCCGGCCATGGGTGCCGCCCGCGATGCCGCTTATGTTCACGGGCACGGTCGAGGACAGCCGCAGGAAGGTCGCGTTCTGCATGCCCGCGGGGGCGTAGTCGTTCACGTCAACGGTCAGGGCCGCGGGGGTCGCGTTGCCTTGCAGGTTCACCTTCCGCGCGACGATCAAGTCGGTGATGCCGCTTTGCGCGCGTGCGGGGATCGCCGTCAACAGCGCCAGCGCGACGGCGAGCGCCAGCGCGTGCCAATGGATAAGCCGGGATTCCGAGGCGTTCAGGAGGCGCGCGGCCCGTAGCCATTCAAAAAGGGTATTCATGGGGGGATCAGATTGCCTGCCAGTACAGCCAGTATTGCCCGTTCGACGGGATCGGAAACCCAATGCCCGCCGTGAAGCCGGTTGTCGTAATCGTGTCGCGGAGGACCGCGGCGTCGATGAAGCGCACGGGGGCGCCCGAGTCGCAGACGATCCAGCAGTCAACCGACGTAGGAATGACTGCAAAGGGCGTCGGGAAAACGACCGCCTTCGTTTCGTCATTGAGCGCCAGCGCGACGTTGCCGGTTATCACGGAGTCAGTAGGTTGAGGGGGAATGACGCTTGGCACGAAAACGCCGCCGCGGAACTGATAGGACACGTCAAGGCTGCTGCCGATGAAGGGGCCGACCGCCAGGCCTTCGAGTACCGCGCCCTCAAGGGCGACGACCGTTGTCCCTTCCTCGTCGCTGACGAATAGATCGCCCTGCCCCGGCAGGGTGTTCTGGGTGATGGCGGCAAACAGCAGCGCGTCAGATTCCGAGGCGAAATTGCGCGAGACGGAAAAGCCGATTGCGGTTGAGCGGTTTCCGCGCGCGAAGAACGACATTGCCGCGGCGCGGAAGAATTGCGCTTCATCCAGCATAAACGACCCGTTGAAGCTAATTCCGCGCGTGCCTTCGAGGCCACCGGGGGCGAGGAAAATGCCTGCGAAATTGACGCGCACAAGGAGGGGAGGGGTTGAGAAATGGGGGCGGGGCGGGGGATCAGACCGGGGCCGTGCCGACGACAAAGAGCGGGTCAGGTGCGCCCGCGGTGAACTTGCGGGTTGCCGACCAAGTCAGTTCCCCGACGCGGTCAATCTTGCTGCTGAAATGCGCCGGCCCGCCTTTCAGCGCGGCGGCGGATAGTTTGATGAAAACGCCATCCCCGGTAAGGGTCAGGTCGGCGCCGGCCAGCGAACGCCCGCGCCGCGCGCCCGCGCCTTGGAACTTCACGGCGTCAAGAAGCTGCGCCTCGGAAAGCCCGATAGGCGTCGCGGTCGCGCTGACGCCGAGCGCCCCGAGGCGGCGGGTCAAGACTCCGTCGGTGTCGGTCGTTACCGCTTCAAGCCCCAAGTCGAAGCTGATGACAACGCCGTCCTTGGTCGGCATGTCCGCGAACGGGGCCGCGCCCCAATCCAGGATATAGGCCTGCGTGATGATGTCGGCGGGGTCAAAGGTCGTATCGACAAGGGGCTCCTGCGTTATCGTGTAGAACGAATTGGCATCGCCCCAGGATTTGCCGTGCGCAAGGTAGCCCTCGAAGGCGACTTCCCCAATCAGCGTTTTGATCGTGCTCGCGGTAATCTGCGGCATCCCGACAACGGCGGCGTTATGTATGACGACCTTCGTCCCGTCGAAAGAATGAATCACCAGCGGTTCGTTTGAAACCAGCTTGAACGTCCCGACGCCCGCGTCGGTGATGTCCGACCGGCCCGCCACGCCGCCGAGGACCGCGTTCGCGCGCGTGTCGTAGAACGCATAATTGCCGGGATTGACTAGCCCCATGTAGTACAGTTGCCCCGTGAACAGGCCCGCGGGGGGCGTGCCGCCATCCGAGACGGTCAGGAATACCGCATGCCCCGCCCCGAACGCCCCGCCGTAAATCGTGACGAAGTCGCCGGGGGCATCGACGGTTGCAATTTGGTTAACCGGGGTAATCAGGTCGCCAAGCAGGGTGTTCGCGTAGGGCCAGAGCACGCCGAGGTTTTCCCATTCGCCCGCGGGGGTGAACGTCACGCGGATCGGTTGGTCTGCGACGCGCTCGTCAACCTTCGCGTACCGGTCAACGATGATGTCGAATGTATCCAACTGCGTTTGAAGGAGGATGTCGCCTTGCGAGTAAAAGGACGCGCCCCGAAACTTCACGAGGGCGGGACCGCCGATAATCTTTTCAATGTTCGAGGGCATGGGAGGTTTGTGGGTTAAAGCTGCTTTTCTGAAATGTTCGAAGCGGCCATGCCGCCCGCGACCGCCACGGCGCGCACGAGGGAGGCAAGGCCGTTGAAGGGGGCGGCGTAGGCAACGCTCGGGTAACTGCCGTCAAGCGAGTACACGAAGGTTGCGCCGGGGGTTGTCGAGGTCAGCACGACCGCGCCTGGATCGGTCCCGTCAATGACCGGGGCCGCGGCCTTCGCCAGCGGGACAAGGCCGGTCATTTGGTCCAAGCGGCAATCGTAGGCGACGATGCCGGGCGCACCTTCGACGGGAACGATCGCATTGGCCGAGGCAGTCAGGATTTGCGACGGGTTCGGCTTCCACTGATGGAGCAGCCGCAAGACCTCGGTCGCGATGTCCTCGGCGCTTTTTAGCGTCCCGGTCGCCGGGTCCATATTCACGATTGGACGCTCGTACACGCTGACGCTGAAATTGAAGGTTAGGCGGGGGCCGGGAACGTCGGGGGTCTGCGACGACGCAAGGGGCATTTGCACCATGACCGCCGCGCCGGTCTTGCCGCCGCGCGCGACCAAGCCGGCCAGCGCCTTATCGACCTCGGATTGTATGGCGACCATCCCGCCCGACGCCCGAGGCCGGAACAGGAAAACGCCAACGTCGGCAAAGTACGGGTCGGCCAGAAGCCGCCCGTAAATGTCGGTCTGCACGGTTTCGAGGGGACTCATGGCGCCAGGCCTCCCGGTTGAACGGGCGCGCGTGCAGAAACCGCCCTGAAATCGTTCCAGACCGTCTCAATCGCCGCGGCCATCGTCGCGGCGTATTCCGGGACGCGCTCGGCCAGCGTGTCGCGAATCATATGCCGGGCCGGCAGGTTCATTTGCATAGGATGCTCGCGGACAGTTGTCCCGCGGGCATTGCCGCCCGCATCCTTCGCGACCTTGCGCGACCGGCGCATGGTCGTTTGGCTTTCCTTCGTCACGGGGTTAGTAAAGCGAACCTGCCGCGCCTTTCCGTAATTGAACACGCGCCGGTTATGCGCCGGCACGGTCACAACGTCATCACAGCCAAATTCGTGCGCTTGGACATATTTCAGGTGCGAACCAAGGGAGGACGTAACGCCGTCGCTGTCGGTCACGGCGGGGGTTGCCCGCAGGGACCGGACGGCGGTCGAGCTGATACGGCGCAAGCCGCCCGGCATGACCGGCCCGGCGCTCGAATATCCCATACGCCCGAGCGTCAGGGCGCGAATTGTTTTCCAGTTCTCGTCATTCAGCCCCTTGCGCAGCCCCGCAATAATGTTCGCGCGCACGCGCCGCATATTCGCGATGACGCCGGCCAGGTTCGATTCGACTTTGATTTCGATTGGCATGGGGTCAGCCGGAAACGCCGTAACGAATGAATTTCGAGAGCAGGGCGCGGACTTCGGGGATCAGGTCGTAGCCCGGCAGGGAAAGCCCGAGCAGGGCGCTGCCGCCCGAGCTGCCGGCAATGGCCGTGCCGAGGTCGTCGCGGACAAGCCAGAGCGCCTGACATTGCAGCAGCCAGGCCAGCCGCAACGCATGCGGCACGCGGGCCGCGCCGGGCGGGGGGGTCGGGTTGGCGTCCAAGCCGTCCCACCAATAGCCGCCCGCCGAGGTCATACGGATGCGCGAGAGGTAATTGCCCTGCACGCCGGACAGGTAAACGATGCCGGCTTGCGCGGCGACGTTGTAGGCGGCGTCAGGGATCGGGGTCCAAACCTGCACGCCGCCGACAAGCGCGTCGCTGCGTTCAATCACCAGCGGAATTGTCAGGTTCAGCGGGTACTGCCGGGCGACGATGAATGAACGGTTCGCCGTGAATTCATCGACCTTGCCTTCGCCGTAGTCCCAATCCCGGTTGCAGTGGTCGCCAAACTGGCCCGCGACGCCCGCGCCGATCTTCATAATCGTTTGATCGTTGGCCGTGTCGGCAACGCTCGACATGGACTTTGCCAAAAGGAATTCCTTTAGCTCGGCCAGAGAGCCGAGGCCTGCATTGATTTCAGCCATGGCGGGGGGTCTCCTTCGTTTTTTCGAAACGCGGCGGCTGCTTCACGCCATCGACAAAAATGGTCACGCGCCCGCGGTTGCGCTTGTCGCTGCCGAGGACGCCGAGGACGGCGCGATGCGTAACGGGCGGCACGGTGGCGCCGTCGGTCTGCTGCTTGGTCTGTTTGATGGCGGGCATTGGTTCAAGGGGGTCGCCCCGTCCAACTCGGGGCGACCAGTGATGAACCTACGCTTAGGCGGCGGCAGTGGTCAGGACGGCGAAGGCATTGGCGCGGCGGATCTTCGTGCCGGCCCGGCCCCAACCGCGGAAGGTCCGCTGCAAGGAGGACCAGCGGAATTGATCGGAGGCCTCGAAAACGAAGTCCGACCGGATGCCGACGACGTTCCCGTTCGGATCGCCAAAGGCGGCGACCTTCTGGGAAATGCCGTCGATTGCGCCCGCGGCGCCGGCCACGACGACCGGATAACCGAGGATGGAACCGATTGCGCCAGGGGCCGGCGCTTCAAGCGCGGTCTGGAAGATCGGGCGCCCGTTCAGGTCAACGATGCCGCAAATCTTCGCCAGCACGGTCGGGTGAATCCACCATTTCGCCGGGCGCTGGAGGACGCCGGGGTCAACGGTCGTCAGGCACGCGATGAAATCGTTCAGCTTGAGCGTCGCGACCGACACGCCGCCCGCGCCTGCCACGGCGGGCAAGCCGCCTTGGAAGATGCCGGTCATCCCGCCGTTGTTCGCATCGGCTGCGCCGTTGCCCTGAAGGGCGGCATAGTCCAGGCGGAAGGCGTAGCTCTCGGCAAAGTCGCTGAGCACGTCCGCGGTCACGTCGATTTCGCTGTCTTGCAGCAGCGAGTACGACACGCCGAGAAGCGACGCGATGATTTCAACGACGAGGTCAACCGAGGTGCCGGCCTTGGCGACATCGTCGGGAATGGGCGTGTTCTCGGTCAGGATGAACGAGGCCGACGCCCGCGCGGTCTTGACCGGCATCTTCGTGATGCGCGTCCCCATATTCCGCACGGCAAAGGTATTCCAGACGCCGTATGTCAGTAGGGTGTCATAGATTTCCGCGAGAAGCGCCGGGGTAATGTAGGTCGAGCCAGGCGTCGCGGCCTCGCTCAAGTCCTTGATCATCGGGGCGCAGACGCGCTGCATATCGCCGCCGTTGTCCATCGCCATGCGAACGGCAATGTTCAAGCGCGCCCGTAGCTCGGGGTTGGCTTGGATTCGCTTGATCGGGTTACCGTTGGCGGCGGTCATTTCGCGCGCGAGCTTCGCCTGCACGGCCTGCATTGACTTCGTGAATTCAGCGACGCTCGCGTTCGTGTCGTTCTTGACCTTCGTCAAGTCCTCGAAGGCTTTCTTCGTCTCTTTGTCGAGGCGGTCATAGTTGGTCGTCAGCGTGTCGAGGGTGGTCTGTTGCTTGCGTACCGCGCCTTCGATGCCGGTAAGCGATTCGAGGGCTTTGGCCTCGAAGCCGCCGACAGACACGTCGGCCACGACGGAAAGGCGCAGGTTGTGAACGAAAAGCCCGAAGATCGGGAACATGCGGAACAGGAATTTGAACGGGGAGTTCATGGAATGGTTTTGTTTACTGGGTTACTTTTTGTACGGCGAGGGACGCAGCCGTTGCGTTGACGGCGAAGCTGAAGGCCCGGCGGGTTCGTGGTAGTGCAGCGGAGGCGGCCACGTCCTTTGCCTCGGTTGCGAGTTGTTCGGCGGTCTTGTTCAGCTTGGCGGAAAGGGTTTCGAGGTCGGCGTCGTTCAGCGCCCCGGCCTTGTAGGCGCGGGCAACGGCGTTGGGGTTCGCCCCCAGGATGACGGCGGAAAGTTCGACTAGCTCTTGCTTGAGATAGACGACGGTCACGCCGTCGCTTTCAGCGTAGCCGGCTTTTTTCAGCGCGGCCCGGTAGGCGGTCGGGTCGCCGTCCCATTTGGTCGCGACCTGCAACGGCCAGAAGCCGACGGAAACGGCCTTCAGGAAGCCGCCAACGGTGAGTTTCCAGCCGATTTCTCCGAGCGTGCCGGGAATGTCCTTCGCCCATTGGGCCGTAAGAATGAGCTGCTTCTTATCGACGCGCCAATCGGTGATCTTGCCGAGGACGTTCTCAATCGTGCTGTAATCGTGCGAATTGACGAGGGGGCTGTTCTTCTGGAATTTTCCGAAGTCCCATCCGTCGGCAAGTACGACCTCGCGCGCCGAGTCAATGGTTGCGTCGCTTGCCATGTATTCGACAAGGCCGAGGTTTTTGTCGAGGACGTTGACCTCGGTCGGAAGGGTGCGCCTGATGGTGCTCATTTGGATTTGTGGCCGTTGCCGTTGAGAGAATGGGAAACGCCCGCGCATAGCAGCGCGGTCTTGAAACGGGAGGGCGGGGGGGCTGCTTTCTCGTCGCGGAAGGACGGGATGACGACGCACCTACAGTTCACGGTTTCGGCGGCAGGTGCCCCGAGGGTCGAGTCGCCGGGGAAAAGCATCTTGTAGTTGTCGACCTCGAAGGGCTGA
>Ga0247671_1000187_pt1 | contig 21516 bp, 20 predicted proteins | sample CNK12_metaG_FD_183039 | JGI IMG/M metagenome (GOLD analysis project Ga0247671, IMG submission 183039) | Soil microbial communities from Purdue University Martell Research Forest, Indiana, United States - CNK12 | ecosystem: Environmental > Terrestrial > Soil > Temperate forest > Bulk soil...
CTCGTGGTGATCGCGGACTGCGGTCATCTCTCGAACCTGGAGCAGCCGGAGCGCTTCAACGACGTGCTCCTGGATTTCCTGCGGAAATACCAAAAATAGGGACAGACCGGGACAGACCCTATTTTTCTCATTTACCATTCCCGCGAACCAGTCTCGAGGAGAAAACCATGAGGGTTGCGATCGTCACGGGCGCCGGGTCCGGCATCGGAAAGTCCGCCGCGCTGGCCATGCTCAAGGACGGCTACAGCGTAGGCCTGGTCGGCCGCCGCAAGGACATGCTGGAGAAGACGGCCGCCGAGTCCGGCGCGAAGGAGCGCGCCATGGTGCTGCCGGCCGATCTCACCAAAGATGCCGAAGTCAAAAGTGTTTTTAATGAAATACGATCCAAATGGGGCAGGCTCGACGTCCTCTTCAATAACGCCGGCATGGGCGCCCCCGCGGTGCCGATGGAGGACCTGCCGATCGAGAAGTTCCGCGAGGTGGTGAACATCAACCTGGTGGCGATGTTCATGTGCACCCAAGAGGCGATCCGCATCATGAAGGCGCAGAACCCCAAGGGCGGGCGCATCATCAACAACGGCTCCATCTCGGCGCACGCGCCGCGGCCGATGTCGGTCGCCTACACCTCCACCAAGCACGCCGTCACCGGCCTCACCAAGTGCATCTCGCTCGACGGCCGCAAGAACGACATCACCGCCAGCCAGATCGACATCGGCAACGCGCTCACCGAGCTCGCCGCGCGCATGGCGAACGGCGTGCCGCAGGCCGACGGCTCGATCAAGCCCGAGCCGCTGATGGACGTGAAGCACGTCGGCGACGCGGTGCTGCACATGGCCAACCTGCCGCTCGACGTCAACGTGCAGTTCATGACCATCATGGCCACCAAGATGCCGTTCGTGGGGCGCGGCTAGAAGAAGGCAAATTGAGAATTCGGGGTCAGAGCCCGAATTCGTTTTTACGTACGCGAAAGCAAATTCGGGCTCTGACCCCGAATTCGGTTACATCAGCTTGCGCATCCAGCTCGCCGTGGGCACCGCGCCGCCGAAGCTGTAGATGTGCACGCCGACCACGTTGCTCTGGCCGCGCTGCGAGGAGTAGCGCGCCAGCGCGACGAGCTGGTCTTGCGGATCGGTATGGGTGACGAGCTTGGCGATGCCGGCGCCGAGGTTCTTCAGCGCGCGCAGAGATACGCTTACGCCGCAGCGCTGCGCGTAGCGCGCGAGCGCCACTGGATCGGTGGGGCCGGCGATGCCGACGTACACCGGCAGCTCGGGCTGGTTGCGGGCGAGGCCCGCGCAGTAGTCCACCACGCGCTGAGGCGACAGGCAGAACTGGGTGACCATGTAGACGCCGATCCCCTGCTCGCGGCCGAGCGCGATCTTGCGCTGCAGCGCCTTGTCCAGGGCGTTGAGCGAGATGCGCGGATGGCCCTCGGGATAGCCGCCGACGCCGAACTCGCGCACGCCGCACTCCTTGAGCACGCCCTGCTCCAGCACCTGGAGGCTATCGGCGTACGGGCCCTTCGCGCGCGGCTCGTCGCCGCCGATGAGCAGCACGCGGTGCACGCCGTGCTGCGCCGCCGCCTTCATCAGGAAATCGCGGAACTCGTCGCGGTCGCGGATGCGCCGCGCCGACACGTGGGGCACCGGGTCGAGGCCGGCGGCGCGGATGGCCGCGATCGCGTCGAGCGTGCGCGTGAGCGGCAGGCCGGGAAGCGACGGGATGTAGACGCAGGTATCCGCCGGCAGGATGGTCCCCACCTCGGCGGCGCGGTGCAGCTCGCGCGGCGAGATCTCGAGCGAGCCCGCGGTGACGAGCTCCGACAGGCCGGGTTGCGTTTCAGTCGCGCTTGCGGGAGATGACATAGGATTCGTCCAGGAACCAGAGAGCGCCGTGCTTCTGCAGCACTTCGCGCGTCGCGTCGAGATACTGCGCCTTTCCGAGCACCTCGGACAGGCGCTGGTCCTCGATCTGCGCCACGTAGATCGCCGCGTTCCAGGCCGCGAACAGGGTCGAGGTGCCGATGCTGGAGGAGATCTCGGTCGGCAGCGTGTGCATGTCGTAGCGGAAGATCGCGCGCGCGTCGGCGTAGGTGTTGAAGTTGTAGCGCCGCGCCTCTCGCCCGAGGTCGGCCTTGGCAGCGCGCATCAGGTCGTGCCGCGTATGGTTGAACGGATTCTCGCCCGGCCACACCTTCTGGATGATCTCGAGGCCCGGGTCGTGGCCGTAGGAATGGATGCCGAGCAGGCGCCCGCCCTTGCCGAGCGCGCGCACGAGCGGCGCCACGACCTTCTGCGCCTTGAATTCGAGGGATGCGCGCGCCCGGTAAGGCTGCGAAGCGATCACCATGTCGTACTCGGCGAGCCCGGCGCCGCGCTTCGGGATCACCTCGTCCAGCAGAAAGCGGTAGTCGTCGCGGTAGAGCACTACCACCGTCGGGTGCTCGTACACCGGGTTGCCGCTCTTCGCGCTCAAGCCCGCCTGCCAGTTCTTGGCGAGGAACGGCTCGAGCGCGGCGATCTGCTCGCTGAAATCGTGGGACGTGGACCCGGTGAGCGCGACCTCGTGCCACACCATGGCGGTCGCCGCCGGCACTGCCCGCGGCGTGAGCCAGGGCGCCTCGGTGTAGTACATATTGGTGACGACGAGCACCGTGGCCGGATGCTCGAAGAAGCGATCGGCCATCTTGCGCAGGCTGAGGCGCACGTCTTCGAGGCTGATCTCCTTGCCGACGATGAAGAACGGCACCGTGGGGAAGCGCCGGTGCATCTCGCGCATCACCCGCGCGAGCACGGTGCCGTCGCCCATGCCGGCGTCGAACAGGCGCACCGCCGGCGGACGCGGATGGATGTGGCCGAGCTCGAGGCCCACGCGGCGCGCGACCACGTCCTTCTCGCTGCAGGTGTTGACGAACAGCAGGTACTTCTGGCGGTTATCGAAGAAGCGGAAGTTCTTCTCCGGCGAGAGCTCGCGCACCGCCGGTACCGGGTCGGCGGCGCCGGCGCGGATGAGCGCGAGCAGCTCCGGCGGCGAATCGCCCGGACCCGGCAGGCCGTGCTTCGTGATGAACTGGTTGACCCGGTTCAGGGTCTCAGGGGTGACGCGCGCGCCATCGCGCAGGCGCGCGACGAACTTCCCGTCGTTGACGGCGCGCCGCCCGAAGGTCGATTCGGCCATGCCGGTCCGCCGGCAGAAATCCGAGATGCTTCCGAGCAGTGTGCCGCCGCCTTCCAAGGCGCCTCCTTGATGAGGATGTTGGGGAAGCTGCCCGTGGGACGGCAACCCCAGCCGCTGCAGCGCAATATTATGGGATGCATCCCACTACGGTAAATCAATTACTTAACACTCGAAACAGGGCCGGAACAGCCTGCCCGGCGGGTGCGTTAACCTAGCGCTGCGATGAACGTGCTCGACCTCATCGGCAACACGCCGCTCGTGGAAGTCGCGCGCATGGAGGCCGGGCCGTGCAGCCTCTATCTCAAGCTCGAGCACCACAATCCAGGCGGCTCGATCAAGGACCGCATCGCGCTCTCGATGATCGAGGACGCCGAGCGGCAGGGAAAGATCAAGCCGGGCTCGCTGATCGTAGAGGCCACGGCGGGCAACACGGGCCTCGGCCTCGCGCTGGTGGCGGCGCTCAAGGGTTACCGCCTGCTCATCGTGGTGCCCGACAAGATGAGCCAGGAAAAGATCTTCCACCTGCGCGCGATGGGCGCGGAGATCGTGATGGCGCGCTCCGACGTCACCAAGGGTCACCCCGAGTACTACCAGGAGCGCGCCGCCGACATCGCGCGGCGCACGCCCGGCGCCTTCTACATCAACCAGTTCGCCAATCCGGCCAACCCGCGCGCGCACGAGGAAACCACCGGCCCCGAGATCTGGGAGCAGATGGACCACGACGTCGACGCGGTCGTGGCCGGCGTCGGCACCGGCGGCACGATCACCGGGCTCGCGAACTTCTTCGCGCAAGCATCGCCGCAGACAGAGATCGTCCTCGCCGACCCGCAAGGCTCGGTCCTTGCCAAGTACATCGAAACAGGAAAGCTGCCGAGCGAGGTCGGCTCCTGGCTGGTCGAAGGCATCGGCGAGGATTTCATCCCGCCGGTGTGCGACCTCTCGCGCGTGAGCAAGGCCTACTCGATTCCCGACAGCGAGGCGTTCGCCGTGCTGAGGACGCTCCTCAAGACCGAAGGCATCATGGCCGGCACCTCGTCGGGCACGCTGATCGCGGCGGCGCTGCGCTATTGCCGCGAGCAGACCAGGCCCAAACGCGTGGTCACGCTGGTGTGCGACAGCGGCAACAAGTATCTCTCCAAGGTCTACAACGACTACTGGATGCTGGACCAGGGCTTCATCAAGCGCGAGACGCACGGCGACCTGCGCGACCTCATCTCCCGGCGGCACAAGGAGCACGCCGTCGCCACCGTGAACTCGGACGAGACGGTCGCCGCGGCCTACCAGCGGATGAAGCTCTACGACGTGTCGCAGCTCCCGGTGCTAAAGGACGGCAGGATCGTCGGCATCGTCACCGAGGAGGACATCCTGCTCGAGGTCTACGAGAACCCCGACCACTTCCGCGAGCCGGTCAGCGCCGCGATGGAGTCCAATCTCGTCACCCTGCCGCCTTCGGCGCCGGTCGAGGACCTCAAGGAGATCTTCGAGCGCGGCATGGTCGCGATCGTGGTCGACGGCGACGAATTCCTCGGCCTCATCACGCGCATCGACCTCCTCAACTGGCTGCGCCGCCAGGATTTGAACAAAGGCAGGACGCCGAAATGAAATTCGAAACCAAGGTCATCCACGCCGGCCAGGAACCCGACCCGCGCACCGGCGCGGTGATGACGCCGATCTACGCCACGTCGACCTACGCGCAGTCGAGCCCGGGCGAGCACAAGGGCTACGACTATGCACGCACGCGCAACCCGACGCGCGACGCGCTCGAGGCGTGCGTCGCCGAGCTCGAGGGCGGAAAGCACGGCTTCGCCTTCGCCTCCGGCATGGCCGCAATCGGCACCGTGCTCGAAATCCTCGACTCGGGCTCGCACGTCGTGGCGATGGACGACCTCTATGGCGGCAGCTACCGCATTCTCGAGCGCGTGCGCAAGCGCTCGGCAAATATCCAAGCAACGTTCACCGATCTCTCTAATCCCGAGACTTTCGAAAGGGCCATTCGGCCGAATACCAGGATGCTGTGGGTCGAGAGCCCGACGAACCCGCTCCTCAAGCTGGTCGACCTCGAAGCCGTCGCCGCGATCGCGCGCAAGCGCGGAATCATTTCGGTCTGCGACAACACGTTCGCCTCGCCGTGGGTGCAGCGGCCGCTGGAATACGGCTTCGACATCGTGGTGCACTCGACCACCAAGTACCTGAACGGCCACTCCGACGTCATAGGCGGCATCGCCGTGCTGAGAGATTCCACTTATCAGGAAAAGCTCGCCTTCCTGCAGAACGCGGTGGGCGGCGTGCCGAGCCCGTTCGACGCCTTCCTGACGTTGCGGGGCATCAAGACGCTCGCGGTGCGCATGGAGCGCCACTGCGGCAACGCCATGCACATCGCGGCCTTCCTGGAGAAGCACCCGAAGGTGGCGCGCGTGATCTACCCCGGCCTCGCGACTCATCCGCAGCATCTCCTTGCGGCCCGGCAGATGAGCCAGCGCTACGGCGGGATGGTGACCGCGATACTGAAGGGCGGCAAGGAAGGCGCAATGAGTGCCTCGCGCCGGTTCCTCGAGCGCTGCGAGCTCTTCACGCTCGCCGAGAGCCTCGGCGGCGTGGAAAGCCTGATCGAGCACCCGGCCATCATGACGCACGCGTCGCTCCCCGAGGACGTGCGCGCGAACCTCGGCATCGACGAGGGCCTGGTGCGGCTCTCGGTCGGCATCGAGAACGTCGACGACCTCATCGCCGAGCTGAAACACGCCCTCGAGTAAGACGATCTACTTTCTCTTCATCATCGCCGCAGTCGCGCTCCTCGCCGGCGCGGCGCTCTGGTACTTCACCGCCATGCCGGGGACCTCGCACGCCGGCCCGCTGCCGCCCCTTTCCGACGAAGAACGCGCCCTCGCCGAGCGTCTGCGCCGGCATGTGTTCACGCTGGCGAAGACCGAGCGCAACACCGACCTCGAGACGCCGGCGCGCTACATCGCCGACGCGTTCGCCGCCCATGGCCTGAAGGCGGAGTTCCAGCGCTTCGAGAGCGGCGGCCGCACGGTCAGCAACATCGAGGTCTCGCCTTCGGGACCTGCGCTCGTCGTGGTCGGCGCGCACTACGACACCGTGCCCGGCTCCCCAGGCGCCGACGACAACGCCTCGGGCGTCGCGGCCCTGATCGAGCTCGCGGGCCTCGTCGGCAAGGCCGGACTGCCGATCCGCTTCGTCGCCTTCGCCAACGAGGAGCTGCCCTACTTCATGGGGCCGGAGATGGGAAGCTGGGTGTCGGCGCGGCGCTCGCGCGAGCGCAACGAGCCTTTGCGCGGCATGCTCTCGCTCGAGATGCTCGGCTGCTACCGCGACGATCCGGGCAGCCAGCGCTATCCGCCGCCGCTCTCCTTCATCTATCCCAACCGCGGCAATTTCATCGGCTTCGTCGGCGACGTCGGCGCCCGCACGCTCGTCAGAGAATCCATTTCTCTTTTTAGAAAACATGCGCGATTTCCATCCGAAGGCGTCGCCGCGCCCGCCTTCGTGCCCGGCATCATGCGCTCCGACCACGCCTCGTTCCGCGACCAGGGCTTCCCTGCGCTCATGGTCACCGACACCGCGTACAACCGCAACCCGCGCTACCACAAGGCGAGCGACACACCCGACACGCTCGACTACGAGCGCCTCGCTCGCGTCACGCTCGGCCTCGCGTCGGTACTGCGAGATCTGGCCCGTCAGCCCTAGCTCGCCTGGGCCTCCAGGATCTGGAATCGCGTAGCAGTCGGCCTTGCCCGAGCGTTGCCGAATCCGGCGGACGTCAGCAGCGCTGTGAATTCGTCGAGCGTTCTTTCGCGGCCGCCGTTCATAAGCATCATGCTGAGGTCGGACAGCGCAGCCTCGAGTTGCGGCTGGTCGGGCTCCAGGATGCGCTCGATTACGAACAGCGTCGTCCCGTTCGCCATGGCACGGCGCGTATTTCGCAGGATGCGGCTCGCGCGGTCGTCATTCCAATCGTGGAGGATGCGGCTCAGCACATAGGCATCGCCGCCCTCCGGCAGGACATCGAAGAAGCTTCCTTCCACGAGTGTGCAACGCTCGTGCGCTTGCGCATCACGGATCGCTTCGGGCAGATCGAAAAGGACGCCGCGTGCGCCGGGATATGCCGCCAGAATCTTCCGGAGCAGGATGCCGTTGCCGCCGCCCACGTCGACAACGGTCGGGAAGCGCGAAAGGTCGCAAGATGCGACGAGCTCGCGCGCGACCAGCTCTGAGCTCTCTGCCATCGCTTCGTTGAATGTGCGCGAATCCCCCGCGCAGTCGGAGAGATGCTGCCAACGGTTCTTGCCCCGAGCGCTGTCGAAAGCGGGCTTGCCGGTGCGGATGCTGAGCAGCAGGTCGGCCCATGGCTGAAACAGCGCTGCGCTGAGCGTGGCCCAGGCGTGGAGCGATCCCTCGGCATCGCGCCGTAGCAGCCGGCCAAGACTGGTGAGCGCAAACAGACTTTCGCCCGTCTCTTCAACCAGCCCGGCGCTCGCGAGCGCCCGCAGGAGCCTCAGCAGCGACGGCGGGTCAGTCTCGGTGACGGTGGCAAGCGCCTCGTAATGCACGGCGCCTCCCGCGAGGCGATCGGCGATACACAACTGGGTGGCAACGAAGATTGACTGCGAGAGCCGGTAGCCGTCGATCATCTCGCGCACACGGGCGCTCTCGAGGTCCATCGATCAGTCCGCCTTGATGCCAGCCTCGCGGATGACCTTGCCCCACCTCGCATGTTCGGCGAGGATGAAGGCGGCAAACTCCTCGGGGGTTTCGCCTTTCGGCTCGCCGCCTTCCGCGGCGAACCAGTCCTTTGCCTGCTGCGTGCCGAGGATATGCACGATCTCCTGATTGAGACGCGCGACGATGGGCCGCGGCGTGCCAGCCGGCGCGCAGATTCCCATCCACGACCAGTATTCGAAGCCCGGCAGCCCGGCTTCGGCGACGGTCGGGATCTCGGGTAGGGAGGCGAGCCGCTGGCCGCTCGTTACGCCAAGCGCCCGGATCTTGCCCGCCTTCACCTGCGGCATTTGGATGGCAAGGCTGTCGAAGGTATAGGAAAGGCGTCCGCCCATCAAATCGAAGAGCGCGGGCGCGGGCGACTTGTATGGCACGTGCAGGGTGTCGATGCCAGCCATGCGCTTGAACAGCTCGGCGACCAGATGCGGCGGCGTACCTGTGCCTGGCGAGCCGTAGGTCAGCTTCCCGGGGCTCTGCTTTGCGAGCTGCAGCAACTCGCCAACGGACTTCACGGGTGCATCCGGGTGCACCGCGAGGAGCAATGCGCTCACGACGAGCCTCGAGACCGGTGCGAAGTCCTTGAGCGGATCGTATCCGAGCCGCGCGTAGATATGCGGGTTGATCGCGACCGTGCCCTGGTGCGTCAGGAGGATCGTGTATCCGTCGGGCGCGCTACGCGCGCCCGCTTCCGTGCCGATAATTCCTCCCGCACCGCTTTTGTTGTCGACGATCACCGGTTGTCCAAGCGCCGGCGAAAGTTTCTCTGCAAGCCAGCGCGCTCGGATGTCGGGCGGGCCGCCTGGGCCGCTGGGAACGATCAGCCTCACCGGCTTGGCGGGATAAGCTTGCGCCGCTGCCGTGCCCGTCGTTCCGAGGCCGATTACGGCCAGCATGATCGCTCCCTGAAGCCACTTGCCCGGTGTCATGACGCCTCCGTTGTGCCACTGCCCAATCTATGCGCCGCGCGGCCCGCAGTCGAGGCGCCGGCGCACACTTCACTTGTGAGCGTATTTCACAAATAATCGCTGATATGGAAAAGCTGCGCGGGCTGGAAATGGTGGTGCGGGCTGCGGATGCCGGAAGCTTCTCCAAGGCGGCGCGCAGCCTCGGGGTCACGCCATCAGCGGTCAGCCACGCGGTGGCCGATCTGGAAAAGCAACTGCGGGTCTCGATCTTCTACCGGACCACGCGCCAGCTGCGACTCACTGAAGACGGTCAGGCGATCTACGGACGCGGACGGGAGATCCTCGACCGGCTGAATGAGCTCGAATCGACCGTGGCAAGGCCTTCGGAGCGATTGCGCGGCACGCTGCGCGTCGGCCTGAGCGTTTCCCTCAGCAGGATCATCGTCATGCCTGCGATCGCCCAGTTTTCGCTGCGCCATCCGGACCTGCGGCTGAACATGGTCGTCCTGACGCAGCCCAGGGAAATGCACGCGGAAGGCGTAGATCTCATGCTGCGCGTCGGCGATCCGCCCGAGTCCGGGTTGATCGCCAGGCGGATCGCCCGCATCCGCTACGCGGTCTACGCGGCTCCCGAATACCTGGACCGCGCGGGAACCCCGGCAGAGCCGGGCGACCTGCTACGTCACCCCTGCCTGGTGTTTCGCCATACAACCGGGCAGCTGCTCGACGAATGGATTTTCGAGCGCGGCGGCGAACGCAAGCTTGTGAAGATTACACATCCGGCCATAGTGTCGGACGATCGTGAGGGGTTGCATGCCGCGATGGTCGGGGGCGCCGGAATCGGAAGGATCGGCGCGTTCGATCCCAACTGGATCCGCTCTGGGCGCCTGCGCAAGATTTTGACGGATTGGAGCGTTCTCGGCGGTTTTCCCATCCATGCCGTCTACCGCAAGACGCCGAGGCAGGCACCCAAGATCGTCGCGTTTCTCGACTTCGCAAGAGCGGCGTTTGCCGCGTTCGATCCCGAAGAGCTGACCTTGATCCACGAAAAGGAGACCTTGGCGTGAGTACGCTGCGGATTGGCGACCTTACTGTGAACCGCCTCGGCTTCGGCGCCATGCGGGTGATCGACAACGACGATATCTGGGGCGAACCAAGCGACCGGAAGCATGCGCTCAAGGTGCTGCGCCGTGTGGTGGAGCTCGGGGTCAACTTCATCGATACCGCCGAGAGCTACGGGCCGCACACCGACGAGACCCTGATCGCCGAGGCGCTGCATCCGTATCCGAAGGGCCTCGTCGTAGCGACGAAGTGCGGCCTTGCGCGCCCGAAGCCGAGCCGCTGGGACGACGACTGCCGGCCGGAGAAGCTGCGCAAAGATCTAGACGGCAGCCTGAAGCGGCTGAAGCTCGAGCGCATCGATCTCTACCAGCTGCACACCGTCGATCCGAAGGTGCCGCTGGAGGTTTCGGTGAGCACGCTCGCCGACATGCAGCGCGAGGGCAAGGTGCGCCACATCGGGCTGTCGAACGTCTCGGTAAAGGAGCTCGAGCGGGCGCGCAAGATCGTCCCGATCGTCTCGGTTCAGAACCGTTACAGCCTCGCCGACCGCGGCTCAGAGGACGTGCTGCGCCATTGCGAGCAGCACGGCATCGCGTTCCTGCCCTGGTATCCGCTGGGAGACGGTTCTGCCCTGAAAAAAGCCAAGGTGATTTCGATCGCCGGGAAGATCGGAGCGACGCCGGCCCAGGTCGCGATCGCGTGGCTGCTGAAGAAGTCGCCGGTGATGCTGCCGATCCCGGGGACCAACGACCTCGCGCACCTGGAGGAGAACGTCGCGGCGGCGAAGCTCCAGCTCAGCGAAGCGGACTTCCGGTCGCTCTGAAGCGTCCCTCGGAGTTGCTGCTCATGCGGCCTCCGCCACCTCGATTTGCAGAAAGGCCTTCATGCCGGCGTTCGTGATGCAGAACTGCCGTTCGTCCGTGGATTTCGCGATGAGCGCTTTCCTGGCCAGGCCGTCGTAGCCCGCGCGGTAGGCTTCGTAATCGGCCTGCTGCCAGCGCGAGGTCAGCGCATTGATCGGGAGAATTCTTACGGACGCCTCGAGGAAGAGGTCCAGGACCTGCTTCAGCACTGCCCGCTCATTCGGTACGAGTTCCACGTGCCGCCCCCTTTCATGTCGTTGCGATGGATAGGGGCACACCAGCACGCGGGCCGCAAATGGCCCTGCACGAAGCTCGTCCTGCCGGCGGTCCCGCTATCGTGAGGCCTGCCCCCGACTGAATCAATTGGGGGCCTGGTGGCCTTTTAGACCGGAGACTTTGCGTCGCTGCCTTTCGACAGCTTTGCCCTTATCGACAGCATTACTCTAGCCACGCCTGGGGCGCCCGCACAATCGGCTTGCAGCAGAGAACCGGCAGTCCATCACGCAGCGGTTGTAAAACTTGGTTGAAGGTCAGGAGCTTCCAAACCTCTGTGCGGCCCGAGCGCGGGCGCGAGCGGCCTCGACCTGGCGGTCGCGCGGCGCGGCGTCGGTCTCGAGGGTATCGATGAGCGATCGGGCGATGCCGGCGACCTGTACTACCGCGCGGTTGAAAGCCACTTCGTTTGCCTTCGAAGGCTTGTTGTAGCCCGAGAGCTTGCGGATGAACTGGAGCGACGCGGCGTAGAGCTCCTCGTCGGTCGCCGGCGGCGCGAAGTTGAACAGCGTCTTGATGTTGCGGCACATGGCGCGTTCCTATGAAAGATCGAATCCCGCCTTTTTGAGCGGCAGCGAGCGGATCCGTTCCCCGCCCGCGAGAAAGAGCGCATTTGCGACCGCGGGCGCGACCGCGGCGCCGCCCGCCTCCCCCACGCCGCCCCAGAAGCCGCCCGAGGGCACGAGCAGCACCTCGACCGGCGGCATCTCGGCGAGGGCAAGCACCCGGTAGTCGGCGAAGCTCGACTGCTCGACGCGGCCGTCCTTGTACGTGACCTCGCCCCAGAACAGCGCGCTCAGCGCGAAAGCGGCGCCGCCCTGGACCTGCGCGACGACGTTGTCGGGATTGACCACGCGGCCGGGGTCGAGCGCGATGACGAGCCGCTTCAGCTCGACCTTCTTCTCGCGCAGCGAGAGCTCGGCCACCGCGGCGGTATAGCTGCCGCGTACCTCGGTCACGGCGATACCGCGATGCAGGCCCTGCGCGGGTGCGGTTCGCCAGCCGGCCGCCTTAGCGGCGGCCTCGAGGACGGCGCGCTCTCTCGCGGTCGCGGGCAGAAGGCCCAGGCGGTAATCGAGCGGATCGCGCTTCGCGGCGTTCGCGAGCTCGTCGATGAAGCACTCGCGCACGAAAGGATTTTGCGAATGCGCCGCGCCTCGCCAATAACCGATCGGGACGGCGCTATTGCGCACGGCATGTTCGATCCGCAGGTTCGCTATCGCATAAGGCTGGTCCGCGAGGGCGGCGGTGGCCTCCAGGTCTTTCAGCGCGGGCGCCGCCACCCGGCATTGCAGCACCACGGGATTTCCCGCCTCGTCGATTCCCGCCTTCAGCCTGGCGAGGCTCGCGGGACGGTACTGGTCGTGCTGCAGGTCCTCTTCCCGGGTCCATATCAGGTTGACCGGGATGCCGTTCAGCGCCTTCGCGATCGCGACACCCTGCGCGGTGTAGTCCTGGGCCAGGCGGCGGCCAAATGCGCCGCCGACCGGGGTCCGGTGCACGTACACGTTCTCGGGCGCGACGCCCGCGGCGGCCGCCGCCGCGGCGTGCGTCGCCTCGGCATCCTGCGTGGACGTCCACACGTCGACCTGGCCGTCCTTCACCACCGCGGTGCAGCTCGGCGGCTCGAGCGCGGCGTGGGCCAGGAAAGGCGTCGCGTACTCGGCTTCGACCACGCGCGCGGCCTGCGCCAGCGCTTTTTCGACGTCGCCCTCGCTCTTCACCACGCTCGCCGCGGTGTCCGGCTCGAACGCTTGTTCGAGCTCGCGCCGCAAGGCCGCGCTCGAAAGGCTTGCATTCGCGCCGCCGTCCCACTCGATCTTCAATGCCCGCAGCGCCTGGGCCGCGCGCCACCAGTTGTCCGCGATCACGGCGATGAACTCGCCCATCGGCAGCACCCGCAGCACGCCGCGCCGGCCGCGCGCCGCGGCCGCTTCGTCGAGCGATTTCAGTCGCCCCCCGGGCACCGGGCATTGCGCAATCGCCGCATACACCATGCCGGGAAGCTGCGTGTCGATGCCGTAGCGCGTGCGGCCGGTGACCATGTCGGGGATGTCGACGCGGGCGAGCGGCTTGCCGGCGAGCTTCCAGTCCGCCTGCGCCTTCAGGGCAACCTGCTTGGGAACGGGCAGCTTCGCCGCCGCTGCGGCCACGCGCCCGTACGTGATGCGCCGACCCGATGGCGCATGCGCGATGACGCCGCCCGCGGCGCGGCACTCCGCCGCGGCCACGCCCCAGCCCTGCGCGGCGGCGGCGACGAGCATCTCGCGCGCCGCCGCTCCCGCATTGCGCAGCACCTCGTGCGACTCGCGAATCGTGCGGCTGCCCGAGGAGCTCATGGGCCCCCAGACGCCCTTGCGCCTGAGCTGCTCGTTCGAATCCGCGTAGTCGACGCGCACGTTTTTCCAGTCGCAGTCGAGCTCCTCCGCGACGAGCTGCGCGGCAGCGGTCATGCTGCCCTGGCCCATCTCCGAGCGCGCGTAGCGGATGATGACCAGCTCGTTGGGCAGCACCATGACCCAGGCGTTGACCTCGCCGCGCCCCGCCTGGGCGCGCGCCGGAAGATGCAAGCCGAGCCCGAGCGCGCCCGCGGTCTTGAGGAACGACCGTCGTGAAAGCGCGCTCACGTCTTCTTCTTGGCCGCGGCGCGGATCGCGCTGCGCACGCGCGCATAAGTGCCGCAGCGGCACAGGTTCGTCATCGCCTCGTCGATCTGCCGGTCGCTCGGGCTCGGATGCTTTCGCAGCAGCGCCACCGCGGCGAGGATCTGCCCGCCCTGGCAGTAGCCGCATTGCGGCACCTGCTGATCGATCCATGCCTGCTGCACCGGGTGAAGCCGTTCGCCCTGCGCGAGGCCCTCGATGGTGAGCACGCGCCTGCCGGCGACCTTGGAGAGCGGCAGCGTGCACGAGCGCGCCGGCTCGCCGTCGACGAGCACCGTGCACGCGCCGCACTGACCGACGCCGCAGCCGTACTTCGGCCCCTTGATGTCGAGCTCGTCGCGCAGCACCCAGAGGAGCGGCATCTCGGGCTCGACGTCGACCTCGCGCGGCCGGGCGTTGACGGTGAACCGGATCATCGTGTTACTGTAATCGCATCCGAGGAGGAGATTAAATGGTCCGGTTTTGCATCGCGCTGTTGACAAGCGCGCTCGCCGCGTTCTCGCTCGCCGCGGCCGCGCAGGACAACTACCCGAACAAGCCGATCCGCGTCGTCATCGGCTACTCGGCCGGCGGCGGCAACGACATCATCGTGCGCGTGATGACGCCGGAGCTGTCGAAAGGCCTGGGCCAGCCGGTGATCGTGGAGAACAAGCCGGGTGCGCAGTCGATCATCGCCGCGGAGTACGTAGCGAAGCAGCCCGCTGACGGCTACACGATCCTCATGGGACCGAGCGGGCCGATGACCATCAATCCCGCCACCTACTCGAAGCTGCCCTACGACCCGGTGCGCGACTTCACCCCGATTTCGATGCTCTGCTCCTTTCCGCTGCTTCTCGTGGTCGATCCCAAGCTCCCGGTAAAGAACGTGAAAGAGCTCGTCGCCTATGCCAAGGCGAATCCCGGAAAGTCGAACTACGCCTCGAGCGCCGGCATCTTCCAGGTCGCCAGCGAGATGTTCAAGCAACGCACCGGGACGAGCATCGAGATGATCACCTACAAGAGCAGCGGCGAATCGGCCCAGGCCGTGATCTCGGGCCAGGTGATGATGACGCTCATCGATCCGCCGCCGGTCAGCGGGCCGCTCAAGTCGGGCACCCTGCGCGGGCTCGCCGTGACCTCATCGCGGCGCCACCCCTCGTGGCCCGACCTTCCCACGCTCAAAGAGGCAGGCGTCGACATGGAAGTGCCGGTTTGGACCGCCTTCTTCGCGCCCGCCAAGACACCGCCCGCGATCGTCGCCCGGCTCCAGAAGGAAGTCGCGCGCGTGGTGCAGACCGCGGAGGTGAAGGAGCGCTTCGCCAGCATGGGGCTCGACCCCGTCGGCGGCAGCTCCGCGGACCTCGGCAAGCAGGTCTCGAGCGACATCCAGAAATGGACCGCCGTCGCGAAGGCCGCGAACATCAAGAACGACTGACCCCAAAAACAGGGACAGACCACGTTTTTCTCGGACGAGAAAAGCCGGCTCCGCCCCACCTTCGCCGCGGCGCCAGCGCCGTTGCACTACGAATTCGGGCTCTGACCCCGAATTCGATCTTTAGCAGTGAGCGAGTAGGCGCAGCGGTAGAGCCCATCGACTCGCCCGGGCGCCGCACCGTGCGCCTCGAGCTCGCGCAGATCGGCGGCGGCAACTGCCTGGACCGCATCGGCGTCGTAGCCGCCGACGAGCAGCACGCAGTCCGCGCGCGCATCCCCGCCACGGATTTTCTGCTCGGTGGTCTGCGGCGCATCCGCCGGCGGCAGCGACTCGAGCAAGTACGCTCCGCTAAGGCCCCTGCGGTTCGGCAGCGCGGGCATCGCTTCGGCCGCCAGCCACTTGAGCAGCGCGCCGCGACGGCCTTTGGACGGCGAAAAGCGAATCGTCGCCATGGCGTGCGCGAGACCGCCACCAAACGCCGCGCGAACGCGGCAGAGGCTCCGGACCATGTTGCGGTGATGCGGCATCATCTGTTGCGACCACGGCGTCGGATTATTCAAGCGCTCCAGGTACGTTCCCGAAGTGACCGTTGTGATTCGTGCCGCTTCGTATAGAACGAAGTAGGACGGCTCACCGGTCAGCGCGATCCAACGCGTGCCGCGCAGAAATCCAGGAATCGAGAGGCGCTCGGGCATGTGCTCGTGCGTATGCCAGTCCTCCCATTCCGCCCTCGCATCGGGCGACACATCCCACCACATGGCGATTGCGGCTCGGCCGGGCACGCGATGCGACCGGGTGGCTAGACGAGTTGCCGCGCGATGCGCAGTCGCGTCTCGCTCATGTCGTCGCCGCGCAGCTCGCGCAGTGCGTACGTCGCAAACGCTGCGCTCACATCCTTGCGCCAGTAAAGGTCGAGATCGGCGTTGTCCATCGGCTTGGCGCGCGAGGCGACGAGTCGGGATGCCTCCTCGATCACCTCGTCCGTGAGCTTCTTCCCTTTCAGGAACTGGCCGGCCTTCTCGACCAGGAAGGGACGCGAGGCAACCGCTCCCAGCGCGATTCGCGCTTCCTCGATGAGTTCTCTTTCCATTTTTATTGCAGCACCCACGCCGAGAACCGGGAAATCGAAAGCGCCGCGGCGGCGGAGCTTCCAGTACGTGCTCTTCCAACCGGAAGGAATGCTGACCTCGGTTAGGATTTCGTCGGGGCGGCGCTTGAGATACTCGATCCCGTCGTTGTTGTAGAGATCTTCGAGCGCAACTTCCCTCTCGCCTGAAGAAGAGACCAGCTTGACGCGCGCGCCGAGCGCCATGAGCGCGGGCGCGCAATCGGTCGACGAGGCGGCGACGCAGCGCTTGCTCGCCGTGGCCACCCAGCAGATCTCGCCGTCTTTCTTGAGACAGAAATCGATCGCCTTGCGCCACTCGTAATTCTGGTTGTAGTAGTTGCAGCGGGTGTCGAGACACAGGTTGCCGCCGATGGTGCCCATGTTGCGCAGATGCACGGTGGCCACCTGGTGCGCGGCCTGGCGCAGGCCGAGCGGCAATTCGGGCTTGCGGACGATCTCCGTGAGCGTCGTGCCCGCGCCGAGGCTCACGCCGTTTCGCCGTATTTCCTCGATGTTCTTTAAGGAAACAAGGATCTTCGGCGCCATCTGGCGGCGCTTCATGTTTGGCAGCAGGTCGGTGCCGCCGGCGATCAGCATCGCGTCGGCGCCCTCGCCGGCGAGAATGCGCGCGGCCTCCTGTACCGACCTCGGCGCGCGGTGCTCGAACCAGGGAAGCCGCATCACGCGGCGGACACCTTGAGCTTGGGTTTCTCCGCGCCTTTTCTCGCGTTGCCGTCGCCGCCTTCCCACGGCGGCGCCACTTCGACAGGCTGCGGATACGGGACGGCCGGGAATGCGCTCGGCCCCACGCGCGCTTCCTTGCCTGCGGCCTTCAATTCAAGGGCTTTCAAAACCTTATCCGGCGTGATTGGGATTTCGTCGATTCGCACGCCCACTGCGTCGTAGATGGCGTTCGCGACTGCCGGCATCACGGGGAGGAGCGGCCCCTGCCCCACTTCCTTAGCGCCGAACGGGCAGTTTGGGTCCGGGTCCTCGACCAGGACGGTGTCGACCTCGGGCATGTCGAGCGAGGTGAGGCTCTTGTACTCGAGGAGCGACGGAATCTTGTGCACCAGCGCGTGCGAGAGCTTCGGCGGCAGGCGGCGGAACACCTGCTCTTCCATCAGCGCCTCGGAGAGCCCCATGTACACGCTGCCCTCGACCTGGCCGCGCGCGAGGACGGGATTGATGGTGCGGCCGATGTCGTGCGCGATCCAGATCTTCGGCACGGTGATCCAGCCGGTCGCGGGATCGACCTCGGCCTCGACCACGCAAGCGGTGTACGAGTACGCGGGCGAGGGTCCGACGCCCGCACCCTTGAAGCGCCCCGGCGCGCGCGGCGGGCGGTAGGACCCGACCGAGCCTAGGGTGCCGAACTTTTCCTCCGCCAGGCCGGCCGCTTCGGCGAAGGTCAAGCTCTTGTCTCCGAAGGTGACGCGGCCGTTCGCAAACGCGAGCTTGTCGGGGGCGACTCCGAGCTCTCCCGACACGGTCTCCGCGATCATCTGTCTTATTTTTTCAGAAGCTTGAAGCGCGGCGTTGCCCATCATCACCGTGACGCGGCTCGAGTAGGAGCCGAGGTCGACCGGCGTGATGCCGGTGTCGCCGGTGATGCAGCGCACGCTGAACGGATCGATCCCCAGCACCTCGGCCACGATCGCGACCAGCACGTCGTCGGAGCCCTGGCCGATCTCGGTCGCGCCGCAGAAGACGGTCACCTGGCCGCTGCGGTCGACGAGGAGCTGGACCCCGCTCTGCGGCATCTTGTTCCAGTAGATCGGTAACCCGGCGCCGCAAAGGTAAGAGCCGCAAGCCAGACCGACACCGCGACCGAACGGCAGTTTTCGATATCTATCCTTGAAAGAAGATCTTGCTACGACCTGGTTGATGCACTCGGCGAGACCAATGGATCCGATCTTCAGCCAGTTCGCGGTGAGCGAGTCCGGCTTGACGATCATCCCCAGGCGCAGCTCGGCCGGATCCATGCCGAGCTTCTCGGCGATCCTGTCGAGCTGGATCTCCTGACCGAAGCGCGGCTGCGGCGTGCCGTGCCCGCGCTTGGGCCCGCACGGCGGCTTGTTGGTGAACACGCGCGCCGCCTCGAACTTGTAGCGCGGCAGCTCGTAGGTCACCGTCTGGAGCGCGCCGGTGTAGAAGGTGCTCGCGACGCCGTAGGAACCGTAGCCGCCGCCGTCGACCAGCGTCTGCAGGTGCATGCCGGTGAGCTTGCCGTCCCTGGTCACACCGGTGCGGAACTTCATCAGCACGGGATGGCGGCCGCGGTGCATGTAGAACACTTCCTCGCGGTTGAGGCAGACCTTCACCGGGCGGCCGAGCACCATGGTGGCTTTTGCCACCACCATCTCGTGGTTGCACACGTCGCATTTGCCGCCGAACCCGCCGCCGTTGGGAGTCGCAATGACTCTTATTTGAGTTGGTGGAAGCTGTAAAACCCGGGCGAGAGAGCGATGCACGTAGTGCGGCACTTGCGTGGAGGACCACAGCGTGAGCTTGCCCTCGCCGTCCACCTCGGCGACCGAGGCGTGCTGCTCGATCGGCAGGTGGGTGTTGCCCTCGTAGAAGAAGAGATCCTCGAACACGTGATCGGAGGCGTCGATCGCCTCCGACACCTCGTTCGAGCGGCCGGCGAACTCGAACGCCTGCAAGCGATGGATGTTGCCGAGCTCGCTGTAGGCATGGATGCGAGGCTCTGCGTTCTGCAGCGCCTCGATGGGATCGGAAATTGTTTTGAGAAGCTTGTATTTCACTTCTATCAGATCGAGGGCTTCGGAAGCGGTCTGCTCGTCCTTCGCCACCACCGCGGCGACCGGGTCGCCGACGTAGCGCACGTGCTCGGGCGCGAGCGGATACTCGTCCTGCGTGACCGGAAGGATGCCAAAGCTCACCGGGAAGTCTTTTCCGGTCAGGACCAGGTGAACACCAGGGTATTTCCTCGCTCTTTCCGCATCTAGTGATTGGATGTGGGCATGCGGGTGCGGGGAGCGCAGAAGGCGCATGTGCAGCATGCGCGGCAGCACCAGGTCGTCGGCGAAGCGCGTGTGGCCGGTGACCTTGGCGCGGCCGTCGACGCGGCGGCGCGGCTTGCCGATGACTTTCATGTCTCGCGCGCCACGCGCTCCATGTGGTGCGCGGCGGCCTCGATCGCTTCGTAGATCTGCTGGTAGCCGGTGCAGCGGCAGAGGTTGCCCGAGACCGCCTCGCGGATGCGCTCGCGCGAGGGGTGCGGCTCCCGTTCGAGGAGCGCCTTCGCGGTCATGAGAATGCCGGGCGTGCAGTAGCCGCACTGGGCGGCGCCGAGGTCGGCGAACGCGGCTTGCAGCGGATGAAGTTCGGCGCCTCGCGCCAGCCCCTCGACGGTCTCGATCTGGCGGCCCTCGCATTCGACCGCGAGCACGAGGCAAGAAAGCTGCGGCTCGCCGTCGACCAGCACCGCGCAGGCGCCGCATTCGCCGAGCTCGCAGCCGTGCTTGGTCCCGGTGAGCGCGAGGTCCTCGCGCAATACCTCGAGCAGCGTCTTGTACGGGGCGAACGAGGCCTCGACCGTCTCGCCGTTGACGCTCAGGTTGAGCTGCACGTTGCGCCGCATGCCGAGTCCGCTCCGACGGGGTCCGATCCGGAGGGTCCAGATTGTTCGTACCCCGAACAAATCTGGCGCTACTCTACTCCAAAGCCCCTCTGGCGCACAGGGTCGGCGCGGCGGTAAGATCGCACGCCACCATCCCCTTTACGTCGTTCCCCCGGAGAGTGCCCATATGACGCTACGCATCGGCGACGAAGCCCCCAATTTCAAGGCCGAAACCACGCAGGGCTCGATCGATTTCCACCAATGGATCGGTAATGGCTACGCGGTGCTGTTCTCGCACCCGAAGGATTTCACCCCCGTATGCACCACCGAGCTCGGGTACATGGCGCGCATCAAGCCCGAGTTCGACAAGCGCAATACCAAGATCATCGGCCTCTCGGTCGACCCGGTGAACGACCACGAGCGCTGGGCAAAGGACATCGAGGAGACCCAGGGCACGGCGCCGAACTACCCGATCATCGGCGACGGCGACCTCAAGATCTCCAAGCTCTACGACATGCTGCCGGCCGAGGCCACCCCCGGCAAGCGCACCGCCGCCGACAACCAGACGGTGCGCACGGTATTCGTGGTCGGGCCCGACAAGAAGATCAAGCTGGTTCTCTACTATCCGATGACCACCGGGCGCAACTTCGACGAAGTGCTGCGCGTGCTGGACTCGATCCAGCTTACCGCGAAGTACCGCGTCGCGACGCCGGCGAACTGGAAGCAGGGCCAGGACGTGATCATCTCCGGTTCGGTGAGCGACGACGAGGCGAAGAAGCTTTTCCCGCAGGGCTGGAAGTCGCCCAAGCCCTACCTCCGGATTACCCAGCAGCCGAAGTAGAGCGCGGCAGGAGGTTCACCGCATGGCGGACCGGCGTCCGCCATGCGGTTCTACCCGTTCACGGACGCACGTCGAAGGCATCCACGACGATGAAGGAGTTGGTGTCCACGTCCTCCACCTCCAGCGTGTGCCGACCGGGACTCAGCCCGTCCACTCGGTAGATTTCCTTCTGGAAGGCCTCGACCGGAGAGCGTTTGAAGTTATTGATAGTCGCTACGGGAGTGGGACTGCCGTCGAGGTAAATGTTGACCCGCCCGATACTGTTCTTCTGGCAGCCGATATAGCTCACCCCGGTGCCGGTGAAGGTAAATTTGGCGCGTGAGCCCGGCGTATCGCTCGTGTTTGCCGCCCCTTCGCTCCAGACCCTGTTGATGTTGCGGTGAACCCAAGTGCCGGTATAGGTCGTCGCCGGCAATCCGGTTTTCGGATCGAGATCGTCTTCCTGGAAGCGCCTTCCGGGCGTGGTCACGTCGAATGCGTCCACCACGATCTTGGTGCCCGTCGAGGCGTCGTTCTTCCGGCCCGTCGCCGTGATCGTCAACGTGTGCGTGGCATCGGCCAGTCCGGTGGCCTTGAACACCACGTCCTGGAAGATCTGCGCAGGGAAATACGTGTCGATGTCGGTGGGCGCGCCGTCGAGCTCGACAGTGGCGATGCCGAAGTCCGGACCGCGACCGCTTTGCCAGGCGATGGAGGTTCCGCGAAACGTCAGCGTGAGCTTGTCGCCCGCGGTCGTGGTGAACCTCGCACCCCCCCTCGGCGGCTCGGGCGCCGAGGCAAGGGCACCGCCGCTCCAGTTGGCGGAGTGGTCCTCGAAGGGGTCGCATGCGGAGGGGTCGGGGACGCAGGGGTCGGGGACGGCGGAGAGGTTCGGGGGCGTCCAG
>Ga0247671_1000204_pt1 | contig 20564 bp, 20 predicted proteins | sample CNK12_metaG_FD_183039 | JGI IMG/M metagenome (GOLD analysis project Ga0247671, IMG submission 183039) | Soil microbial communities from Purdue University Martell Research Forest, Indiana, United States - CNK12 | ecosystem: Environmental > Terrestrial > Soil > Temperate forest > Bulk soil...
CCTGCAGGTCGAGACGCCCGAGCAGGTGGCGGGACTGGTGAAGAAGGCGCTGGAGCACATTCCGGCCGAGCGCCTCGTACTCGGCTCCGACTGCGGCATGGGACGCGAGGGCATGAGCCGGCGCCACGCGTTCTACAAGATGGTTTCGATCGTGAAAGGAACGAACCTGGTGCGGCGCGAGCGTGGCCTCCCCGAGGCTGCCTGCCTCGCCGCCGATGAACGCTTTTCCATGGTGGAGGAGGCGAAATGAGCTTCAATCGCAGAAAATTCGTAAGCGCTGCGGGCGCGACCGCGGCGGCGTCTGCACTCGGCTTTCCGGCCATCGTGCGCTCGCAGGCGCAGCCGATCCGGATCGGACTGCTCACCATCAAGACCGGAGCGCTCGCCTCCGGCGGCATCGACATGGAGCGCGGGCTCACCATCTTTCTCAAGGAGAAGAACTACACCTTGGGCGGGCGCAAGGTCGAGCTCACCGTTGCCGACAGCGGCGGGGTGCCGGCGCAGGCGCGCACCAAGATGCAGGAGCTCGTCGAGCGCGATCGCGTGCAGGCGGTGGTCGGGCCGCTCGCCGCCTTCGAGGCGCTGGCGATGGACGACTACATCCGCACGGCGCAAATCCCCACCCTGCCGGTGGCCGGCGCCGAAGACATGACCCAGCGCAAGGCGAACCCGTGGTTCGTGCGCGCCACCTCCACCTCTGCGCAGTGCGCGTATCCGATGGCCGACTATTGCGCCAAGCATCTCAAGTGGAAGAGCATGGCGGCGATCGCGGACGATTTCGCCTACGGCCACGAGATGCTTGGCGGCTTCCAGCAGGTCTTCGAGGACGCGGGCGGCAGAGTAACGCAGAAACTGTTCTCGCCGCTCAACGTGCCCGACTACGGCACCTACATTGCGCAGCTGAAACCCGACGTCGACGGTCTTTTCCTCGGCTTCGCCGGCTCGAACGGTTTCCGCTTCTTCAAGCAGCTCACCGAGTACGGCTCAAAGATCAAGGTCGTCGGCGGCATGACCGCTTTCGACGAGGTGGCGGTGCGCAACATGGGCGACTACGCGCTCGGTTCGCTCTCGAGCTGCTGGTATACGGCGCAGCTCGACAACCCGATCAACAAGCGCTTCGTGGCCACGTACAACAAGGAGAACGGCTACGATCCAGGGCAGTACGCTTCGGGCACCTACCTCTACGGCGAGGTGCTGGCCGCCGCGATCGAAGCGCTGAAGGGCAAGATCGAGGACAAGAACGCTTTCATCAAGGCGCTGCGGGCGGTGCGGGTAGACACGCTGCGCGGGCCGATCGCCTTTGACGATTACGGCAACGTGGTCGGCAACGTCTACATCCGGAAGGTCGAGAAGAAAGACGGGAAGCTGGTCAACACCAACATCTACACCTATCCGAACGTCAGCCAGTTCTGGACCTACAACCCGAAGGAGTTCCTGAAGCATCCCGTCTGGTCGCGTGACTTTCCGCCGATGAAGAGCTAGATCGCAACGACCAATAGAAGGCCACCGACCACGCCGCAGTTGACGAGCAGGTTGGAGAGGTGAAGATGGCTGAGGAGCGGATCGTCGATCAGCCACCAGCGGTGGAAGATCGTGCTCGCCGCTATGGTGAAGGCGATGAGTAGCGCAGCGGCGAGCGCACGCCAGAGGTCGAGGGCGAGCAGCGTTGCGCCGACGAACTGCAGGGCGAGGCCCGCCGTCAGCACGAGGCGGGCTGCTGGGACCCGGTACGCGAGCATCCGATCCAGGTGCTGGCGGAACTTCCACCCTGCGTTGCGTACGCCGGTAGCCAAGAACGCGAACGCGAGCAGCAGCTGGCCTACCGCCTGCAGCGGCGTATGGTCCTGATACATAGAAGCAGTTTATATTCGGCGTTTGGAGGATTGAAGCAATGGCCAAGCAACGCATCAGCTACATACCGCTCGAGCAGATGGACGCGGACATGCGCAAGGAAATGGAACGCTGCCAGCGCGAAGGCACGCCGCGTCCGGAGAGCTCGGCGGTCCGCGCCCACGTCAAGGCATGCTTCTGGTTCTTCGCCAACTCGTGGCGCGACTTGTTCAAGAACGGCGTCCTCGATCATTCCATCAAGGAGCTGTGCCGCCTCTACATCTCGCGCTCGGTGCAATGCGATTACTGCGGTAACCAGCGTTCAGTCAAGGCGGCAGGCCAGGGCATGATCGAGGACGACGTCAAGGATCTGCTCAATTTCGAGAAGTCGACCCGCTATTCCGAGCGCCAGAAGGCGGCGCTCGCGTACGCCGAGGCGATTGCGTGGCACCTCGACAGCGACGACGCGTTCTGGGAGCGCATGCACCGCCATTTCAGCGAGCCCGAGCTGGTCGAGCTCGGCTGCATGATTGGCCTCACGCTCGGCCAGCAGAGCTGGCTCAGGCTTCTGAACATCGATCACCACCAGGTGCTCGCGGGAACCTCGGCGTCGATGGCGCCCGGCTACGAAAGCGAGGAAGCGCTCAAGCGGTCGAAATCCGACCCGCAGTACTGGGCAAAGCAGAAACGCGGATGAGAAAGCTCGCGGCTCTCGCGGCGCTAGTCTTCGCCGGCGCGACCTGGGCGCAGACGTATCCAGCGAAGCCGATCACCATCATCGTGCCGTTCACGCCCGGAAGCGCGACCGATGTCGCCGCACGACTCGTCGGCGAGAAGCTCAACGCGGCCTGGGGACAGCCGGTCATCGTCGATAACCGCCCCGGCGCCGGCGGCACCATCGGCATCGCCCAGACCGCGCGCGCCGAGCCCGACGGCTACACGCTCGCCGTGGTGTCGACCGGCCATGTGGTGAACCCGGTGCTCTACAAGGACCTGCCCTACGACACGCTCAAGGACCTTGCCGGCGTGGCGCCGATCGCGTCGCTGCCGAGCGTGCTGGTGGTGGCACCTGGCCTGGGCGTCAAGAACGTGAAAGAGCTGGTCGCACTGGCCAACGCAAAGCCGGGCGCCTTGAACTATGGAACTGCAGGTGTCGGGAGCGCGGCCCATATCAACTCGGAGAAGTTCAACCACGCGGCCGGCATCAAGGCGGTCCACATCCCGCTCAAGGGCACGCCGCCGATCCTCGCCGAGACCATGGCGGGGCGAGTCCATTTTGCCTGGGTCCCGAGCCTCGGCAGCATGGGACTGCTGAAGGACGGCAAGCTGGTTGCGCTCGCCGTGAGCACGCCCAGGCGAATCGCTGCCTTGCCGGAAGTCCCGACGATCGCCGAGGCCGGCTACCCGGGCGGGGAGTTCAATTTCTGGGTCGGGATGCTGGCGCCGGCGAAGACGCCGCGCGAGGTGGTCGCGAAGGTCAACGCCGAGGTCAACAAGGCGTTGAAACTACCTGAGGTGATCGATCGTTTGGCCAAGCTCGGCGCCGAGCCGATGTCGATGACTCCCGCCGAGTTCGATGCTTTCATCCGGCACGAGCATGACGAGCTGGGCAAGATCATGCGCGATGCCGGTGCCAAACCACAATAGATAAAACCCTGGAGGATGGAATGCAGCAACTGAGATCGTTTTTTCTTGCCGCGCTACTTGCTTTCGGCGTGCCTGCGGCCCACGCGCAGTCCTGGCCGACCAAGCCGGTGCACGTGATCATCTCGTTCACGCCCGGAAGCTCGACCGACATCGTCGGGCGCATCGTGCTGCAGAAGCTGAATGACATCTGGGGCCAGCCGGTGGTGCCGGACAACCGCGCCGGCGCGGGCGGATCGATCGGCTCCGCGGCGGTGGCGAAGGCGGCGCCCGACGGTTACACGCTGCTCATCAACTCAAACGCGCACTGCGTCAACCCCGCGATCTACGCCAAGCTGCCGTACGACACGCTGAAGGATTTCACCGAGATCGCGCCGCTCGCGATCCAGCCCAACGTGTTCGTGGTCACCGCCGATTCGAAATACAAGACGCTGATGGACTTCGTGAACGCGGCGAGGGCGCAGCCCGGCAGCCTCAACATCGGCCATGCCGGCATCGGCAGCGGCACCCATCTCAACACCGAGAAATTCATAGCCGCTGCCAACATCAAGCTGACCGAAGTGCCGTTCAAGGGCACGCCAGAGGTGGTCGCCGCGATGTTGAGCGGCGACGTGAACGCCTACTGGGCGCCGATTTCCGCGGCGATGTCCCTCGTTAAGAGCGGCAAGCTGCGGCCGCTCGCCGTAAGCACGGCGAAGCGCAACGCGCAGTTGCCCGACGTTCCGACCACCGGCGAAGCCGGCATCAAGGGGGCGGACTCGCCGTTGTGGTTCGGGCTGTGGGGACCGGGCGGGATGCCGGCGGATCTCGTCAAGAAGATCAACGGCGACGTGCGCAAGGCGCTGGCGGATCCCGGGGTGAAAGAGCGCCTCACCGCCGGAGGCAACGACACCATGGACATGTCGCCCGAGCAGTTCGACAAGCTCGTGCGCACGGAGATGGACGAGTACGCGAGAGTGCTGAAGGCCGCCGGCGTCAAGCCGCAGTAGCGAGTCGTTTCAAAGGAACTCCGGTCAGACGCTGGAGCTCTTCGAAGGACAGGCCCTCCACCGTTTCGATCACGTGAAGGCCATCGGCCTTCACGTCGATCACGGCGAGGTCGGTGTAGATGCGGTCGACGCAGCGCGCGCCGGTGAGGGGATAGGTGCAGCGCTCGACGATCTTGCTTTTGCCGTCCTTCGTGAGGTGCTCCATCATCACCAGCACCTTCTTCGCGCCGACCGCGAGGTCCATCGCGCCGCCGACGGCCGGAATCGCGTCGGCGCCGCCGGTATGCCAGTTCGCGAGATCGCCGCTCGCGGAGACCTGGAACGCGCCGAGGATGGCGAAATCGAGATGGCGACCGCGGATCATGCCGAAGGAATCGGCGTGGTGGAAATACGCGCCGCCGGCGAGCAGCGTGACCGGCTCCTTGCCCGCGTTGATGAGGTCCTCGTCGATCTCGCCCTCGGGCGGCTTCGGGCCGACGCCGAGGATGCCGTTCTCGCTGTGCAGGATGATTTCGCGTCCCTTCGGAAGGTAGTCGCCTACGAGCGTGGGCAGGCCGATGCCGAGGTTGACGTAGGCGCCTTCCGGGATGTCGCGCGCGACGCGCGCGGCCATCTGCTTGCGATCGAGCTTTTTCATCACGCGGCTTTCATGATCGCAGGCGCGACGCGGACCACGCGCTGGACGAAAATGCTGGGCGTCACGATCGTCTCCGGGTCGAGGCTGCCGAGCTCGACGATCTCGCGCACCTGCACCACGGCAGTTTTCGCCGCGGCGGCCATGATCGGCCCGAAGTTGCGCGCGCTCTTGCGGTAGGTGAGGTTGCCCCAGCGGTCGGCGCGATCGGCCTTGATGAGCGCGTAGTCGGCGTGAATCGGATACTCGAGAACGTAATCACGTTCTCCTATGCGCCGCGTTTCTTTGCCCTCGGCGAGCCGCGTGCCGTATGCGGTCGGCGTGTAGAAGGCGCCGATGCCCGCGCCGGCGGCGCGAATGCGCTCGGCGAGCGTGCCCTGGGGAACGAGCTCGAGCTCGATCTCGCCCGAGCGGTATTGCGCGTCGAAGTGCCACGAGTCCGCCTGCCGCGGAAACGAGCACAGGATTTTGCGCACGCGCTTCGCCTTGATGAGCGCCGCAAGCCCGGTGTCGCCGTTGCCTGCATTGTTATTGACGATCGTCAGGTCGCGCGCGCCCTGCGCGATCAGAGCTTCGATGAGCGCGGCGGGCATTCCGGCATTGCCGAAGCCGTGGATCATGACCGTGGCGCCATCGGGCACGTCCGCGAGCGCCGCCTCGGGGCTCGCTGCGATTTTGTTGATCATGGGGCGGGTCGATTATGGCACCGCGCTCCATTCACCCTATCTTGATATTCGACTTTCATTAATCAGCATAAGCGACTGAAAATGCAGAGTTATATTTATGAAATGCTGCACTTGCAAAAGCGTGCCTAAGTACTTGTACGACAAAAGAAAAGAGGGCTTGACCCTTGTGTGGTTTTCACTTTAAAGTGGCAAAAGGTAGCTAAAAGTGGCAATACAAGCCATATACAAGCCATATGGGTGGAGCATTTCACGGAGCGGCGGTCATCACGCTCGACGCAAAGGGACGCGTCGCTGTCCCCACTCGCCATCGCGAAGCTCTTCTGGACGGGGGCAAAACGTTAGTGCTCACTGCGCACCCTGACGGATGTGTTCTCGTGTACCCCGAAGCCGCCTGGGAACCGGTGCGTACGCGAGTCGATTCCTTCCCCGCATTCCATCCACAGGCAAGCTGGTGGAAGCGCGTGCTTCTGGGTTTCGAGGAGCACGTCGCTCCCGACGCTTCGGGCCGTGTGCTGCTTTCGCCTGCGCTGCGTCTCCACGCCAAACTCGAGCGCGAAGCGATGATGGTCGGCCAGGGCCGATACCTCGAGCTCTGGGATTCCGGAGTGTGGAGCGCAAAGCTCGGCCAGGCGCTCGCCGGCTCCGCGGCTCCGCCTGCGGGCATGGAAGACTTTTCGCTGTGAGGCCCGAGCGTGCACATCCCGGTCCTCGTCTCGGAAGCGGTGGACGCCCTCGCTGTCGATCCCGGCGGGACTTATGTGGACGGCACCTTCGGCCGGGGCGGTCACAGCCGGGCGATCCTCGAGCGTCTCGGCGCGCGCGGTCGTCTGATCGCGCTCGACTGCGACCCGGACGCCGAGCAGGCCGCACGCGGCATTTCCGATGCCAGGTTTGCCTTCTTCCGCACCCGGTTTTCGGCCCTGGCAGGCGTGCTGAACGGCGAGCGCGTCAACGGCATGCTCTTCGACCTCGGCGTCTCATCGCCGCAACTCGACGACCCCGCGCGCGGGTTCTCGTTCAGGTCCGACGCGCCGCTCGATATGCGAATGGATCCCGCCGCCGGCCCCACGGCGGCGCAATGGCTCGCGGCCGCAGAAGAACAAGAAATCCGGCAGGTCATCCGAGACTATGGCGAAGAACGGTTTGCTAAACAGATTGCAGCGGCGATTGTTGCTGCTCGGGCGCGCGGGCCCGTCCTTCGTACGCGCGAGCTTGCCGATCTCGTGGCAGGTGCGGTCCGCACACGCGAGCCGGGCCAGGACCCGGCGACGCGCACCTTTCAGGCTCTACGGATTCACGTCAATCGGGAGCTTGAGGAAGTGTCGCTGATGCTGCCCGAGGCCACGGCGCACCTCGCTGCGGGCGGACGGCTCGCCGTGATCGCCTTCCATTCCCTCGAGGACCGCATCGTGAAGCGGTTCATGCAGTCGCTGGCGCGCCCCGAAGTGCCTCGGGGCCTGCCCCTGCGTGCCAGCGAAATGCCACAGCCTGCGCTCAAGCTGGTCGGTCGTGCGGTGCGAGCGTCGGCGCAAGAGACAAGAAGAAACCCGCGGGCGCGGAGCGCCATCCTCCGGGTGGCCGAGCGCACCGCGGGCCCTTTCGATGCTGAGCACTTTCGAATCGAGCCCGGCGCGCGGTGGCGAAACTGAACCTCCTCCTCCTCGCGGTTCTCGTTGCCTGCGCGCTCGGGCTCGTCACTTCGCAGCACAAGGCGAGGAAGCTGTTTTCCGACCTCGAGCGCGAGCAGAACCGCGCGCGCGAGCTCGACATCGAGCACGGCCAGCTCCAGCTCGAGGCGAGCACCTGGGGCCTGCCCCAGCGCGTGGAGCGGATTGCCGCCTCGAGCCTCGGCATGCGCGCGCCGGATCCGCGCCGGATTAGGCTGGCCGCGCCGTCCCGGTGAGCGCGGCGACCCAAGGGCTGGTCCGGTTCCCGGTCTGGCGAGCACGGCTCGTGCTCGCTGCGCTCGCTTGCGGCTTCGCGCTTCTCTGCGGGCGCGCGCTGTACCTCCAGGCGCTCGAAACCGAATTCCTCCAGGGCAAGGGCGATGCGCGCTATTCGCGCCTGATCGAGGTTCCCGCGACGCGCGGCAGGGTCGTCGACCGCCGCGGCGACGCGCTGGCCGTGTCCACGCCGGTGAAGTCGATCTGGGCGATCCCGGCCGACGTGGAGCTCTCGGCCGCCGAGCGCCGCAAGCTCGCCGCGCTGCTCGGTCTCGAGAGCCGCGAGCTGCAGAAGAAGCTGGACGACCCCGCGCGCGACTTCGTCTATCTGAAGCGCCAGGTATCGCCGGATACGGCCGACGCCATCGCCGCGCTCGGCCTGAAGGGCATCTACCAGCATCGCGAATTCCGCCGCTACTATCCGGGCGGCGAAGTGACCGCGCATCTCGTCGGCTTCACCGGCGTGGACGATTCCGGCCAGGAGGGCATCGAGCTCGCGTTCCAGTCGCATCTGGCCGGAACGCCGGGAACGCGCCGGGTCCTGAAGGATCGTTTGGGGCGAATCGTCGAGGACGTCGAGTCGATCCGCTCGGCGCAGGACGGGCGCGACCTCGTCCTGTCGATCGATGGCAAGCTGCAGAGCCTCGCTTTCGGCGCTCTGCAAAGCGCGGTGGACCAGCACCGCGCCAAGGCCGGCGCGCTGATCGCCGTCGACGTGCGCAGCGGCGAGGTGCTCGCGCTCGTGAACGTGCCTTCGTTCAACCCGAACAACCGCGCCCGGCTGACCGGCGCGCAACTGCGCAACCGGGTCATCACCGACCTGTTCGAGCCCGGGTCGACGCTGAAGCCCTTCACGATCGCCGCGGCGCTCGAGAGCGGAGCCGCGACCCCGAGCACCATCGTCGCCACGGCACCCGGCACGCTGACGCTCGCCCACCACACCATCCGCGACGTGCATCCTGCGGCGGCCATGAGCGTAGCGCAGATTCTCCAGAAGTCCTCCAACGTGGGCGCGGCCAAGCTTGCGCTTGGGCTGCCGCCCCAGACGCTGTGGGACCTTTACCGGCGCGTGGGTTTCGGCCAGCCGCCCCGGCTCGAGTTCCCGGGCGCGGCGGGCGGAAAGCTGCGGGATTACCGCGGCTGGCGCCCGATCGAGCAGGCCACCATGGCCTACGGCCACGGCATCTCGGTCAGCCTGGCGCAGCTTGCGCAGGCCTACACCGTGTTTGCGCGCGACGGGGAATTGGTGCCGCTGACGCTGGTCAAACGCGGCGCGCAGTCGGGCGGCGAGCGGGTGATTTCCCCGGCCACCGCGCGCTCGATGCGCTCGATGCTGGAGCTCGCGGTCCAGCCCGGCGGCACCGGACCGCGCGCCCGCATCATGGGATGGCGTGTCGCGGGCAAAACCGGCACCGCCCACAAGCCCGATCGAGGCGGCTATGCTGCCGACAGGTACCTTTCCTCTTTCGTCGGCCTGGCGCCGGCATCCGCGCCGCGCCTGGTGGTGGCGGTGATGATCGACGAGCCGCTGGGGCAATATTACGGCGGGGCGGTCGCGGCGCCGGTTTTCGCGCAGGTGATGCAGGGCGCGCTGCGCATGCTCGAGGTGCCGCACGACGCGCCGCTCGAGCCGCTCGCCGTCCCCGGCGAAGGCGAGGAGGCGAAGGAGAGCACGTGACGTGGACCCGATGCGCGAACTGGCGGCACAAGGCGCGATGATCGAGGCGCTTTCGTCGGACAGCCGGCATTGCGCCCCGGGTGTCGCATTCCTCGCTTACCCGGGGGAAAGAGCCGACGGACGCCACCACATCGGCGACGCGATCGGCCGCGGCGCGCCCGCGGTCCTTTGGGAAAGCGAAGGATTCGCCTGGCGCGGCGAGTGGCGGGTTCCCAATGTGGGCGTGCGCAACCTCAAGGCTCGGGCAGGCGGCCTGGCGCACGAGTTCTACGGCCGTCCTTCCGATCGGCTTTGGGTGTGCGGCGTGACCGGCACCAACGGCAAGACCTCGTGCAGCCAGTGGATCGCGGCGGCGCTCGGCGCCCGCGGCACGCGCGCCGCCGTGATCGGAACCCTGGGCACCGGCTTCCCGGGCGCGCTGGTCGATTCGCCCAACACCACGCCCGACGCGCTCGAGATCCACAAGCTGCTGCAGCAATTTCTGGCCGAGGGCGCAAGCGCGGTCGCCATGGAGGTGTCGTCGCACGGGCTCGCGCAGGGTCGGGTCCACGGCGTTGCGTTCGACTGCGCGCTGTTCACCAATCTGTCCCACGACCACCTCGACTACCACGGCTCGATGGAAGCCTATGCGCAGGCGAAGGCGCAGCTTTTCGATGCCCCGGGCCTCGCGTGTGCGGTGCTCAACCTCGACGACGTGATGGGCGTGCGCCTGGCGCAAAGACTCGAAGGCAGCAGCGTGCGCGTGATCGGGTACAGCGTCTCCGGCGCGCGCAGCGGCAGCGAGTATCTCGCCGCGACCCGCCTCGGCCACGGCGAGATGGAGATCGAATCGAGCTGGGGACGCGTCACGGCGAAGGTGAACCAGGTCGGCCGCTTCAACATGGCGAACGCCCTGGGCGTGCTCGGATGCCTCGTCGCCCACGGGGTCGCCTTCGAAGAGGCGGCGGCCATGCTGGCCCGCTTGCCAGCCGTTCCGGGACGGATGCAGCAGGTCGGCGACCGGCCGCTCGTCGTCGTCGATTACGCGCACACGCCCGACGCCCTCGAGAAGGTGCTGCAGGCGCTGCGCCCGGTCGCGGCGCAGCGGGGCGGCAGGCTGGTGGCAGTGTTCGGCGCGGGAGGTGACCGCGATCCCGCCAAGCGTCCGGCCATGGGCGCCGTGGTGTCCCGCCTCGCCGACCGAGCGGTGGTCACTTCCGACAACCCGCGCAGCGAAGACCCGCTAAAGATCATCCAGGCCATACGCGCCGGCATCTCCGGCGACTGCGAAGTCGAGCCGGACCGGGCGCGCGCGATCGCGGCGTCGATTGCGGCGGCAGCGGATGCCGACGTCGTGCTGATTGCCGGCAAGGGCCACGAGAGCTACCAGGAGATCGCGGGACGGCGCCACGCGTTCTCGGATGTCGCCGCGGCGCGCGACGCATTGCGCCGGCGCGGGCACGCATGATGAGTCTCGCCGAGGCGGCAGCGGTCCTGGGCGCCAGCGTGCGCGGCGCCGACGTGCGCTTCAGCGGCGTGTCCACGGATACGCGCACGCTGCGCAGGGGCGAGCTTTTCGTCGCGCTGCGCGGCGAGCGCTTCGACGGCCACGGCTTTCTCCAGAACGCCGCGGCCGCGAAAGCCGCCGCCGCGGTGATCGATTCGAGGCACGCCGGCGAGCTGCCGCTACCCGCCGCCGTGGTCGCCGATACGCGCCTCGCGCTCGGCGTCCTCGCGCGGCACTGGCGGGCACGGTTTCGGCCCGCGCTGATCGCCGTGGCGGGTTCGAACGGCAAGACTACGGTGAAGGAGATGCTCGCGTCGATCCTGCGCTTCAACGCGGGCGACGAAGCCGTGCTCGCTACCGCGGGCAACCTCAACAACGACATCGGCGTCCCGCTCACGCTGCTGCGCATGCGGCAAGGGCACCGCTGGTGCGCGATCGAGCTCGGCATGAACCACAAGGGCGAGATCGCTTATCTCGCCGACATCGCGCGGCCCAGCGTTGCGCTCGTCAACAACGCGCAGCGCGAGCATCTCGAGTTCATGAACTCGGTCGAGGAAGTCGCGGCCGAGAACGCCGCGGTCTACGACGCGCTGGCGGCGGACGGAGTCGCCGTCGTGAACGCGGACGACCCGCAGGCCGAATTCTTTCGCCGCCGCGCGGGAGCGCGCCGCGTGATCGACTTCGGCATGGACGCGCGAGCGCAAGTGACGGCAAGCCATGCCATCAAGCCGCTCTCCAGCGAGCTGCGGTTGCGCACGCCGCAGGGCGAGGCGCAGGCGACGCTTTCGATTCCCGGCCTGCACAACGTGCGCAATGCGCTCGCCGCTGCCGCGGCCGCCCATGCCGCGGGAGTCGATGCCAAGAGCATTGCAGAAGGCCTGACCTCGTTCCGGCCGTACACGGGGCGCCTGCAGGTCAAGCAGGCGCGCAGTGGCGCCACCCTCATCGACGATACCTACAACGCGAACCCGGACTCCGTGCGTGCGGCGATCGACGTGCTCGCTTCCTGTCCCGGGCCGCGCGTCCTGGTGCTCGGCGACATGGGAGAAGTCGGCGCCCAGGGTGCCGAGTTCCACCGCGAGGTAGGCGCCTACGCGCGCGCCAAGGGCGTTGCCAGCCTGCTCGCGCTCGGCGAGGCCAGCCGCGACGCGGTGCAGGCGTTCGGCGCCGGCGCCCGCCATTTCGCAAGCGTGGAGGAGCTTGTCGCCCACGTGAACGGCAACAGCATCCTCGTCAAGGGCTCGCGCTTCATGAAGATGGAGCGCGTGGTGGCGGCGCTCACCGGCGCGCAAGCTGAGGGAGCTCACTGATGCTGCTCGAGTTCGCGCAGTGGCTGGCCAAGGACGTTCGCCTCTTCAACGTCTTCAGCTATATCACCCTGCGGGCGGTGCTTGCCTGCCTCACGGCGCTCGCGGTCTCGCTCATCCTCGGCCCGTATTTCATCCGCAAGCTGACTGCATACAAGATCGGCCAGGCCGTGCGCGACGACGGACCGCGCACGCACCTCACGAAGGCCGGCACGCCCACCATGGGCGGAGCGCTGATTCTCGTCTCGATCGGCATCACGACGCTGCTCTGGGGCGATCTCACGAACCGGCTCCTGTGGGTGGTGCTGCTCGTCACGCTCGCCTTCGGCGCCGTAGGCTGGGTCGACGACTATCGCAAGGTGGTGCACCGCAATCCGAAGGGACTTTCGGCCAGGGCGAAGCTCTTCTGGCAGTCGGTGATCGGGCTCTCCGCCGCGGTGTATCTCGGCTTTCTCACCCAGAGCATGCCGGCGCTGAACCAGTTCATCGTTCCTTTCTTCAAGCACATCGCCTATCCGCTCGGCACCGTCGGGTTCGTCGCGCTCACCTTCTTCGTCATCGTCGGCACGTCGAACGCCGTCAACCTGACCGACGGCCTCGACGGGCTCGCGATCATGCCGACCGTGCTCGTCGGCAGCGCGCTCGGCATCTTCGCCTACGTCGCCGGACATGCTCTCTTCTCCAAGTACCTCGGCTTGCCTTACATCCAAGGCGCGGGCGAGCTCGCCGTCATCTGCGGCGCGCTCGCCGGCGCGGGCCTGGGATTTCTCTGGTTCAACGCCTATCCGGCCGAGGTCTTCATGGGCGACGTGGGCGCGCTCGCGCTGGGCGGTGCGCTCGGCACCATCGCGGTGATCGTGCGCCAGGAGATCGTGCTGTTCATCATGGGCGGCGTGTTCGTCGCCGAGACGCTCTCGGTGATGATCCAGGTCCTGTACTTCAAGTACAGCGGCGGCAAGCGCATCTTCCGCATGGCGCCGCTCCACCATCACTATGAGCTCGAGGGCTGGAAGGAGAGCCAGGTGGTGGTGCGCTTCTGGATCATCACCATGATGCTCGTGCTGTTCGGGCTTTCGACGCTCAAGCTCAGATGATGCGCGAGCCCGCCTTCTCGCTTCTCGAGAAACCCGTGCCGATTTCGCTTCGCGGCCGGCGGGTGCTCGTCCTCGGGCTCGGCGACACCGGCCTTTCGGCCGCGCGCTGGGTCGAGCGCAGCGGCGGCGTCCCGCGCGTCGCCGACACGCGCCCATCGCCGCCGCGCAAAAGGGATTTCCACGGAGAGCTTCGCACCGGGCCTTTCGGCAACGCCCTGCTGGAGGACGTGGATCTCGTCTGCATCAGCCCGGGATTGCCTCTCGACGACCCGCTGATCATGCAGGCGATGCGAAGGCGCATTCCGGTCGTCGGCGACGTCGAGCTCTTCGCCTGGCAGAACACCGCCAAGGTGCTCGCGATCACGGGTACGAATGGAAAGAGCACCGTCACCGCGCTGACCGGACACCTGCTACGCAGCGCCGGCGTGGGTTGCGAGGTCGCGGGGAACATCGGGCCCGCCGTGCTCGAGGCGTCGATGCAGCGCCGTACGGCGCCCGCGGCGTGGGTGCTGGAGCTCTCGAGCTACCAGCTCGAGACCACCTGGTCGCTCCAGCCGCACGCGGCCGCGGTGCTCAACGTCACCGAGGACCATCTCGACCGCTACGCCGGGCTCGACCACTACGCCACAGCTAAGGCGCGCGTCTTCCAGGGCGAGGGCGTGCAGATCCTGAACCGCGATGATCCCCGGGTGCTACGCATGGCGCTGCCGGGACGCAAGAAGCTGACTTTCAGCCTTTCCGATACAGCCGACTTCTACGTTCGCGCCAATGCACTCGTCTGGGGTGATGAAAAGATCATCGACGCCGCGGCGCTCCCGATTCGCGGCTGGCACAACGCCGCCAATGCGCTCGCCGCGTGCGCACTCGCTTCGACCCTGGGCGTATCGCTCGATGCCTTGAGCACGGGCTTGAGAACTTTCAAAGGCCTGCCGCATCGGCTCGAGCTCGTCCGCACGCGGCGGGGAGTCGAGTGGTACGACGACTCCAAGGGCACCAACGTCGGCGCCACCATCGCCGCGCTGAAAGGCCTGGCGAAGCCGACTGTCCTCATTCTGGGAGGCGAGGGGAAAGGGCAGGACTTTTCGCCGCTTGCAGCGCCCGCAGGGCAATTCGCGCGTGCGGTGCTGCTCATCGGCCGTGACGCTCCAATCATCGAAAAAGCGGTTGCCGGTGAGCGCTGTGCCTCGCTCGAAGCCGCGGTGGTTCGCGCCAGCGAGCTCGCACGCCCAGGAGAGGCAGTGCTGCTTTCGCCGGCATGCGCGAGCTTCGACATGTTTCGCGACTACAAGCATCGCGGCGAGGTCTTCGCCGCGGCAGTGCGGGGGCTCCCGGCGTGAGCCGCACGTACGTCTTCGCGCGCAGCGCGCCGAGCGCCGAGTACGACCGTTCGCTCGCCTGGGCGGCGCTGCTCCTCGCCGCCCTGGGTCTCGTCATGGTGTACTCGGCCTCCATCGCGACCGCCGAGGCGAGCCGCTTCACCGGCCACAACGCCGCCTGGTATCTCGCTCGGCACGGGCTGTTCCTCGGTGCGGCGCTGGCGGCCGCGCTCACGGTGTTCCTGGCGCCGGTGAAGCTCTGGCAGGGCGCCGCGCCCTGGCTCTTCGCCGCAGGCGTCGCGCTGCTCGCGCTGGTGCTCGTGCCGGGAATCGGTCGCGAGGTGAACGGCGCGCGCCGCTGGCTCGACATCCCGCTGGTGAGCGTGCAGCCCTCGGAACTCGTCAAGCTCGGCGCCGTGCTCTACGCGGCCGATTACACGGCGCGCAAGCACGCGGTGATGAAGAGCTTCAGGAAGGGACTGCTGCCGATGCTCGCGGTCATGCTGCTCGTCTCGTGGCTCCTGCTGCGCGAGCCGGACTTCGGCGCGCTGGTCGTGATCACGGTCAGCACGTTCGGGATTTTGTTTCTCGGCGGCATGAACGGGCGCCATTTCATGGCGCTCCTCGGGATGCTCGCCACCGGCTTCGTGGTGCTGATCGTTTCCTCGCCCTACCGCATGCAGCGCATCTTCGGCTTCATGGACCCGTGGTCCGACGCTTTCGGCAAGGGCTACCAGCTGTCCCACTCGCTGATCGCCTTCGGCCGCGGCGAATGGCTCGGCGTGGGCCTCGGTGCGAGCCTCGAGAAGCTGCACTATCTTCCGGAGGCGCATACCGACTTCCTGCTCGCCGTCATCGCCGAGGAGCTCGGCTTCGCCGGCGTGGCGCTCGTCATCGGGCTGTTCATGTGCATCGTGGCCCGCGCCTTCGCCATAGGAAGGCAGGCGACGCTTCATCAGCGCCACTTCGCTGCGCTCGCCGCCCAGGGCATCGGCGTCTGGATCGGCTTCCAGGCCCTGATCAACATGGGGGTGAACGTGGGGTTGCTGCCGACCAAGGGACTCACGCTGCCGCTCATGAGTTACGGCGGCTCGGGCCTGGTCGTGAACTGCGTGGCGCTCGCCATCCTGCTGCGCATCGACTGGGAAAACCGGCAGCTCGCCCGGGGCTTGCCGGCGTGAAGACGATCCTCATCATGGCGGGCGGCACCGGCGGCCACATCTTCCCGGGTCTCGCGGTCGCACACGAAATGCGCGCGGCGGGCTGGGAGGTGGTGTGGATGGGCGCGCGCGGCGGGATGGAAGAGCGCCTGGTTCCGCCGCGGGGCTACCGTACCGCGTGGATCCGCGCCAAGGCTGCGCGCGGCAAGGGACTCCTCCAAAAGCTGCTGCTGCCGGCCAACCTGCTCTATTCCTTCTGGGAGAGCGCGCGCCTCATCCGCAGCCTCAAGCCCGACGTGGTTCTGGGCCTCGGCGGCTACGTCGCTTTCCCGGGCGGCATGATGGCGTCGCTGCTCAATCGCCCGCTCGCGCTGCACGAGCAGAACGCCGTGCCGGGGCTCGCAAACCGGGTCCTGTCGACCGTGAGCGACAAGGTCATGGTCGCCTTTCCCCGGGCGCTCGGCTCGGCCGAATGGACCGGCAACCCGGTGCGCGACGAGATCGCCGCACTGGCGCCGCCGGAAGATCGCTTCCGCGCCCGGACCGGGCGGCTCAGGATCCTCGTGGTCGGCGGCAGCCTCGGCGCGCAGGCGCTGAACGAGGCGGTGCCGAAGGCGCTCGCGGTCCTTCCGACGCCGGTGTCGGTGGTGCACCAGTCGGGCGAGAAGCACCTGCAGGTCCTTGAGAAGAACTATGCCGATGCGGGGGTCGAGGGCGAGCTCGTCGCCTTCATCGACGACATGGCGCGGCGCTACGCCGAAGCCGACCTCGTGATCTGCCGCGCCGGCGCGGTCACCGTCGCTGAGCTATCCGCCGGCGGCATGGCGAGCATCCTGGTGCCGTTTCCGCACGCGGTCGACGATCACCAGACTGCCAACGCCCGCTTCCTCGCCGAAAAGGGCGCGGCGATCCTGGTGCCGCAGCGCGAGATGACGGCCGAGAAGCTCGCCGCGCTCATCGGCTCGCTCGACCGGACCAAGCTCCTCGAGATGGCGAAGAAGGCACGCGCGCTCGGCAAGCCCGACGCGGCTGCGCTGGTGGCGCGCCGCTGTATGGAGATTGCAAGGTGAAGCACAAGGTCAGGCGCATCCACTTCGTCGGCATCGGCGGCGCGGGCATGAGCGGCATCGCCGAGGTGCTGGTGAACCAGGGATACCAGGTGAGCGGCTCGGATCTCGCCGCGAACGCGGCCACCCGGCGTCTCGCGCAGCTCGGCGCGAAGGTGCTGCTCGAGCACCAGGCGGCCAACGTGGCGGGCGCCGACGTGGTGGTCGTATCGACCGCCGTCCAGCCGGACAACCCCGAAGTGCTCGCCGCCCGGGAGCAGCGGATCCCGGTGGTGCCGCGCGCGCTGATGCTCGCCGAGCTGATGCGCCTCAAGCAGGGCGTCGCGATCGCCGGCACGCACGGCAAGACCACCACGACGAGCCTCGTCGCAAGCGTGCTGGCGGAGGCCGGGCTCGACCCGACCTTCGTCATCGGCGGCCGCCTCATCGCGGCGGGCTCCCACGCGCGCCTGGGCGCCGGCGAGTTCATCGTGGTCGAGGCCGACGAGTCGGACGCCTCGTTCCTGCACCTGCAGCCGATGATCGCCGTGGTCACCAATATCGACGCCGACCACATGGATACCTACGAGCACGACTTCGAGGAGCTGAAGGGCGCGTTCGTTCAGTTCCTGCGCAACCTTCCCTTTTATGGCGCCGCCATTCTCTGCGCCGACGATCCGCAGGTGCGCTCGATCCTGCCCCTGGTGACGAAGCCGGTGATCACGTACGGCACCGGCGAGGACGCCAGCGTACGCGCCGAGGCGATCCGCCACGACGCCGGCCGCATGCGGTTTCGCGCGCGGCGCGAAGGTGCCGCCGCGTTCGACGTGACGCTCAACCTGCCGGGGCGGCACAACGTGCTGAACGCGCTCGCCGCCATCGCCGTGGCGGGCGAGCTCGGCATCAGGGACCAGGCGATCCTCAAGGCGCTCGCCGAGTTCCACGGCGTGGGGCGGCGGTTCCAGCGCTACGGCGAGGTGCCGCTCGCCGCCGGCGGCAGCTTCACGCTGATCGACGACTACGGCCACCATCCCGCCGAGATGGCGGCGACACTCGACGCGGCGCGCGGCGCCTTCCCCGGTCGCCGCATCGTGCTGGCCTTCCAGCCGCACCGCTATACGCGCACGCGCGATCTCTTCGAGGACTTCGTAAGAGTGCTGTCCACCGCCGACGCGCTGCTTCTCGCCGAGGTGTACCCGGCGGGCGAGGCGCCGATCGTCGCCGCCGACGGCCGCTCGCTCGCCCGGGCGCTGCGCGTCGCCGGCGGTGTCGAGCCGGTCTTCGTCGAGGACGTCGCCGAGCTGCCCGAGGCGATCCGCCGCGTCGCGCAGGGCGGCGACGTCGTGGTGACGATGGGCGCCGGCTCGATCGGCAACGTCGCCGCGCAGCTCGCATGAACATGGCCGAGACCCTCCAGTTCCGCGAGCCGATGGCGCGCCACGTCAGCTGGCGCGCCGGCGGCTTGGCCGATCGATTTTTCATGCCCAGGGAGATCGAGGATTTGAGCGGCTTCCTGCGCACCCTTCCGCGGGAAGAGCCGCTGCTGTTCGTCGGCCTGGGATCGAACCTCCTGGTGCGCGACGGCGGCTTCCGCGGCACGGTGATCCTTACGCATTCCGCGAAGAAGAGCGCGCGCATGGAGCGTGGCCGGATCTACGCCGAGGCCGGCGTGGCGAGCCCGAAAGTGGCGCGTTTCGCGGCGACGCATCACTTCGTCGGCGCCGAATTCCTCGCCGGCATCCCCGGCACCGTGGGCGGTGCGCTCGCGATGAACGCCGGCTGTTATGGCGGCGAAACCTGGGACATCGTCCACAAGGTCGTCAGCATCGACCGCTCGGGCTCGATTCACGAAAGGGAAAAGCGCGAGTACGAGATCGCTTACCGCCATTGCCGTCTGCGCTCCGGCACGGAGGAATGGTTCGTGGCCGCGTGGTTCGAGCTGAAGCAGGGCGACGGCGAGGCCTCGCGCGCCCGCATCAAGGAGCTGCTCGCGAAGCGCATGGCCACGCAGCCCCTGCAGCTTCCCAATGCCGGCAGCGTGTTCCGCAATCCGCCGGGCGATCACGCCGCGCGGCTGATCGAATCCTGCGGCCTCAAAGGCCTGGCGCGCGGCGGCGCGCGCGTGTCCGAAAAGCACGCCAACTTCATCGTGAATCCCGATGGAGCCGCCAGCGCCGCGGACATCGAGGGGCTGATCGTTCAAATCAAGAAAATCGTGCTTGAGCGGACCGGAGTCGACCTCGTTCCCGAGGTGCGCATCGTCGGAGACCCGGCGTGAACGCAGCCACGAACCTTGGAAAAGTGGCGGTGCTCCTCGGAGGCAAGTCGGCCGAGCGCGAAGTCTCGCTGAAGAGCGGCGGAATGGTCCTCAAGGCGCTGCGCAGCCGCGGCGTGGACGCGCATCCGTTCGATCCGTCGGAGAAAGGCTTCGAGGCGCTGGTGAACGAGCGGTTCAAGAAAGCGTTCATCGCGCTGCACGGCCGCTTCGGCGAGGACGGCACGGTGCAGGGCATCCTCGAATGGCTCGGCATTCCCTACACCGGCAGCGGCGTGCTCGCCTCGGCGCTCGCTATGGACAAGCTGCGCACGAAGCGCATCTGGGCCGCGGAGAAGCTGTCCACCCCGGATTACGAGCTGCTTACGAAGGACACGAATCTGCGCATCGTGGCCCGCAGGCTCGGTCTTCCGATCATGGTCAAGCCGGCGAGCGAGGGCTCGTCGATCGGCATGTCGAAAGTGCGCGCAGCCGCCGATCTCGACGAGGCCTACGCCCTTGCGGCGAACTACGACCGCGTGGTCATCGCCGAGCAGTTCATCGACGGCACGGAGCTCACCTGCGGCATCCTGGGGACGCAGGCGCTGCCGCTCATCAAGCTCGAGACGCCGCGCGACTTCTACGACTACGAGGCCAAGTACATCGCCGACAACACGCGCTACATCCTGCCGAGCGGCCTGCCGGCGAAGAAGGAGCGCGAGCTGCAGGAGCTTTGCTTCGCCGCGTTCCGCACCCTGGGATGCGAGGGCTGGGGTCGCGTCGACCTGATGCTGAACCAGCGTGGCCGGCCGTTCCTGCTGGAAGTGAACACCGCGCCGGGGATGACCGACCACTCGCTCGTGCCCATGGCGGCGCGCGCCGTGGGTCTCTCGTACGAGGACCTGTGCATGAAGATTCTGGAAGGCGCGCATGTGGGATAACCCGCGCCTGCTCAACATGGCCGCGGGAGCTCTGGTCGGCATCGCAGTGTTCATGTTCGCGATCGTCGGCGTAGCGCTGCTGCTGCGCACGCCTTTCCTCCCCGTGACCGCGATCGAGCTCACGCATGCGCTCGGCAAGACCACGCGCGCCGAGATCGAGGCGGCGGCGCGCGCTCACATCCGCGGAAATTTCTTCGCCGTTTCGCCGGACGAGGTACGCGCCGGGCTCGAGGCGCTGCCGTGGGTGCGGCGGGCCTCGGTGCGCCGCGTCTGGCCCGACCGGCTGGAAGTGACCCTCGAAGAGCACGTCGCGTTCGCGCGCTGGGGCGGCGAGGGACTGGTGAACACCTACGGCGAGCGCTTCCGCGGCGCGACCGACGCCCGCCTGCCCGTGTTCTTCGCCCCCGCCGGCACCGAGCTCGAAATGACGCAGCGCTACCTGCGCTTCGCCGAAGCCGTGATGCCGCTCGGCGCGAAGCTCGACCGCGTGGTGCTCTCGGAGCGCCGCGCCTGGCAGCTCAGGCTGGACAGCGGCCTGCAGATCATGCTCGGCCGA